>ERZ825137.3866-NODE-3866-length-15594-cov-20.225433_pt1 | contig 15594 bp, 14 predicted proteins | sample MGYA00519873_ERZ825137 | MGnify/ENA primary metagenome ERZ825137 (study PRJEB31778, sample SAMEA3449190) | human gut metagenome | biome: human gut; feature: human-associated habitat; material: faeces | place: United Kingdom | collected 2010/2012 ...
TATGACCCTCTGCTTGTAAGGCAGATGCTCTCCCAGCTGAGCTATGCTCCCACATGCGCCGTTTCGTCTGACGGCTGAATTAGAATACCACAATTATCCCTCGTTGTCAACTAAAAAATCAAAAAAAATCAGAAAATTTTTCATTTTTTTATTCGGACACAATATCTTGTGTGTCTAAGACACCCGAACCCCATTTTTAATATTTAACGGTTTACTTTCGCCCTTTAGCGTGCTAAAATAATAAACAGTAAATCTTTTGGAGGCAACTATGAACGAAAAACTTCGCAACGAGCGTACAGACTTTTTATTTGACTGTATTTTATCACTGAAAACAAAAGAAGAGTGTTACAAGTTCTTTGAGGACCTCTGCACAATGAATGAGCTTCAGTCAATCGCTCAGAGAATCGTTGTCGCAAAGATGCTTTCGGAAAATCAGGTATATAAAAAAATCGTGGATGAAACGGGTGCGTCAACCGCAACCATCAGCCGCGTAAACCGTTCGCTGCTGTACGGCTGCAACGGATATGAGGAAATTTTCAACCGTGTTGAGGAGTCCAAAGGTAAAGTATGAGTTATTCTTATTTCGCTCGGGTCTATGACCTGCTTACCGAAAATGTCGAATACTCCGAAAGGGCGGATTATCTTTGCTCTCTGTTGTCCGAAAACGGAATTGACAGGGGGCTTTTGCTTGACCTTGCCTGCGGCACGGGAAATATGTCCGTCGAGCTGTCCAAAAGAGGCTTTGAGGTAACGGGCGTTGACTTGTCGGAGGAAATGCTCTCGCAGGCGCAGAACAAGATGTACGCTTCGGGCGAAAACATTCTGTTTTTGTGCCAGGATATGCGTGCGCTCGACCTTTACGGAACGGTGGATTGCGCCGTATGTACGCTTGACAGTCTTAATCATCTTAACGATGAAAACGACCTTAAAGAAGCCTTTCGCAATGTCGCTTTGTTCCTTGAGGATAACGGAATATTCATTTTTGATATGAACACGCTGTACAAGCACAGAAAAATTCTTGCGGACAATGCCTATATATATGAATACGACGGTTTGTTTTGTGCGTGGCAGAACACCTTGTGCGAGGATAACGCCACAGTGCGAATAGACCTCGACTTTTTTGAGCAAACCGAGGACAATACCTATGAGCGTTTCTCCGAATCCTTTAAGGAAAAGGCATATCCGGACGAAACGGTGGAAAAATTACTTTGCGAAACAGGCTTTGAGCTTGTAAACCGCTATGAAGAAATGACAAAGCACGAACCGACCGAGACAACACAGCGGACGGTTTATGTTGCAAGGAGGATACCGAGATGAAAAACCTTATCAGAATGATGTCGGACGACGGTCAGCTTGCAATGATGGCTGTTGACAGCACAAATATAGTTACCGAAATGCACCGCATACACAACACCTCAAAGGTGTGCTCGGCGGCTTTGGGCAGACTTCTGACGGCAACTTCGCTTATGGGAAGTATGCTTAAGGGTGCGGACGACAGCATTACCGTAAAAATAAACGGTAACGGTCCGTGCGGAACGGTGCTCGGCGTTTCCGATTCACTCGGAAATGTCAGGGGCTATATAGGCGACGCAAATGTCGAGCTTCCGCTCAACGCAAAGGGCAAGCTTGATGTAAGAGGTGCTGTCGGCACGGACGGCACGCTTACGGTTATAAAGGATATGGGGCTTAAAGAGCCTTATGTCGGTCAGATTCCGATTGTATCGGGCGAAATCGCAGAAGATATAACCTCGTATTACGCAACAAGCGAGCAGACGCCCACCGTGTGTGCGCTCGGAGTTCTTGTTGACCCGGATACAAAGGGAATTATCTGCGCGGGCGGATTTTTAATTCAGCTTCTTCCCTCGGCTTCGGACGAGACGATAGACAAGCTTGAAAAGGATATTCAATCGGTACGCCCCGTAACATCAATGCTTTTTGATAAAATGACTCCCGAGGACATATGCCGTGCGGTTTTGCCGTCGTTCACGCTCGAAAAGCTTGACGACGCACAGGTCGAATACCGTTGCACCTGCTCAAAGGAGAGGGTCACAAAAGCCTTGATAGCCACGGGCAGAGAGGGTCTTTCCGAAATGGCACAGGACGATACAACCGAGGTTGTCTGCAACTTCTGCAATAAAAAGTATCATTTCTCAAAAGAAGAAATCAAACAGTTGATGAATAATTGAAATAAAATGCCATATCCCGTAGGGACAGCCCTTGCGGCTGTCCGTCACAGGCTCCCTTGTAAAGGGAGCTGTCATTTTTGTGAAAAAATGACTGAGGGATTTTTACAAAATCACATAAGAACAACCTTACAATCCCTCCGCCTCACATTCGTTCGGCACCTCCCTTTACACAAGGGAGGCTGAACGCACAACTTGAAAAATATATCATATGGGTTGTGCGTTAATTAAGCCGATTTATCGGTGTTTATATCTGTTTTGCATATTCAAGATTCAAGCCGAATATAACGGAGATTTATTTTGAACCGTAAATTAAAGCCGAGAGCATCATCTGCTCTCGGCTTTATGTGTAATAATTGAAAAGTAAACCTTTTATTCGGCATGTCCTGTGCCTAAATTGAAAACGGTGATTAAGCACAGGACTGCCTATCAAAGCGCCAAAGCAAAAAGCGCATTTGACCGATAAATGGGGGCGGGGAAATGTTTCAACGGCTTTTCCTGCCGTGTTGCCCTGAAGGGATTCTATGTGAGAATGGTATCAAAGGGTTGGCATTTTGTCAACGCCTGCGACAAAACTGCACAGATTTCCTGCAAAACTGCACAAAAAACGACCCGCCGCACCTGTTTTGAAGTGTGACGGGTCGCTTTTAGTTATCTTTGAAATATAATCGAAACGCTGAATTCTTTGTTTTCCTCGCTGTAATCCCAGGCGATGTCGGCGCCGTATTTTTTGACGGTACGGGCAACGCTTTTATAGCCGTATCCGTGAAGTCCTTTATCTGTCTTTCTTGTGACAAGGCGTTTGTTTTGCGTGGTCGGTGCGGTGTCGCAGGAATTACGCAAATCAACATGTATCATATTTCCGATACTGTTTATGCTCAACGAAATGCTCTTTTCCGTGCTGTCCTGTGCGGCTTCGATGGCGTTGTCAAGCAGATTGTTGAAAATTGAGGTGAGGTCATTATCCTTTATAAAGTCCAAATCCGACTTGTGAATGTCACGGATAAATTTAACCGACTTTTTGTCGCACAGAAAAGCATATTTGCTCAAAATCAAATCGAGCATTTTGTTTGAAGTCTTGCCTATTCGGTTGGTTGAGTCGAGGTCATGGATTAAGGTTTTTATGTAAGCCTGCGTCTTTTGCGGGTCGTCTGATATATTGTAGATGTTAAGAAGATGATTTTTCGTGTCGTGAACAAAATATTGAAGCTCTTCGTTCTGGTGCTCGAGCAGCTCAAAATAAGTTTCGTCCATTTCCTGCTTTTGCCGAGCGGTCTTGAGCTCTATAAGCTCCCTGTCCCTGCGTGAAGATATTTGCTGAAAGATACAGGTTGCAAGAATGGAAAACGAAAGGAAGATAATTGCGGCGGACAGGAAAAGCTTCTTCTCATTGCTTATTACCACACCGTCGGTAATGATTGCGATTATGGTCAGTACGATTATCAGCGAAATCGGATAAGCCAAAAAGATAATGCTGACCTGCTCATTGCTCTTGATTTTGTTTATAACCGAGCTTATTATCCGCAGGAGAATGTATAAAAACGATTTGCTGAATATTATCAATATGGTGTAGTTGAGGGTGTTGTTCATAAACTCTTTCGGAGCTGTATTGAACCATAGAGCGATAATGTTTGCGGCACTGAATTCGGTTATCGTGACAAGTGCGGTAATCAGCGCTGCATACAGGAAAGAGAAAACAACCTTCTGACCGTAAAGGAATTTTGCAAAGACGAAATGGAATAAAATCATAACAACGGAGTTGATTACGATATTGTATCCGAAAGCTATGTTTACAAGAGACATTCCGACATAGCCGACGAACATCATAATAAATCTGCGCGATATGTGCTGTTTGTATTCCGTAATGCTCTCATAAAAGGAAAAAGTAACAAGGCACTCGATTGCCTGTAAAATGAAGTTTATGACGGTCAGCATTATTTCCTCCTTCTGAGATATTCGTAAAAATATTTTCTGAACGGCGTTTGCTTCCTGTAAGAAACAGGAATTATGTCACTGTTTGTAAGCCTTACCTCATCCCTCTGATACTCGTAGATGTAGTCGAGGTTAAGTATATAGCTTTTGTGAATTCTGTAAAAGCTACTGTGGGTAAGTATCTTCTCCCAATCGTCCAACAGCTTTGCCGTGTAATATTCTCTGTTGGGGCAGACTATCTTTGTCTTGTGACCGACCGTTTCGACATATATGATGTCGTTTGCGTTGATTTTTACTTTCGACTGGTCGTTGTCCATAAAGAATTCGATGACATCTTCGTTGATAAGCTCAACGGCACGGTCCATACCGCTGTAAAACCTGTAAGCGTCAATCGGCTTGCTTAAAAACCGCAGTGCATAAAGGTTCATAGCGTCGTCTATGTATTTACCGTAGGCGGTAATGAAAAATATAATTATGTTTTTGTTGGCTTCTTTCAGGTGTTCGGCAACTTCTACGCCCGAGGTGTTTCCCATCTCAATGTCAAGAAAGGCAATGTTGTAGAATTTGTCGGATTTCTTTGCTTCCTCGCCCGAGTCGAAGCAGTCATAGCTGCATACAATGTCGTGTTCCTCGCAATACTGTTCAAGATAGCCCTTGACCGAGTTCCTTGCGGAGGCTTCATCGTCGCATATAAGTGCGTTTAAGGTCATAGAAAATGTTTCTCCTAAAAAAGATGACTCAAGATTTAAGTCTTGAGTCAATTATAGCATAAGAAAAATATATAAATCAAACAATTATAGGTTTTTATTATCAAAATATGTAAGAAGAAGTCTGTATAAGGTGTCCTGCTCCTCTTTTGACAGCTCGTGAATTATATCTATAATGTTTTGTTCCACCGTTTCACGCCGTGTGCCCGAAAGCAGCTGGCACGGGCAGATGTTCAGAGCGTTGCAAAGAGCGGTCAGGGTGGAATAGGAAAGATTGTTTTTGCCTCTTTCCAAATTGGAAATCTCCGTAACCGATATGTTTATAAGCTCGCTCAGCTGCCCCTGCGTGAGGTTTTCCCGCTTCCTGTATTTAGTAATTCTTTTGCCTATAATTTCGTTGTTGCTGATACGCATGACATCACCCAAAGGTAATACTACCATTTTGGATTTAACTTTGGAATACAATCGTACTTTAAGTTATTAAATAGCATTTGAAAAACAAACATTTTTGCAGATAAAAGTATTAAATGCTGCAAACCCTCTTGAAAAAATCGGAGAATTGGTATAAATTGGCAATTGAAAGGAGGTTGAAAATATGAAAAAGACTACACTTGACAAAATCGTAAAATTCATCAATTTTTCGGTTAAGGTTGACGCAAATTCAACAAGCACAACTTATGCTTATCAGCCTAAATTGCCCAAAAATTACAGTGAATTGAAGATTAAGAAATGATAAACTCACTTTCCCTGAAAATAACAAATAAGTTGATAAGCAAAAATATTATCGACGAAGAAAACAGAGATTTATATCATTACGGTTTCTTCATTGTTATTTCAGAAATGCTCCTGTTGGTATTTTGCATACTTGTAGGCTCTCTTCTGGGAATTGCCTTGCAAAGCGTCGTGTTTTATGTCGCTTTCTTTGTTTTTCACAGGTTTGCGGGAGGCTTTCATGCAAATACCGAATTACGGTGTCAGATAGTTACGGCAACTTCGTTTGTCGCCGCATTGCTCGGCATAAGATTTTTTGTGCCGGTTGAGGGCAAATATCTTATATTTGCTTACATAGCGGCTTGTGCGGTTTTAATTGCGGTTTCGCCCGCAGATACGCCGCAAAAAAGATTGACAAAGGAAGAAAAAATGAGATTCAAGGCTTATACGGCTGCGGTTTCGTTGCTGTTTGCTTTAATCGTGATTGCATTGTATTGCTTTAATGCTCCGAGCACCTTCATTGTATCGGTTTTAATCGCTGCGGTGCTGGAACTTGTTTCGGTAGTGTTCGGAAGACTTTTTAACGATAAGTCGGCAATATAACCACGGTGCACCGATTTGCAATCGGAGAAAAGAATATCGGACATCGCGGAATTTTTATTAAAGTGATTTTATCGTGTGTCGATTGTCAAATCGAACCGTTCCGAGCCGTGATGCGGTCGGAACACAAATCTTTGCACAATTATCGGATAATATTAAAACATAAAGCAAAAATTATTTTAATTTATTCTGTGTGCGGTGCATCATAAAAACGGAGCCCGACGGTTATCGTCGGGCTCTTGCTGCGTGCAACAAAACTTTCCTGTGAGTTTGGTTGTTTTTAATATGATTAACACACCAATAAAAATTAAGCAATTACAACTCTGTCATACACAGGACGGAGGCGTAGAACATATTGTTTTCGGCTTCAAAGCGGCAGGTGCCGCCGTATTTTTCGGCAATGATTTTTACCGACTGTGTGCCTATCCCCGAGCCCTTATGCTTTGTCGAGAGCAAATTTCCGTTTCCGCCGTGTTTGAGCGTGCCCGTAAAGGTGTTGTCAACGGTTATGCACAGCGAATTTGTGTCGGCACTTGCTCTGATAACGATTTGTCTGCCGGTTCCGTTTTCAGCCTTGCAAGCTTCGACGGCATTTTCGATAAGATTGCCGAAAATTACCGACAAATCCGTCGCTTTAACCGATATATCCTCGGGAATTTGAGTTTTTACAACATAATCTATTCCGTTTTCCTTTGCCTGCTGGGCAAAATACAGCAGCACGGCGTTTACAGCCGAATTTTCGCAAAACCGAATAAGCGTGTCGTCTGGCAGATTTCTTCCGTATTCGGTCAGGTATTCGTTGAGCTTGTCAAGCTCTCCGTTGCTCAAATATTCCTGCATAAGCGATATGTGGTGCCGTACATCGTGCTTTGCCCTGCGTGCCTCCGCAATTCTCTCCTGTAAATTTTCATACTGTACCGACTGCATTGTCAGCAGGTGGTTTCTCTCCTGCAATTCGAGGGTTTTATTCTGTTCGGCGATAAGCTTGGTTACAACATAATATATAAGAATTGCGCCGACATTTATGAAAAACAGGAAAACGGCATTGCCCGTGTCAAGCGCAATTTCAAGGCTTGAACGGGATTTGTTTGCGTAAATCGAATAATACCACATAAGGTAAAAGGTTGCGGGAATAAGCCACAGATAATGCCTTTCCATACCCGACGGCTCTTTTTCGAGGGCGGGGGTATATATCATTTTCATATAACGGAACATCGGTAACGCAATTATCGCTTCAACCGCAAACAGCATAAGCGAAAACGACCAGCGGTAGCTTTGTACCGCAAGCTCGGGGAACAACATTCCCTCAAGGCTCTTTGCGGAGATTACGGCAAAATTGGCTATATTTGAAATCATCAACAGAGTGAAAAGCGTTTTTCCTATATTCTTTTTAATCGCAAGGAAGTAAAACGCCGCATAGAGCACGGTGCTCACGGCGCTTATCAGCCCTGCGTTATTTTTTTGCGAAAACGCCGCCCAGTTTCCGAGAAAAATCTGCACGCACACCACAGCCGCAATAAGGCCGATGGTTATGCCCTTTGAAAAGCGCATACTTCTGCGGAAAGGATAGAGAGCCAATGCCAAAAACGGCAGGAAGTTGAGCAGGGAGTACAGTACGACCTCTGCGATTCTGTAAACGGGAGGCATCAGCGCTCACCTCCCTTTCTCAATATCTCAAAGCGGAATGAGGAATAGTTTTCAAGCACTTCCTTGGCTTTCCTGCGGCTTATCGGAATAATCGTGCCGTCGGTCATAGTAAATGTATCGGAGTTTTGAGCTTTTATCTCATAGAAGTTTATGACAACACCCTTGCACGGGCTGAAAAAATACCTGTAAGCGCACAAAAGCGGTTCGATTTCCGAAAACGAGGAACGCACACATATGTTTTTGCCGTGCTTGCAGTGAAGCGTGACACGGTGCGAGGAAAAGTCGGCATATATAATGTCACGAAGTATAACGCTGCTGCCGTCGGGAAGCTTTACGGTACGCATTTTGTCGAGCTGCGCCATATCAAGGCGGTCGAGCATTGCCTTGACCTGCTCCGAGCCGAACGGCTTGTGAAGATAATAGCAGGCGTTGACTTCGTAGCTTTCGCTTGCAAACTCATTGCTTGTGGTGCTGAAAACAATTTTTACATAGCTGTCGGTTTCTCTGATTTTTCTTGCGACATCCATACCCGTAACGGTATCCATAAAAATATCCAACACAACAAGGTCGAATTCGTCCTTTGTCCAAACGGCGAGAAATTCTTCTCCGCTTGAAAAGCCGACAATATCCGTTTCGTCGCCCAAAAGGTCGTCCAAATATTCCCGAAGCCGTCGGAGTTCTTCTTTGTTGTCGTCGACTATGGCGATTTTCATCCTCAACACCTCTTTTCAATGATTTAATTATAACAAAATCGGTCAAAAATACAAGATGATTGGAAATAAAGCGTTACCGTTTGTGCCGAAAATTGACCGCTTGTGCAAAATCGGTTGGTTTCGACACTCCTTTCTATTAAAATAGGTATGATATTTACATAATTTTCGGATAGGAGGCGTATCGTGGAAGTAATTATCTATGCGGAAAAGTCGGAATACAGCGAGCTTAGGGGTGCAATTGCGGCGTTACCCGAATGCTGTTACCGAAATGTTGAGATAACAGGCTGTTCGGACTATGACGGCTTTGTCGAAAAGCTGAAAGGGAGTCCGCCGCAGTTAATCTTGATTGCTATGAACGGCGCAGAGGGCATGGAGGGTGTGATTGCCGCCAAAAGCCTTGCCGAAACCGTACCTGTAATATGGCTTTCGGACGACAAAGGCTTCGGGGTACAGTCATATAGGCTCGGCTGCGCATACTTCCACGAAAAGCCCGTACCGTCCGAAGTGCTTTCGACGGCTATCGCAAAATTTGTATAAAGGAGAAAACGGATGAATAAGACAGCTTCAGTAAACAAGAAAATCATTTCCGTAATACTTGCGGCACTTATGGTTCTTTCCATGATACCGACATATGTATTTGCGGACGACACCTGCACCGAGCATACAGACGAAAGTCCTATTGACGGCAAGTGCGACAAATGCGGTGCGGCAATGACGGATATTGAAGACCTCGGCGGCTTGTTGACGGATCCCGAAGGCAGAAAAGCGTACTTTTCTGTTTCGGATTTCCAAAACGGTTTCGGCTCTATGTGGGACCCGAGCGGAATAGATACCATCGTTTTGCTTGCCGACATTCCGGAAGGAACGCACGATTACAGAGCTCTCGGCAACATTACGATTGACTTGAACGGTCATACTTTGCCGAGCCTTTCTGTCGGATATCATACCTACAATGAGGAAACGGGCGAGATTACGCGCTCCGCTTCCGGCAATCTGACTATCCGCGACAGCGTCGGCACGGGCGCTGTTACCGACGGAGTTTGCGTTTTTTCAAGTGTAACCGACGGCGATGCTCCGAGTACGCTGACTGTTGAAGGCGGCACATTAGGTGTAGAAGACGGCTACTGCGGCATTGAGCTTGAACGGGGTACCGTAACGATAAACGGCGGCACGGTATGGGACATCAGTGGTTATGACGGCAGCGGCACGATAAATGTAAACGGCGGCAGTATTAAATATTTATCTTCGTTCAACGCTTACTATAATGCTGAAACGGGCGAGCAGGGTACATACACCCTTAACATCAACGGCGGCAGACACAGCGGGCACTGGAATATGTCGTACGACGCAGTCTACAACATTACGGCAGGTGAGTTTGACTCTGTTCTGTTCAGCGACCCTGTTACTCAGCCGCAGACAGTATTTATCAGCGGCGGTACATTTGAACAAATCAGCACCCGCAACTCAACGGGTGCAGCTGCTTCAATTGCCCTTTCGGGACTGCTGAAGGACGGATATGCTTTCTATTCGCGAAATCCCGACGATCCTACGGGACAGACCTATGATGTCTGCGAGGACGCCACAAGCACAAACACTTTGAGCGGCGTTACGGTAAAGGGACACACTCATACGGTTGTTGACGGCAAGTGTACGGGATGCGGCGAGTCGGTAGCGGTAAGTCTGACGACAGCGGACGGCACGGAAACGGGCTACGGAACATTTGCGGACGCGTGGGCGGCGGCAATCGCCAACGAAGGCTCAACGCTGAAGCTTTTGGGCAACATTGACCTCGGTCAAGTCGGCACAAATGAGATTCTCAACGCAGGCTCCGGCACATTCACCCTTGACCTTAACAACTTCACTTTGAGCGCCGATTCTCCAAAAGACGGTGTTATAAAAGTCTCCGGTTCGGCGAAGCTCACCGTTAAAAACGGTAAGCTTGAAAACACAGCCACAAAGGGAATGGCTACAAGATCCTCTGCTATTACGCTTATGTACAACGGATATGCGGAGCTTGAGAATGTCGAATTGACCGGCGGAAGTGAGTCCGGAGAGCAGGCATGCTCTGCTATTGTGAATGCAGGCACACTCTATATTACGGACAGCACCTTTAACGGTGCACTTCGGGTATATCCTGACTTAATTGCCCAAATAGAGCTTAAAATCAAATCCGCAACGCTCAATAACGGCATTGAATATAAATATGACGACAACAGCAATAAGGATTATGATGGACTTAAAGGCTTTTTCGCAGACGGCTGTATGCTCTTTGACGAAAACGGCAAGTATATTGACCTTACCTCCGACGCTTATTGGAGTGTAGGCACAAGTTCTGCAACCTTTGAATATATCGACAAAGCGGTTGTTAAATCACACGAGCACACACTTGTTGACGGCGTTTGCTCCGAGTGCGGCTACGCTTGTCCGCATGACGGCGGCAATGAGCGTGAGGCGAGCTACTTCCAAAAGGCAATCTGCTCTGTCTGCCACGCCGAGTACGGCGATTATATTGAGGATACCGTTTTGCCTACGGGTGAAATTAAGGTTGAAGACCGCACATGGTGGCAGTCAATTTTGAATACAATTTCTTTCGGCACATTCTTTAAGGAGGATGTTACCGTAACGATTTCCGCTACGGACGACAGCTACGATCAGCCGGGCTTTGACGAGACGAAGGCTGTTAAAATCGAATATCTTGTAAGCACGGAGACTTTGACTCCGGAAGCGGTGATGGCAGGCAGCTTCAGCGAATATACCGAGCCGTTCGGTATTTCGGACGAAAACCGGTATGTTGTTTATGCAAAACTTACAGACCATGCCGGAAATGTGGCTTATGCTTCGACAGACGGTTTTGAAATAGACAGAACCATACCCGTTATTGAAAATATGACGGACGGCGGACACTATTCCTTCTGTAAGGAAACGATAATTAAAATCGATGAAAAGAATGTTGACAAGGTAGTCCTTGACGGAGAAGAAAAAACTCTCGACGACAATCAGCTGTATATCCGTGCATACGACAATGTTGAGCACACGCTTGTTGTTACAGACAAGGCAGGCAACACTCTGACTGTGTATATTGCAGGATATACGGATCACGGGATTGATGAGGAGACCCTAACCTGCCGTCATTGCGGTCTTGCCGCAAGTGCAAAGCTTACGGCGGATGATTTTACAGGCTATTACGGAACTGTAATGGAGGCGCTCAATGAAGGACTTTCCGCTAACAAATACGAAGATGTAGTTATAACCTTATTGCGTAATGTGGATTATGACGATCCTGCCGCATCCGATATTACTCTGTGGAGCTGTCCGACCTCCTTTACCCTTGACCTTAACGGATATTATCTCAGCGGCGGAAGTGTCCAGACTATCGGCGGATATTACGGCACAATGACTGTTATATCCTCTGTTCCGGGCGGCGCACTCCTGATGGATATTTATATGCAGAGCGAGAAAGCCACTCTGGTTATGGGCGAAGGACTTAAACATTCACAGTTTATGCCGGGAATTTGGCAATACAGCGGTAATGTTGAAATCCATGAGGGCAATTATGACATACTGAAATTAAACGACCCCGACAAAAAGAGCACAAAGCTTTACGGCGGCTTTTTCAGTGAGATAAGCATAAGCGCAGAGGGTATAACCTGTGCCGATTTGCTCGCTCCCGAGTACCGTTATGAGGGTATAAGCTACGAGGACGCAAAGGCGGCTGACGAGCTTCAGGAGGTCACGGTTGTTCCCTGTACGCACGATACGCTTGACGAAAACGGTTACTGCACGGGTTGCGGCTTCCACCTTGTACTGTCCGTAGAAAAGGACGGCGTTATAAAGAATTTTGAAACCCTTGAAACGGCTATCCACTATGCCGAGCAAGATGAAAATGTCGGCTGTACGGTAAAGCTTATGCAGGACCTCACGCTTGACAGCGCAACGGCAGGCTCACTGTTGGACGGCTACTCACTCGTTTTCGGGGAAGGCGAATATACGCTTGACCTTAACGGCAAGACACTGAACATTAACAACAACTATTTTAATGTGTATCACGGTTGTATAATGATGATAATAGACTCTGTCGGCGGCGGAAAGGTAACAGACCTCGGCATGGGACGCATTGGTACGGACGAATTTTCAAAGCTGACTGTAACAGGCGGAGAATTTAATGTTAATATTCAAATATCCAAACGAAGCTCTTTGCTGTTGGAGGGCGGCAGCTTTGAAAGTATAATGGCTAAGCGTGAGGCAGGTTGCACGCCGTTTGAGTTTATTGCGGACGGTTACACCTTTGCAAATTCCGACGGAAGCGGATATGCTAACGAAAGCAAATTAAAATATCAAGTCGGAGATTATTACATTTCAGATGTAACCGTAGTGCCTGTTCCGCTCAGAGTTGATGTTGAAATTGACAATGTTTCGTTCTATTTGACTTCACGCGATGATGTAAAGACAACACCTGACATTTTCGCTTTTCCTGTTGACGGAGCGTCCGACAAGATATATGCCACTCTCGAAAAGTCGGACGGAACGGTAGTCGAAACAAAGGAAGTAGCTTACGGCACATTCACGGCGTCATTTGATTTGTCGGGCTTTACCGTTGAAAATTCGGGCAACTACCGTATTAAGTTTGAATATAACGGATATGTAGGCTATTCCAACGCATTCTCAATAACCGTTTCGGAGTGTCTGCACCCCGAATATGACAAGAATACGCACGAGTGTACACAGTGCGGCTGTGAAATTGCGGCGATTATCAAAAACGGCGGAACGGCAAGGGGATATGTAACCTTTGCGGAAGCTCTTGCGGCGGCGCAGACCCGACGCTGAAGCCTCAGCCCGTACTTGACAACGGTGTATCTACGGTAACGGAAACTGTTGCGGCAATCACGGCATTGCCCGAGGGAGTTACGGGTACATCAAAGGGCAGCACGGTTACGGGACCTGCCACACAGTATCCGGGCGGTCAGAACGACCTGCCTTACCCGGGCTTTATAACGGATGCGGACGGCAATGTTTCGGTAAACTATGCGGCTTATTCGATTACAAAAGAACAGGTTGACGAAATCATAGCGGTTTACGAGCAGTCATATGAGCGTTTCGGCAAGACCAAAAAGGCTTTGCTCGATGTCAAGGCTGACGAAAGCGACGCACTGACTTACTCGGAAAAGCTTGAAAACGCTTATCTTGCGGCAAAACGCTGCAAACTGCTTGAACAGTATCTTAATGAGATACAAACATTCCAGACCGAAATTTCCAATATGTATACAAGATATGATGTTGACGGAACAACCGTCCCCCTTATATCTGTTGATGCAGACGGTATGACAAAGCTTAAAAACGCAAGAACAAGCTACGACAATCTTGCTTATTACGCAAAACTGCTTATGGAAGATTCATCATTGCCGGCTTTGTACACGCAGTTTGCAAATTCCGCAAAGGCGGTTGACAAGGTTCTGAGAAACGGTCAGACATATACGGGCGTTCTCGGAGCGAACAGCACGGTTGACGGCGGCATTGTAAAGCTTTCAAAGGCATATACCGACCTGTTTAACGACACCAAGTCAACTCTTGATTCACAGAAGCTCTTTACGGAAGCTCAACTGAATGCCTTTAAGGACACGGTTGACGAATACAACAGCTTTATTACCGCATACGGTAATATCAAAGAGCTTTACGACGGTATGACGGTCGGCGCTACCGAGGACGGCGAGACAGCCTACGGTATCCACGATATATACAGACTGTTTGCAAGGCATAATGCGGATTACACAGACAGTACGGTATATCTTTCAAAGGATACGCTCAGCGCAACGGAAAGCTATGTTCTTACCTATTTTGAAGAACTTCCGTCTGCCGATATTCAGAACACAATGATTAAGCTGACTTCCGAGAACGGAGCGCTTACAAACGCATTCTCCGAAAGTGAGAATTACAGCGTAAAAGTCACGGTAAACGGCACTTCAACCACTTACAGTGCGGCTGATTTGGCTGCAGGCGTTAAGCTTACGGATGTTGAGAGCAACACCTATACGCCCGACGCTCCGTTGACAATAAGCATTGAGGTTTCGGTGGCTTCGGCACTTACGGTTTCCAATGCGATTTCCGATAAACTGACCTTCAGCTATACCGACAATGCAGGTAATGTCATAATTGACAATGACGGCAACGAGCTTGAAAAGACCATTGAGGTTATTTACACGCCCGAGGACGCATACACGGTAACAATTCCTGCGGAATTCTCCGTTCCGTGGGGCGAGACGGCGGACCAGAGCGTTGACTGTAAGGTTTCAACCTCGCTTAAAGCAGGCGCAAGCCTTAATGTAGCGGTAACCTGCGACGGTACACCCGATGCGGTAACGCCCTACACGGGAGCAGGTAATCTTACCTCTTCAAACCCGGCGTATAACCTTAATTACAGCTATAAGGGCTTTGAGCCGAGCACATTTACAGGTGTCAATACCAACAGCGGACTCAATACCGCTCCTTATCTCACGATAAGCGGCTGGGACGATGTTCCTGTAGGAGAATATAAAACAACATTGACTTATACGGTTACGTACAACAGCGTAACACCGTAATAAAGAAGGGAGTAAACAAGTATGAAAAAATTCTTATCGGTTTTCTTCGCATTGCTTTTGGTAAGCCTGTGTGTTTTGCCTGCGTTTGCCGACTCAATGACGATTTCAACCGGCAGCGGAGTGACTGACGAATATCAGCTCAGTTATCCCGCAGACACAGACATTCCGTGGGAGTCCTCCTCGTGTGATGTCGGTTCGGTTACGGCAACGATTATGCGTTTGTCGCCCGACAAGACGGTAAAGGTTACGGTAGCTTCGGCTAACGGATATAACCTTGTAAACGCGGCTTCGGCTTCAAGCAAAATTGCCTATACGCTTACGGGCGCAGATGCTATTGCATTCCTTCCCGGCGATTACGGCAAAAGCTTCCCGCTTTCCGTTTCAATAGCGGACGCACAGTGGCAAAAAGCCGCTTCGGGTGAACACACAGATGTTCTTACCTTCACGGCTGAATATACAAACGCTTAAATCTGAGATTTGATTTGTCAAGGTGCTTTTCTGCAAAACACTATATTTCTGAAAACAG
>ERZ825137.3888-NODE-3888-length-15516-cov-7.787724_pt1 | contig 15516 bp, 24 predicted proteins | sample MGYA00519873_ERZ825137 | MGnify/ENA primary metagenome ERZ825137 (study PRJEB31778, sample SAMEA3449190) | human gut metagenome | biome: human gut; feature: human-associated habitat; material: faeces | place: United Kingdom | collected 2010/2012 ...
AAAGGGCTATTCTCCCCCCTTTCGGGGGGAGAATAGCTTTTTGTCTACAGTCTGCCGCACCCCCGAAAGGATGCGGACAAAACGGATTCGGATGGATCAGCGTCGGACAGCCTCGACGGTCTGTTTGAGCGCCGCGGCTGTTTGGAGCTTCGCCTGCGCGCCGCCCACGTTCGCCATCTCCATGATGTATTCGTCGATGGCCTTCGCGGCGTGTTTGCCCGCGCCCATGGCGAGGATAACCGTCGCCGCGCCGGTGACGGCGTCGCCGCCGGCATACACGCCCTCGCGGCTGGTCAGGCCGTCTTCGCCGTTGGTGACGATGCAGCCGTGCCGGTTGGTTTCAAGCCCCGGCGTGGTATGGCGGATGAGCGGGTTCGGGCTGGTGCCGATGGACATAATCATCGTGTCCACATCGAGCACAAACTCGCTGCCCTCCTTGACGATCGGACGGCGGCGGCCGGAAGCATCCGGTTCGCCCAGCTCCATCTCCACGCAGCGCATGCCGCAGACCTCGCCGTTCTCGTTGCCCAGCACCTCGACCGGGTTGGTGAGGGTCTTGAAGATGATGCCCTCCTCCTCGGCGTGCTCGACCTCCTCCCGGCGAGCCGGAAGCTCCTCCATGCCGCGGCGATAGACGATGTACACCTCTTTCGCGCCCAGACGCTTGGCCGAGCGCGCCGCGTCCATCGCGACGTTGCCGCCGCCGACGACGGCGACCTTGCCGCTGTGCCGGATCGGGGTCTTGCTGTCCGCACGATAGGCCTTCATCAGGTTGATGCGGGTCAGATACTCGTTGGCGGAATACACGCCCTTGAGGCTCTCGCCCGGAATCCCCATGAAGCGCGGCAGACCCGCGCCGGAAGCGACATAGACGGCCTCGTAGCCCATTTCAAACAGCTCGTCGATGGTGAGCACCTTGCCGATGACCATGTTCGTTTCGATATCCACGCCCATGGCCTTGAGTCCGTCGATTTCCTTCTGCACGATGGCCTTCGGCAGGCGGAATTCCGGAATACCGTACACCAGCACGCCGCCCGCCAGATGCAGCGCCTCGTAAATCGTGACCTGATAGCCCAGCTTCGCCAGATCGCCCGCCGCCGTCAGGCCGGACGGCCCCGCGCCGATGATGGCGACCTTGTGGCCGTTCGGGGCGGGCGCTTGGGGATGATCCGCCACGTGCTCGCGGTGCCAATCCGCGACAAAGCGCTCCAGACGGCCGATGGCGACCGATTCGCCCTTGGCGCCGCGCACGCACTTGCCCTCGCACTGGTTCTCCTGCGGGCAGACGCGGCCGCAGACGGCGGGCAGCGCGGAGGACGCGGTCAGCACCCGATAAGCGCCCTCCATATCCTCGTTGGCGACGCGCTCGATGAACGCGGGGATGTCAATCTGAACCGGGCAGGCGCTGCGGCAGGGCTTCGTCGGGCAGTTGAGGCAGCGCTTGGCCTCGTTCACGGCCATGTCGTAGGTATAGCCGAGGGCGACCTCGTCGAAGTTCTTGTTGCGGACGTCAGGCTCCTGTGAAGGCATCGGGCATTTTTTCGGGTTCATATTGCGCGTAACGGCCATATCACTTGACCTCCTTGTTCATCAGGTTGCAATGCGCCTCGCGGGCGTGCTGCTCAAAGTCGCGGTACATCGTGCCGCGCTTCATGGCCTCGTCGAAATCGACCAGATGGCCGTCGAAATCCGGGCCGTCCACGCAGGCGAACTTCGTCTCGCCGCCGACGGTCAGGCGGCAGCCGCCGCACATGCCCGTGCCGTCGATCATAATGGGGTTCATGGAAACGACGGTCTTGATCCCGTATTTTTTCGTCACGGCGCAGACGAATTTCATCATCACCAGCGGGCCGATGGCGATCACCTCGTCATAGGCGTTGCCCGCCTGAATCAGGCGCTCCAGCGCGGCGGTGACCAGCCCTTTTTCGCCGTGGCTGCCGTCGTCGGTCATCATAACCAGCGTATCGGAAGCGGCCTTGAACTCGTCCTCCAGAATCACGAGATCCTTGTTTCTAAAGCCGACGATGGCGTGCACCTCACAGCCCTGCTCGTGCAGCTTCTTGGTCACGGGCAGCGCGATGGCGCAGCCCACGCCGCCGCCGACCACGGCGACCTTTTTCAGCCCCTCGGTGTGGGTCGCAACGCCCAGCGGGCCGACGAAATCATGCAGCGTCTGTCCCTCTTCGAGGGTATCCAATTCCATCGTCGAACCGCCGACGATCTGGTAAATAATCGTAACCGTGCCGTCCTGACGGTCGTAATCCGCAATGGTCAGCGGGATGCGCTCGCTGTCCTCCAGCGCGCGCAGAATGATGAACTGGCCGGGCTCCGCTTTTTTGGCGATAAACGGCGCGTCGATCACCATCTTGGTGACGGTCGGGTTCAGGCGCTCTTTTTTGACAATCCTAAACATGGGGGCTTCCTCCTGAATCAAACTCCGAATCACGTTTCCGCCCACGCGAAAAAACGCAAAACAGCTTATTTTTATTCGACACAAATCGGCGATGCCCTGCCTTTTGCACGATTTTTTTCGGGAAATCATTCCCGCCTGCGGACGAAACCGGAGGACGCCGTTTCGCGCTGGCGTCCCCCGTGTAAAGCAGATTGAGGCGGGATTAGAAATCGACCTCGGTATCGTAATAGCAGCACTTGAGCAGCTTCTCCATCTCCTCCTGGCTCGGCTGGCGCGGGTTGGAGCCGGTGCAGGCGTCGGCAATCGCGTTTCGGGCGATTTCCGGCAGGCGCTCGAGGAACACGCTCTCCGGCACGAAGCCCTGCTCGCAGGGATAGCTGTCCGCGCCGTAGTGCCCGATGGCATGCGGGATGTTCAATTCGTCGTTCATCCCGCGCAGGTAGGCGATCAGCAGCGCAACCTTCTCGTCGTCGTCCCTGCCGCCCAGATGCATGGAATCGGCGATCACGCCGTAGCGCTTCTTGGCCGTCTCGTCCTTCGCGTTGAAGGCGATGACCTTCGGCAGATACATCGCGTTGGCCGCGCCGTGGATGATGTGCGCGCCGTAATCGGCGAACGCCGCGCCGGTCTTGTGCGCCATGGAGTGCACGATGCCCAGCAGCGCGTTGGAGAACGCCATGCCGGCCAGGCACTGCGCGTTGTGCATGCGGTCGCGGGCGGCCATGTCGCCGTTGTAGCTCGGCACGAGATCCTTCATAATCATCTCGATGGCGTGAATCGCCAGCGGATCGGTGAAGTCGCAGTTCGCGGTGGAGACATACGCCTCGATGGCGTGTGTCATCGCGTCCATGCCGGTGTGCGCAACCAGCTTCTTGGGCATGGTCTCCGCCAGCTCCGGATCGACGATGGCCACGTCCGGCGTGATTTCAAAATCGGCAATCGGGTATTTGATGCCCTTGGAATAATCGGTGATGATGGAGAACGCCGTCACCTCGGTCGCCGTGCCGGAGGTGGAGGAAACGGCGCAGAAATGCGCTTTGCGGCGCAGCTTCGGCAGGCCGAAGACCTTGCACATGTCCTCAAACGTGCACTCCGGGTATTCGTATTTGATCCACATGGCCTTCGCCGCGTCGATCGGGGAGCCGCCGCCCATGGCGATAATCCAGTCCGGCTGGAACCTGGCCATCGCGGCCGCGCCCTTCATCACGGTCTCCACGGACGGATCCGGCTCGATGCCCTCGTAAAGCTCGACCTCCATGCCCGCTTCCTTCAAATACTGCTCGGCCTTGTCGAGGAAGCCGAAGCGCTTCATCGAGCCGCCGCCGACGCAAATCATCGCGCGCTTGCCTTCAAAGGTTTTGAGCGCTTCCAGCGCTCCCTTGCCGTGATACAAATCGCGGGGAAGAGTGAAACGAGCCATCCTCTATTCCTCCTGTTTTCTTCGGGCTGTGCCCTCGGTCGATTTCTGACGTCTCCGATCGACTTAAAAACATCCGCTCGACGTTTCTTTGTCAATCTCTGTGCGTATTATACGCCTGACGTCTGACGTTGTAAAGAGGAATTTTTGATTTCTTCTGCGCTTTTTGATGTTAATTCCGCTATTTCGAACGCTTTCTGCATTTATTTGTCTTCTTTTCCTCATTTTAAGATTCAAAAGCGTTTCGTCTTTTCCAAGTTTGACTTTATTATAACATTCTGCTCATGTCTTCTTATATAAAAAGCTTTGCCGCGAATCCCAACCGTTCGCGGCAAAGCCTTTTTTCAGTCTTCTTTTTTAGTCTCCCTCGATCATTCGATATCCCACGCCGACCTCCGTGAAGATGTATTCCGGCTCGGCGGGGTTTTTTTCGATCTTCCGGCGAATGTTCGCCATGTTCACGCGGAGGATCTGGTTGTCATATGCCTTGTTCGGCCCCCAGATTTCGCGAATCAGGTAATCATAGGTCAGCACACGCCCGGCGAAGCGCCCCAGCAGCGCGACCAGCTTGAATTCGTTCTGCGTCAGCCCCGCGTCGCGCCCGTCGATATACACGCGGTATTTGTCATAGTCGATGACCAGCCCGCGCGCGGTAAAGCGGTTTTCCTTCGCGATGCTCGCGTTGCCGCTCGTCGTGCGCGTATGGCGGATCGCCGTGCGCAGACGCGCCAGCAGCTCGGATGTGCCGAACGGCTTGGTGATGTAATCATCCGCGCCCGCATCCAGCGCGCGCACCTTCTCGCGCTCGTCCGTCCGCGCGGAGACGACCACCACCGGCATCAGCGACCATGCGCGCAGCTGGGTCAGCACGTCCATACCGTCCATATCCGGCAGGCCGAGATCGAGAATCACCACATCCGGACAGTGCGAGGTGAGCATGCTCAGCGCCTCGCGCCCCGTGCCCACGATGATGGATTCATAGCCGTTGGCCTCCAGCACCCGGCGCATAAAGCTGCAAATGGCGCGGTCATCCTCAACAATCAGCACTTTTCCTCGTACAGCCATCGTTTATTCCTCCCCCATCGGCAGCACAAACGAAACGCATGCGCCGCCTGTCGCTCGATTTTTCGCTTTCATCGTGCCGCCGTGCGCCCGCACGATGCTCATGCAGACCGAAAGCCCGATGCCCATGCTCCGCCGCCCGTCGCCGCGCAGCTCGCCCGCATGGGGAAACATCTCTTCAAACAGCTTCGGCAGCACGGCGGGCTCGATGCCCGCGCCGTTATCCAGTACGCTGAATTGCGCCAGATCGCCCTCCCGCCGAATCCGAAGCTCGATTTCCGTCGCACCTTCCGCGTGGAGCACGGCGTTTTCCATCAGGTTAATCAGCACCTGTTCGATCAGCGTCGCATCCATCGGCACCATCAGCAATTCGTCCGGCACGCTGACGCGAACCGGCAGCGTGTTGAACCGCTTTTTGAATTTGCCCACGGCCTCCGCGGCGATTTCCTCTGCGGCCTGCGGCACCTTGTCAATCTGCACCGCGCCCTCGTTGAACCGCGTGATGGACAGCATGTTTTCCACCAGCCGCACCAGCCACTGCGCGTCGTCGCGAACGTGGCCGATCAAATCCTTTTTCACTTCGTCGCTGAACTGGTCGTAGTTCTCCAGCACGGCGGAGGACGAGCCGATGATCGAGGTCAGCGGCGTGCGCAGATCGTGCGACACGGAGCGAAGCAGGTTCGCCTTCATCTTTTCCTTCTCCGCTTCGGATTTCACGCGCTCCTGCCGCTTCACCTGATCGGTCAGCATGCCGACGACGATCGAAACGGCGAACATCGTCACAAACGTGAGCGGATAGCCAGTGATCGTGAAGTTGAACGCGAAATACGGATAGGTGAACGCATAATTCACACCGATGACGGAAACCACCGTCGCCACCAGACTGAACAAAAAACCATCCGTCAGGCGGGCGACCAGCAGCACCGCCAGCATAAAGACCATCGGCACCGCGCTGTCGCTGTCGCCCATGTGCGTCAGCAGCGTGCAGACCGCCGCCGCCACCGCCAAAATGCCGAGCGTAATGCCCGCGTCGCAGATCAGCTGCCGCCTGCTCTGCCGCTTGGGAATCATCATTTCCCTAAAACTGCCCCACCATTTAGAAAGGGATGTCGGCATCCGCGCCGCCTCCTCTTGCCGTACTTCTTTTCATGTTGTTTTATTATAGCATGCGCCGCTATCAAAATCCCGTTAAGATTGAGAGAATTGTCCATCTGCACAAATCCCGCCCGCGAAACTTATGAACTTGCGTCCTTTCTTTCGCCGCAAAAACATGCTATAATCGCTCCTGCTTCCGGGGAAACCTCCCCGGACGTTTTTCATACGCATCAACTGTGGAAAGGAAGCCTCATCGTTTATGCCGCTTGTCATTGTCGCCATTTTCTTTATTGTGCTCTTCTCCTGCGAGGGAATCGAACATCTCTGTCGCGAGAGCGACGACCAGCAGGCCCTGCGCCGCTACCGCGAGCATGAGCATCACGCCCGCCCGACCAGCGACCATTATCTCGATCTGCTCGGTTAATTCGCGTTTCCCCCTTGACTTTGAGCAAATAATTGGCTATACTAAGTCTGTTATTCCCCATGCCGGTGTGGTGGAATTGGCAGACGCCCGGGATTCAAAATCCCGTGTCCGCAAGGACGTGCGGGTTCGACCCCCGCCACCGGCACCACGTGTGAAATCCAGAAGCCACAAAGGTTTCTGGATTTTTTCTTTTGTGTTCTGGTTTTTCGCGTGTAAAATTCTACTCGTTTCGTGTATTACTTTCCCGCAAGAGTGCAATCATTTTCAAAATCATTTCACACGATAATTCACACGCAAAGAGGCCGAGGATTTGCCCCCGACCTCCTTTTTATGCTTTGCGCGTTTTCAGCTTTCGGATTGCCGCCGCGTATGCCTTCGGCGCGACGATCTGCAAGCCCTGAATCGTATCTTCCAACGCATCAATAAGCTCGGCAGATGACAGTCCTGCACAAGCGGCGCGGAACTCGCTTTCCGGCTCTGCCGCCATCGAGTACGCCGAAACGGGTGCTTCCCTCACGTCCTGCACAGATTCGCTTGCCATGTGCGCCCGAAGACCGTACAGAACCGCCAGACGTTCAGCGTCTTTCACGCTCGTTCCTTCGCGCTTGATTTTGGTGATGGTTTCGTCGATCTCTTTCAGGTCGATCAATGCCACTCACCGCCCGTCAGGCGTTGCGCAGCTCGTCCATTGCGCGGCGGATGATCTCGCGCTGTTCGCCGGTCGCGTCGCGCATGATCTCTTCCATTTTGCGCATCATGCTTTCGCGCCCGTCGTCGCGGCTGTAATGCCCGCGCACGTAATGCTCACCGCGTCGGTCATTGCGTCCATAGCTTCCGCGCACGTCAGCACGCCACTCCGCGCTGTTGCTGTAGCCTTCGTCCTCAAGGATTTCGATTTTGTCAATATTCTTGATGGTGTCGGTCAGCTTGTGGACGGTTTCGAGGTCGCCGGGGTTCATATCACGCTTGGCGGCGATTTTGTCCAGTTCATCACAAAGCATATCGCGCAAGTCGCGCATCGCTTTCATGCTCATATTTTTCTCCTTTCTCACGCCTGCCGCGTGACGATCAGGTTTGCGTTGGCAACGTCAATCGCTTGCGCGCTGGTGTTTTTCAGCGCGACGGTTACACAGCATCCACGCGGCACATCGACAAACGCGGAGACGGAGACGTTAAAATAGTTTTCGACCGCCGCAGGGGTGACGATAGCGACGGCACTATTCAGTTGCTCGCCGTTTATCGTCAGCGCAACGGAGATCGCGCCAACCGTTCCGCCCGCCGGAATGGCAATATTCCCGGTGAAGTCCACAAAGTACCGCGCTCGGCACTGGTTCGTCAGGCCGCGAAGCGTTACGATTCCCGCGCCCTCTCGATGGACGATACACGGAGAGCCACAAATCGGCGTTTCGGTTAGCGGTAGATTCTGGCCAGCCGCGACAAGTGCCGTGCTGGCGTTGGTATACTCAGCCATAGATTATCTCCTTTCATAAGAAACGGCGGGACACATTCGCCCCGCCGTCGTTGCAGAATCAGCTCAGGGCTGAACAGCTCGGTCACGCCGAACAGTTGCATCTCTTATGCGATTTTAGCAGCTACAACCGGCGTTTGCAGCGCAGCCGTAACCGTAACCGCCCGTGTAGGGGTTCGGCACCTGATACGCAGGAACGGCGACAGGCTGACGCAGCGCGTTGATGATCTGCGCCGTCTGCGCTCCCATCTCCGTGGTGAGCAGCGCCGACTGGCGATCCTGCGACGCGGCGCGGCGAAGATCGGTGTTTTCCGCCTGCAACGTTGCAATCTTGTCCTGCGTGAGGAAGTCGAGAATCGCGCGGCTATTGGCGTTCTGGTTGTCGATCACGTCGCGGGTGTTGCTGTTAAGCGTGTTCTGGATGGCGCAGAAGCCCTGCTGCATCTGGTTGCGCGTGTCGCAAGCCTGAGTAGCGAGGTTGTAATTCACGCCCTGAATCGCTTCGCGCGTCTCGCAGCAGCAGTTCGCCTGCTGCATCTGCATCGCGAAGAGCTGCTGCATGAGCGCCGCCTGCTGGTTGGCGCGGGAAAGCTCCGCCGCGCTGAAACCGCCGTTGACGGCGTTGGTGATGGCGTAGGTGCTGTCACAAAGCCCGTTCTGGATGGCACGGATGCCGTTGTCAATACCGTTGATGGCAAAGCCTTCATTGATGTCTGCGCGGGTCGCGTAGCCCTGGAAGCCCGGCGAATTAGCGCCGTTGTTGCCGAAGCCGCCGCCCCAGCCGCAAAACATGAAGAGGAACAGAACGATGATCCACCACGCGCCGTTCCCGTCTCCGAACATGCCGCCGTTGTTGCGATTTCCGCCCGTTACCGCCGCGATATCGGCGGGGGTCATTTCCGAAGTAGTCAAAGACATTTCCACACGTCCTTTCGTTTTTTATCGCTAACCGTGCGCACGGATTTAGCCGTTAGAGACCTTCAAAAAGGCTTTGGAACTGGTGGGCGATGCCATAGAGCTGATTAAACTGCTGCTGCGTCATCTTGCCACTGTTGAGTAGGCGCTGAACCTCTTGTTGCGGATCGCCTCTAAACTCAGCTTTGAACCGCTTGAACTCCTGCGCCATTCGCTGAAACTGTCCCATCTGTCCTGGCAAATTCCCAGACATTCCCTGCATCGCATTAAACAGCGGGTTGCTCATCGGCTGCATCCTCCTTTTTTCTGTTCGGCTTTTTTGCCAGCGCATCGACCCGCGCCACGAGCGCGTTGAAGTCGTCGCGGGTCACATAATCGGCTGATTGTACGGGAGGCTCGGCCTGTCTCGGCGTTGTCCTCTCGGTGTAGTCAAAGATTCGCATTGACGGCATCCCGCTTGCGTCCGCAGATTTGAGGTAAAACGTCAAGGATTCGCTGTCCATCAGCAGAACGCCGCTTCCGGGGCTGACCGGGTAGCTTTTCGCCGCCGCTTCACCCTGAACCCAGATGATTCCGCCGCTATTTTGAGCTGGCGATTGCTGCGCTGGCTGCTGCGGCATGTATGGTTGTGATCTGAGTTGCGCGAGCTGGTCTTGCATAGGTGGGTAATAACCGCCGTATGGCTGCTGCCAGCCTTGCATCGGATAGGCCATAAATCATCCCTCCCAGTAGTAAATGGGCGTTTCGCCGCCGCTGTCCCATGTGTCATACCAATCACCGTTCACAACCGCGAGAACGTGCCCATTTGTCGCCAAAACATAAACGCCGCGCGGAAAGTCTCGGCAGAAATCCGAAACCGTGTAGCAGTCCGGGCACGTCTCCGGGATGCTGTGACGCTTGAAGCCTTTGCGCCGAAGATACGTGCCCCAGACGTGATTTGCGTTCGGCATATCCCCTGCACAGAAACCATCAAGGCAAAGCGCAACGAATACGCTTTCCCACGTCTGACCCGTCGCTTTGCTTACCGCTCTAACCGCGCAGTCACCCACACGAGAACGAAAAGGGTTTGGATTAAATGGAACAAACACGCTCTCTCACCTGCTTCTACTCCCATTTTGGCATAAAAAAAGAACGTGCACCTATCAGATGCACGTCAGTTTTGTATCGGTTTTTTGTCAATCCTCGACTTTGAGAATCGCCAGCACTGTCGGATAGCTCAAAATGATTTCGCCCTCATCCTCACCATATCCGCTCATCTTATTGTCACCCAAGAGCAGCACATATCGGCCAGGATACTCATTATTGGTATTAGCCATCGCGCTGTACATCGTCGCACATACGCCGTCGAGTTCTTCGCCCATTTCTATGCCGCGTTCCCAAACGTGGCTGTTGTGGATGACTTTGTCACCAACCTTCAAGCCGTAGGTTTCTTCCTGCACTCGGATGCCAATGTAGGCATAATCTTCTTCAAACGCCTCCATATCAATTCCCGCGTTTTCAATCGCCTTGCGAACCGCCTTGTTGCTTGCCATAACTTCTTCCTCCCGTTTGGCTGTTTTCTTGTTTCTTACAAGTATATTATAAGACATTTTGCTTTATTTGTCAATAGTATCTTAAAACATTTTTAAGATTTTTTGAAACAAAAAATCCTCTGCTTATTGCAGAGGAAAATGCTTATTGATCCGGATCGTCCGGCTTGCGCCTGTGTGCGGGCGTGATGGGCAGAGACAGCAACCCCCAGCCCTTATAGTGATACAAAGATCCCTTGCACGATGGGGCACCTCGCATGCTTGTCGCGATCTTTTTGAAACCGCTTGCTATACGTTTTGCGGCGATATCTCGCTCCTCTTCCGGAGTTTGCGGCTCAAAAAGCCGATAATTGTTGCGCGCCCAGTCAAGCAGATTGGTGCATGGTACTTGATTCCCGCTCGGATCGACCAGCACCCAGATTTTGCTTTCTCGGTTTTGCGGGCCACGCTGTCCCTCCGGGATCGCAAGCGCCGCTTGCACTCCGCGCGGTTGCAGCTCGTCCATCTGCGCCTTAACAGCAGCGCTTTTCGTGCGTCGTCTTTTCGCATCATCGCTCCACTTGTGGGGATTTTCGCGCGCTGACTTCGCCGCGCGGAGACGACGGCAAGCGTCCGAGCAGGTCACACGGTTGTCGGATCGGTACGAATCAAACAGCTTACCGCAAATCACGCACGGCTTTGTGATCTTGCCCACCGCGCTACACCCGCATGATGTCGTCTTGCCGGAGATTAGGTTGCTTGCGTAGTACGACTTAACGCTTCCGCATCTCAGGCATTCCGCGTCGCACCGGGTCTTAGACGACGCTTCCGGTAGCCGCCAGACCCGCAAGACCTTGAGATCGCCGAACACGTCGCCGACCTGCATGTTGAGCTTGCGCGGCATAGTCAGCGCCTCCCAAACTCACCGCCAACGAGGATGCGCGGTAAGCCCCTATACATTACTGCGTCTTCACCGCGCGCGTCAACCCAGCGCGCGCCTCCGATCTCATCAACGGTCATAGGCTGCTCACCCTGCCAGTCCGCCAGCGTAAACTGAACGCCCTCGGACTGGATCACCGCCATCACTCCGATTTCTGGGTGCTCGACGAGGTAGAAAATACCGTAATCGTCGATCACCGTCTCAGAAACGATTGGGAGTGCCAGTGTGCATCTAGTCTCCCAATCATAGACGGCCAGCTTCGGCGCATCGCCACGCAGATAGGCCGTCGAAACGCCCAGCGCATCCGCCAGCGCGGGCAGAATCTTGTTTCCGGGGTTGCGCTGTCCGCTCTCGTAGTTGTTAAGATTTTGAGCCGATATGCCCATCCTATCCGCAAGCTCTTTCTGACTAAGCCCGCGCAGGGCGCGCAACTCTTTAATGTTCATGTTTTTCCACTCCTTGACAAATATGATTGATCGTCTTATAATGATTGTGTCTTGAGGGCAACGCCCCGAAGACTGTCGCGAGGAAACTCGTGTGGATTGAAACATTGACTTATCTAGTAACAACTAGGCAAGGGGAAAATCGGGAGAGTAATCTCCCGATTTTCTTTTTATGATTTTGTATCCACATAGGATAGCTCAATCGTTCCGCTGTTTCGCCAATCGACTACCATATAGGTATGCTTGTCGCCGGGGAACTCAATGTAGCCACAGAGTTCCCCAGTTTCTTCGCAGAACCCAATATCTGTGAGTTCATATGATATATCCCCATCCTCGCCGAAAAGCTCGTCCTTGTTGTTGAACACATAGTCATAAACGCAGTCCTTAAATGTATCAATCCTTTCTTGCCAAATATCCCAAGCGTCCATAGACGCGCCCGCGACGATGGTATCCCAATCAATCCGATCAGTATCCTCTTCGTTTCCATCAACGGGGTACACGAGCAGCGTATAAGATTCATTGTTTTCATCTCTCTCGCTATCGCCCTCATACCAACGACGAGGGGCGGGCGTCGATGGGTCGAAATGTGCCCAATACTCATCGCATAGGAGTTCCTTCGCCTGCAAGTTTTTCATCCTTTCGTTAGACATTAACGCGGGCTCGATATCAACCCATGGGCAACTGAGGTCGATAAAATCCTCGCTGATGTAGTGCGTCATGGGGTCTTTATGGCGCACGGTGAGCTCGATGTAATACTTCATTTTTTTAGTCCTCCCGGCGCTGCCACTCGTCTGGGCTAGGGTACTGCCGCCCGTCGTCGTAGGCGGCTTTCAGCAGCCGCATCACCTCGCCGATGTGCTCGGCGCTGTACTTACTCCACCACTCCGCAGGGATGCGATCAAGCATCACAGAGCACGTGCCGGGGTAGCGGCGCAGTCCGCTGCACTCCTTGGCTTGCTCAACCTTGAGCTGCGCGCGGCGCTCCTCGGCGGTCAGGCACTCATACCCTTCGCGGGTGATGACATCTTTCATTTTAAGTTTCTTCATGGTTTCTTCCTCCTGTCGGGTTGTTTCTTTTCTTCTTACAAGTATTATTATAAATCATATTTGAATATTTGTCAAGTGTTTTGTAAAGCATTTCTTAATTTTTTTTCAAATAAAAAATCCCCGACCATCAGGCCGGGGTATTATCATCAGTACGTAAAGATGCAGACATTCGTCTCTTGATCTCGCGAATGCTGCGGCTGACGGTCGCCGGAGACATGCCCAGCGTCATGCTGATCTGCACGATGCTGTAACCACGCCAGAGCAAGTCAAAGACCTGACCCAACCGAACGTGAACGTCAAAGCCGCAGCGGCGGGCGATTTCCTCTTTTGTGCGCCTGTCAAAGTCAAGGCGCACGAGAAACCGCCTCCCTTATCCCTCCTTGGGCTTGTCGTAGGTCATCGCCTGCGCGCTGTCGCTGATGCCCTTGGTCGTCGGGTCGGCGATCACGCCGATCATGCCCAGCACCGTCAGGATCGCGTTGACGGCAGTCAAAAGCGCGTCCTGCTGCACGGAAGGCGTTACGCCGAAGAGGGAAAGCATGTTGTAGGCAAAGGCGATGATGAGCGCCAGGAAAGACGCGAGGAAAGTTTTGTTTTTGAAACGAACCAGCCAGTTAATTTTCATGTTGTTCCCTTTCTGCCCGGTCTTTACCGGGCAACGTCACAAAAATTTACGCTCTTGCAAACACTTGTGATAAGCGTTTTTGATGATTTCGACGGCCTCTACCGTCTTGTGATTTTCAAATTCCGGGTGTGCTTTGCAATACGTTTCATATGATTTCACGTCGTCAAAGATTTGTTCGAAGTGCTCCTTGCTGTGTTTGACGCTATTATAGCACTCGTCGGCAAACCGCTGGATTCTGGCGCGGGAGATTTTAGCAAATTCGAGATCATTTTTTGCTTCGATCCTGCTCATGCGCTCCTCCAATGAGCCGACAAGTGCCTTGCGCAATCCGCGAAAAACCCATGAGAGCGGCTGAACCTTGATCGGTGAAATCTCGATCAGGTTAAGCGTAATGTACACCAGCACGAGCGTCAGCGTGCTGTGCGTCGTGACAGCCGCTTGCAAGCCGTCTAGCAGCTTTTGTAGGGTCATGTTAATCCTCGTAAATAATCGTCATTCCGTAAGCCTTGGCGGCTTCGTGTTCGAGCCTGCATCCACGGGCATTTTCCCAGCCCCTACAGAAATACGCCGCATGGCAAAGCGACATATTTTCAAGGGATTTCGAGAGGAAACACAATGGAATGTTTTCAACGCCGCGTTCCTTCATGGATTCCTTCGAATACCATTCGTCGGTGAACAGGGTGTTGATGATTTCATAGCCGCGCTCTTTGAGTACGGCAATAGCGCGTTCACGGGTGGCGATAATTTCTTCTTCGGTTTTGCCTGCCATAGGCTGAGATAACATAGCTTTCATTATAGTTCGCTCCTTTCAATCTTCCGCGATTTCCCATTTCCCGACCAGCGTGATGTACACGCCGTCGTTCCTGCGCAGGGTCGTTGTGGTCGGCGCTTCGCCGCTCGTCTCGCCCTGATCTCCGCTTTCCGGTGCATCCTCGACCAGATACTCGCTGGACATATACCCCGCCACGCCGTTTTCCAACGCGCCGAAGACCCAGCCCGTGCCGCCCGCCTCGCGGATGATGTTCACCCGCGCGCCGTTTGCGGCTTTGGCGATGATCTTTGACCTCGTACTTGCACCCTCACGGATGTTGAGATATCCGCTGGTGATGTTCACCGTCGCGTTGCCAAAAATCTTTTCCGCTTCGCTCACTTCCGTTTTTCCTCCTTCCGGATGGTCCACCTCAATCATCCGATGCGCCCCCAGCCCGTTCCATCCTGCCTTCGCCGTCAGCGCGGTTTCGACCACGCCGCCCCGGCTCTTGCTGCTGTGAATGACCGTGCCCCGCTCCGTCACCAGCCCGGTGTGGCTCACGTCGCCCGTGCCCACGCCCATGAACGCCAGCATACCAGGCTTCGCGCCGGAAATCCCCGACTGCCGCCAGATCAAATGGCGATACTTCGGCACGCTGTCAAAGCTGTTCCAAAGCTCGTTCGTCCCCGCCGTCGTGTAGCGCTTGTCGCCGCCCGGCGCTGTGCGGATGACCTTCTTGATGAGGTTGATGCAGTCCAGCGTTTCGTAGCTCGTCCCGATCAGCCCCCGCGCCGCGCGGATGGCCGCTTCCGCCTGAATCATCGGGTTCACCCCCCTTGCGTCACTCCGTCACGAGGTCTTCGCAACCGCTGTCGATCAGGACTTCCCTGACCTTCTCCTTGAGCAGTCGCGGCACCTGCGCAAAAATCTTCTTCCCAAGCATAATCTGCTGTGCCCAAATCATAGCCATCATATCTTCTTCCTTTCCGCTCATCACGAGCAATCCAAAAATTTTAAGCATATACAATCTCGCTCATCTCGAGGATGCATTGCAGCAGGGTTTCGTTCTGGTCTTCGAGCGCTTTGATGCGCTCCTCTTGCGTCGGTTGCGGTTCTCCCGGCACTGGCGTGTCCGGCACTTCCGGCTCGACGTACACACTGCCGTCGTCGGAGAGCTGCACCGCGTTGTCAAGGGTGCGGTAAACGGTCGTGTAATCGCTAAAATCGCCGAGCCGGGTCACGCCATCCATGCGCCACGTCGTAAAGCCCGTTGTTGGAGCGTCGGTGATACCGCCAAGCTCAATAACATGTTCACTGCGCCGCGAAAACGTTACTTCCCGGATTTCGTCCGATGCGTTTATCTTGATTTTAATCATTGCATATCCTCGTTTTCACAGTCAATTCCGTT
>ERZ825137.3889-NODE-3889-length-15514-cov-2.982146_pt1 | contig 15514 bp, 9 predicted proteins | sample MGYA00519873_ERZ825137 | MGnify/ENA primary metagenome ERZ825137 (study PRJEB31778, sample SAMEA3449190) | human gut metagenome | biome: human gut; feature: human-associated habitat; material: faeces | place: United Kingdom | collected 2010/2012 ...
AGCTCCGGGAGGCCTTTATCCGGACTCTGAACTTAAAGGGCGACGCCATCATCGCCCCGGACCACTCCCACCTGTTCGCAGCCGTAGGAGCGGCCATGAATGCCCCGGAAACCATGGCTCTTTCCCTGGATCAGCTCATCTCCGACCTTTCCGGCGGGATCAAAATGGACTTCGAGGTAAAGCGGATGGACCCCTTATTTAAGGATGAGGCCGACTACCAGGAATTCCTGGACCGCCATAACCAGTATAAGGTAAAACGCGGAGACCTAGCCTCCTATTCCGGCAGATGCTACCTGGGCATCGATGCCGGCTCCACCACCACCAAAGTAGCTCTGGTGGGCGAGGACGGTTCTCTGCTTTACCATTTTTACAGCAGCAACAACGGAAGCCCCCTGGCCACAGCCATCGCTTCCATAAAAGAGATCAAAGCCCTGCTGCCGGAAACGGCAAAGATCGCCTATTCCTGCTCCACCGGCTACGGAGAGGCCCTTTTAAAGGCGGCCTTTCTCCTGGACGAGGGCGAGGTGGAGACCATCTCCCATTACTATGCCGCAGCCTTCTTCGATCCAGAGGTGGACTGTATTCTGGACATCGGCGGCCAGGACATGAAATGCATCCGCATCAAAGACGGAACCGTGGACAGCGTCCAGCTCAACGAAGCCTGTTCCTCCGGCTGCGGCTCCTTCATCGAGACCTTTGCCAGATCCTTAAATTACAGCGTGGTGGATTTCGCAAAGGAGGCGCTGTTTGCCCAGAATCCCATTGATCTTGGAACCCGGTGCACGGTCTTTATGAATTCCAACGTAAAGCAGGCCCAGAAGGAGGGCGCGTCTGTGGCCGATATCTCCGCAGGCCTGGCCTACTCGGTGATCCGCAACGCCTTATTTAAGGTCATCAAGATCACCACCGCCTCAGACCTGGGAAAAAATGTGGTGGTACAGGGCGGCACCTTCTACAACGATGCCGTACTGCGGAGCTTTGAAAAGATCTCCGGCGGCAACGCCATCCGGCCGGATATTGCCGGGATCATGGGCGCCTTCGGCGCTGCGCTGATCGCCAGGGAACGGTATAACCTCCACCCGAAGGAGACCTCCATGCTTTCTCTGGACCGGATCATCGGCCTTACCTACACCACCACCATGAGCCGGTGCCGCGGCTGCGTCAACCACTGTGTCCTGACCATCAACCGCTTTGAGGGAGGAAGACAGTATATCTCCGGCAACCGCTGCGAGCGGGGCCTGGGTGTTGAAAAAGCCAAACGGGATATCCCGAATCTTTATACCTATAAATATCACCGGATCTTCGATTACGAGCCTCTGGCAGCCCACAAGGCCTTCCGCGGCCCTGTGGGGATCCCGCGGGTGCTGAACATGTACGAGGACTTCCCCTTCTGGGCTGTGTTCTTTAAGGAACTGGGCTTCCAGGTGATCCTGTCCCCCCAGTCCAGCCGCCAGATCTATGAGCTGGGGATCGAGACCATTCCCAGCGAGTCCGAATGCTATCCGGCGAAGCTGTCCCATGGCCACGTGGAATGGCTCATAAAAAAGGGCGTCCCCTTTATTTTCTACCCCTGCATCCCTTATGAAAGGAATGAGGTGGCCGGGGCCGGGAACCACTACAACTGCCCCATCGTCACCTCCTACGCGGAAAACATCAAAAACAACATGGAGGATCTGGAGGAAAACCATATCCGGTTCATGAACCCCTTCATGGCCTTCACCGACGAAAAGACCCTTACAAAGCAGCTGGTACAGGAATTTAAACATGGATTCCAGATCCCCGAGCATGAGGTCCGGTCTGCGGCCCATAAGGCCTGGGAAGATCTTTCCAGGGCCCGCGCTGATGTGGAGAAAAAGGGTGAGGAGGTGCTTTCCTATTTAGAGGAGACCGGAAAGCACGGCATCGTTCTGGCCGGACGGCCCTACCACATCGATCCGGAGATCAACCACGGGATCGCTGATCTGATCACCTCCTATGGCTTTGCGGTGCTGACCGAGGATTCCATTTCCCATCTGGCAGAGGTGGAGCGGCCGCTGATCGTCACCGACCAGTGGATGTACCATTCCAGGCTTTATGCCGCAGCCTCCTTTGTAAAGACCCGGGATAACCTGGATCTGATCCAGCTGAACTCCTTTGGCTGCGGCCTGGACGCCGTGACCACGGACCAGGTCAGTGATATTCTCACCAGCGCTGGGAAGATCTATACAGTCCTGAAGATCGATGAGGTCAATAACCTGGGAGCTGCCAGGATCCGGATCCGCTCCCTGATCTCCGCCCTGCGGGTAAGAGAGGAACGGCGCTACACCAGAAACATCGTGTCCAGCGCCTACAACCGGGTAGTCTTCACAAAGGAAATGCGGAAAACCTATACCCTTCTCTGCCCCCAGATGTCGCCCATCCACTTCGATCTGCTGGAGCCGGCCATCCGCAGCTTCGGCTATAACCTGGTGGTTCTCCAGAACGACGACAAAACTGCCGTAGATACGGGGCTGCGCTTTGTCAATAACGATGCCTGCTACCCGTCCCTGATCGTCATCGGCCAGATCATGGACGCCCTCCTGTCAGGGAAATACGACCTGGACCACACAGCAGTGGTCATGACCCAGACCGGCGGCGGCTGCCGGGCCTCCAACTACATCGGCTTCATCCGCCGTGCCCTGGAAAAGGCAGGGATGCCCCAGATCCCGGTGATCTCCATCAATGCCAACGGCATGGAGTCCAACCCGGGCTTCACCCTGACAGCTCCCCTGATCGCCAAGGCCATGCAGGCCGTGGTCTACGGAGACGTGTTCATGCGTGTGCTGTACGCCACCAGGCCCTATGAAAAGGTGCCCGGCTCTGCCAACGCCCTGCATGAAAAATGGAAAAAGATCTGTATACGCGAGCTTTCCGGCCCCTCCCTGGGCATGATGAACTTCACAAAGAACATCCGCGGCATCATCCGCGATTTCGACAGCCTGGAGCGGCTGGACATCCAAAAACCCCGGGTGGGGATCGTGGGCGAGATCCTGGTGAAATTCTCTCCCACCGCCAACAACCACATCGTGGAGCTTCTGGAATCCGAAGGGGCCGAGGCCGTGATGCCGGATCTCATGGACTTTTTGCTGTACTGCTTCTACAACAGCAATTTCAAGGCCGGTCATCTGGGGGCGAAGCACTCCACCGCCTGGCTCTGCAATACGGCGATCTCCCTTCTGGAGTATTTCCGCAAGTCGGCGCGGATCGCCCTGGAAAAGAGCGTCCACTTCACGCCGCCCACAAAGATCAAATACCTGGCGTCCATGGCCAGCGGCTTCGTCTCCCTGGGAAACCAGACCGGGGAAGGCTGGTTCCTGACCGGGGAAATGTTGGAGCTCATCAAGGGCGGCACCAGGAACATCGTCTGCGTCCAGCCCTTTGGCTGCCTGCCCAACCATATCGTTGGAAAGGGCGTCATCAAGGAGCTGCGCCGCCAGCATCCAGAGGCCAACATCATTGCCGTGGACTATGATCCCGGAGCCAGCGAGGTAAACCAGCTGAACCGGATCAAGCTGATGTTGGCTACTGCCCATAAAAACCTGGATCATGAGCCCTGCGAAGCCGAGCAGCTGGCAGCGGTCACAAAGGAACGGCTGGAGGAGCTCAACGCCCGCCAGGTCAAGGGATTGCAGGTTTAGGACTGTTTTTAGCAAAATTTTCCAAAAAGTTTGCTGAAATTTTATCAATTTTTCAATTCATACCCTTGATTTTTTTCCTTCCCAGGGGTAGAATACTGAATAACAAAGGGGCAGACAAAAACTGCCGCTGGTATTCAAAACAAAATAGCGAATAAGGGAGTAGTTGACACCCCGGTGTGACAGGATCAACACACATGGCCGACCGGCCTGGTCCTGTCTTGATACGGCTCAGGCCTGGATTTCTCCATCTGATCCGTTTCATGAAAACAACGAGACTTATCCAAAGGGATCTCTCTGAGGATAAGTCTTATTTTTTTCCGTTTTCCGGGCATACTATCTTCCGGATAAGGAGGCAACGTGAAAGAATATCTGGAAAATTATGAAGAAGTGCTGAAGGCACAGAATTCCTCCGACCAGGGTCTTTCCACCGGCGAGGCTGAAAAAAGACTCGCCCAGTACGGAAAGAACAAGCTGAAGGAGGCAAAAAAGGATTCCATTCTGAAGCGGTTCTTAAAAGAGCTCTCGGATCCCATGATCTTGATCCTCATCGCCGCCGCCATTATTTCCGGCATCACGGCGTTCTATCAGGGCGAATCCTTTGCAGACGTGATCATTATCATCGCTGTGGTGATCATCAACGCCGTTCTCGGCGTAGTACAGGAAGGAAAGGCAGAAGCGGCCATCGCAGCCCTTCAGGAGATCGCAGCCGCATCCAGTAAGGTCCTCCGTGACGGAAAGATCGTCACCTTAAAGAGCGAGGATCTGGTTCCCGGCGATATCGTAGTCCTGGAGGCCGGAGATGCGGTTCCTGCCGACGGCCGTATCATTGAAAGCGCCAGCATGAAGATCGAGGAGGCCGCCCTCACCGGCGAGTCCGTTCCGGTCAATAAGGCCGCCGAGCTTCTTTCCCTGGGCGGACAGAAGGACATCCCCCTGGGCGACAGAAAGAACATGGTCTACATGGGCTCCACTGTGGTATACGGACGAGGAAAGGCTGTCCTCACCGGCACTGGCATGGACACAGAAATGGGTAAGATCGCCTCTGCCCTGGCCCAGGCCAAGGATGAGGAGACGCCCCTCCAGTTAAAGCTAAACCAGCTCAGCAAGATCCTGACCGTACTGGTCCTGGGCATCTGCGCCGTGATCTTTGCCGTAGGCCTCATGCGCTCCGGCTTCAATGGCAGCTCCATCTTAAACTCCTTTATGGTAGCCGTATCCCTGGCTGTGGCAGCGATCCCCGAGGGTCTCGCAGCCGTGGTCACCATCGTACTTTCCATCGGCGTTACCAATATGTCCAAACGAAACGCCATCATCCGCAAGCTGACGGCTGTGGAGACCTTAGGCTGTACCCAGATCATCTGCTCGGATAAGACTGGTACACTGACCCAGAACCGGATGACCGTGGTGGATCATGTGGCTGACGATGAAAAGGAGCTGGAAACGGCCATGGCTCTCTGCTCCGATTCCGAATGGGATGCCGAAGCAAACCAGGCCATCGGAGAACCTACGGAATGCGCCCTGGTCAATGACGCCGCCAAAAACGGACTCTTAAAGCCTGAGCTGAAGGCCGCATGGCCCCGGGCAGGCGAGGCTCCCTTTGATTCCATGCGGAAAATGATGTCCACGGTCCATAAGGCTGCCGACGGAACCATCATCCAGTACACCAAGGGCGCTCCCGACGAGGTATTAAAACGCTGTACCAGAGCCATGGTAAACGGCTCCGCAGTGGAAATGACCGATGAGATCCGCGCCTCTATCCTGGCCGCCAATAAATCCATGGCCGACCGCGCCCTCCGTGTCCTCTGCGCTGCAAAAAGAAACTGGTCCTCCATGCCGGAAAGCACAGAACCGGAATTCCTGGAGCAGGATCTGACTTACGTCGGCCTCTCCGGCATGATCGATCCCGTGCGTCCGGAAGTGAAGACCGCCATTGCAGAATGCCGGGAAGCCGGGATCCGTCCCATTATGATCACCGGAGACCACAAGGATACTGCCGTAGCCATCGGAATGGAGCTGGGGATCATTACCTCCCCGGACCAGGCCATCACAGGCGCGCAGCTGGACGATCTGAGCGACGAGGAATTCGCCCGCCGGATCACCGAATTTTCCGTTTATGCCCGTGTTCAGCCAGAGCATAAGGTCCGCATCGTCAACGGCTGGAAGGCCTGCGGAAAGATCACAGCCATGACCGGAGACGGCGTCAACGATGCGCCGTCCATCAAGAGCGCCGACATCGGCGTCGGCATGGGCATCACTGGAACCGACGTTACAAAGAATGTGGCCGATATGGTGCTGGCGGACGATAACTTTGCCACCATCGTCTCCGCCGTTGAAGAGGGCCGCCGGATCTATGCCAATATCCGGAAGGCCATCCAGTTCCTTTTAGCCTCCAACCTGGCTGAGGTCCTGGCCATCTTCTTCTCCACCCTCATTGGCTTTACGATCCTGAAACCCGTCCATCTTTTATGGATCAACCTGATCACCGACTGCTTCCCGGCTCTGGCTCTGGGTATGGAAAAGAGCGAATCCGATATCATGAAGCAGAAGCCCAGGGATCCCAAGGAGGGGATCTTCGCCGGAGGCATGGGCTTTGACGTGTTCTTCCAGGGCTTTATCGTAACCGTTCTGGTCATGGTCTCCTATCTGGTGGGCCATTATGTGGAAAGCGGTGTCTGGGAATTCGTCAACAGCCCGGACGGAACCACCATGGCATTCCTGACCCTGTCCATGGTTGAGATCTTCCACTCCCTGAACATGAGAAGCCGCCGCGGCTCCATCTTTACCTTAAAGACCCGCAACAACTTCCTGTTCGGCGCAATGGTCGTTTCCCTGATCCTGACCACCGCCGTCATCGAGGTTCCGTTCTTAGCCGCTGCCTTTGAGTTCACACCCATCGGCCTTCACGAATACGCCATCGCCCTGGGACTGGCCGTACTCATCATTCCCATCATGGAAGTGGTGAAAGCGGTACAGAGGAAGCTGGGGAAATAAAACGAAGGTCCCTTGAGACCGGGGAGAGTCTTTATGGCTTCTCCCGGTTCCCAAGGGACCTTTTCCTGTCTTATTCTATTTCTATCAGTCTTTCAAATGCCTCTTATAAAACACATAAAATGTCGCCGACGTACAGACCGCCGCGAGGATATCCGACACGGGCTCTGCAAAGAAAATAGAAAATACCTCCGCCGGATATTCCACCAGCCCCGCGATCTCCTCTGCCATGGCCGCCGCAAAGGGCAGCTTTCCCACAGTCACAGGGAATATGTAGATCAGCGGTGCCAGAAGGATGACCTTCCTTAAGCAGGCCAGGATCAGAGAGATCTTTGCCTGTCCCAGGGACATGAAGGACTGCTGGCAGCTGATCTGAGCCCCGAAGATCGCTCCGCCCGCCAGATAAATGGGAAGTGCCCAGGCACTGAAATGGAGGAGCGACGGGTCGTTGCTGAAGATCCCGGCAAAGGGGCCTGGGAAGATCATCATAAGGCCTGTGAGGGTCGTTGCAAAGATCAGGCACAGCACATGGCTGATCTTACAGGCTTTCCGCACCCGGGCCAGGTTTCCGGCTCCGTAATTGTAGCTGATAATGGGCTGGGCCCCCTGGCAGAAGCCCTGGGTGGGCAGGGTCACAAACTGCCACAGGCTGAACATGATGGCCACAGTGCCCACAGCCATAGTGCCGCCGTATTTGGAAAGCTGATTGTTAAAGGAGATCTGGATCAGGCTTTCTGTAATGCTCATGGTAAAGGGCGATACGCCCAGAGCCATGATGGGCAGGAGCACCTTCTTCTTCACCTTGAAAAATTCCCGCCGCATCTTTAACAGGCTCTTTTTTCCAAATAAAAAGGAAAGGGCCCAGATGCAGGAGATCCCCTGGGCGATGATGGTGGCGATGGCCGCCCCCTTGACACCCATGTGAAGATAGTTGATGAAAAACGCATCAAAGATAATGTTTAAAATGGCTCCGATCAGTACCGTGCACATGCCGGTGCGGGCGAAGCCCTGGGTCGTAATGTAAGAATTCATGCCCAGGGAGATCATCACGAAAACCGTTCCCAGGGCATAGATGGACACATAATCACAGGCCATGTCCAGGGTGGTGGGATCTGCGCCGAAAAGCGTTAAAATGGGCCTTTGGAAAACCAGGATCACCACCGTAAGGATCACTCCCACAGTGATCAGGGAGGCGAAGCTTACCCCCAGGATCTCCTCCGCCCCCCTCTGGTCCTTCTTTCCCATTTTAATGGCGCATAAGGGCGCGCCGCCGATCCCCACTAATCTTGTGAACGCAGTGATACAGGTGATCAGCGGAAGGGACACGCTTAAGGCCGCCATGGCCGTGGTCCCGTTTTCGATCCTTCCGATGAACATCCGGTCCACCATGTTATATAAGATCCCCACCAGCTGGGCGATGATGGAGGGGATGGAAAGTGAAAGCATCAGTTTCCATATGTTCCCCGTTTCCAGCCTGCTGTTTCCGTTATTTTCTGTCTTTCCCTGCTGTTCCATATCCGCCGCCTCTTATTTACTGCTTTTCGTGGGTCCTGTGCATGGAGAAGGACTCCATATCATAATTCTTTAAGTTCTCCCATACGCCTCTCTCATCGGCCTTTCCGATCAGAGCGTCCCGGTCCTTCTTAAAGGTCGTCTCCTGCTTTAAGTTGCTGGGGCCGCCTACGCAGCCGCCCTGGCACATCATGCCCTCAATAAAGTCCTCGGGAAGTCTTCCCACCTTCATAAGGAGAAGAGCCTTCTTCACATCGGCCGGGCCGCTGCATCTTGCTACCTTGATATCGGTGCTCTCTCCCTGCTCCTTTAAGCACTGGATCACCGCATTGGTAACGCCGCCGCCGTTTCCGAACCGCTTACCGAACACGCTGGCTTCCTGATCCTTATACTCCTCCGGCTCCAGCTCCACGTCCTTGGCCCGCATCAGTTCAATGGCCTCTCCGAAGGTCAGGACAAAGTCTGCGTTTCCTTCCACGCTCTTATCGGCTGCCTCGGCCTTTTTCGCCATACACGGCCCGATGAACACGGTAACAGTCTCCGGATCTTTGGCCTTTAACATCCTGGACACGGCACACATGGGGGAAACCGTGGTGGACAGGTTATCGATCAGAGTGGGATAATGTTTTTTGATCAGGTTCACAAAAGCCGGACAGCAGGAGGTGGTCATCTTCTTTCCTTCCTTATACGCCTCTGCCCACTCCATGGCCTCGTAAGCGGCTGTCATGTCTCCGCCGGCGGCAACCTCCACCATATCTGCAAAGCCGACCTTCTTAAGGGCCGTTCTCCAGCTTCCCATGGTAATATCGGCTCCAAACTCACCCTCTGCGGCGGGGGCCACCATGGCAACTACCTTCTTTCCAGCCTTAAGGGCGTTGATGACCTGGACGATAAACACCTTGGAGGTGATGGCTCCGAAGGGACAGCTCCTCACGCAGGCTCCGCACTGGATGCATTTCTTCTCGTCGATCTGGCAGATACCTGTATCCAGATCCATGGTGATGGCGTCCACAGGACATGCGCGGCGGCAGGGACGGATCAGCTCCGCAATGGCGTTGTACGGACATGCCTGGGCGCATTTTCCGCATTCCTTACATTTATCCGGATCGATATGGGCCCGGTCACGGCCGATGGAGATGGCTCCAAAATTACATGCATTCTGGCAGGCCTTACCCATACATTTCTGGCAGTTGTCTGTCACCACGAACCGGGTGATCGGGCACTCCTCGCAGGCAGAGGGGATCACCTGGATCATATTGTCGCTATGCTTTCCGCTGGGACATTTCCCCTCAGCCAGACGGACTCTCTGGCGGATGATCTCTCTTTCTTTATATACACAGCAGCGGAACTGGGCTTTCGGTCCCGGGATCAGCTTAAAGGGGATCTCATCCCTCTTTTCATCCAGTTCTCCGGAAAAGGCCAGCTTTGCTACCTCATGCAGAACGTTATACTTGATCTTTAACAATGCCTCGTCATTGGTCCTCATACTTGATTCCTCCTGATATCCTTCTGAAATCTTTCCTTAATCCTATACCGTTCTATATTATCGCATATCCGGACGGTCTCCGCAATATGAAACCTGTATAATTTTTAACGGGATTTCACTGTTTTTCTTTATTTTATTAAGAGACCGTATAATTTCTGCCGCCGCTTTGACAAACCCTGGCCCGTGTGATATATTGAAGCTGTTCGTACTGACCCCGAAGGGCGCCGGCGCTTTCTGAGGGAAAAGGCGATGAGATCCTGTACAGAAAGGAACAGATTATGGAAACACGCGTAGCGCTCATTGGGATCATGGTGGAAAATGCAGAATCCGTAGAAAAGCTCAACGACCTCCTCCACCAGTACCGTTCATACATTATCGGCCGCATGGGCGTGCCTTACCGTGAAAAGGGCCTTTCTATCATCAGCGTCGTCCTGGACGCGCCTATGGACAAGATCAGCAGCCTTTCTGGAAAGCTTGGAATGCTGGACGGAGTCAGCACAAAAACAATCTATTCCAGGAGGAATTAATATTATGAAAAAATTCACATCCTTCATTCTTGCCGCAGCCCTGGGCATGGCGCTCCTTACGGGCTGCGGTCCTGAAAAACCGGCGGAGACCTCTGCGGCTGGATCCGCAGAGTCCCAGACCGCTGCGGCTTCTTCTGACGCAGAGGCTTCTGTCCCTGAAACCAATGAAAAAGAATCCTCTGAGGCCGCAGCAGCAGGAAAAGAATCCTCCGGCGGCAGCGGGGACGGCACCGTGATCCGCGTCGGCGGCTTAAAGGGCCCCACCACCATGGGCCTTGTGAAGCTCATGGACGACGCAGAAAACGGAAAAGCCCAGAACGATTATGAATTTACCATGGTGACAGCCGCCGACGAGCTGACAGCCCTGGTGGCAGGAAATAAGGTGGACATTGCCCTTCTTCCCGCCAACGTTGCCGGAGTCCTCTATAACAAGACAAAGGGCGGGATCTCCGTCATCGACGTGAACACCCTGGGAGTTTTATACCTGGTATCCTCCGACACCTCCGTCACCTCCATTGACCAGTTAAAGGGAAAGACCGTATACCTCACCGGAAAGGGCACCACTCCGGAATATTCCCTCCGCTATCTGATGTCTGCTGCCGGACTGACCGAGGATGATGTGACCCTGGAGTTCAAATCCGAGCCTGCGGAGGTGGCCTCTGTCCTGACGGAGGATCCCAGCCGCATCGGCCTTCTCCCCCAGCCCTTCGTTACCTCTGCCCTGGCCCAGAACGAGAGCCTTTCTGTGATCCTGGATCTGACAAAGGCCTGGGATGAGGCCCAGGAGCAGGCCGAGACCAAAAGCCGCATGATCACCGGCGTGACCATCGTAAATAACGATTTCCTGGCCGCCCACGGCGACCTGGTGGATACCTTCCTTTCTGAGCATGAGGCGTCCATCCGTTTTACATCCGAGGATCCTGACACAGCTTCCATGCTGATCGAGGCCGCTGGGATCGTTCCCAAAGCTGCCGTGGCGAAAAAGGCCCTGCCTGGCTGCAATATCGCCTTCCTGTCCGGCGGTGAGATGAAAACGGCTCTGTCCGGCTATTTAAAGGCCCTCTTTGACCAGAACCCTGCCTCCACAGGCGGAGCCCTGCCGGATGACGCCTTCTACTATACGGGAGCCGTTTCCAACTAAATGACCGGGCCGGAGCTTCCGGCTCTATATGTAAAGGAGCAGATACTTCCATGCACAGATTCCCAGACTGGTCCCGAAGGACCGCCATTCTGCTGTTCTGGCTGTTTTTGTGGCATCTGGCATCCCTGGCCGTCCAGAACCAGATCCTTCTGGTGGGGCCCCTGGATGCCTTAAAGGCCCTGGCTGTACAGCTTGCCTCCCCAGCCTCCTGGGGAGCCCTCTGGTTTTCCTTCGGCCGCATCAGCCTGGGATTTTTTATGGCCTTCCTGGCGGGTCTCCTGACCGGCTCCCTGGCCTTCTGGAAGCCCCTGGCAGGCGAGATCCTGGAACCGGCCATCCAGTTCATGAAGTCCGTGCCCGTGGCCTCCTTCGTGATCCTGGCCCTCATATGGACCGGAGCAGAAAACCTTTCGGTCTTTATTTCCTTCCTTGTGGTCTATCCGGTGATCCATATAAACACCCTGGCCGGACTCTCCCATGCGGATCCGGGTCTTCTGGAAATGGCCCGGGTCTTCCGGGTCCCGGTCTGGAGGCAGGCCCTTTCCATCTACCGGATCTCTCTGTATCCATACCTGGAAAGCGCTCTGAAGACCTCTCTGGGCATGGGCTTTAAATCCGGCATCGCAGCCGAGGTCATCGGCGTTCCCGGCGGCTCCATTGGAGAAGGGCTTTATATGGCCAAGATCTATCTGAGCACCGCTGACCTCTTTGCCTGGACCCTCATGATCATCGCCGTCAGCTCTGTCTTTGAAAAGCTGTTTCTTCTTCTGTTAAAGACCATTGCCGGAAACGGCGTTCCCGGAAAGGAGGAAAACCATGCTGCTTCCGTCTGATCCCTCCTTCCGGGTCACCGTCCGGGACCTGACAAAATCCTATGGGGACAGTCTTGTGCTGGACCATGTATCCCTGGATCTGGAAAGCGGCTGTCCCTGCTGCCTTATGGCTCCCTCGGGAGCTGGAAAGACCACGCTTTTCCGGATCCTCATGGGGCTGGAGACCGCTGATTCCGGAACCATAGAGGGCCTGGAGGGCCGCTCCTTTTCTGCTGTTTTCCAGGAGGACCGCCTGCTTGAGGGATACACCGCCCTCCAGAATATCCGCTTCGTCACCGGCCGCTGGTATCCTGCCCATGAACTGACTGCCATCATAAAGCACCTTCTGCCCGAAGATTCCCTTAAAAAGCCAGTGTCGGAATTTTCCGGCGGCATGAAGCGCCGTACCGCCATTCTGCGGGCCATCCTGGCCCCGGCTGATATCGTCCTCATGGACGAGCCCTTCACCGGCCTGGATCCGGACACAAAGCAGCAGGCCGCCCGTATGATAAACAAATATACCGCTGGAAAGCTCCTTCTTTTTTCCACCCACTCACAAGAGGACGCCGCTCTCCTGGGCGCAGAGATCCTCCGGCTGGACGAAAACGGAGGCCTTTGCTCCCCCGGGATCTGATCGGTCCCGGCAGACAGAGGCCTCCGTCTTATATGGACCGCCCATGGCAGTCCTTTCCTGTTTTATTGACTATTTTACGCACAGATACTCATGGTAAATGGCCGCCAGGGACTTTTTCACCAGACGCTCAAACAGAGGAGCCACCCGGTCCGCCGTCTCCTGGACCTCCTTATGGCTCAAAGGCTGGGGCAGGATCCCGCTGGCCATGTTGGTGATACAGGAGATCCCGCACACGCTCATACCCATGTGGTTGGCAGCAATGGCCTCGCAGACCGTGCTCATGCCCACAGCGTCCGCTCCCAGAGTCCTGGCCATACGGATCTCCGCCGGCGTCTCATAAGCCGGGCCTGTGAACTGTACGTAAACGCCCTCCTGGATCGGGATGTTTTCCTCTTTGGCCACCCGCCGGATGATATCCCGGATCTCTTTCCTATACACATCACTCATATCCGGGAATCTTGGGCCTGCCTCCTCGTCATTGGGCCCGATGAGCGGAGACGGGATAAAGCTGCTGATATGATCGCTCATCAGCATAAAATCCCCAGCCTGATAGCCAGTGTTCACGCCGCCCGATGCATTGGTGAGGAATAACAGCTTCGCACCCATGAGCTTCATTAAACGGATCGGCAGCGTCACCTCATCCATGGAATACCCCTCGTAAAAATGTACCCGGCCCTGCATGATCACCATGGGTACGTCCTCCACATAGCCGAAGATAAAACGGCCCTTATGCCCCGGAACCGTAGACACTGGGAAACCCGGAATGTCCTTATAATCCAGGATCTCTGCGATCTCCACCTTCTCTGCAAAGTTTCCCAGGCCGGAGCCCAGGACCAGAGCCGCCTCCGGCTTAAACGTGATCTTTTCCTTCACGCTCTCATAAATCTTCCGTACATCCAGCTTTCTGTCCATAGCCATTCCTCCTCATATAAATATTGATGATATATACTGCATTTTTCCGGAACGCTTAAGTCCTCCCGGCCATACCCTATCCCAGGATCCCCAGGTGCTCCAGAAGGATCTTGCAGCCCATGAGCACCAGGATTAGCCCGCCGGCAAATTCTGCCTTCCCTTTATATCGCAGGCCAAACACATGGCCCACCTTTACTCCGATGGAAGATAGGATAAATGTGATCACTCCGATAAACGTCACTGCCCAAAGGATATTGACATTTAAAAAGGCAAAGGTCACTCCCACCGCCAAAGCGTCGATGCTGGTGGCCACCGCCAGGGGGAGCATGGCCTTAAACCCAAAGGAGGAGTCCAGGGACTCGGCATCCGTATCCCGGGATTCCCGGATCATATTGATCCCGATGATCCCCAGCAGGATAAAGGCGATCCAGTGGTCAACCTTCACGATCACGTTCTGGAACTGGCTGCCCAGAAGATATCCCAGTGCTGGCATCAGCCCCTGGAAGCCTCCAAAATAAACGCCGCAGGTCAGGGCATGGCCCAGCTTAAGTCTCTGGACCGAAAGGCCCTTACAGACAGAAACCGCAAAGGCGTCCATAGAGAGACCCACGGCAATGATAAAAAGCTCTGTTAAGCTCATGGGAGTTCCTCCTGTCTCTTTTAAGTATTTTTCTCCGGGGAAGGCTTTCCTGTCACAGAACGTGTTTTCGGCCTTCCCCGCCTGCGGCGGCCGCTTCTGCGCCAAAGTTCCTTCCGCCCCATGGCGGTCCCCGCGGAACGTTTTTTATATCATAGGACGCTCTTTCCTATGATATAAAAAAGCACTGTACCTGTCGGTAAACCGGCAAATACAGTGGTCTTTTCATGCGGATGAAGGGACTTGAACCCCCACGGTTGCCCGCCAGCTCCTAAGGCTGGTGCGTCTGCCAGTTCCGCCACATCCGCATCGTGTCAAACACGCGCATCGTATTATACCACTGTCAGAAGGCATTTGTCAATCCCGTTTCGTCTCCAAAGGCAGCCCGGCTGCCGCTGTTCACCAGAAAGCCCGTAAACAGCAGCATCCGCAGTCCTGCTCCTTTGGTCCTCTTCCGTATGCTTACAGATAATACTCGTTCTCCCGCCGTTCTGCCAGCCTGGACGAGAACTCCCTGGCAAACGCGTGGTATACCTCCACATCCATGTTCTTTGCATGAACCGGACAATTCCGGATACAGCGGAAGCAGGAAATACAGATCTCCGGATTCACCTGGAACTGGTCATTGATGGCCTGGACCGGGCAACCGCGCTTACAGATCCCGCAGCCAACACATGCATCCGAGGTCAAAGGCTTAAACTTCCCTCCGGGAACTGCTTCCTTTTTATAAGGACGGCTTCCAGGGATCGTGCTCTTCATGGCTTCTGACGCAGCCGCACGCTTTGCAAACTCTGCATCCGCCTTCAGATCCTCCCCATCCGGACGCTCCGTCTGGATCTCCCCATATGTATGGCGCCCCACCAGGGCAGCCGCTCCCCTTACAGCAAATCCATGTTCCCTGGCAATGTCCTCCATCTCCACCAGTGCATCGTCATAATGACGGTTTCCATAGGTAGCCACGAGAATGCACGGCGTTCCATTTCCCTTTAACCCGGAAAGCCTGGGGACCGCTACCATAGGGATCCTGCCTGCGTATACCGGCATTCCAATGATCACCAGATCCTCCGGGCCAAACTGACAGGATACTCCCGTATCAGAAGGCAGCGTCAGATCCACTGTCTTATAGCCTGGATCCAGCGCCGCCGCCATGGCCTCCACACTTCTTTTCGTATTCCCCGTCGGAGAAAAATAAACTGCTGTAACCCCCAT
>ERZ825137.3896-NODE-3896-length-15492-cov-31.619421_pt1 | contig 15492 bp, 10 predicted proteins | sample MGYA00519873_ERZ825137 | MGnify/ENA primary metagenome ERZ825137 (study PRJEB31778, sample SAMEA3449190) | human gut metagenome | biome: human gut; feature: human-associated habitat; material: faeces | place: United Kingdom | collected 2010/2012 ...
ATTATGAATGGCTGTATGCACGGCTAAGTCCATATTATTGCGCAGATAACGGCCGCCCCGGAGCAGATCCGGTGGTGTTAATAAAAATGGTGTTGCTTCAGCATCTGTATGGGTGAGGCTTAAATATGCTGCCATGAATCTCAAAAAGATCGCTATTCGGAAGTGAAATGCTTCCAATTATGTTCCCTATATAACGATTTTTACTCCCCTAAATGATAAAACGCCAGTCCTCGTGTTTTGAGAACTGGCGTTTTTTGACAAGCTGAAGGGTGGGGAAACTCTTTTTCAAAAGAGTTCTCCCGCCCTTTGATTGGTGCGGTGCTTTTTACAGCTTGCGGAAGCGGTCGGCGACGATGGCTGCGGCATCGGCGGTGGAGAGAATGCCGGTGTCGAGATAGAGATCGTAGCCGCCCGGCGCGCCCCAGATGCGGCCGGTATAGCTTTCATAATACTTGCGGCGCTGCTTGTCCATCTTGCGGATCAGGCGCACGGCCTGGTCGCGCGTGAGTTTTTCCTGCGCCATTTTGCGCTGAATGCGGTGCTCGTCCGGCGCAGAGACGAAGACGGTGAGGAGCTTCACGTTTTCCTCGCGCAGCACATAGTCTGCGCATCGCCCGACAAAAACGCACTCTTCGTGGCGGGCAATGCGGCGGATCTCGTGGCTTTGCAGGGCGAAAAGCACCTCGCTCGTCGGCTTGCCGCGCAGCACATGGTGGTTGCCCTCGTGTACCGTCTGAAAGAGGTAGGGGTTGGTCGCCTTTTCGTCTGAGGGGGAGAGCGTTTTCTCCGAAAGCTCGCCGTATTCACACGCAAGGCGGATCAGCTCGCGCTCATAGACGCGGATCCCGAGAAGATCCGCTGTTTTTACTGCAACTTCGTGGCCGCCGCTGCCGAACTGGCGGCTGATGCTGATGATGCGATTTTCCATGATTGGTAACTCCCTCCGCTTTTCTATTGTTTCAGCGCATTGAGCGCCGGCTGGGGAATCGAGAATTCGCGTTCCGCCGGCGTGATGACGGCGGAGAGCGACGCCGGAGCGTCAGAGAGGATGAGATGCAGCGCGCCACTGCACGAAATGTTGACCGACTTGAGCGCGCCCTGCTCGCTCACGAGCACGGAGATGCGCCCGGAGGAGAAGGTCACATTCTGCGCCTTGATGTCCGGCGCGATGGCGGCGGCCAGATCATTCATGGCGTCAGAATCGAGCGAGAGCCCGTAGAGATAGCCGTCGCTCACGCGCTCGCAGCCTGCGCTGCCGTCAAGGATCAGGCGGTAGCAGAGGTCGATGAGCGAAGAGGCGTCGACGAGCTGCGCACTTGCGGCGTCCACACTGTTGCCGCTCGCGTCGCAGATCTTGTCACCGGAGAAGTAGACGGCGAGCGTGTTTTTGCGAATGCAGCCGTAGCTCTGACCGTCGATGCTGCTGCGGTCGTACTGGAGCGTGCTGCTCAGCACGATCGGGCCGCAGTCGGCGGAAAGGGAAATGTCAGACGAAGAAATGTCATTCGTCAGCTCGCCCCATGCGTGCAGCAGGCGGAGCGCATCGTCTGTCAGCGTGGAAGAAGAGGCGGCGCCGCCGGACGAGCGAATGGCGGAGAGCACCTCGTCCGGCACCACGGGCGCGGACGCATCGGTAAAGACGGCGTCGGCATTTACGTGCAGATCACCGGAATTCTCCGCCGCAAAGTTCATGCGCATCAGCTCGCCGCTCTCTGCGGTGAGCGTCACGCGGATCGAGGAGAGCGCTGCGGCGTCGGCGATCTCGTCCGAGGTGAGAAGATGCAGCAGCGCGCTCGCGTCGTCGCCCTCGGCGGTGAAGGTGTAGACCTTGTTCTGCCCGTCCACGGATTTGCTCACGCTCAGCGTGCGGCAGAGCTCAGCGGTCGTATCCAGAAGCTCGGCGTAGTCGGGGAACGCGCCGCCGACGGCATAAGACTTGCCGTTTTCCAGATAGAGCGCACTGTTCGCGTAGTAGAGCGCCGCGCCGTCGCGGTCGATGCAGGTGACAGAAGTCCCATCTGCTTTCGTGCGGGCGACGGAAGCGTCTGCGCGAAGAACGAGCTTGCCGCAGGAAGTGTCAACGGTGACGTCCATCGTCATGGGATCTTCCTTGATGCGCGCTTCGACGAGGTGGCAGGCCTCAAGATCCTTCTTGAAGTCGGACTTGAGGAAGAATGCCGCCGCTGCGCCAAGCAGAACGAGGATCGTGATGAGGATGGGAAGGAAGCGGCGGTGTCTGCGCTTTTTCGGCGCGGGCGGGACCGCGGGCTGCGTGAGTGCGTTTTCGCGCGCTTCGCGCTCCTCGCGCAGCAGCCGCAGTTCCTCTTCCGCGCGCGCAAGGCGCGCCTCAATGGAATCAGAGTCAACGGGAGCGGACGGAGCGGGAGCAGCTGTGGAAGCATTTTCTGCGCTTTCCGCTGCGGTGGTAACGACCGGTGCGGGGACTGCCGCGGCGGGAACGGCGGACGCTTCCGGCGCGCCCTCGCTGGCCTTGGCGGTATCTTCTGTCTGGGCGCTTTCGGTATCCGCGCTGCGGACGATCTGCTCGGCCTGCGTAACGGCGCTCATGCTGCGCGCGAGCGCTTCCGCGCGCCGGCGTGCCCTGCGCTTGCGGCGGCGGACAAGCAGAACGATCAAAAGAACAAGAACCGCCAGCACAGCAAGGCTGATGAGCCAGATGCCAAGGACGTTCAGCGTCCGCACGGCGGCGAAGTCAACGCTGTCACCGCTTGCCGTGAAGGTGAGGTAGCTGCCCATTGTGTCGCAGCCTGTTTCCTGCCAGCTGCCGCCGTTTTCGCGCACGTAGATGCGGATATCCTTCTGCCCGTCCGGCGGAAGATAGCGCAGGGTGTGCGTGTCCTGCCCGTCGTCGGCAAGCTCCACGTGCCACTGCTCAAGCACTTCTGCGTTGGCGGTCGTGGAGGGGATCTCGCCGCGGCGAAGGCAGGAGAAATAACCCTGTATGCGGTCGAACACGGTGCCGGATTGAACATCGAACGCCGCGGGCGTAAGAGACTGAGCGGTCATGGCGATGGCGCTGCCGTCGTTGTAGTTTCCTTCGACGAGAAGAATGGCAAGTCCGCCGTCGCGCGTCTGCTCGGAGGCAAGCGCGGGGGTGTAGGCTTCGTAGACTGCGGTGACAACGGTGTCGAAGTGCAGGTTTGTAAGGTCGCTTCGATCCCAGTGGACATGGCAGCCGTCCTTCTGCGGCGGATCGGGAATGTCGCTTTCGGCGAAGGAATCGCCGTAGTGGAAGGTGCGGCTGAGCACGGTCTCACCGTCGGCAACGAAGGTGAGAGAGAAGGATTTCATGCTCTCCGGCAGCTCGGGAAGCGTGAGAAGCTCTTCGTAGGAGGTGGGTTCTGCGCGTCCGACATAGCTCTGGCGGTTGATGCCGGGGAGATCATCGGAGACGTAGTAGTTGTACTCAAACGTACCTGTATCGCTGCCGGAGATCGCGCCGCGATATTGCTGGCAATCGGTGATGTCCACAAGCGAATAGTTCCAGCGCACGCTGCTTCCGCTGCCGTCGATATTTTCCTGTACGCCGCTGCCGACGATGCCGCCAACGTACTTCTTGCCGCTGAGCGTGCACTTGGCAAAGCTGCCGTGTACCGTTGCGCCGGTAAGTCCGGCGATGCCGCCGGTATAGCTGCCGTTTTCGCTTGCCACCGTGCAGGAGGCGGTTTCGCACGCGGTGAGATAGCCAAGATCCATGCGCCCGACGATACCGCCGACGTAACTGCGCTTGCCGGTCACATCGCCGGTGTTCACACAGCTCTGAAGGATCGCCCTGTATTCGTACTGCTTGCGGTAAAAGCCGGAAAGATGGCTGGTGACGTCGTCCTCGGGGTCGAGCGTGTATTCAATGGTCATGGAGCCTGTGATGCCGCCGGTATTCACATCGCCGTACACCGCGCCGCTGTTGCGGCAGGAGGAGACTTTGCCGAACGTGACGGAATCGATGTCGACATCGGAGGCGTCGACAATGATGTCGCCCGAGCCGCCGCTGAGCGAGGAAATGGCGGAAAACAGCGTTCCTGTCAGCTCGTTGAACTTATTGTTGATCGAACGAATGTCATTTGCCAATGTGCCGACCGTGCCGCTGGCGGCGTTGTTGAGCATCGTGACCTGACTGCTCAGGCCGTTGATCGACGAGGTCAGCCCGCCAAGATCCGGTGCAGCGACGATCTGAGTCGAGCCGGTGACGGTGCCCGAGGCATTGCCCTCGTGGCTCGCGCCCGCGCCTGCGGCACTGCCGCCCCAGATGGTGGCGCTGTGGCCGCTGTCGGAATGCTCGCGGTCGATGCCGCCGGCTGCGCCCTTGCCGCCGCCGATCAGAGTGTCGGAGGAATGGGAGCCGTCGCCGGTGATGACGCTGTCAATGCTGGCGTTCAGCCGGACGTTGTTCAGCTCATTGGCCGCGTTATCCACATAGCCGGACATGCTGTTCAGGCGCGAGGCGATCTCGTTCGAGCCGCCTTCGGCATGGTTGGTTGCCGTGTTGACAAGACCGCTGAACTCGTTGAGTTGTGTTTTGAGCTGCTGCAGAAGACCGTCGGAGACCTCCATGCGGATATAGGGCTCCATTTGGCCGGCGATGCCGCCGACGTCCTTTCGCCCGCAGACCGCGCCTTCATTGCTGCACGCGAGCACCTGTCCGCTGCTGCGGCCGACCACGCCGCCGATATTGTAGCCGATGTGCTGATAACCGACGGCGGCGTAGTTTGTGCTCGACGCGATCGCACCGGAGGAATAGCCAGCAATGCCGCCGGTGTCGGTGGCGGTGTTGAGCGTGTCGGCGCGGGAGAGCTTGGCGAGGTCGAGCGAGAATTCAAGGTTCAAATTGCTCAGGTCGATGGAGGGGTCGGTGCTCTCGATGTTTACATAGGCGCGGCCGCGGCAGGAGACGATGGAACCGAGGTTTTCACCCACGATACCGCCTGTCATATTCTGTCCGAAGATCGCACCGGAGGCTTCACACGCGCGTACAACGCCGCTGGATCGGTTGCGGCCGACCACGCCGCCGACGCTGCGTTTGCCCGAAACACTGCCGTTGAACGTACTCTGTTCGATGGCGCCGTAGTTTTCGCCCACGATGCCGCCGACGCTTTCACTGTCGCCCGAGGGAGAGACCGTGCCTTCCACGTTCAGCTCCGTGATGACGGCGTCCTTTTGCAGCACGCCGAAAAGACCGGCGGGGGAAACGCTCTGCGTGATGGAAAGACCGCTGATGGTGTAGCCGTTGCCCCGGAATGTGCCGCCGAATGTCGGAATGGGCAGCGCATCGTCGCTTTCGAGCACGATGTCGTTGTCAAGAACAACGGTTTTGCCGCGCGACCAGGAATCGAGTGTGCAGGAGCGCGCAAGCTCCTGCAGATCTTCTGCGCTTTTGATGTGAATGGCGCCGTCCCCATCGGCAAAGGCCTGCATGACGGGAAACAGCGACACGAGCAGCAGGCACGAGAGTGCAAGCGCGCAGAAGCGATGGATATAATTAGTCTTCTTCATCGTCTTGCTCCTCATTTGCAGATCCGGAGATCAGATTCAGGTCGATGTCGCCCTCGACCGTGGCGTGCATGATGCCATGCACTGTGCCGTTGATGTTGCCGCGCACCATGCCGTTGACGGAGATCTTGCCGTGTCCGGATTTCTTTTCCGAAATGGACGGCACAGAGAACGACGTTTTATCGACGATGCCGCTGCCGATGAGCAGGATCTGCGGCAGGGCGAACATGACCATGATGATGGAAATGACCGTGCCGCGTCCGAGGCTCTCGCCGATGCCCGCAATGACGGGCTCAGAGGTCATGCTGCCGATCAAAAAACCGCAGATCGAGAGGATCGAGCCGGAGGTGATGATCGTCGGGAAGGCAAAGTTCAGCGTTTCCACGATGGCGTCGCGGTGGTGCATCTTGCCCTTGAGCTCCTGATAGCGGCTCGCGATGACGATGGCGTAGTCGATGTTCGCGCCCATCTGTATGGAGGACACGATCAGATAGCCCAGGAAGAACACATATTTGCCCGTGATGGTCGGGAACGAGAAGTTGAGCCAGATGCAGCCCTGGATCACCAGGATCAGCAGCACCGGCATACCGGCGGAGTTGAACGTGAAGAGCAGCACCAGCATAACCACGAGCACCGACACGATGCTGACGACCTTGTTATCCACGGCGAAGGACTTTTCGAATTCGTATTCGTTCGTCGATTCTCCGGCGAGATAGACCGTGTCGTCAGGATAGTACTTCTTGGCGATCTCAAGGATCTTGTCGGTGAAGGCGTAGGTCTCATCGCCGCTTTCCGGCAGCGTGAGGTAGACAAGCATGCGGTCATAGTCCGGGCCTTCGAGCTGCGCCTTGGCGCTGCTCATCTGTACCTCGGCTTCCTGCAAAAGCTTCGTCTGCTCGTCGCTGAGCGTGACGATGCCGGCGTCCACCTGATCGCAGACAAAGAGAAACATGTCGATGAGCGGGACTTTGTAGGTGGCGAGATTGCCCGCAAGCTTGCCGTATTCCGAATGCTGCGCGGCGTAGGCGGCGTAAACGACCTGCGCGGCCTCATAATCAAGCCCCGCAAGCTCGGCAAACTGACGCGGCGTCAGCTTGTCGGCGAGCATGTAACCGTCGAGCGCTTCAATGTTGGTAAGACCCATCGTGGAATCGACCTCGTCGTACTGACTGAGCTCGCTTAAAATGGCAGATTCCTTGTCGTAATCGCCTGTGGGAACGATCAGCGCGAGCATATTTTTTGAGGTAAAGTTGTCCTCGATCATCTGCTGGGCAAACTGCGTTTCATTTTGCTTGGGCGCGGTGATGAGGCCGTAGCCGTAAGCGTAGGGACAGTTGGACGAAAGGCGGAAACCGATGACAGCCAGCGCGACAAAGACCAGAGGAATGATATAGCGCGTGGCAAAGTCGAGCTTGCCGACAAAGGAGATCTTGGGGACGAAGCTGCGGTGCTGTGTGCGGTCAATGAGCGGGCCGAAGAGCATCAGAAGGCCCGGCATCACGATGAACGCGGCGAGCAGCGCAAAGAGAATGGATTTGATGAGGCACAGCGCCATATCGGGGCCGAGCTTGAACTGCATGAACAGCATCGCCACAAGGCCGCCGATGGTCGTGAGGCTGCTCGCACCGATCTCGGGAATGGACTTGCTCAGCGCGATGATAACGGCTTCGCGCAGCGGCAGCAGCCGGTGTTCCTCCTTGAAGCGGTTGCAGAAGATGATGGCATAGTCGATGGAGAGCGCCAGCTGCAAAATGCTCGTGACGGAGTTTGAAATGAACGAGATCTTGCCCATCAGGAAATTCGTGCCCTGATTCAGAACGAGCGCGACCACGAACGTCAGAATGAGCACCGGCACCTCGCCGTAGGTCTCGGACGTGAAGAGCAGCACGAGCACGATGACGATGGCAACATACACCATGATGACACTGATCTCGTGGTCGATCGTTTCCTGCTGCGTGTTGCCGAGGTCGGTGTCGACATACAGATCATAGTTGGAGAGATATTCCTTCACAGCGTTGAGCGAGTCAAGGCAGGCGTCGTCATCTTCGCTGTAGGCAAAGGTGATGGAATAGAGTGCGGAGAGGTTGTTGTAGTGCGCGGTGGTCTCGTCGTAGTCCACGCTCTGCACGCCCTTGATCTCCTTGATCTTAGGCTCCAGCGCAGCGGCCTGCTCGGGCGTGATGTTGGCCACCATGACCTCGGCCGTGCCGTAGGTGGTGAACTGCTCGTCCATGATGGTGAGCGCCTGCTTTGTCTCCGAGCCACCCGGCAGATAATACGTCAGGTCGCTTTCCACCTCGACCCAGTTGCGGGAAAAGACGGAGAAAACGAGCAGAATAATGGTGAGCAGAAAAATGAGATTCCGCTTGTCGACGATCACGGTCGCCAGCTTTTCCATAAAGCTGGAACCGGTCTCTTTGGATTCGTTACTCATGGTATAGCGATGAGCCTCCTTTTTCTCTGGATTGGGTTCGTTTCTTTCTGCGCTCTAAGCCGTTTTTGATCGGCGCTTCGCTCGGCGCGATCTGTACGATGTCGCCAAGCGAGCAGTCGAGCTTACGGCAGATGCGCACGAGCACCTCAAGCGAAACGAGTTCATTTTTCGAGAGCTTGGCGAGCGTATTGGAGCTGATGCCGACCTCGCGTGCAAACTCTGTTTTATTGAGTCCCTTGTCGATGAGGAGCTTAAAAAGGTTGTTGTAGGTAACGTACATGGCTGTACCTCCTGTTCTGTCGACAACATTATAGAAAAATGTCGGGAGAAGCAAGATAAAATTTGTGAAAGCAGATATTTTTTGCGCAAATGTGACAAATTGACCAAAAAAGCGAGGGCGCGGCAGAGGCGCATCTTCCGCGTTGACAAATATATGGCGGCTGCTTATAATTGATATGTCTGAAAAAATGTAAAATTGTATCGCAGAGGTGCCGCCGCAAGGCGGAGAATAGAGAATCCGGTGCGAATCCGGAACGATGCAGTCACTGTGTACGGGAACGGCCTGCAATGCCACTGGGAAACTGGGAAGGGCAGTGCCGCGATGAACGAAGTCAGGAGACCTGCCTCTGCGGGGAATCTCAAGCCCGCTGCACACAGGCTGATATTTCTGCGAGTTTACCCGCGGCGCGACCATGTTCGCGGCGCGGTGTTGCTGGTTGGAAGCGTGAGAGCGGCTGTGGATCCACAGCCGCTTTTATATTTCTTTCAGAACGATTTTTGAAGAAGAGGTAGAAAAACATGAAAAAGACGCTTGCACTTTTGCTCACAGCCGTGATGCTGTTGGGCGCGCTGACCGCCTGCGGCAGCAAAAATGACGATGCGGCAGATGACGCGCAGAATACGGCAGAGGCAGACAAGGCCGCGGCCGACCATGTTGCCGCGCTGATCGACGCGATCTATGTTCAGGAGCGCACCGACGAGACCGACGCACAGTGCGAAGAAGCCAAGGCTGCGTGGGACGCGCTGACCGACGCGCAGAAGGCCATGGTCGAGGGCGAGGAAGCCAGCCCCGACTACTTTGGCCTTGACACGGGCGACGCTGCGCTGGACGATCCCCGCAATCAGGACGGCATCGGCGAAAACGAGCTTCTGGTCGTTTCGTTCGGCACGTCCTACAACGACAGCCGCGTCAACGACATCAAGAGCATTGAGGACGCCCTGCAGGAGGCTTACCCCGACTGGTCCGTGCGCCGCGCATTCACGGCGCAGATCATCATCAACCACATTCAGGCCCGCGACGGCGAGAAGATCGACAATATGACCCAGGCGCTTGAGCGTGCCGTGGCCAACGGCGTGAAGAACCTCGTCGTGCAGCCGACGCATCTGATGCACGGTGCGGAGTATGACGAAATGTGCGCCGCCATCGACGACTACCGCGACAATTTTGACTCCGTTTCTATTGCTGAGCCCCTGCTCGGCGAGGTCGGCAGCGATGCCAGCGTGATCAACGCCGACAAGGAGGCCGTTGCCAAGGCGGTCACCGCCGCGGCGGTCGAAGCGAGCGGCTTTGACTCTCTCGAAGCGGCCAAGGAGGCCGGCGCTGCATTCGTTCTCCTCGGCCACGGCACGGCGCACGTTGCCAGGGTGAGCTACAGCCAGATGAGTACCCAGATGCAGCAGCTCGGCTACGAGAACGTCTTTATCGGCACGGTCGAGGGCGAGCCGGAAGAGACCGCCTGTGAGTCCGTCATCGAGAAAGTCCGGGCTGCGGGCTATACGACCGTTATCCTGCGCCCGCTGATGGTCGTTGCGGGCGACCACGCCAACAACGACATGGCCGGCAGCGACGATGATTCCTGGAAGCCCATGTTCGAGGACGCCGGCTTCACGGTAGACTGCCAGATCGCGGGCCTTGGCGGGATCGCGGACATTCAGGCGCTTTACATCGCGCACACGCAGGCCGCCATTGATGCCCTGAACGCATAAAAAGGACAAAAAGGGCTCCGAAGCGGGCATGTTCCGCTCCGGAGCCTTTTGGACAGAACGAATTGGAGGAATTACAGGAATTGCAGATGAAAAAAGTAACGATGATCGCGCTTACGGTACTGCTGCTGTGCGCGCTTTTAACGGGCTGCGGTGAAAAGAACGGAGATGACGCAGCGCAGCTCCCTGCAGAACCTGCGCTCGCCGACGGCGTGTACACCGCGGACTTTAATACCGACAGCAGCATGTTCCATGTGAACGAAGCCTGCGAGGGCAAAGCAACGCTGACGGTCGAGAACGGGCAGATGAGCATTCACATCAGCCTGCCGTCGAAGAGCATTCAGAATCTCTTCTGCGGCACGGCGGAGGACGCGCGCAAGGACGGCGCGGCGCTTTTGCAGCCCACGACGGACACGGTCACCTACTCCGACGGGCTGAGCGAGGAAGTGAACGGCTTTGATATTCCCGTGCCCGCGCTGGACGAGGAGTTCGACGTTGCCATCATCGGCACGAAGGGAAAGTGGTACGACCACAAGGTCTCCGTGACGAATCCCGTTTTGAAAGAAGACGACACTGCCGCCGCGCCCGCTGAGACGCTGGCCAACGGCACCTATTCGATCGCTGTAACGCTCGAAGGCGGCAGCGGTAAGGTCAGCGTCCAGTCGCCCTGCACGCTGACAGTCGCGGACGGCAAAATGACCGCGCAGATCGTCTGGAGCAGCAGCCATTACGACTATATGCTCGTGGACGGCGAGCGCTATGACGCGCTTTCGAACGAAGACGGCTCGACGTTTGAAATTCCCGTTTCCGCGCTCGATACGCCGCTTTTTGTCATCGGTGATACCACCGCCATGAGCACGCCGCACGAGATCGAATATACGCTGACGTTTGACGCTTCAAGCGCTGAGGTGAACGGATGAAACGCCTTTTGTGCGCGCTGCTTGCCGCACTGACCGCGCTGGCGCTCTGCGCCTGCGGAGCGGCGCAGGACAGCGAGAGCGGCGGGCAGGCCTCCCTTTCGTGGGGGGAGCTTTCGTTTGAAGAAACGATGCCGCTTCGATACGCCGAGCAGTTTTCCGTTTCGTATGCGGGAGAGGATTATCAGTTCATCACCATCGGGCAGGATCAGGAATTTCTGCTCGTGGCGGAGGGCGCAGACGTGCCGAGCGGCATGCCGGAGACTGTGACCGTATTGCAGCAGCCGCTCGACGAGATCTATCTGGTCGCCAGCGCGGCGATGGACAGTTTTGCACGGCTCGATGCGGTCGGCTGCGTCCGCTTCAGCGGGCGCAGGGAATCGGACTGGTGCATCGAGAAGGCGCAGCAGGCGATGCGCTCGGGTGAGCTGCTCTACGCGGGCAGGTATTCAGAGCCGGATTACGAGCTGATATTATCAAAGGGCTGCGATCTGGCGCTTGAGAACACGATGATCTACCATTCGCCCGAGGTCGTTGAGCAGTTTGAAACGCTGGGCATTCCGGTGCTGGTAGAAATGTCGAGCTATGAAAGCGAGCCGTTCGGCCGCATGGAGTGGGTCAAGCTCTATGGTGCGCTGCTCGGGAAAGAGGACGAGGCAACGGCGCTGTTTGATGAGAAAATGGACAGCGTTTCGGGCGTTCTGGACGCCGAGCCCACAGAGAAAACGGTTGCATTTTTCTATGTGACGAGCAACGGGGCGGTCAACGTGCGAAAGTCGGCAGATTATGTTGCCAAATCCATCGCCATGGCGGGCGGGCAGTACGTTGCCTTCGACGATTCCACGGAGGAGAACGCGCAGTCCGCCGTCACCGTCCAGATGGAGACCTTCTACGCCGGCGCGCACGACGCGGATGTGCTCATCTACAACGGCATCATTGACGGCGAACTCATGACCGTCGAGGAGCTTCTTGCGCTCGAACCGCTGCTCGGCGACTTCAAGGCCGTGCAGAGCGGCGACGTCTGGTGCCTGACGAAGGACTTCTATCAGGAATCGCTCGATCTGAGCGACCTTGTGGTGGATCTCCACACTGTTTTGAACGGTGCGGACGCACCGCTCCGGTTTTTGACGAAGCTGCAATGACGGATCGCTTCCCTGACGGGAAAACGATGCTGATAACTTTGAAATTTTACCAAAGGAGGGACGAACATGGAGGAAAGGCGGGCAAAACGGACGTATCTCGGCTTTTCGCTGCTGTTCGTCCTTCTGGCTGTTTTTCTGATCTGGAATCTTCTCGCGGGCAGCGTTTCGCTCTCCGCGTCTGAGATCTGGCAGATCCTGCTCGGCGGCGGGGAGGATCTGACGCAGCGGAGGATCATCATGCAGATCCGGCTGCCGCGCATGATGGCGGCGCTCATTTTGGGCGGTGCGCTGTCGGTGTCGGGGTATCTGCTGCAAACCTTTTTTCACAATCCCATTGCGGGGCCGTTCGTGCTGGGCATCTCGTCGGGGGCGAAGCTCGCGGTTTCGCTCGTGATGATCTTTCTGCTCAGCCGCGGCGTAAAATCCTCGTCGGCGCTGCTCATCGGCGCTGCGTTCGTTGGCGCCATGCTTGCGATGGGGCTCATTCTGCTCATCTCGCAGTATGTGGATCAGATGAGCCTGCTCGTCGTCTGCGGTGTGATGATCGGCTACATCTGCTCGGCGCTGACGGATTTTCTCGTCACGTTCGCCGATGACTCCAACATCGTGAACCTGCACAACTGGTCGAACGGTTCATTTTCCGGTATGAAGTGGGAGGACGTAGAGACCATGGCGTGGGTCTGCGGCGCGGCGCTCCTTTTGACCTTTTTCCTCTCCAAGCCCATTCGCGCCTATCAGCTCGGCGAGGTTTACGCGCGCAATCTGGGGGTGCCGATCCGGGCGTTCCGCACGGCGCTCATTCTGCTCTCAAGCGTGCTTTCCGCCTGCGTGACGGCCTTTGCAGGGCCGGTCTCCTTCGTCGGCATCGCGCTGCCGCATCTGATGAAGGCACTGTTCAAAACGGCGGAACCGCTGCTGATGATCCCGGCGTGCTTCCTCGGCGGGGGGATCTTCTGCCTTGCGTGTGATCTCATTGCGCGCACGGCCTTTGCGCCCGCCGCGGTCAGCATCAGCTCGGTCACGGCGGTGTTCGGCGCGCCAGTCGTCATCTATATGATGATCCGCAGAAAGGCGGGGCGGACATGAAAAGCTATCTGAAAACGAAAAATCTGGCCGTCGGCTACCATGGAAAGCCGCTCATCGAAGAGGTTTCCCTCTGCGTGCAGCGGGGGAGGATCGTCACGCTCATCGGGCCGAACGGCTCGGGGAAATCGACGATCCTCAAAACGGTCATCGGGCAGCTGCCGGAGCTTTCCGGCGCGGTCTATCTGGACGGAGAGACGATGCGCTCGCGCAGCCGGAACGATATTGCACGGCGCATGGCGATTTTGATGACAGCGCGCGTCGAGCCGGAGCTGATGACCTGCCGCGATGTGGTCAGCTCCGGGCGCTACCCTTACACGGGAAAACTCGGCGTGCTGCGGGAAGAGGATCGGAAGATCGTTGAGCAGTCGCTCGCGCAGGCGGACGCGCTTTCCTTTGCCGATTCGCCCTTTTCCGCGATCAGCGACGGTCAGCGCCAGCGGATCCTGCTGGCAAGAGCGCTGTGCCAACAGCCGCAGCTCATCGTGCTCGACGAGCCGACAAGCTATCTCGACATTCGCTACAAGCTCGAGCTGCTGTCCGTTCTCAAGCGCATGGTGCGGGAGAATGATCTCGCCGTGCTGCTTTCACTGCACGAACTTGACCTTGCGCGGCGCATTTCGGACACGATTGTGTGTGTGGCGGGCGACCGGATCGACCGCATCGGCCCGCCGGAGGAAATTTTTACCAGTGACTATATCGCGCAGCTCTACCATCTGGAGCGGGGAAAGTACGATCCGTGCTTCAGTACGCTGGAGTTTGTTCCGTAGAAAATAAAAGGGGGGAGATCATGCGGAAAGCAACGCCGCGGCTGCTCATAGCCGGCAGCGGCAGCGGCTGCGGAAAGACAACGGTGACCTGCGCTCTTTTGCAGGCACTTGTCGAGAGCGGGAGGCGTCCCGGCGCAGCCAAATGCGGCCCCGATTACATCGACCCCATGTTCCACCGCGCGATCACCGGCGCGGCGGGCTGTAATTTAGATCCCTTCTTTTTTGACGATGACACACTGCGTTTCCTTCTTGCACAGGCCGGCGCGGGGAAAGATGTGACGCTCATCGAGGGTGTGATGGGCTATTACGACGGCATCGGCCTTGCATCTTCGCGCGCGAGCACCTTTGAGGTCGCGCAGCGGACGGAGAGTCCCGTTGTGCTCGTGCTGAACGCGAAGGGGGCGGGGCTGTCGGTGCTTGCCGTGCTGGAAGGATTCCTGCGCTTTGTGCCGCGCAGCGGCATCTGCGGCGTTGTGCTGAACGGCTGCACCGCGATGAGCTATTCCACGCTCAAGCGGGAGATCGAATCGCGCTTCGGCATTCGTGCCTGCGGCTTTCTGCCGCAGCTGCCGGACTGCTCGCTTGAGAGCCGGCACCTCGGCCTCGTCACCGCGGCAGAGGTGGAAAACTTGAAGGAAAAAATGCAGCGCCTCGGCGCTGCGGCACGCGAGTCGATCGACCTGGACGCGCTGCTTGAAATCGCAAAGAGCGCGCCGCCGCTCACATTTGCGCCGCCCGATATTCCGGAAGCGGGGGAGCATGTCCGCATCGGCGTTGCGCGCGACAGGGCATTTTGCTTTTATTACGAAGACAGCTTGGATCTTCTGCGCCGCCTCGGCGCAGAACTTGTGCCGTTCAGCCCGCTTTCTGATGAACGGCTGCCGGAAGAGGTACACGGTCTGTACCTCGGCGGCGGCTATCCGGAACTCTATGCGGACAAGCTGGAGGAAAACGCTCCGATGCGGAGCGCTGTCCGTGCGGCGGTGGAGGCGGGAATGCCGTGCATCGCCGAGTGCGGCGGGTTCATGTATCTGACGAGCGCCATCGCGGGGCGCGCAATGGCAGGCGTTTTCCCCGGCGGGTGCTTCGACGCGGGGAAGCTGACGCGCTTTGGCTACCTGACGCTGACGGCGCAGCGGGACTCGATGCTCTTTGACACGGGCGAGAAGATCCCCGCCCACGAGTTCCACCGCTGGGACGCCGAGCAGCCGGGAAACGATTTTCTTGCGGAAAAGATCAGCGGCAGGAGCTGGCACTGCGCCTATGCGGGCGAAACGCTCTACGCAGGCTATCCGCACTTCCACTTTTATGCAGACATCGGCGCCGCAGAGCGCTTTGTTGCTGCCTGCCGAAAGGAGAAACACCGCCATGAGCGAACCGATGAAGCCGATGGAAATTGAACAGCGCAGCTTTGCGATCATCACCGAGCTTTTGGGCGAGAAGGTGCTTGCGCCGGAAAACGAGCTTGTCATCAAGCGCGTGATCCACACGACGGCGGACTTTGACTATGCCGATACGCTCTCTTTTTCCCCCCACGCGGTGCAGCAGGGCATCGCCGCACTCAAAAACGGCTGCGATATTGTCACCGATACACAGATGACGAAGGCGGGCATCAACAAGACGATCCTTGCAAGCCTTGGCGGCGAGGTGCACTG
>ERZ825137.3898-NODE-3898-length-15486-cov-6.807012_pt1 | contig 15486 bp, 6 predicted proteins | sample MGYA00519873_ERZ825137 | MGnify/ENA primary metagenome ERZ825137 (study PRJEB31778, sample SAMEA3449190) | human gut metagenome | biome: human gut; feature: human-associated habitat; material: faeces | place: United Kingdom | collected 2010/2012 ...
TTTACCCCTCGCAGTCGGGCTTTTTTCGTTGTGGGCAGAAATCTGTCCGATTGCGATTTTTCAAAAACAAAAATCAAAATCGGAGGATTTCAACAATGAAAAAGAAAGTCTATTACAAACTCAACCGTTACCAAGTAACCAAAGTCGAAGTGGAAACCGTAGAGCAGGAACAAGCGGTAAAAATGCTGAACCGTGACACGGATCGCTTCGCAAAATCGGAAGATACATACCGCGAGCGATACGCTTCGCTCGATGAAATGTATGAAGAATCGGGGTTTGAGCCTGCGGATGATAGTCCGACACCGGAAGAGCAGTTCTTGGAGAACGAAAAGAACGAAGCAATCAAAAGGCTTGTAGCAAAAGCAATGGAAGAACTCACGGAAAAGCAAAAAATCGTTGTTTACAAAACCTTTTGGGAAGAAAAGACATTGCGAGAAATAGGGGTTGAATTAGGTGTTGACAATAAAACCGTTCACGAGAATTTAGAAGCCGCAAAAAAGAAGTTGAAAAAATATTTTGAGAAATTTTGAAAAACACCCCCGCAAAACGCTTCTAACTTTCCAATAGTAGTGAGGGGGTATGAATCCCGAACAAAAAACGGCAGTCAGGAGGTAGGACGCAATGACCGAAATTAAAAACAGACATTTGCCCGAACAGGGCGAAATAAACAGAACAAAAATAGAAGGGTATTCCTTACGGAGCGGCGCGTTCTATGCTTGGCTGAAAGAAAGCGGCTACACGGTAAGTCAGATTGCGGAACGTCTTGACATTGACGAAAAAGAATTTGTGTACAAGCTCAAGACAAAGCAACTGTTCGGCAGAGAACATCTGCGGATTCTGATTGAAACGATGGGTGCGTCTGCGGCTTGCTTTGCGATATTCTTTCCGACCTTTGAACTTCGGCAGCAGATATATTTTGAGGTGTTCGGAAAAGAGTTGCCCTTGCAGGAAAACAGACAAAGGAGGTGGAAGAAAAATTGAGCGACATCAGAAGAAATGCCGACAGAAATCGTGCGATTCAAGCGATGATGACGGACGGTGAACAACTGAAAACGTTTTATCGTTTCGTTGCGAACAATCCGCACATCGCATTGCACGATGCCTGTCAGATCGTAATCGAGCGACCGAACGCGAGCGTATGCTTTTCTTTTGAAGAGTGGAACGCGCAGGGGCGAAGAGTTACAAAGGGCAGAAAAGGTATTCCGTATTACGACAGCGACGGTAACAAATACTTCGTATTCGACGTTGCAGATACGCACGGCGAGAATCGTTACAGGCGCATAACGCAACCTGTAAAAAAGATTTTGGATGGGCTTGACCTACTTAACGGTACGGAAATTGCAGAGAGTAACCGCGGCGATTATCGCATTATGCTTTCGGGAGTCGTAACTTATCTTGGGCAGAACGATTTTCTTACCGAAAACAATGAGATAAGGAACAGACTCATTGCAGAAGGCGTGGCGTATTCGTTGTATTCGACAACGGGTTTTCCGAAAGAAAGGGGAATCACGCTGAAAGGCTATCACTACGGTTTACAGGATAACGCGGATCTGTTTCGTGAAGTGCAGAAAGCGGTGGAAGTCTTACAACAGGACATAAACGACGCGATTTACAACAAGCAAAACGAAGTACCCGTTATCGATGACATTGACGAAGAATACGTTTCGGACGAGCCGGTAATTCCGAAAGCGGACGAAAAGCCTGCGATTGAGGAAGAAAAGGCAAGCGTATCGCCTTTTTATGCGAAGTATTCAGAGTTACAAAAAGCGAATCCCGACAGCATTGTCGTATACCGTTTGGGCGATTTTTACGAAGTAATGGGCGAAAAGGCTGAACAAGCCGCGACCATTCTCGATTTAACGCTCACGGGACGGAATGTAGGTTTAGACGAAAGAATTCCTATGTGCGGTTTTCCGTATCACGTTGCGGACAGATACTTCGGAAAACTTACGGAATCGGTTAGCGTTGTCGTGGTTGAGCCGGACGCAGAGCCTTTTAAGATTCTTTCGCGCGACGAAGCAAGAAAAACATCTGAACTTGAAGAATTATCGCCCGAAGAAAGCGCAGAGCTTGACAGTATTTTTTCCGAACAGGATGAAGCGGAAGAGCAGCCCGACTATGTGGGCGAGATAGACACGCGTTTCCCGATTGACGACGATTACGGAGATGAGGACGAACCGACCGACGAAGAAATCGAAGAAGCATTTGAAGTCGCCGAAGCCGAGGAATCGGACGAAGAAACGGAAGATTACGACTACGAAGAAGATAAAAAGCTGACCAAAGAAACAAAACCCGAAAACAGGGGGAAGCCGATTTGGGAACGCCGAAATCGTCCGAGTATGCAAAGGTCGCTGTTCGACGCGTTTGAAGAGCAAACGCCCGAAGAAAAACTCAAAGAGTGGGGCTTGAAACGCGGGAGCGGCTTTGAATATGGGAAATACCGCATTTACGAAAAATATCAGGAGAACCCGACCGACAAAGAATTTGCCGATTTTTTAAGGAGAGAATACGGCACAGGCGGTGGCGGTTACGATGACGAGATATGGACTGACGGCAAGGGAATGAAGCTTCGCCATCGTGACAGAGAGAACCCCGAAAACGAAGTCGGAATGATTTTGAAGTGGGAGCAGGTTGCTTACGGTATTGCAGACCTTATCGACGAAGATAAATATTTCGACGATAAAGAAAGCGAAGAATACATAACGTTTTTGTCCGAGCGGCGCGGCACGGACGAAAACAGAGTAAAAGCAATCGCCCGACATATCGCAGAGGACGGAGTAAAGCGAAACGAGAACGGAGAGAGAACGACCTTCCTTTCTTGGCGGTATGCGGACTATAAGTTTTGTAAGGATCACGCGGCAGAAATCGAGAAAGCATTGAACGCCTGTCCGGAAGTAGATGCGGCGAAAATCGACGGGGATAAAGTCGAAATAACCGTCAAGGAAGCGTATCGCAGGTATTCGGAGCAACCGTCTGAAAAAACTGTTCGAGATTTGGACGCGGAAGAAGATGAGGAGTGGGAGAACCGTATCGAAAGCGGCGAAATAACGCCGATAGAACCCGTAGGCGAATCCACAAAAGAAAGCAATACAGACCTTACGAAAATCGGGTTTGAGCAAAGCGAACTCGGCGGGGCAAAACAGCGTTTCAAAAACAACATCGAAGCCATAAAGTTAGTCAATAGGTTGATTAACTCACAAAAAGAAGCAACCGCTGACGAGAAGAAAGTGCTTGCAAAATACGTCGGTTGGGGCGGCTTGGCGCAAGCGTTCGATGAACATAATGTCGCTTGGAAAAGCGAATATGAGGAACTGAAAGACGTTCTAAGTGTAGAAGAATACGCGGCGGCAAAAGGTAGCGTCCTGAACGCTCACTACACAAGCAAAACCGTAATCGACGGTATTTATAAAGCGCACACTCGTTTCGGCGTAAAAGGCAACAACCGCATATTAGAGCCTGCAATGGGAACGGGCAATTTCTTCGGCTTTATGCCGCAAGAGATAGCAAACGGCGCAAAACTTTACGGCGTAGAACTTGATAGAGTTACGGGTAAAATCGCAACGAAACTGTATCCGCAGGCGAAAATTCAGATTAAAGGCTTTGAAGAAACAGCGTTTCAGGACAATTTTTTCGACCTTATGGTTACAAACGTTCCGTTCGGCGGTTATACCGTTTTCGATCCCGATTACAACAAGTATAACTTTTATATCCATGATTATTTTATCGCAAAAGGTATTGACAAAATAAAGCCAAACGGCTTAATGGCGGTTATCACAAGCAAAGGCACGATGGACAAACAAAATCCGTCTATCCGCAAGTATATCGCGGACAGAGCCGAACTTGTGGGCGCAGTAAGACTACCGAATACGGCGTTCAAGCAGACGGCGAATACCGAAGTCGTAACGGATATTTTGTTTTTTCGTAAGCGTGAAGAAAGAATAAACGCGGGCGTTGAAAATACCGAATGGCTTTCAACGGGTAAGACCGAAGAAGGGTACGAGATAAATAATTACTACATCGCTCACCCTGAAATGGTACTCGGTATACTTGCCAAAGAACACGGGCTTTACGGCGCGGAAGATATAACGGTTAAGCCCGACGGCAGAGATTTATCGGAAGCAATAAACACGGCTATAAGTCGATTACCGCAAGATTTTTACGTCAATCCCGAATACACGGAAGAAGCGGAAAGCAAAGAAGAAGTCGAGGTAGACTACGACGTCAAGCCGATGAACCTGAAAGCGGTAAACGGCAAACTGTATATGCGCGTGGGCGACAGTATGGTGGAACAACCCGTGCCGTCGTTCCCGAAAGACGCTTATCAGAGAATCGTCGAAATGATTGCTATCCGAAAGCAACTTCGTAAAGTTTTGGACTTGCAGGTAGAAGGCTGTTCGGACGACGTTTTAACCCGTGAGCAATGGCAACTCGGCGCAAGATACGATATGTTCGTCAAGCGTTTCGGGTATATCAACAGCAAAAATAACTTGCGACTTTTTAAGCCCGACGGCGACAGCGCGCTTTTGTTTGCTTGCGAGAACGTTTCTGATGATGAAGAAACGGTAACGAAAGCAGATGTATTTACAAAAAGGACTATAAGACCGTACACGGCGGTAACAAGTACCGACGATTGTTTCGAGGCGTTGCAGATAAGCAAAAACGAGCGTGGCTCAGTAGATATTTCGTATATCGAAGAACTCACAAAGAAAGATTACGACACCGTGCTTGCCGAACTCGGTAACGCAGTATTTCGTAATCCTGTAGCGGTCAACCCGGAAGATAAATATTCGGGCTTTGAAACGGCAGAAGAGTATCTTTCAGGCAGAGTGGTGGATAAACTGCAAGCCGCCGAAAGAATGAAGCAAAGTAACCCCGATTTAATTGACTACGACAAGAATATTTCGGCTTTACGGGAAGTGCAACCTTCGCCCGTCAGGGCTTCGGATATTGCGGTCAGAGTCGGAACAAGTTGGATAGACAAAGAACTGTATAAAGAGTTCTTCTGCGAGCTTATAGGTATGCCGTACTACTACCGCGACGGTGTGGAACTTTACTACAACAAACACGACGGTAGTTGGCGTATCGACCGAACGCAGTATGCGCGAAACTACGGCGGGATGAATGTAACGAGCGTTTACGGAACAAACCGAGCGAACGCATACCGCCTGTTCGAGGACTGTCTGAATCAGCGTTCTACACAGATTTACGATACGGTTTTGGACGCGGATGGCAGAGAAAAACGAGTTTTGAACAATTCGGAAACGGTAGCAGCAAGGGAGAAACAGAACAAAATTGTTGAAGCGTTTAAGGATTGGATATTCAAAGATCCGCAAAGGCGCGACGAACTCGAAACAATCTACAACAGACTGTTCAATCAAATTCGCTTGCCGAAGTACGACGGAAGTTACTTGCGTTTTCCCGAAATGAATCCCGCAATCGAACTTCGCCCGCACCAAAAAGACGCGGTACACCGAATTATTACAAGCGGAAATACGTTACTTCACCACATTGTTGGTAGCGGCAAGACTTTCACGATATGCGCGGCGGCGATGAAACTCCGTCAGTACGGTTTGGCGAAAAAGCCTATGATAGCCGTACCGAATCACTTGGTACAGCAATGGGCTAATTCGTTCAGGGAACTATATCCGACGGCGAAACTCCTGATTGCAACCAAAGACGATTTGGACAAAGACCACCGCGAGCAGTTCGTGTCGAAAGTCGCAATGGGCGATTGGGACTCCGTTATCATAGCGCAGTCGAGTTTTGCGAAAATCAATATTTCGCCTGAACGACAGATAGCAAAAATACAGGAAGAAATAGCCGCAATCGAGCGTAGTATCGAAATGCAATGGGAGGACAGTAATTCGCCGTCCGGTTCTGTCAAGAACTTGGAGCGTATCAAAAAAGGCAGAGAGGCGCAGTTAAAGAAATTACTTGACGAATCGAAGAAAGATAACGTGCTTATCTTTGAGAAACTCGGCGTTGACTATCTTTTCGTGGACGAAGCGGACGCATATAAAAACCTGTTTCTTTACACGAAGATGAATAACGTAGCAGGTATTTCAAACGCGGCGAGCGCGAGAGCGAGCGACTTGCAGTTAAAGATTGAGTATATCAACGAACTGCACGGCGGGGATAAAGGCGTTGTGTTTGCGACGGGTACGCCTATTTCCAATAGTATGACGGAAATGTACACAATGCAAACGTACTTGCAGAAGCGCACGCTTGAAAAACTCGGTATCGACTATTTTGATGCTTGGGCTGCCGACTTTGGCGAAACGGTAACGGCACTCGAACTTGCACCGTCCGGTAAAGGATACAGGGCAAGAACGAGATTTGCAAAGTTTACGAATCTGCCCGAACTTTTAACGCTGTATCACTCGTTTGCGGACGTAAAGACGGATGTAAAACTTGACGTGCCGGAAGTAGAGCGAAAGGTTATCACCTTAAAGCCGAGCGATACGGTAATCAACTTAACCGAAGAAATAGCGAAAAGGGCAGACGCGATTTACGCAGGTGGCGTTGATCCGCATATCGACAATATGTTAAAGGTTACGGGCGATGGAAAGAAACTCGCGCTCGATCCGAGATGTATCGATCCGTTGCTTTCCGACGAAAGCGGAAGCAAGCTCAATTATTGCGCCGACAATGTTTACGAAGAATGGAAGAACTCGACAGATATTAAAGGGACGCAACTTGTGTTTTGTGATTTGTCTACTCCGAAAAAGCCTTATTCGGAATATGTGTATGGAACAGACTTCGACGCATATAACGACCTGAAACACAAACTCGTTGAGCGCGGTATTCCCGAAACCGAGATTGCTTTTATCCACGACGCAAACACGGACAAGGCAAAACAAGACCTGTTCGATAAGGTTACGGCGGGAACGATAAGGGTTTTAATCGGCTCGACCGAGAAATGCGGCGCGGGAACGAACGTGCAGGAACGGCTCGTTGCGATACATCATTTGGACGCACCATATCGTCCGCGCGACCTTATTCAGAGAGATGGGCGCGGCATTCGGCAGGGAAATAGGAACAAGATCATTCGTATTTACACCTATGCGGAAGAGAGAACGTTTGACAGTTATTCGTATCAGATACTTGAAACCAAACAGCGGTTTATTTCGCAGGTGGAAAAAGGGGATATGACGGTGCGTGAAGCCGACGACATTGACGAGGCAACGCTTTCTTATGCAGAAATCAAGGCAATCACGTCAGCAAATCCGAAAATCAAGCGAAAAATGGAACTCGATATGGAAATGGCAAGACTTCGTGATTTGGAAAGCCGTTACAAGAAAGAACTGTTTGCTTTGCAAGACAAAGTACGAAAGGAATTTCCCGAACAGATCCAACGGCAGGAACTTTACCTTGAAAGGGTAAGGAAAGACGTTGAACTTGTAAAGGATAAGTACAACCCCGAACGCTTTGAAATCAATGTCGGCGGAACGGTCTATGCGGACAGCGTAGAGGACGGAAAGAAAAACGGCGGACTTGCCCTTATGGACGCGCTGTTCCATAACAAAACGGGAACGGCGGTAGCCGAGTATTGCGGTTTCAAAATCTCTTTGAATCCAATCGAACTGCTTTCCAACGAACGGAGCATTACGCTTTCGGGCGCGGGACAGTACAAAATGGATATAGGCGAGAGCGCAAGCGGAAACCTTACCCGTTTGGAAAATTTCGTAAAAGAATTTGCCGCCCGCGAAGAACGTGCGGTAAAGCGTTTGGAATCCACAAAAGCAGACTTTGAAGTGGCGAAAGAACAGGTTAAAGTACCGTTCGAGCATAAGGACAAGATTATGGAACTGAACACGGAACTTTCCGAACTCAACGCAGAACTTGACCTTAATAAGCGCGAAGAAGTGGTTATCGACGACGAGGAAAGCGGAGATGAACCCGTTACCGCCGAAACGGAAGATAACTATATGGCGTTACCGCCGAAACGAACCGAAACAAAAACGAGGACGAATAAGAAAAAAACTATGGAAAAATTATATAAGACCTACAAACAAATCGAAACGCAGAACCCCGGCGCGATGGTGTTTGCTGTAAAGAACGGGGATTACACTTGTTTCGATGACACGACCGAAGAATTGATGGCGTTGTCGAGTTTATCGCCTTCGTATTTCAAAGCGGGAGAAAAGGAAGTAAAAACTCTGACGATAGACGAAACGCTGTTCAAGGAATTTGCAAGTGCTTTCGTAAGCGCAGGCTTAAAAATCGCATTGTTTGACGAGCCGGAAGAAGAGAAAACATTCATTGATGAAAGCGACAAGGTTGCCGCTATGCAGGTGGATGTTCTGCCCGATTATACCGTATCGCAAGAGCAAATGCACGAATACGGTTACACTTGGGACGGAATGCTGCCTGTAAGAATCAGAACCGCAAGAGTGCTTTACGGCGCAGGCGTAGAACTTTATAGGCTCGGCAAAGACGATACCGAGGGGAAAGTCGAAAACGGGGATTTTGAAGATACCGAGAGCTTATACGGTGTTGAAAAGCCCGCTTGGGAAGCGTTTATCTCTTCTGAAAGGGGAAAAGCGTTCCTAACCGCTTGGCACAACGTCGTCGAAAGCGCGAGCGAAGTCGTGAACGAAGATATGAGTTACCTTGACGGAATGTACGCCGATTCGCTTTCGGACAATTTTTATGAAGAACGGATAGCGTTAGATCGTGTGCTTAACGGCGAGTATGCGCCGAGCGAAGAAGCAAAGCCGTATATTAAACCATTTCTCGAAAGGTATCATAAGCGTTTCCCGTTGGATATTCTTCTTGAATATTACGGTTGGGATAGCGATGACGTTTATAAGGCATTGGCTGAAAACATTCCCGACGCGGAATTGCGCGAGTATGCGACGAATGTTGAAAACGAGCCTGTTTCCGTGGAATCACCGAATTACAAAGAACTTGTAGTAAACAGCGTTGAGAAAGAATTTGAAGAGTTCAAAGCAAATTTTATGGGGAAGTCGGCGGAAGAGATTTTCCAAAACAACTATGAGATTCACGTCAAAACGGAACTCTTTGATACGCTTTGCGGCGAATATGTAGATGTCGGTGAAGAATATTACAGGGCTTTGTATGAAGAAGTGGATCACGGCGGAATTTTGCAACAGCTTTACGACGACTTTATAAGTTCGGAGAATGCGAGCGTTTCTACGGGCGAGGATACAATTTTCTTCATCAAAGATTATTGCGAGCATTATCATTCGGACGTTATGAAAGAGTATCTCGGCGAAGAGAATTTTGCATATTTCGGAACGGATGAAGAGAATACGGCTTACTACTATTTCAAAGACAGTTTGAGCGTTGATAACCTGAATCGTATCAAGGAACAAGCCGACGAATATATCATTGCCGCGCCTGTCTTATATATGTCGCAGGAATCTTTGGAAGATAAGAATATTACCTTTTTGAAACTCGGCAGGGACGTCGATGAAGCGGAACTGAAAGTGAACGACGAGATAGCGAAGTTTGCGATGAAAGCGGCGTATAACAAAAAACTGCCGCTCGAAGCGACGATGATAAGCCGAAATTGCGGATCGGATATTGAAAAAGGTATCTCGACGCACTTTGACGGTATGCACTTAAATACCGATTTTATCGCAAATCTGTATGCGTTATACGGGGAAGAACGTATGAATTACGTTCTTGCTAATACCGTGCAGATGTCGGACGGCGACGGCAGATACAGCCCCGGCAATAAAGCTTGGGCAAAAGAAATCAATATCAATAACGCCGAAGATGACAGACGAACGTTTTACGTTAATTCCCATCCGGCAGTTCTCGACGGCTTCATTACGGCTTACCGCAAATACGTTAAAGAGTTCAAAGAACAATTAGACAAGGAGGAAAACAAAGAACAAATGAGCGAAAACACGCGTGACTACACGAAAATCACCGCAAGGGGAGATAAGGTAGTCAATATTGAAAAAGACACGGGCGGCAGAGATATTGCGATTATCGACCGCACGGCAACGTCAAACAAAGACTATGTTGTGGCTATCGGCTACCATACCGAAACGGGCGATTGGGAGCAAGGGAGATACGGTTTCGAGTCGCAGGAAAAAGCAGAGAATTGGCGAAAGAACGAATACGGCTCGGAAAAACCGAAAGCGGCGTTTCTAAAAATCAACGTTGCAAACGACGCATTTATCAAAAAGTCGGGTGTAGGGAGCGTATTCAAAATGCCGACAAACGGCGAATATGCAGGGTTTACTTACTATATGTTCAACGACAAAATCAGACCGTCGCGTCAACTCATAGACTTACAAAGCGACAGCAGAGAACTTTGCTACGAACTTTCCGTCCGTGATGACAGAGAAATCGAACTTCGCAAGGGTTACGGAGATAACGAGCAAATTGTCGTGCTTACGGCAGAAGAGTTTAAGGAAGCGGTAGGCGGGACAACCAACAAAGACTACGAAACGCAGGAAAATACGGATACGAAATGGCTGAATACGAGCGTTCCGCAGGAAGCGTTCAGAAAAGAATATCCGAAGAGTATGCTGTTCGTTTTACCGAATAAACAGGACTTCGGCGGTATGTCGTTCTTTATCCCTACGGCTTTTGTCGGGGAAGATAAGAACAGCGACGACGGACGTATTCTGATCCGCTTACCCGAAGATTTCGTTATCAAGGCGCAGAGCCGCGATGAAACGAGAGAAGCAACGCTTACGGCGTATGATTTCAACCAACTTTGCAACAACACGACCGCAGAAGATTATAAACAGACGCAAGCGGAAAGCGCACCGGGAAACGAAACGCCGAGCGATTGGAATTACGTTTCTGTTCCCGAAAAGGCAAGAATTGCGAGCTTCGAGGATAGCACGTTATTCAGAATGCCCGACGGCAAGTATCAGGATTATACCTATTACGTTCCGAACAAGTGTGTTAAAGAGAACGCCGAAAAAGGCACGATCAGATTGAGCTTACATAACGACTACACCGTTCGTTTAAGCGACAACAGCGGCGAAGAAAAGAAAACGGCGGAACTCTCGGCAAAGGATTTTTGCGAGGAAGTCAGAGGAAAGGATGCAGTCGCATACGGCACGGAATACAAACGACCGAGCGAGGAAGCGAAAACGGCTTTTGCCGAAAGAGAGAAAGCGTTGCGCGCAGCAGTCCCAGACGAGATGAAAGCGCGTAAAAATTGGGTTGCCGTTAAAACGTGGAAGAGTGCCGAAAAGGATAAACTCAGCAAACGCCCGATCGATTGCAATACAGGGAATTACGCCGAAAGCGATAACCCCGAAACGTGGACGACTTTCGATAAAGCGTTGGAATACGTTCGCGAACACGGCGGAACGACGATTGCCTATGCGCTTGACGGTAAAGATAACGTTTCTTGCGTGGATATAGACCGCTGCTTCGATGAAAACGGCGAGCTGTCCGAAACGGCGAAAGAAGCGTTGAAACGGAGTGGCGCAACTTATGCGGAACACTCGGTCAGCGGTAACGGCTTGCATATTTTCGGCAAGACGGACGGTATGGATTTACGCACTTTCTCAAAAGGCGGCGACTTGGAATTTTACCAAAAGGAACAGTTTATAGCGATGACGGGAGACGGTGCAAAAACGAAGGACCTTGTAAACTTCGATACCTGCGGAATGAAGCCGTATTTAGAGAGTAAATGCGAAAAGCGTATCGAGTGGAAAGGCGTATGCAAGGGCGAGAACGGACTTTCTTCGATGTCGGATAAAGACGTGGTGGAAAAGGCGAGCGAGGCGAAGAACGGAGAGAAGTTCAAGCGGCTTTATGCGGGCGAAGATTTGCAGAATAATCACTCGAACTCGGATATGAGCCTTATGAATATTCTTGCTTATTGGTGCAACGGCGATAAAGAACAGATGCTTCGTATTTTCGCAACGAGCGGACTGTTTCGTCCGAACAAATCCGCCGATTATTACGAGCATACGGCAATCAAGGCATTGCGCGAAATACCCGTTAAATCGACCTATACGCCGACTATTCCGAAAAACAACGGCGGCAACGGGAAGAGATAAAGAGCATAGAAAAAGGCTACGGCGATTAGCCGTAGCCAAAAGAAAAACTATTTTAATAAGTCGAACAAATATCCTTCGTCGGATTTGTGCTTTCCGTGGGTGCGATGGTATTCGGTAATAGCGGAAGTTAAAAGGTCTATGCGGTCTTGAAAATACTCTTCGTAAAACGCAGTGGAATTGTCGTATTTCTTGCGATTATATACGACGTTTTGTTTGCAGAAGTCTTTCGGCTTTTTCTTAGCCTTAACTTTTTCAAACTCGGATACTTTGTTCTCCGCAATGATAAGCAACATTTCAAGTTCCGGCTTTGTGCAGAATTTTGCTTGAGATTTGATGGATAAAAGTAATTCCTTAGGGATTTTCAATGAATCCGTCATTTTGTCCCCGATCCGATAAATCGCAATTTCGCCGTGATATGCGTCAAGCGCGGGTTTTAATTGCGGCGAGGTGAGCTGGCGAGCGTGAAAGGGGCGCATATCGAGCAAATCGTCGCGTGTGAACTTCAATTTGCCGTTATCGAGCAAAAGATTTATGATTTTCAGTTCGTTCGGACCTTCGCACATTATAAGGATTTTCATTTCAAAAACTCCTTCTTAATGTTCATAAGGTCGTCGTAGTTGACGGAAGTCTTAAATGCGTCGTTATAAAACTGACGGCTCTTTGAAAGTTCTACGCGGATATCGAAGTTATCGTACATATTCTCGGCAACGATTTTTTTATTCGCACGGCAAACCCAGATATTGTCCTGACGATTGAACAAATCGAGCAGTTCGCAATAATGTGTGGAGAAATAGAGCGTGGCGTTGAACTTGTTGACAGATTTATCCTTATACAGATTGATGATATTTTCGACGAGCGTTTTGTGGAAATGGTTTTCTATTTCATCGATGATAAGGTCGAATCCGTATTTAAGCGATGCGATGACGGTAACGTAAAGAAGTAATCCTTTGGTTGTGCCGCTCGATAAAAAGTGGACGAGTTCCTTATTCGAAACAATCTTTTTGCCCGAGGCAAGAGAAAGTTCGTAATTGTGTTCGTCGAGCATCGTGAGACCTTTTACGTTTTCGTCGAATAAGTGCAAAACTTTTGCTAAAACGGAAGGGGACAACTTATACAGTTTCAGCGCATTGAACATTAAGCGATAGGTGTTTGCGCCTTCGCCGTCCGAATTAAAATATACGGCTCGTGTTTCTTTCTTCTTTAATACGAAAAACACGATAGACGTATCTTCTGGCAAAATGCCGATATTCTCGACTGGGACAAAATCGTCGTCTGAGAAAATCGTTTTCGCTTTGGACTTATAGTAGACTTTTTCGAGAAGTTGCTGATTAGAAAACGTCGCCTTATCGTTTAAGGTTTGCGATGACGAAATATCGGTGGAATACTTATAGATTTTTCCTTCGTGATAGAAAAACAGGGTTAAGTGAATTCCGTCATAAGAATAATTTTTATCTTCGAGCGAAAAGTTGCCGAGTATGGAATAAGCGCAATCGAGAAGATCGAGGAGAGAAGTTTTACCGGAAGCGTTTTTTCCGATAAACGCGACGGTGTTATATACGAATAAGCCGTCTGCGATTTCCTGAAGCTCGTATTCTTTATCTTCGGTTGTTTTCTTGGATTTGGCTGTGAAGTCGAGTATGCAATCGTTTTGAATGTTTTTGAAGCCCGAGGCTTTGACGTAAAGCAATTTCATGTTCTTTACCTCCGTGCTTATATTATACACGATAAAACGAAAATAAACAAGTATTTTGTTTGAGATTTTATGAAAAATATTTTTGAGGCGATTTTATAAGAAAATAAAACAGAAATTTCGACAAAATCGAACGAGGATAGAGTGAGTTGAGGGGCTTTTGAAATAGTAAACACAAAAAATTTTTTTCAGGAGGTAAAAAATGAAGAAAAAGAGTATACGAGATACTCCCGTTATCGTAATTCCGAAAGGGTATACGATAGACGAAATGTTGGATTTCGACGACGAGGGGTATGAAAACGGCGAACCCGTGGCGGTAGAGGAGGTGAAAGTTGTCTTTGGAGAATGAAGAAAGAAATTCGGCGTATGAAAAATTAACGCCGCAGCGAAAGCAACTCGTGGACAAGGTTATGGAAAACCTTGAAAAGGGCAATTTGTTCTGGTCGCAAGGGTGGGTATCGTCGGGCGCGCCGGAATCGGCGGTGACGGGCAAGAAATATCGCGGAATCAATAACCTTTTTCTGTCGCTGATTGCAATGAGCGAGAATTACGAAGATAACCGCTGGGCGACCTTTAAGCAAATGGAAGAAAAGGGCTGGACGTTCAAAAAGGACGAAGAGGGCAAAAGTGCGGCAAAAGGCAAGGGCGCAACCGTCGAATACTACGAAATGCGCGATAAGGAAACCAAACGCCGCTTTGACAGAAGCGTTCTGGACGGTATGACCTTTGACGAGCAACGCGAGTACATGGATAAGAACGTGTATTGGCTCAGGAAGTTTTACCGCGTGTTCAACTGTTCGTTAATGGACGGCGTACCTGCAAAGGAAATGCCGACGATCGACGTCAACGACCGTATCGAAAAAGCGGAAGCGATCCTCGATTATTGGAACGCGAACGAATCGAAAATCGTGTACGGCGGCAGTCAGGCGTTTTACCGTCCGAGTACGGACGAAGTGCATTTGCCCGAACGCGAAAAGTTCAAATCAACGCAATCGTTCTATGACACGGCGTTTCACGAAATCGGACACAGCACAGGACACGAAAGCCGACTCAGCCGTGATTTATCGGGCGGGTTCGGCAGTCAGAGCTACGCAATGGAAGAACTCCGGGCGGAGATCGCTTCTATCTTTATGGCGCAGGATCTCGGAATAGAGCCGAGCGAAGATAGATTGCAGAATAACGCGGCATACATACAGTCGTGGAAAGACGAAATCAAGGAAAATCCGAACGCGCTGTTTACGGCAATCGCCGACGCAGACAAAATCGCAAGGTATGTTTCAAGCAAAGAGCAGGCGTACAGGCAGACCAAAGACGTCGAATATTACGCGATCGTGGAAGAAACGAACGCTTATTCGGAGCAGGTTTACAGGTGTTACATCTGCGATGAAGAGGGCAAGGTGAAACCGCTTATCAACTACGGCTTTGCCGATAGGGACGCGCTTGAAAAAGAACTCGATAAAATTAAGGAACTTGACCTTTGGAAAGATAAGACCTTTGAAGAAGTCGGAATAGAAGCACTGAAAGCCAAAAGCGAAGAAAAAGAAAAAGCGGGCAAGGTAGAACAGGAGAAGTCAACGGAATATATCAGACCTTCCGAACTTGTAGCGGCGGAAGTTGCGGCGAAAGCCTTGCCCGTCAGTATGGACGGCAGAGGGTTGGAAAGTCTTACCCGCATGAGCGACCGCGAAACGCTTTCGCGAGCGGAAACCTATTACGGGAAAGACGGCAAATTCTCCGACTTGTATCACGGTAAGAACGTCCTCAAAAGCGAAGAAGAAAGCGAATACGGAC
>ERZ825137.3899-NODE-3899-length-15486-cov-6.709481_pt1 | contig 15486 bp, 12 predicted proteins | sample MGYA00519873_ERZ825137 | MGnify/ENA primary metagenome ERZ825137 (study PRJEB31778, sample SAMEA3449190) | human gut metagenome | biome: human gut; feature: human-associated habitat; material: faeces | place: United Kingdom | collected 2010/2012 ...
AAACTGTGTGCATAGGCTTGTTGCTTGCAACCGAGTTTTCGGACTGACCCGAAAATGGCCCGCTTCGCCGAGTTTCGGACGATAGGCTTTCGAACCGAGGCTCTTCATGATGCGGTCGGCCGTTGCCTTGTATTCGTCGGCGTGGCCCATGTCGAGCGTCATCAATTCGTAGAGCGCAGAAGCGATGACGGCCGCTGAAGAAGCGTCGCGCGGTTCGTTGGGGATTTGGGGCGCTTCCATGTCCCAATAAGGCACGAGGTCTTTTGGCATGCGCGGATGAGAGAGCATGAGCTGGAGCGTCTTGCGGGCCTGTTGCAGGTAGCGGTCGAAGCGCGTATAGCGGTAGCACATCGTGTAGCCATAGACAGCCCATGCCTGCCCGCGGCTCCACACCGACTCGTCGGCATATCCCTGGGCCGTTTGCTTGTGGCGCACGGCACCGTCGCGCAGGGCATAGTCCACCACGTGGTAGCAACTGCCATCGGGGCGGAACTGGTTTTTCAGCGTCTGGTCGGCGTGGCTCACGGCGATGCGGTAGTAAGTTGAGTCGCCAGAAAGCTGGGTGGCTTTAAACATCAATTCGAGATTCATCATGTTGTCGATGATGACGGGGCATTCCCAGCCCCTCTTGGCCTGCCAACTGTTCGGATTGTTGACGTTCCACGACTGGATGACGCCAGCGCCGGGACGGAAGCGTGTGGCGAGCGACTTCGCCGCCTGCACCATCACGTCCTTATATCCCTTGACGTTCTTCAGGCGCAGGCCGTTGCCGAAACTGCAGTTGATGATGAAGCCCACGTCGTGGTGGCTCGTCAGCGTTTTAGCCGATTCGATGGAGGTCGTCATGTATTCCGCCTGCTTGGCCCACTGCTCATCGCCAGTGAGTTCGTAGAGATACCATAAGGTGCCGGGGAAGAAGCCGCTACGCCAGTCGTAAGGACTGCAGTAGCTCACTTCGCCCTTCTTGTTGAGCGTCACGGGATTGAGCGGTTTCTTGGCTTTTTGGATAGCGGCCGTTTCCAGTCCCACCTGTTTCGTGGCAAAGTCAATGGTTTGGGAAATGCTTGAAGCGTCGTCAGACTGTGCAACGGCGGCCGTTGGCAGCAACACTGCCAGGAGCAGCGTTTTCAGGAAGTTTTTTTTCATGTGTTGGTAGTAGAGAGGTATGTTAAGTAGGTGTTCAAAATAAACTAATTTTGAACACCTACTTATAAATATAGTGTATGTGTTTCCGGCAATTATCCTTCCAGTTCGTCGTAGCGCTGGTGGAACACCGCCACGACCTCCATGCCCTTTCTGAATATGTCGAGAGGGAAATTCTCGTTGGGCGAATGGATGGTGTTGCTTTCAAGACCGAAGCCCATGAGAACCGTTTTCACGCCGAGCACGCGCTCGAAATCGCTGATGATGGGGATGCTGCCGCCACGACGCACTGCCAGTGGGCGTTTGCCGAAGGCCTGCGTGAAACCATCTTCTGCTGCGCGATAGGCGGGGATGGTGATGGGGCAGACGTAGCCCTCACCGCCGTGGAGCGGCGTGACTTCCACTTTGACGCTCCGCGGCGCCACGTTCTTGATATAGTCGATGAAAAGCTGCGAAATCTTTTCGTGCTGCTGGTGTGGCACAAGGCGCGTGGAGACCTTGGCGTAGGCTTTCGATGGGATGACAGTCTTCGCCCCTTCGTCGGTGTATCCGCCCCAGATGCCGCAGACATCGAACGAAGGGCGGCAGGAATTGCGTTCCAGCGTGCTGTAGCCCTTTTCGCCTTGCAGGGCTTCTACACCGAGCCCCTGTTTGTAGGCTTCCTCATCAAACGGGATGGCGGCAATCATCTCGCGTTCGGCCGCTGGCACTTCCTCCACGTCGTCGTAGAAGTGTGGGATGGTGATGCGTCCATTTTCGTCAATCACGTCAGCGATGAGTTTGCAAAGCACATTAATGGGGTTGGCCACCGCGCCGCCGAAATGTCCAGAATGAAGGTCGCGGTTGGCGCCCGTCACCTCAATCTGCCAGTAGGCCAGTCCGCGCAGACCCGTGGTGAGCGAGGGGAGGTCGGCGCCCAGCATGCTCGTGTCGGAAACGAGGATGACGTCGCATTTCAGCAGTTCCTTGTGCTCTTCAAGGAAGGCGGCCAGGCTCGGCGAACCGATTTCCTCTTCTCCTTCGAAGATGAATTTCACGTTGTGTTTCAGGAGGTCGTTGCGAACAAGATATTCAAATGCCTTCACCTGTATGAACGCCTGTCCCTTATCGTCGTCGGCACCGCGGGCAAAGATGTGTCCATCGCGCACCTCAGGTTCGAAAGGATTGCTTTTCCAAAGTTCAAGCGGTTCGGCGGGCATCACGTCATAGTGAGCGTAGATGAGCACGGTGCGGGTATCGTCGGAAACGTGTCGCTCGGCATACACCAACGGATTGCCTGCCGACGGCATCAGACGGGCGTGGTCGGCACCAGCCTCCACGAGAAGTTCACACCAACGCTCGGCGCAGCGCGTCATGTCGGCCTTGTGGCTCGGTTTCGCACTGATGCTCGGAATGCGGATAAGGCTGAAGAGTTCGGCGAGAAAACGTGGTTCGTTTTCTTCGAAGTATTTTTTGTCGAAAGTCATAATGGATGAGGTTTTTGTGGTTTGCTATTCAATGACAACGCGCCTGTTGGCGATGTGTGGGAGGCCGCGGCGGACGTGTTGGATGCGGCGGCCCAAGATGTCGTATCTATTTCCTGCCGTTTCCCCGGCATTGTCATCGGCGGAAAAGGTGGGGATCGAGATGCTTGTTGGTGAAGGCACCGTGAAGTGGAGCGTGTGGCAGATGTCGCCCCAGCCGCGACGCACGTAGAGCGTGTATTCCTCTCCAGCTTCCAGGGCGCGGAATTTGACGCTGTGTCTGACCGTCTCGCCGGGGGCGGCGTAGCAGAAGAGCGGATGGACCACACCGCCGTGGAGGTAGTCGCGGCCCTTAAACACTTCATAATAGAAACACAGGCCGGCGCGTCCTGCCGCCGCATCGTTGCTGATGGTTTCCTCCACTTGCAGGGTGCCCGCTTCGGGGAACGATAGTCGCGGTGTGGCGGCGGTGAGTTTCGCAGGCTCTCCCCACGGCACTCTGACGGGGCGTTCGTAGATGATGTGGACATCATCGGGAGAGAGGCGCAAAATATATTCCCCTCCCTTCTTGAAATAGAGATTCACCGAGAGTTGGCGTTGCTCGCCAGGTTGGAGTGTGACGCAGGTGAGGGCGCAATAGCTGCCGTCTTCAAAGGGATGGAGGTCGGCGGCGTCGTTCGTGAAAAACTCCAAGGACGTGGTGACGGGGTAGGCGGCCGTGTTGCGCACCCACAAACGTATGGGTGTCTCCTTGCCGTGCTCTGGCTCAAGGAGGAAGGCGAGCGAGTCGACAATCAATTCAAGTCCCGTTCGCTGCAAGGTGTCGGGCAGACAGACGTTGAGGCGGTCGGGATGTAGGAATATGGCCTGATGGTTGGTGAAAAAACCAGCCTGAGCACCCTCAGGTGTCGTGTCGTATGACGGTTCGTTGGCATAAAGGATGTCGAGGCGGAAGAAGCCATCGAAGTCCCCGTTCGTTCCCCAGTTAACGTGAAACAAGCCGTCCTCGTCCAGTCCGTCCACCACGAAGGCATGGCCGTTTAGCGGCATAGCATTTCCCGTGTAGAAGACAGGGCGGCCCTGGCGCAATTCGTTGCGCATCATTGAGAGCCAATCGTCAGGACGGTATTTATAGCTGTCGGCATAGTGGACATAGCCGAAGCCGAAAGCCCGCTTCAAGGCTTCGACAGGACGGGCGGCACTGCTGCCGCTTGACGATGGTGTCCAGTTCATGTGGGCGGCCACGCCGAGCATATACGAGAGCTTTGCCACAGCCTCCGCCTGCTCCGCCGTGTAGTTCGCAGGGTCGTTGTAGTTGTCGGCGATGAGGCGCGTGTCGACAGAAGTGCCCGGAAGAATGTCGTTGATGGTGTAATGCGGTGTGGTCCATCCGTGGAGCGTGTCGGCCAAGACGATGGTGCGGCGGTGGTAGGAAATAACTTCCTCCAAGGCCGTTGCCACGCAGCCGACAACGCAGCGCTCCTCGCTCAGCGTGCCGTTGTCATTTCGATAGTAGGGGCAGAAGGCGTTGTAGGGCGCTTCCTGATGGCGCGTGAACGAGAGCAGCGGGGCAACGGGCGCTCCGCCGTCGGGGGCGGCGGTGGAGATGGAAATGCCAGTGTTGACACATCGCCCGTAACTTCTCAATAGCTGCCGCAATGCCAGTGGTGTCAGCGCGTCGTCGGCGGTGTCGGCGGCCACTCCGGTGGTAGTCTTTTCAGCAGCGTTGCCGTGGCGGATGCCATAGCCCAGGATTTTAGGCAGACGGCTGTCGGCTGCCACGATGACGAAATCGCTTTGCGGCGTGGCGAAAATGTGGGCGGCGGGTATTGATTTCAGAAGGCGCAAGGCCGAAAGCCGCTCGGCCTGCCGCTTCTTTTCTGCTTTGTTTCTGCCTTGCGGCGGCATCTTCCTTTCCAGAAACGCCAACGCTGTTGCTCTCGCGCTGATGGTGTCGACGGGCAAGGCCGTGGCGGGCAGGGCGAGCAGGAAGAAGAAAAGAGAAAGGAGGGCAAATGGTTTTTGGAAAATCATTGGAGCAGAGAAAAGAAAAGGCGGGGGGAAAGGGGGATTTCTGAGTAATGGTGAAAAATATTTTTGAATACCTACCTACTTACCATTACTAAACTGTTGGTTTGTAGGTTTATAAGAGCGGCGCCAGAATGCGCGTGTATGATTCCAGCAGTCGACGTCGCCAAGGGCGTTTGCGCCATTGGTTGATTCTGACTTCCGTGCAGGCGTTCAGGTCTTTCATGAAAATCTCTTTCACGCTGGTGGCTGCTTTCTTTCCATAGATGAAAGCGTTGGCCTCGAAGTTATTTTCAAAACTGCGGAAGTCCATGTTGGACGAACCGACGGTGCACCAATCATCGTCGGCCACGGCGCATTTGCTGTGGAGGAATCCAGCGTTGTAGGTGAAGACACGTATGCCCGCTTGCAAAACCACCGTGAAATAGCTGTCGTTGACCCATCGCAGCCAGAAACCATCGGGCTGCGACGGCACCATCAGGCGGACGTCGACACCGCTCATGGCCGCTGTTTGCAAAGCCTGCAAAATCGGTTCCGTTGGCATGAAATAAGGTGTTTGTATATAAAGGTAACGCTTGGCGTGTTGGATGATCCACGTCAGTCCGTACATGATTTCGGGGTAGCGCGAAACGGGATTAGAAGGAACGATTTGCAGCAGCGTCGAGGGAGCCTGCGCCACGGTGGTGTCGTCTTCTTTGGCGATGGGCTGTGACGCGGGGTTCGAGGGGAGTCTGTCGGTCGAGAGGTCCTGTTTTCCAGTCACAAACACCCAGTCGGTCAGAAAGAGGCGTTGCATATCAGCCACGGCCCCGCCTTCAATGCGTAGGTGCATGTCGCGCCAAGGACGGCAGCGGCTGCTCACGTAGCGCAGGGCCAGATTCATGCCGCCGATGAAACCCACGCGGCGGTCGATGATGCAGAGTTTGCGGTGGTTGCGATAGTTGACTTTGTGGGTCATGCTCGGAAAACGCACCGGCAGGAAGGGATGGACTTCTCCTCCCGCGTCGATGATGGGCTGAAAGAATGGTTGCTTCACGTTCCAGCAGCCCACGTCGTCGTAGATGAACATCACGCGGACGCCCTGACGGCATTTGTCGATGAGCGCATCGCGCACCAGACGCCCAACGGCATCGTTGTCGATGATGTAGGTTTCGAGCATGATACACTCCTTCGCCTTGCCAAATTCCCTCAAGAGCGCTTGCAGCCATTCCGCGCCCGTGGTGTAGCAGTCGATATGTTTGGCTGGCGTGAGGATGGCGTGGTTGGTGTGTTCAAAGAGCTGCACGAGCGGCGCATAGCGCGGCGGCGCTTCCGTGGTGGCGATGTCGGCCACGTCGGCCATCATGCGTTGCGTGAGCAGACTGTATTGGCGGCGGCTGATGTAGCGTTCCTTGCGGATGTTTTGCCCGAAAAAATAGAAGATGATGAAACCGACGATGGGCAGCATGACCAAGACGATGGTCCATGCAATGGTCTTGGCTGGCTGTCGGTTTTCGAGCAGCACAACCGTCACCGTGCTCAAGATGAGTCCGATGTACACGACGACGATAGCCCAAAGCAAGATGTTAGCCCACATGTAAACTTGGATATTTGATAAACCTAAAAGACAAAGCTACTCATTTTTTTTAATTCATCATGGTATATGCGCCATTTTTTTGTTGCCGAATGCGGAAAGCGCCTTGGCATGTGGTGTTGGAGCGGCGGTGCAAAAAAAAAGACGGTTTTCAAACGCCTTGTCCCGCTTGGCGGGAAGAGGGTGTTTGAAAACCGTCTGAATGAGCGTCGGAGACGCTTTTATTTCTTGCGCATGATGGTTGCGTCGCGGTCTGGACCAACAGAAACCATTGTGATTGGCGTGCCAGTTGCTTTTTCGATATATTCGATGTAGTCCTTGAAGAGCTGTGGCAGTTCCTCTTCGCTGCGGAGCGCCGTCAGCGGTGTGTTCCAGCCTGGCAGTTCTTCGTAAACAGCTTCCCAGCCTTCAGTGTCGTAAGGCATTTCAGTGGTGATTTCACCATCTTTGCGGTAGGCCGTGCAGACATAGATTTTCTTGAACGAATCGAGGACGTCGCCCTTCATCATGATGAGATCGGTCACGCCGTTGATCATGATGGCATATTTCAGAGCCACGAGGTCGAGCCAGCCGCAGCGGCGGTTGCGTCCCGTGACAGCGCCATATTCATTACCGATGTGGCGGATGGTGTCGCCCGTTTCGTCGAAGAGTTCAACGGGGAACGGACCGCTACCGACGCGTGTGCTGTAAGCCTTGAAGATACCGAAGATGTGGTCGAGCTTGTTGGGGGCCACACCAAGGCCGGTGCATACGCCGCCGCTCGTGGTGCTTGAAGAAGAGACGAAGGGGTAGGTGCCGTGGTCGATGTCAAGCAAAGAGCCCTGTGCGCCTTCGGCCAATACCTTCTTGCCTTCAGATAGATAGCGGTTGATTTCGATTTCCGTGTCGGTCAAGTGGAACTTTCTCATGTAGTCCACGCCCTCCAGCCATTTCTTTTCCTCTTCGGTGATGTCGAAGTCGGTGTAGTTGAGGTCTTTGAGAATCTGGAGGTGGCGATTTTTGAGCGCCTCATATTTCTCTTCGAAGTTGTTCTGGATGTCGCCCACGCGGAGGCCGATGCGTGCGGCCTTGTCGCTATAAGTTGGGCCGATGCCTTTTCCCGTTGTTCCCACTTTGCTCTTGCCTTTGGCCGCTTCATAAGCGCGGTCGAGCACGCGGTGGGTTGGGAGGATGAGGTGGGCGCGTCGGCTGATGTGGAGGCGTTCAGTCAAGGCATATCCAGCAGCCTCGAGTTCATGAGCTTCAGCCATGAAGAGGTCGGGAGCGATGACGCAGCCGTTGCCGATGATGTTGACTTTCTGTTCGTCGAAGATACCAGAAGGAATGGAGCGGAGCACGAATTTCTTGCCATCGAAGATGATGGTGTGTCCGGCGTTCGGGCCGCCAGCAAAACGAGCTACCACGTCATAGTGCGGGGTGAAGAAATCCACCACTTTTCCTTTGCCTTCGTCGCCGAAGACGATGCCCAGCAGGGCGTCTACTTTTCCTGTTGCCATTATGTTAAATGTCGGTTTGGTTTCTGATAATGGTAAAAAAATAACTTGACCAATTTTGTGGAGTAGGAATAAGAAGTTATTTCTTTTGCCCTAGGTCAAAATTGGTCAACTTATTCTTTCATCATCACCTGATTATCAATGATGGGCGTATGGCTGTTTTCAGCATGTGCTCACCATCGGGCAAAGATATGTTTTTTTTTTCGATTAGGCTTCATGTCGCGCCGATAAAATGGAGGATAACGGCTCGTTGGCTGAAAATATGCTTCATGGTGGGGGCGGACAGGGCTTTTTCGCAGTTGCAAATGGCAAAACCTCCGTCGCCTCAGTCGTAGCGTCGTCCGTTTTGCAGGATGCGGTGGCGCGGCGCCTGATAGTGGTCGTTGATGACACTGCGTTGCGGCTTGAAATGGCGTGACGAAACGCCCAGGATGTCGAAAATCATCTGCGGTAGGTCGTCGCTCATGAAGCGGCGGTCGGTGGCTGCGGCGAGACGGCGGCAGACGTCGGGGTGCAGCGCCCGATAGCGCGGCGTTAGGTACACCAGTAGCGGGATGTCGAGCTGGCACGGAAGTGCTTCCGCAACGTCTGTCGCGAGGTCCGTGCGGCTGTATTGCCGACGAAAGTTGTGTACCTCCTCTCCGTGGTCAGAAAGGTATATCACGATGGCGTTGCGGTGGTCGAAGAGGCGGATGATGCTGTCGACAACCATGTCGTTATAGGCCGTGGCGTTTAGATAGGCGGCCACTTCTTCGCGTTGCGCCTTGTTGAGCGTTTCTTTCGAATCGGGGCGCATGGCATAGTGTTTCTCCACGTCCTCCGCCTTGAAGCGGGAGAAACCTTCGGGATAGCGGTCGCGGCAATAAGTGTGCTGCCCGAAGAGATGGAAGATACAAAAATTGCGGTTGGGGCGTTCCAGCGTCTGCCGTTGCTGGGCGAAATCGTTGACGAGCTCAAGGTCGTAGGCAAATTTCTGGTTGTTGCGGTGGTCGAAGATATAAGGCTCAATGCCTGGGTGGTTGACAAAGCCCATCGAAGCGTCCCATTGGCCGAGGTTGTCGTTGGGGGCAAACTGATTACTGAAGTAGACGACGTTGAAGCCGCAAGAGCGCAGGATGGTGGGGAAGAGCGGTTGGTCGCACCAGGAAATCCCTTTTTTCTTGTCGGCAACAGAAGCCATGGAAAGAAAATATTTGAAGTTTTGCGTGGTGCCGTTGTCTGAAGAAATTACATCGTTGAAAACAAACAGTTTTCCTTTTCCCGTTCCCGCTGGTTCCTCGCCCTCTTTCAATCGTTTGGCAAGGAGCGGGTTTGTGTTGTATTTGCCGTCGTAGAGATTGCTGAAATGCTTGTTGAACGATTCGCCGATGATGAGCACCACGTCGGCCTCGCGTTCCTGACAACTCGGCCGTTCTCGATATTGCTTCTGTACGTCGGCACATCGTTCAAATTCCTTTTTAAATTCCCCATATTTCAAATGCGACTGCCAGAGGTTCCAAAGGGCGTTGCGTTTGACGGGCGTGTGCAGCTTTGCCGCCAAATCGTAATTGCGGTCGGCATCTGTGCTGAAAAACAGGGCGTTGACACCGACCATTGCCACAGCGCCCGCCAACGCCACTTTCTTCCAACGGCTTTTTGGAAAAAGCGGCAGTTGCGCAACGCGGCGTTGCAGCCACCCTTCCGCAAAGAAAAACACGGCCGTTCCAAGCAGCAATGCCAGTGTGTGCCAGTCAAACAGAAAGGCCGACAGAAAACTCTGCGCCTCCTCCTTATTGGTCTCATGCAGGAATTGCAGCGTGAAAGCATCCCAATGGCGATGGAATTTCATGACGAGGAAAATGGTGGAGAAGGCGTAGAGGCCAACGGCAAGATGCCCGGCGGCGTGAATGACGCGCCCCCATTTCCTCCCGGCCATAGCTGCCATTGCGCAGAGCATCCAGGCACATACGGCATAGAAAACAATGTTGAAAGACAGCGATACGATGGGTTCCCACCAATGTTTCGCCACAAGTTGCAGCATTTCTATCACCATCATCATGATGACGTAGGTCGTGAGTGTTACTATGCTGAATTTGAGTTGAGAACGTTGTTTCATAGAAGGCTTAAATGATGTTTGATTGTATGGTCAGCGCATTTGATTGGATGGTCAGCCCAGGCTCTGGGGCTTCGCCATGATGAAGAGGGCGCTACCTTGCCTGGCAGGCCAAAGCGCTACCCTTGAAGTTATGGATGGGCACAGTTCACAACACCCCGCCTTTTCGTTCCCTATGCTTGTCGGCGTCTCTGCTCCCAGCGGCGAGCGCGTCTGCTCCCAGATTCGGTCGTGTCTGCTCCCAGATTCGGATGCGTCTGCTCCCAGATTCGCTGACAAGAATAGGGCAAGGAAGGGGGGGCTTGGGGGTAAGGGGAGGGCGTTTAAAATCAAAAACCGAGGTTGGTAGAGAGGCAACAGCGCCCCTGAAAGGTAGGGTATTCAAAATTGGAATATCAAAGGTTAGCGGTAGCGTCCTCGCAGCGGAGATTTGCACTGGCCCGCACAATCGTCTGTTGCGGCGCCAGCATTGTAGCTCACTTTGCTCGCAAAGTGAGGGCCACGAACACGTAGCGAACATGATCAGCGCTCTGGGGCATAACTTTGTTGAATTTTCAGCTCGTGCTTGGCCGCCCCAACCTTCGCCCCCCTCACTTTGCGAGCAAAGTGAGCTACAGTGCTTCGCCTCAGGCCTCCGCCAAATGCCCGCGCGGTGCCCCTTTTAGCGATGCCGCATTCGCTATGCTATTTGGCTCAAAACCGCGCAGAGATTTTTTCCTGTATTTTGGATACTTAGGGCGTAAATCTCCAATACCTTGCGATAGAACACCTTCTCACTGGAGCGGATGTCACGTATCCTTGCAAGCAACTCGTCAAAATAGTTGCCACCTCCAGCTCTCTTCAACAAGTCATCGTTCATGGCGAAGCCTTTCACAATATACTCCTTCAATACCTTGGTTGCCCATATACGGAACTGAACGCCACGATAGGAATGAACACGATAACCTACGCTGATAATCATGTCGAGGTTGTAGAAAGTAACTTGATGCTCTTGTACCTTACCTTTGATGGCACCATGCTTAGTGGTTGTTGCAAAAAATGCAACAACCTCTTTTTCTTCCAATTCCCCATCCTCCAACACATTCTTTATATGCCGTGAGATAGTGGACTTATTACGCTGAAACAACTCTGCCATCTGGTCAAGCGAGAGCCAGACAGTGTCGTTTTGTAACTTCACCTCAATCTGAGAATTGCCGTCAGGAGTTTGATATAATAAAAACTGTCCTTTATCCATATATACATTGCTTTTGCAACCGCCTGAGAACCTATTGCTTGGTTCTCAATTCTTCTATTAGGTCATTGACAATATATGTGTCGCTCATCAGGTGCAATCCCAAATCTTTGTCGTGCAGCATGCGGCAGACGTCAGAGTCGTAAAAAATCTGCAATGCCCTGTCGGTTGATATGTGTAGCGTATAAGCCAACTGCGCTATGATGCGTGCTATTTTGTTCCATAACAAGAAGTCCAACATAACTATAATCTTTTGTGTGATTTTAATTGTAAGCACTTATTTCCATTATTCTTCTCTCTCCCAATTTTTAAGCGCTTCGACCACAAGATTGGCCACGGCTTCACGGCTCTCGGTATGCATCGTTTCATAGCATCCCTGTATGAGGTTTTTGATGAGCCCCACCTTGTCCAACCGTCTTCTCATTTCAGACGGAGAAATCCCCATCTTTTGTGCCGATGCTTCGATTGCCAGCACCGTGAAAGCGAGCCGATCGAAGTCTGGCGTTGTTTTCAGTAATAGTTCTCTGTCCTCCATGTGGATTATAATTATGAATACCTACTAAGAGAAAAAAAATCCCCCATAATTCTCACAAGGATTATGGAGGATTTTTTGTTATGTAAAAGCTATTGTTTTAAGCGATTACTTCTTGTTGAGAGCGAGGTCAGCCTTAACAGCGCAAGCAACAGAGCAACCAACCATCGGGTTGTTACCGATGCCGAGGAAGCCCATCATCTCAACGTGGGCAGGAACTGAAGAAGAACCTGCGAACTGAGCGTCAGAGTGCATACGGCCCATGGTGTCGGTCATACCATAAGAAGCAGGACCTGCGGCCATGTTGTCTGGGTGCAAAGTACGGCCCGTACCACCACCAGAAGCTACGCTGAAGTATGGCTTGCCAGCGAGTACGCGTTCCTTCTTGTAAGTACCGGCAACTGGGTGCTGGAAGCGGGTCGGGTTGGTTGAGTTACCCGTGATGGAAACGTCAACGTCTTCCTTCCACATGATGGCAACACCTTCGCGAACGTCATCAGCACCATAGCAGTTGACCTTGGCGCGAGGACCATCGCTGTAAGCGGTTTCCTTAACCACCTTGAGTTCGCCAGTGAAGTAGTCGAACTTGGTCTGAACGTAAGTGAAACCATTGATGCGGCTGATGATCATGGCAGCGTCTTTGCCGAGACCATTGAGGATGCAGCGGAGCGGTTTGTCGGCCGGACGGCTCTGGTTGGCCATCTGGGCGATTTTGATGGCGCCTTCAGCGGCAGCGAAGCTCTCGTGGCCTGCGAGGAAAGCGAAGCACTTAGTCTCAGGAGAGAGGAGGCGGGCAGCGAGGCGTCCGTGGCCAATACCAACCTTACGGTCATCGGCTACAGAGCCGGGGATGCAGAATGCCTGCAAGCCTTCACCGATGTATTCGGCAGCTTCAACAGCGTCTTTTGCCTTTTCCTTCAATGCGATGGCTGTGCCTACAACGTAAGCCCATTTTGCGTTTTCGAAGCAAATCATCTGGGTGCTTTCGCATTCCATGTAAGGATCGATGCCGTAAGATTCGCAAATCTGGTTAGCCTCTTCGATATCTTTGATGCCGTGTTTGTTGAGAGCAGCGAGAATCTGCTTCATGCGACGGTCCTGGCTTTCAAACTTTACTTCTCTAATCATTTTCGTGTTCCTCCTTAATCTTTACGTGGGTCAATAGATTTAACTGCGCCCTGCTCAGCAGTGGTGCGGCCGTAGTGACCAGTTACGCTCTTGAGAGCTTCGTTGGCATCAACGCCCTTCTTGATAGCGTCCATGAACTTGCCCATGTGAACAAATTCGTAGCCGATAACCTGGTCGTCTTTGTCGAGGTACATCTTGGTGATGTAGCCTTCGGTGAGCTGGAGGTAGCGGGTGCCTTTCAGCTTCGTGCCGTAGAGCGTACCCATCTGGCTGATGAGGCCCTTGCCGAGGTCTTCAAGACCGGCACCAACAACGAGGCCGCCTTCAGAGAAAGCGCTCTGCGTACGTCCGTAAACGATCTGAAGGAAGAGTTCACGCATAGCGGTGTTGATGGCATCGCAAACGAGGTCTGTGTTGAGCGCCTCGAGGATGGTCTTGCCCGGGAGAATTTCGCTGGCCATGGCGGCTGAGTGAGTCATACCTGAGCAACCGATTGTTTCAACCAAGCATTCTTCGATGACACCTTCCTTGACGTTGAGCGTCAGTTTGCAAGCACCCTGCTGGGGAGCACACCAACCCACACCGTGAGTCAAACCAGAGATGTCCTTGATTTCCTTTGCTTGTACCCACTTGCCTTCTTCGGGAATGGGAGCTGGGCCATGGTTGGGGCCTTTGGCCACGCAACACATGTTTTGAACTTCGTGTGAATATTCCATGTCGTTATAATATTATAATGAATATGTTATCTCGCTCTTGATGTGTATTCCTATATATATATTGTGCAGGGCTGGCTCCACACAATTATAATACGTAGGCAAAGTTACGCCATTTTTTTTATTTCAGCGTGCAACTCATCCGCTTTTTTTGTGCGCGGATGTTTTTTTGCTGTTACTTGCTTCGGCGAAGCCCTACTTCATGTCGAGTGTCCAGCGCGATTTGGGATTGTTTGAGAGGACGCGCATGGAGAGCTTGCCGTTTTTGAGCGTGAGGATGCTGACGGTGCCTTTCTTCACTGACGGACCGCCGCCGACGTAAACGGGGAATTGGCAGCCATCGGTGCCTTCGGGATAAAAGGCGGCGCTGTGCGTGTGTGCGCCGATGGCTACGTCGAAGGGTGCTTTTTTGAGCAGCGGGCCCCATAGCTCAAGGCATGGGCGGTAATTGTCAAGGTCTCCGAAGACGGGGATGTGGCTGATGAGCACGTGGTGTTTGGCCTGTTTGAAATCTTTGCTCTTGAGTTCCTTCTTGAGAAATGCGGCCTGGTCGAGACGCAGTTGGGTGAAATCGTTGAGGCCAGCATATACGCCAGTGTTGTCGGGCTTATCCTCTCCGCAGTCGAGCAACACGAAGCGCGTGTTTCCGCGCGTGAAGGCGGCGTAGGTCTTGTCGTTGTAATAGCCGATTTGGTGGTGCATTCCAGCCGAATAGTAGTTACGGATTTCATGGTTGCCGCGCAGGAAGATGATGGGGCGTTCAGCACCATTGATGGGGTCGGCCAGGGCGTGAATCATGTGTAGGGCGTGTTCGCGGTTGGTGGGTTCTGGCAGGCAGTCGCCGTTGAAGATGACAAAGTTGGGGTTGATGCCTTCCTGCTCCATGAGTTGCCGGAGCGCGTCGTATGTCTCCTTGCTTTCGTGGAGGTCGTTGAAAATGGCGCAGACGAACTGGTCGTCGTTTCCGATGCCTGGCGTGGTAAACGAATAGAATTTTGTGCGCAGCGTGTCGCCTCCGAAATGGTTTTCATAGGCACGTTTCAGCAGCAGTTCTTGAGCGCAGACGCGGTAGAAATAGCGCGTGCCGGGTTTCAGGTCCTTCAGGAGAATGTTGTTTTCGATGTCGTAGCACACCTCCTGGCCGTCGAGGATCGTGCGGGCACGCTGTGTGTGGAGAGAGTCGGTGCCAAATTCCACCCAGCAATGGCACACGCTATTCGTTTGGAACATCACGTTGACCGAAGTCGGCGTGGCGAGCTGCAAATAAGGCGGAGTCGTCATCAGTTTGCTGACGGGCGTTGGCAAAGCAAAGTGGGCGAAGATGGCGCGGTGGTCTGAAGCCACTTTGTCAGTACCGACCGTGCGGCTCGTGACGACGGCTGGCTCGTTGATGAATGGTCCTTCCCACACCTGCTTCGGTCCAGTCTTTTCCCGTCCGCGTTTGTAGATGGCGATGTAGTCAATGCAGTCTTTCGGCGTGTCGGAAGGGTAGGTGGCCTGTTGCGTGCTTGAGCAGAAGTCAAATTCCTTCGCCATAGCTTTGATAAATGGCGAATCGGACGTGTCGTTCCAGTCTCCGGCAAGGATGAACGGTTTGTCGGTGCTGCGGGCCGCCTCAAGAATGACGGGCAGTGAGGCCATGCGCTCTTCAGCGTTGAGCGAGAGATGTGTGCAAGCCACGGCGTAGTCCTTAAATTCTGCCACCACCAGTCGGCGCGGCTCCTCCTTGCCTGGCAGCGCGTATGACTTCACCTTTAGCGGCTTCTGGCGCGAGAGCAGTCCGATGCCGTATTTTCCGCCCTGGTAGTCCATCGCCGGGCAGAATGTCTCGTAATATCGCGTTATTTCCGCTAAGGCACCGAGTGCATAGGTCTTTCCAGAGCGCGTGGTCATGCTGTCGACCTCCTGCAAGGCGATGACATCAGGCTGCCAGCGTTCCAGCTGTTTAGCCAGGCGATGGTAGTCGAATTTACCATCGGTGCCCTCACCGTGGTGGATGTTGTAGGAAGCCACGCCCAATTGAACGGGCAATTTCTGGCGCACCCGACAAACCCTGTGGAGGGCTGTGCAGATGCTAACCCAAAAACTAT
>ERZ825137.3902-NODE-3902-length-15480-cov-4.039870_pt1 | contig 15480 bp, 18 predicted proteins | sample MGYA00519873_ERZ825137 | MGnify/ENA primary metagenome ERZ825137 (study PRJEB31778, sample SAMEA3449190) | human gut metagenome | biome: human gut; feature: human-associated habitat; material: faeces | place: United Kingdom | collected 2010/2012 ...
GCATTTCAATTACGTATTCCGAATCCATAATCTACTTGCCCTCCTCCCTGCGTTTTCACCGAAAGAAAGCCGAAAGCCCCGATACATCCAATAGACGCACCCAGGCCCGGTATTTTCGTATGAAGTTATTGTAACATCGGAGCGGTCAAAATGCAATATCCATTCTTTCCCGTCCCGCATTTTTTCGGCATAAGCACTATAAAGAATGCCCCTGCGGTTGTTACCGCAGGGGCACGGGGTTATGCAAATTACTTGACGATATTGACAGTCACATTGTCGGTGCTGGCGGGTTCGGGAACGTCGGAGCCGTCGATGGTAACCTTACCGGCCACGATGTCGGCGAGCATCTGCTCGTACTCTTCCACGGTCCAGCCGGTCAGAGACCAGGTGGCGGTGGGCAGACCAACAGCGTCGTCCTTGGCGCCGAGGGTGGCGCAGGTGCCGCCCAGCTCAGCGTAGGAGCCGTCGTAAACCTTCGCGCAGGCCCACTGCACGGAAGCGGCAAGGCCCTTCATGGCGGAGGTGATAACGGTGTCAGACTCGAAGGACTGGTCAACGTCAACGCCGACAACAGCTGCGTCGTTAGCGGAAGCGGCTGCTGCAACGGACTGGAACATGGAACCGCCGCAGGCGAAGATGATCTCAGTGCCGGTCTCATACCAGCCGGAAGCCATTGCCTGGAGTTCCTGAGAAGCGGAGAAGGATGCGCCGTACTCCCAAGAGTAGTTGACTTCGACATTGACGCCCATCTCAGCAGCTGCTGCATTTGCGCCCTCGACGAAGCCATAGCCGTAACGGCAGCATGCCGGGTTGGTGCCGCCGCCGCCGCCGGTGAAGCCGAGCTTGGTGTAGCCTTCCTTAACAACAGCGTAGCCTGCGAAGTAGCCGCACTGCTCTTCCTTGAAGGCGATGCCTGCGATGTTGTCAAGACCGTCGAATGCCCAGCCGTCGATGAAGATGAAGTCAACATCGGTGAACTCAGCAGCAGCCTTTGCAAGAGCGTTGCCCTGCATGAAGCCTGCGCAGACAACGACCTTTGCGCCGCCGTCAACAGCGGCCTTCATTGCGTCGTAACGGTCGTCATCAGTTGCCTGATCGCCGTTTGCGGGCTGATAGTACTTGTAGCTCAGGCCGTTCTCGGCAGCGTAGAGTTTAACGCCGTCGAAAGTGCCCTGGTTGAAGGACTTGTCCTTCAGCTGGCCGACGTCGGTGACGAAAGCGAGCTCATACTTGCCGTCTTCGGACGTCATGTTGTCGTCGATATCGTCAGCGGAGAGAGCAGCGGGAGCCTCGGTTGCGGGGGCTTCGGTAGCCTCTGCGGCAGGAGCCTCGGTTGCGGGCTCGGCAGCGGGAGCTTCGGTAGCTGCGGGAGCAGCGGATTCACCGCAGGCAGCCAGAGCAAAGACCATGCACAGAGCAAGAACCAGTGCGAGAATCTTTTTCATGATTTTTCCTCCATTAAAATTTGATTGACAACTTATGTAATTGTCATCCGTACACTCGGCAGTATAACACAAACCGGTGCAACAAATCAAGGATTATAATGATAAAATTGCTAAATAATTGTTAACGATGGCCTTTTAGGAACTTTTTAGAGCTGCGCCATCTTGACGGCGGTGTCAAGGGCGATCTCCATCATCTGGGTGAAGGAGGTCTGGCGCTGCTCGGAGGAGAGGGCCTCGGCACGGTAGATATGATCGGAGATCGTGCAGATGCACAGAGCGCGCTTGTGGGCGTAGGCGGCGTTGGCGTAGAGCCCGGCGGCCTCCATCTCGACGGCGAGAGCGCCCATGCGCCGCCAGCCGTCAGCATTGTTCGTGCCCTCGGCGGCATAGAAGGTGTCGTTCGAGACGATGTTGCCGACCTTGATATCAACTCCGTGCTCGTGCGCGGCCTCGACGGCCTTGCTCAGAAGAGTATAGTCCGCGATGGGGGCGAAGGTGCCGGGGCAGTTGAACTGGTTTATATAGTTGGAGTTTGTGCATGCGCCCTGCGCGGCGACGATGTCCATGACCTTTATATCGTCCTGCAGAGCGCCGGCGGAGCCGATGCGGATGATGTTGTCGACATCATAGAAATTGAACAGCTCCCAGCTGTAGATACCGATGGCGGGGATGCCCATGCCGGAGGCCATGACCGTGACGGGGACGCCCTTCCATGTGCCGGTGTGCCCCTGCACACCGCGGACATTATTGATGAGCACGGGATCGGTAAGGAAGGTATCGGCGATGAACTTCGCGCGCAGCGGATCGCCGGGCATGAGGACGGTCTTTGCGATCTGGCCTTTTTCGGACGCGATATGCGGGGTGGGAACAGACATAATATTACCTCCGTTAGAAAATCTCGTTTTGGCTTTGACACAATTATACAGTAAAAAATGCAAAAGTCAAATTGAAACGCGGAAAGATATATGCTATTATAAAGCAGATAAAGAAATACGGGGAGGGCTATGCCTGTGGATAAGGTTATGGTCATCGGTATCGCCGGGGGCACAGGAAGCGGAAAGACCACAATAACGAAGAAGCTGATCCAGCATTTCGGTGAGGATGTATCCGTCATCCATCACGATAACTACTACAAGGCGCACCATGACATGAGCTATGAGGAGCGCTCAAAGCTCAATTACGACCATCCGGATTCCTTCGACACGGATATGCTCGTCGAAGCGGTGAAGGAGCTCAAGCGCGGGCGCAGCGTTGTCTGCCCGGTATATGACTACACGGTGCATGACCGCTCGGACAAGACCGTGACCGTGAACCCGGCGAAGGTCGTGATCGTCGAGGGCATACTCATTTTCTCCTGCAAGGAGCTGTGCCGGCAGATGGATATAAAGATATACGTCGACACCGACGCCGACGTGCGCATACTCAGGAGGATCATGCGCGATGTGCGCGACAGGGGACGCAGCCTTGACAGCGTCGTGAACCAGTATCTGAGCACGGTAAAGCCGATGCACGAGCAGTTTGTTGAGCCGAGCAAGCGCAACGCGGACATCATCATCCCCGAGGGCGGGCACAACCTTGTCGCGATGGAAATGGTGATGGAGCGCGTCAGGGCGCATCTTCAGCGCACCTGAAAAAATATAAAACGGAGAAAATAATGGCAAAGCTGTATTTCAAATTCGGGGCGATGGGCTCGTCAAAGTCGGCTCAGGCGCTCATAACAAAGTTCAATTATGAGGAGCTCGGCATGTCGGTATGGCTCATAAAGCCGAGCATCGACACGCGCGACGGGGCGGACATAGTCCGCAGCCGCATAGGGCTTGAGGCACGCGCGCAGATCATCACGCCAGAGCAGGACATTACCGAGGAGTACCACAAGGCGGGAAAACACGACGTGATAATTGCCGACGAGGCGCAGTTCCTCACCCCCGCGCAGATAGAGCAGCTGCGCGACCTTGTGGATGACGAGGATCTGCCGGTGCTGTGCTTCGGCCTGCGCACGGATTTCCAGACGCACATGTTCCCCGGCTCGCAGCGGCTCATGGAGCTGAGCGATTCGCTGACGGAGATAAAGACCGTCTGCGCATGCGGGCGCAAGGCGACGGTCAATGCAAGGCTCGACGGGCAGGGCAGAGTCGTGACGACGGGAGACCAGGTCCTCCTCGGCGGAAACGACAGCTACATCGCCATGTGCCACAAATGCTGGAAGCAGAGAATAAGAGAACAGAGATAAGTTTTATCCCCCGGACAGTGTCCGGGGGATAGTGCTTTTACCAGTTGTCCCTGAGCTTCCAGAGGCCGCAGAGGGTGACGACGGCCGCGGCACACATGACGATGAACAGCCGGCCGGGGTCATGGCGGCCTGAGACAAGCAGGAGTACAGCGGCAGCAGCCGTGATGCTGAGTATACGCCTGATACGGATATCCATAAAAAATTCCTCATTCCAAGATAATTGATGCGTTACCAGTTTTTACCTTGGATGAGGAATTTATTCATGGATATATTCTTACTTTATTCTGTCGAAGCGGAGCACGACCTTGAACAGATCGCCGTCGACGGTGATGTCGAGCGCGCCCTTCTGGAGCTGCGCAAGGCTCTGGGCAATGCTCAGACCGAGGCCGCTGCCCTCGGTGTTGCGCGAGCTGTCGCCGCGGACGAAGCGCTCGGTAAGCTCGTCGCCGCTGATGTTCAGACGTGTGGCGGAGATGTTGCGGAAGGTGACGGTCGCCTTGAGCGCGTCGGCGGTGAGGTCGAGGTACACGCGAGTCCCGCGCTGGGCGTATTTGCAGATGTTGTTCAGCAGGTTATCAAAGATGCGCCACATGTGCCGCCCGTCGGCCATGATTTTCACGGACTCCTCGGGCTTTGTGAGGATAAGCTCCAGCCCTGCGGCGGAGAGCTTTTCGCTGTATTCGCCCGCCATCTGGTCGAGCAGGATGCCGAGCTCGCACTCGGTGAGGTTCACGCTCAGGCTGCCGCTCGACGCCTTGGACGCTTCAAGCAGATCGTCAATGAGCTTCTTGAGCTTTGCCGACTGCCGGTCGAGCACTTCGAGGTACTCGCGCATCTTTTCGTTCTCCGGCTGCTCCTTTTCGAGCAGGTCGACGTAGTTGATGATAGAGGTGAGAGGGGTCTTGATATCGTGCGAGACGTTGGTGATAAGCTCGGTGCGGAAGCGCTCGGACTTCATGCGCTCGCCCACGGCGCGGTTCATGCCGTCGGTGATGGAGTTGAGGTCCTCGCCGTGCTCCTTGAACGGGCCGCGCAGCTTGGAGGTATCGACCTTGCAGTCAAGCTCGCCCTTGGCGATGCGCTGCCCGGCTTCAAGAAGCTGCTTCATCGACAGCAGCGCATACAGCGTGGCCAGCACCAGAACCGTGCGCTCGATGAACCAGCCGAAGAGCTGCTTTCCGGGACTTGTACCGGCGATGGCGATCCATAGAAACTCGACAAAGAGGATCGCCGCGATGATGAGCACTGCGCGGGGGAACATGGGGATGGCTTTCAGCCCGTCCTTAAAGGTATAGAATACCTTTTTTATTAAACGCAGGCACCACGCGACCACGCGGTAGATGATGCAGCTCTTTATCGTCGTGCCGAGCTTTATGCGCACGGCAAGGCTCATGCACCACAGCAGGCTTATCAGCGCCGCGATAACGCCGAGGGCGGCGATGAGGACAACGACGAGCATTGCGGTGTTGCTGTATGACACCTCTGCCATTGCGGCGATAAGGAAGATGCCGGCAAAGACGGTCAGCGCGGTGTAGAGATCAAAGGGGATCTTATCGATAAAGCTGGGGCGGATCTCGCCGGTCTCGCCGTGGTGCCCGGCGGCGGAGAGAAGGAACACAAAGACGAAGGCCTCAAGGATCAGGGAGACGACCAGCACGACGATGGAGACATAGCGCAACTCGTAGGCGTAGGTGAAAAGCTCCTGATATTTATCGGCGTTGCCGCTGGGGATGCTGCCCGCAGTGTAGTACCCGGTGATGGCATAGACGCGGTAGTTATTATCGTCGATGGGCGCATCGCCGATAGTGGGCGTGATGTCCGTCCTGCTGCCGGACATGGGGCTTTCAGAGACAGCGGGCGTCACGGCGGGTTCGGGGTACACGACCGAATCGGGTGATACGCTCGGTTCGGGAGACGCAGACGGTTCGGGTGAAACGATCGGTTCAGGCACTGCAATGGCATCGTCCTGCGCGGAGAGGTCGTACCCGGCGGGGAGGTCAAAGAGCGTTGTGACCGTTGCCCAGACATAGTCGCGCTTGCCGAGTCCGTCAAAAACGACCTTATTTGTATAGCCGTCTCTTATTACAAAATAGAAGCCGTTCCTGCCGTTGAGCGCTTCGGGAGCTTCGCCGTTGCCCAAGGCGGACATGACGGCGTTCAGATCGTTGGAGTTATCGTATTTGAATTGATTCAGCAGGGTCTGATAATCGTAATTGTAGCCGTCGATGCTGTCGATATATGCGATGTCCAGCACGGACACGGCGAGGGACATCAGCAGCAGTACAAAGAGCGTCACGGCTATCAGCTTTGCCGCAAGGCTGCTTTTAAGTTTGTTCATGTCAGTTCACTCTTTCCATTTTATAGCCCTGCCCCCATACGGCCTTGATGTACCGCGGCTCGGCGGGGTTGATCTCAAGCTTTTCTCTGAGGTGGCGGATGTGTACGGCGACGGTGCTCTCGGCTCCGTAGGGCTCATCCTTCCAGACGCGCTTATAGATATCGCGCGGGTGAAAGACCTGACCGGGGTTTTCCATGAGGAGCCTGAGGATGTCGTACTCGGTCGGCGTGAGGGCGGCGGGCTCGCCGTCCACGGTGACGGTCTTGCTGGAATCGTCCATGCTTATGCCGCCGACGGTGAGACAGCTCTGCCGTATCTGCGCCGCGCCGAGCATCGTATAGCGCCGCAGCTGTGAGCGCACGCGCGCAAGCACCTCAAGGGGATTGAAGGGCTTGGTGATGTAATCGTCCGCGCCGACGTTCAGGCCGAGTATCTTGTCCGTGTCCTCACCCTTGGCCGTGAGCAGGATCACGGGGACGTTCGAGCGCTCGCGTATTTTCACCATGGCGCTGATGCCGTCCATGACCGGCATCATAATGTCCATGAGCACAAGGCTGATATCGCGGCTCTCCAGCAGCGCGAGCGCCTGCGCGCCGTCATATGCGCACTCGACGGCGTAGCCCTCGCTCTCGAGATAAATTTTCAGCGCGGAGACGATATCCTTTTCGTCGTCGCAGACAAGCACAGTGTTCATGCACATCACCTCGTTCAGTATGCCTATATCATAACCGATAAATTATTAAAAGCCAAGCGGCTAAGTTTTTAAGGTTTGCTTAAGAAACGGCATCGGGACAGGTATTTTAAATACCTGTCCCGATGCACAGCCTGTCAAAGAAGTCTCGCTATCGTGCGAGCTTTTTGGTATAATGGGAAAAAAGAGGACAGGCGGGGAGAAGAATGGAACAGTGGCAACTGGATAACCGGCGAGACGTGGTAATGGTGGATATAGATCAGCTTGTACCAAAAGATCACCTGCTGAGGAAAATAGAAAAGGTGATGGACTATGACTGGCTGAGGAGCACCGTCAGAAATGACGGTGCTCCGATTTTTTGCTTTTATGGGGAAAGCTTAAATTATTTCCGCGCCGGTGGGGTCGACGGCGAGGTCGCGCACCTGCCAATCATGCGGAAGCGCGGCGACGGCGGCGGAGAGCTTTTCGGCAAAGGCAGCGTCGCGCGTCAGGCAGAGAAGGCTCGGCCCCGCGCCGCTGATGCAGAAAGCCTTGCAGCCTAAGTCTTCAGCAATGCGGCGGACATCGCCGCTGCCCGGGATGAGCGGGAAGCGGTAGGGCTGGTGCAGCTTATCCGACAGGCAGATGGAGATCATCTCCTCATCGCCGAGGGCGACAGCATGCGGCAGCATGGCGAGGTGCGAAAGATCGAAGACCGCGTCGGCAAAGGAAACGCTTGACGGCAGGGCGGCGCGGGCCTTATGGGTGCTGAGAGTATAATCCGGGGAGAGGACGACGAAATGCAGCGACTCGTGCACCGGATAATGGGCGGAATAGACCTTCCCGTCACGCGAGGTGGAGGCGACGAGGCCGCCGAAAAGCGCCGGGGCGAGGTTATCCGGGTGACCCTCGATGGGGGTGATGATCGATAAAAGCTCGGCCTTTGAAAGCTTCGCACCGGAGAGGGCGTTTGCCGCCATTGCACCGGCGGCGAGCATCGCGGCGGAGGAGCCGAGACCGCGGCAGACGGGGATATCGGCACGGATGTCGATATGCACGGCGGGAGCCGGGCGGCCAAGGCGGGCATACACGGCATCAAAGCCCTGACAGGCGAGATTATCGGGAGTCTGAAACTCCTCATCGCAGCCGGTGAAGGACAGGCGGTTGGATAGGGTGAAGCTCAGGGTATTATAAAGGCTCAGCGCGCAGCCGAGAGTATCAAAGCCGCAGGCGAGATTCGCGGTGGTGGCGGGGACGCGGACGGTAACGCTGTTCATGTTTTTCCCTCCAGAAGATCAAGGACATAGCCGCGCATTTTACCGGGCTTTACACAGCCGGTGTGCAGCACGGGGCGCTCACGCAGGGAGCGGAGATTTGCGGGCATCGGGACACCGGTGACTTTTTCGAGCGCGGACATCATATCAAATTCATCCCCGTCGCACTTTGCGCCGATGGCGCTGAGCACGGCGGCGGGGAACTTATACGGCGAGGCGGTGGAGAGCACGACCATTGGGTCGGGTGACTCCGCCGCTTTTTCATACTGCCGCGCGACGTTCCACGCGACGGCGGTATGGGTATCGCAGAGGTAGGAGTGACGTTCCCAGACCTCGCGGATAGTCTCCTCGGTGGCCTCATCGCCGCAGCAGCCAGCCCAGAAACGGGACTGGATCTTCTCAAGAAGCTCGGCGGGGACGGTATAGAAGCCGTCAGTTTTGAGCTGCTGCATGAGGGACGCGACAAGCTCACAGTCGCCGCTCACAAGGTACAGCAGGCGCTCAAGGTTACTGGAAATGAGGATATCCATAGACGGGGAGAGGGTGCGGTAAAAGCTGCGGCGGCGGTCATAAGTGCCGGTGCGCATAAAATCGGTGAGGACGTTGTTCTCATTCGAGGCGCAGACAAGGCGGCCGATGGGAAGACCAAGCTCACCGGCGATGAAGCCGGCGAGGATATCACCGAAGTTGCCGGTGGGGACGGTGAAGCTGAGCTTCGCGCCGGGGGTCAGGCGGCCCTGTTTGACTAAATCGGCATAAGCGGAGAAATAATACACGACCTGAGGGACGAGCCGGCCGATGTTTATCGAGTTCGCGGAGGACAGACCACGGTCACGGACGGACTCAAAAATCTGCTTGACGCCGGATTGGGCATCGTCAAAGTTGCCGTCGACGGCGCAGACATGGACATTGCGTCCCTCCTGCGTCACCATCTGAGCTTTCTGGACGGGACTGACGCCGTCACGGGGATAGAACACGGCAATGTCGATACCGGGAACGTCCCGGAAACCCTCAAGGGCAGCTTTGCCGGTATCGCCGCTGGTGGCGGTAAGGATGGTGATCTTCTCCGCATCGCCGCACTTCTCCGCCGAAGACTTCATCAGATAAGGCAGCAGGCAGAGGGCGACGTCCTTGAAAGCGGAGGTGGGGCCGCGGAACAGCTCGAGCACGGACGTATCGCCGACTGCAACGGTCGGGGCGATCTCCGTTGAGGGAAACTTGCCGGTATAGGCACGGCGGACGAGATCGAGCATTTCCTCAGATGTGAAATCCGGAAGAAGCGCGGAGATTATCTCGGCGGCCATGTGATAGTAATCGAACGCAATAAGGCGCTGCCAATCGAGCTTCGGGAGCTCTGCGGGGGAGAAGGTATAAAGTCCGCCGTCGGGGGCAAGGCCGTTGACGATGGCCTGAGCGGAGGACACGGCGGGCGATGCGCCGCGGGTGCTGATATATTTCATAGGAAAGGTCTCCTTCATTGAACGATATGGGCGGGAATAATATAGCGCGTCCGCGAGAAAAAGTCAAGTGTGTTTGAAACGCGGACGGAATCAAAACTTTATGTGCTGTTGGGCAGCAACTGTCCGGAGCCAATGGGCAAGGGCAGACTCGGAATAAAAACAGGGGACTTTGCCCTGCGGCGGATGGAGGACAACGTTCAGCGGTTCGCCGTCGGCCTGACGCTCCATGCGGGACAGGGGCAGATCGAGATAAAAATGCTCCTGCTTCAGGTGGCGCAGCTCATGCTCAAGCGTCTCCTCACGCTGCTGCGGGGAGAGACGGGAATTTATATAGATATCGAAGCTGCCGTCATCATTCGGGACGCTGACGCCCTCGACGGCGCGGGGCAGGGAGACAAGGCGGACATAGTATTCGAGCATAGTAAGCTTATTCTGACGCCCTTAGTGCTTCGATGATCTTTACGGCCTGACGGACATCGTCGGGCGTGGCGTCCTTGGCGAGCTTGAAGAGCAGGCGCATGTCTTCCCTGTCACGCAGGGCGGTGAGGAGCTGCTCAAGCTCATCATCGGAGGAGAGAGGGGAGATTTCGTCACTCTCATCGCAGAGGTACTGGGGGGTGGTATCGAGGATGGAGGCGAGGACGGACAGCTGCACTGCGTTCGGCTGGGATTTATGCTGCTTCCAGTCCTGACAGAGAGTGGCGCTGCGGCCAAGGGACTGCGCGATGAATTTCTGCGTGATGCCCTTCGACCGGCGGAGGGAATCAAACCTTTCATAATTGAACAAAAGAATCACCCCATATATGTGCATAATGACAAATCGCAAAAAAGAGGGAGCAGACACTGGAGAATCTTAAAAATATGAGATATAATCCAAAGCGAATCAAATAAAAGAAAGATGTCTGGCCGCTGAAAGGACTGCTCGTGGCTTTATTTTAATAGAAAGCGGAGGAGAAGTCAAGGGGCGATCTTATAAAAATAAGATTACGGAGGCGGGGGACGGGAGAAATCCACCTCATCAGTTGCCTGCGGCGACAGCTCAAGGGGAAGCCAAGGGAGCGGCGGCCGGGAGTGTTGGATGATCGTAAAGGAGGGGGAGCGGTGACGCTGATAGCGGACGACCCTACCGTGCGGTGCATGGAACGCACGGGATATCCGCCGTGGATGATATACGGCGGGAAAAACGACGAGGAGGAGCAGGAAACAGAGCATGAGTAAATACCGAAAAGAATGCTGGACAGACGCGGATGTGCGCTGCCCGTTCTACATATCCGATGAGCGCAGCGCGAGGAGCATAACCTGCGAGGGCTGCATGGATGAGACAAAGGCGACGATGAGCTTCAGGACGCTGGCCAACCGCGACGGGCACATGGGCAGGTTCTGCGTGGGCACATACGAGAGGTGCCCGGTATACAGGAGCGTTTACCAGAGCAAGTACGCGGACGGGGAAGCATGACGGATTGGGAGAAGATCAGGACGGGCTTTGTCAAGGATGGGCTGAGCTACAGGGCGCTTTCACGGGAGTTTGCGGCGCCGTACAGCACGATACAGAGACGCGGCATCAAGGAGGACTGGCCCGGGCAGCGGGAGGAGTACCTCGAAGAAAACGTCGGGGAAAAGATGAAGCAGGTGAAGACAAAGCTGCTGCGGAGGATCGAGAGGACGCTCGACGAGGACAGGGAGCTTGACAGCAAGGACTTCAAGGCGATGACCGGGGCGCTCAAGGAGCTGCGGGAGATACAGGATGAGGCCGACGCGGCGAGGGTGAACGAGCCTTTGACGGTGAGGTTCGTCGGGAAAGCGGAGGAGCTGAGCATGTGAGGAGAGATGAGGGAGAATGGCGGAACTGAGGATACCGGAGCCGAGCGAGAAGCAGTGTCTGTTTATGGCAGATCGGCATAAATACATAGGCTACGGAGGGGCGCGAGGCGGCGGAAAGAGCTGGGCGGTGAGGGTCAAGGCGGTGCTGCTGTGCCTGCGGTACGCGGGGATAAAGGTAATGATAATAAGAAAGACTTACCCGGAATTGCAGGAAAACCACATCATACCGCTGTGCGAAATGCTCGGCTGCTACGCGGACGGGAGCGAGAGGATAGCAAGCTACAACGACGGAAAGAAGCACATCGTCTTCCCAAACGGCAGCAGGATACTGTTCCGCTACTGCGACAACGACAAGGATGCGCTGCGCTTTCAGGGGACGGAGGTGGACGTGCTGTTCGTGGACGAGGCGACGCAGCAGAGCGAGGAGAAGATGGAGAAGCTGCGCGCCTGTGTGCGAGGGGTGAACGATTTTCCGAAGCGTGTCTACTACACCTGCAACCCCGGAGGAGAGGGGCACGCATGGGTCAAGAGACTGTTCATAGACAGGCGCTTCAAGGAGGGCGAGGAGCCGGAGGAGCACAGCTTCATACAGTCGCTGATAACGGACAACACGGCGCTGATGGAGGCAGACCCGCAATACATAAAGCAGCTTGAGGTGCTGCCGCCGAAGCTCCGGGACGCGTGGCTCTACGGGAACTGGGAGATATTCGAGGGGCAGTTCTTCGAGGACTTCAGAACAGAGCCGGACATGAGAGCGGCGGAGGCGCACGGCGAGAGCCTGACAGCGGACGAGCTGCGCGCGCAGCGGCGCTGGGTGCACGTGATAGAGCCGTTTGACCTGAGCACGGGAAGCTGCCGGGGCTGGCGGATAATGCGCTCATACGACTTCGGCTACGGAAAGCCCTTCTCCTGCGCGTGGTGGGCGATCGACTACGACGGGGTGATATACCGCATACTTGAGCTTTACGGCTGCACGGGTACGCCGAACGAGGGCGTGCGGTGGACGCCGGATCAGCAGTTTGCGGAGATCGCGCGGATAGAGCGCGAGCACCCATGGCTGCAGGGGAAGAAGATAGAGGGCGTGGCCGACCCCGCGATATGGGACGCGAGCCGTGGAGAGAGCATTGCGGACACGGCGGCGCGCTACGGGCTGTACTTCACAAAGGGCGACAACGAGAGGATACCGGGGTGGATGCAGTGCCACTACAGGCTGCAGTTCGACGAGGAGGGCTACAGCAGGATGTACGTATTCTCAAACTGCGCGGCATTTATAAGGACGGTGCCGGGGATGATGTTCAGCAGGACGGCACCGGAGGATCTCGACACGGAGATGGAGGATCACGTCTGCGACGAGTGGAGATACATGTGCATGTCGCGCCCGGTGGCACCGCTGAGACCGGTGGAGCGGAGAGTGATGATGAATGACCCGCTGGGGAGATATTAAAAAACAGGAGAGAGCAATGGACGAGAATATAATGACGGCGGCGGTGAACGCGCAGACGCTGACGGAGCTGACGCGCATATTGCAGAAATACAAGGCGGGCAAGGCGAGCATCGAGCGAAGGACTGTCGCGGCGGAGAACTGGTGGAAGCTGCGCAATCAGGCCGAGGAGAGAAAGAAAACAGAGGGCATAGGCGGGTTCCAGGCCGTGTCCGGCTGGCTGCACAACGTGATAGTTTCAAAGCACGCGGACGCGATAGAAGCCTTTCCCGAGCCGAGCATCCTGCCGCGCGAGGAGGGCGACAAGACCGAGGCCGGGATACTGTCAAAGATCATACCGGTGATACTGGAGCAGAACGAGTTTGAGAAAACCTACTCGGACTGCATGTGGCAGAAGCTCAAGACCGGGACGGGCGTATACAAGATATACTGGGACGCGGACAAGCTCGGCGGGCTGGGAGACATCGCGATAGAACGCGTCGACCTGCTGAACGTGTTCTGGGAGCCGGGTGTGCGCGACATTCAGGACAGCAGATATTTCTTCCACACGAGCCTTGAGGACAACGACGAGCTTGAGAGACAGTACCCGCAGCTTCAGGGGAGACTGCGAGGGAACGCCTTCATGGCGACAAAGTTCGTGTACGACGACAGCGTGCCGACGGACGGGAAGAGCACGGTAATAGACGTCTACTACAAGAAATACTCCGGCGGGAAAAAGGTGCTGCACTACTGCAAATACGTAGGCGACACGCTGCTTTACTCGACGGAGAACACCGCGCAGAGCATGGCGGGCTCCGAGGAGATGGCGCGGGCGCTGCCGGGACTATACGAGCACGGGCTTTATCCCTTCGTGTTCGACAGCCTGTTCCCGGTGGAGGGCAGCCCCTGCGGCTACGGCTTCATCGACCTGTGCCAGAACAGCCAGACGCAGATAGACATGATGCAGACGGCTTTCGTGAAGAACACGATGCTGGGCGCGACGCCGCGATATTTCCAGAGAATGGACGGGGCGATAAACGAAGAGGAGTTTCTGAACCTCGCAAACCCCGTGATACACGTGAGCGGCAACCTCGGCGAGGACAGCATAAGGACTGTGGACTACAGGCCGCTGAGCGGGAACTACCTCGAAATGCGAACGAGCATCATAAACGAGCTGCGCGAGACGAGCGGGAATACCGAGACTTCAGTCGGGCTTATCAACGCGGGGGTCACGGCGGCATCGGCCATCGCGGCGCTGCAGGAGGCCAGCGGCAAGGGCAGCCGCGACGCCACGCGCGCAAGCTATCGTGCCTACGGGCAGATAATATCGATGTGCATAGAGCTGATACGGCAGTTTTACGACCTGCCGAGACAGTTCAGGATAACGGGACAGCTCGGGATAGAGCAGTTCGTGTCCTACTCGAACTCCGGGATAAAGCCGCAGTACCAGGGGATGATCGGAGACACCGACCTTGGGATGCGTCTGCCGGTATTCGACATAAAGGTGATACCGCAGAAGAAAAACTCCTACACGAGACTGAGCCAGAACGAGCTGGCGCTGCAGTTTTATCAGCTGGGCTTCTTTGCCGAGGGGCAGGCGGATCAGGCGCTGGCGTGCATGAGCATGATGGAGTTCGAGGGCAAGGATGAGCTGATGCAGAGGCTTGCATACAACGGGACGATGCAGAGGCAGCTTGCGATGTACCAGCAGTATGCGCTGGCGCTGACGCAGAAATACGAACCGGACAAGGCCGGGGCGCTGATGGAGAGCATCACGGGGCGCGCCGCCCCCGGCGGTAAGACCGCGAAGAGGGCCGCAAAGCTGAAGGGCAAGGAGAGCGGCAGAATGGAGCGGGCGCGCAGCAGCGCCTACAACGCAGCGCTGCCCGGAGGCGGACGATGACGAGGGTATGCTATTACAGAAACGAATACCGGCTGCGCGCCGAGGGGCACGCGGGAGCCAGTGAAAAGGGGCGAGACCTTATATGCGCGGCGGAGAGCATACTGATGATGGCGCTGGAAAGGCACGTATCGCAGCGGCCGGAGATGAGGGCGGAGATCCTGAGAAGGCCGGGGGCGGAGGAGATACGCTGCCGACCGGATCGCGGCTGCGAGGGAGCGTGCAGGGAGAGCTTCGACACGGTATACGCGGGCTTTGCGCTGCTGGCGGGGGAGTACCCGGAGCACGTGAGCGCGCGGGAGATATGAGGCGGAGGACAGGAGGAAGATGATGGACAGAGAAGACACCATCGAAAAATAGCAGGCCGGTGAGGAGCGAGCGAGGACGCAGGTGCTCCGCGCGCAGGAGACTGGCACGAACTATGAGAGCACGATGGAGACGCTGCGGCAGGCGGAGCAGGAGCTGCCGTCGTTCAGCGGCAGCTACGACGATGAGATAGGCAGGCTCTACGACAGGATAATCAACCGCGAGGGCTTCCGCTACGACATGAACAGCGATCCGCTGTACATGTCATACAGGGACAGGTATGAGCGCGAGGGCAGACTTGCGATGAAGAACACGATGGGGCAGGCGGCGGCGCTCACGGGCGGCTACGGCTCAAGCTATTCGCAGGCGGTGGGTCAGGAGCAGTACGGAGCGTATCTGAAAAAGCTCGGGAACGTTATGCCGCAGCTCTATTCCGCGGCATACAGCCGCTATAAGAGCGAGGGCGAGGCGCTGAGCGAACAGTACGCGATGGCGGTAAAGCGCGGAGAGAGCGAGTATAACAGGTACCGCGACAGGCTCAGCGACGCGAAGGCGCAGCAGGAGCTGGGCTACAAGCTCGAACAGCAGGACTACGAGCGGCAGCAGAAAGCGTTCC
>ERZ825137.3916-NODE-3916-length-15440-cov-3.635359_pt1 | contig 15440 bp, 14 predicted proteins | sample MGYA00519873_ERZ825137 | MGnify/ENA primary metagenome ERZ825137 (study PRJEB31778, sample SAMEA3449190) | human gut metagenome | biome: human gut; feature: human-associated habitat; material: faeces | place: United Kingdom | collected 2010/2012 ...
CGCAGCGTAGGCGGAATCGATATCCAGCTTCTCGGAATTGGCGGAAACGGACATATCGGATTTAATGAGCCTGGTGAAGCTTTTGAGAAAGAGACCCATTGTGTGGACCTTACAGAGAGCACTATTAAAGCAAATGCCAGATTCTTTGAAAGCATGGACGAAGTTCCGAAACAGGCATACACCATGGGAATTAAGAACATCATGGCAGCAAAGAAGATCCTTCTTGTAGCAACAGGAAGTGCCAAAGCAGATGCCCTGTATAAATCCCTGTACGGACCGATTACACCAAACGTACCGGCATCTATCCTCCAGCTCCATCAGGATGTAACAGTGGTAGCAGACGAAGAAGCATTAAGTATTATCAAAGAAAAGGGACTTTTAGATTTATTGCATAGGGTGAGAAAATGATGGGATTTCAAATAAGTGCAGTTATTATTTTACTGGTGTTTTATGGATGTTATTTTGGAAAAATGCTTATGCAAAAGAAAAAAGGAATACAGACAGACCAAATTGGAAAGGGCAAAACTGGATTCGTCAAAATGATTGAACTGACGATGAAAGTAGCAACTTTGCTGGTTCCGCTTGCGGAGATAATCAGTATTGCCGTGAATGTATCCAATTTATCAATTATTGCGAGATATTTAGGAATTGTGACAGCAATACTTGGAGACATTGTTTTTGTGATTTCCGTTTGGACTATGAAGGACAGTTGGAGGGCAGGGGTGTCACCTACGGATAAAACAGAACTTGTTACAGACGGTATTTATCAGATAAGCCGGAATCCCGCATTTCTGGGATTTGATTTGGTTTACGTAGGTGTTTTCCTGATGTTTTTTAACTGGGTATTGTTTCTTGTATCTGTGTTTGCCATGATTATGTTTCATTTACAGATTGTAAATGTGGAGGAAGATTTTCTACTTGATTCCTTTGGTGAAGATTATATCGCATACAAGAAGAAAGTGAATAGATATTTCGGAAGAAAATAAATACTTCCTAACCTTTGGTTACTGGTTTTTTCATAAGTTCCACCATATGATACAGATATGATGGAACTTATTTTATGCATGTCAGACATGCGACAAAAATGTTCAGCGAACATTTAGAGTTGCCAAGCATATGTAAAAAATGTTCGGGAAACCTTTTTTGCGTAAAAGGGAAAGGATGGGTGGTATTATGATGAAATGGAAAAATCAGAAAAGAAGAATGGTCTGTATGCTATTGGGTGTGACCTTGGGACTTTGTCTGACAGCCTGCGGAAGTGACAAGAAGGAGAACGAGGAAGAAAAAGCAGGTACAGATTGGAGAACGGAAGGAAATATTGTTGGCAGAGGAACCATTACACATGACGGGGACAGTGTGGATGTGGTAGTATGTGTAGACCCGAATAGTGCAGCGTTCTATTGGGATAAGGAGGAAAAACTTCTGTTTGACAGCGTAGCATTTCCAGAAACTCTTTCTGATGCAGAAACAGCGTTTGAAGACATTTCCTTTGATGATATAGATGGGGATGGTGAGACGGATGTGACCATAGATTTTCATCATAATGATGATACTGATACCTATATGGTATGGATATGGGACCCGGAAGAACGCTATGTGTTCCAGCCGGAATTGTCCTATATCCACGGGGCGTTCTATTCATTGGATGAAAATAATGATGCATATTTTGAAGAAAATGGTCTGGACATAGATGGATGGTCGGATGATGGAAGTTATGTACTTACCAATGGTGTTGCAAGTTATGAAGGAGCAGGAGACGGCTATGCGGTTGGGGACTGTAGTTGGGAAATAGAGAAGGTAAGTGATTATATCCGTGATGATGTGCGTGAGATTGAATTTAATGCTTACTGCTATATTCCGAACGCTTCTGTTCCGACATTTACCGGTGATTTCTGGTCCGTGGTAAATGGAGAACTTTACGATTATTATACAGGAACTTGGTTTGCGGCATCAGATGCTTATTTAAATGACGCAGATGGTTACTATTATTATACGATTGAGTGGGGCGGTGAATCTTATGACATCGCATTCACCTACACGACAGAATGGTCAGGTAATACGGGAGAATGGAGTAATGTGCTTACCAAACATTACATGGTATATCTGTCTGAAGAATATGATGGATTGCTCTTTGCAGGAGAGTCTCAGCCAGACAGCTATTGGGAATGTGCAAAGAGGGCTGATCTTGAAAATGTATGCCCGGGATATGAGATTATGGACTGTGAAACCATAGACCCATATACAAATCTGTATTTCAGCGTATGCTATTAAAAGAATAAATGTAAATGTAGAAAAAGAGATGAACTGCGGTTCATCTCTTTTTGAATGGATAAATGATAGGATATTATTTGAAAAAATCCTCAATTGGGGTAGCTAGAATTCTAGATAATCCCATCAGTTCAATGTCCGTTACCGTCCGGCTTCCATCTTCGATACGGGAAATAGAACCACGGCATATATATATGGCCAAGGTTTCCAGTTTATCAGAAAGCTGCTGCTGACTGAGTCCTTTTTCTTGACGTAATTGTTTCACTTTGCTGCCTACTAAATTTTTCTGTTCATTGTCAATAATCCGGGCCATATATTTACTCTCCTTTGTCTTGTAATAAGACAACTTAAATGGTATACTATTTGGAAAGTCACGTTGTCCTGTTATAGGACAATATGCGGAGTTTCGCAATAAAATATCCATATAAAAATGGAAAGGTAAGAGTTTTAGAAAGACTTGAGAATAATGCGAGAGGACAAAAGTAAAATGGGGAACTGCTTTTGTTTTACAATTCTGCGTAAACTTTTAAAACACCAATTTTTCGTTGGTATGTATTGAGAATCGCAGAGTATCACGGATAATGTCATATTTTCATCTTATGCCACTTATATTATAGAAATAGAATAAGTGGAGTTTTGTATGAAAAGGATAATTGCAGTGATACTCTGCGTTTTGCTATGTTCCCAGACCTGTTATGCTATGTCTATGGATGAGGTTGTTTTCATGGAGGAGGAGACAGCAGCAGATACCGGCTTGGAGGTGGAGCTTTCAGCGGAAACAGCTATTTTGATGGAAGCAGAGACAGGAACAGTCCTGTTTGAGCAGGATGCAGATAAAGAACTTCCTCCGGCAAGTGTCACGAAGGTAATGACCTTACTTTTGATTTTTGATGCACTAAAAGAGGGTAAGATAAGTTTGGACGAGGAGGTAATGACATCGGAATATGCTGCGTCCATGGGTGGCTCCCAGGTATTTCTGGAAGTAGGAGAAAAGCAGACAGTAGATACTTTGATTAAATGTATTGCGGTTGCAAGTGCAAATGATGCCTGTGTTGCAATGGCGGAGAGGATTGCAGGAACGGAGGAACAGTTTGTTCAGCGGATGAATGAACGGGCGAAGGGACTTGGAATGGAGCATACCAATTTTGTGAATTGCAATGGACTGGATACCGATGGACATGAGACTACAGCACGGGATATTGCGCTGATGTCGCGGGAACTGATTTTGAATTATCCGCAAATCTTTGATTACACGCAGATTTGGATGGAGAATATTACCCATGTCACTGCCAAAGGCGAAAGCGAGTTTGGACTGTCAAATACCAACAAACTGATTCGACAGTATGAATATGCCACCGGATTAAAGACAGGGTCAACCAGTCAGGCAAAATTCTGTCTTTCCGCCACCGGAGCGAAAGATGGAATTCAGATGATAGCGGTTGTGATGGCAGAGCCGGATGCCAAATCAAGAACCAAAGATGCCATCAAACTGTTGAATTATGGATTTGGAAGATGTAATTTTTATAAGGATGAGAATGCACTGGAAGAACCGGTTTATGCAGAAGTGAAGAAAGGAAAAGAAGATAAAGTCACTGGTATGTGTGAAGAAAAGTTTCAATATGTAGATTTTGATAATACAGATTTCAGCCAAATCCGGAAAGAGGTGGAGATGGAGACGTTAAATGCTCCGGTAGAAAAGGGAGAAGAAATCGGAAAAGTCAGCTATTTCCTGGATGATAATCTAATTGGTGAAGTACCGATTCTGGCAGAAACTTCGGTTGGAAAGATGAAGTTTACAGATGCGGTGAGTGAAATACTGGAAAAAGCGGCCTCTTTCTAGTATAATAAGACCACGAAGAAAAAGAAGAAAGACGGAGCAGTAGAAAAATGAATATATGGATAGGGTTGAGTATCCTTTTTATAATAGCAGTACTATATCTCATTATTGAAATTTACCGGGAAACCCATTCTTTTGTGGTAACCCATTACGAGATAGAATCGGAAAAGCTTTCGAAAGAAGCAGGCGGGATTCGAATTGCCTTTCTGAGTGATTTTCACAATCAGGAATATGGTCCCAAGTCCTGTAATCTGGTGCGTGCGATTGCAGCAGAAAGCCCGGATTATATTTTGATTGGTGGAGATATGCTGGTGGGAAAGCGGGGGCTTTCTTATGAAAATGCGGTAAATCTTGTATCACAGCTTCCCAAGATAGCGCCGGTGTATTATGCAAATGGGAACCATGAGCAGCGGATGCACGAGAATACAGAAAAGTATGGGGAGACTTATAACGAATATAAAGCAATATTAGAGAAAGCAGGCGTACATTTTCTGGTAAATGAGAAGACCGTGGTGGAAAAGAATGGTCAGAAAATCGAGATTGCCGGCATGGAACTGCCGAAGGGTATCTATGTGAAAGCCAGTCATTATATGCTGAAAGAGGAAGAAATCGAAGCAAGGATTGGAAAATCTGGAGAAAACTATACCATTTTGTTGGCGCACCACCCGAAATATGCGGAAGAGTACTGGAAGTGGGGAGCAGATTTGGCACTTTCCGGCCATTTACACGGAGGAGTTGTGCGGCTTCCGATTATTGGAGGAGTTATCAGCCCACAGATTCATTTGTTCCCGTATTATTCGGGAGACTGCTATCGGTCGGAGGGAAAGACTATGGTAGTCAGTAAGGGACTTGGAACCCATACTTTGAATATCCGTCTCTGGAACCGGGCAGAACTTGTCATTTTGACGCTCAATGGAAAATAATTTTGTTGAGTTAGACAAAATTATCCGCTATAATAAAAAGGTTAGGAGGCTGATGATATGGGAATTCCGGTAAAATTGCAAGTGTTCGAAGGGCCACTGGATTTGCTCTTGCATTTGATTGATAAAAACAAAATAGATATCTATGATATTCCAATCGTTGAGATTACCAATCAGTACATGGAGTACATCAATGCAATGGAACAGGAAGATTTGAATATCATGAGTGAGTTCCTGCTTATGGCGGCAACTTTGTTGGACTTAAAGTGTAAGATGCTGTTGCCAAAAGAAGTGAATGAAGAAGGCGAGGAAGAAGATCCGCGTCTGGAACTGGTAGAACAGCTTCTGCAGTATAAGATGTATAAATACATGTCTTACGAACTGCGTGACAGACAGATAGAGAGCGAACATATTTTATATAAAGAGCCGACGATTCCCGAAGAGGTAGAAGCATACGTAGAGCCGGTGGATTTGGATGAACTTTTGGGTGATTTGAATCTGGCTAAGTTAAATGAAATTTTTCAGGAAGTATTAAAGCGGCAGACGGATAAGCTGGATCCGATCCGAAGCCGGTATGGGAAGATAGAGAAGGAAGAGGTAACTTTGGAGGAGAAGCTAAGTTATGTGGAAGAATATGCCAAAGTACATAGTCATTTCAGCTTCCGTGATTTGCTGAAGAAGCAGGCTTCCAAGACACAGATTGTAGTTACGTTTCTTGCCATTCTGGAACTGATGAAAACAGGAAAGATTCAGATTACGCAAGAACATATTTTTGATGATATCGTTATTACAGCGAAAAAAACAGGTGAGGAACAAGATGGAAATTAAAAGGTTGGAAGGCATCATTGAGGCCATTTTATTTACGATGGGGGAATCCGTAGAGGTGGAGCGGATTGCAAATGCAATTGAACATGACGTATCGACTACGAAGAAAATCATCCGTAATATGATGGACCGTTACCAGGAAGAGGACAGAGGAATCCGCATTATTGAGTTGGAGGATTCTTTCCAGATGTGTACGAAACCGGAGGTTTACGAATATCTGATTCGGATTGCCAAGCAGCCGAAGAGGCATGTTCTTACGGATGTCATGCTGGAAACCTTATCGATTATTGCGTATAAACAGCCGGTAACTAGACTGGAAATCGAGAAAATCAGGGGTGTGAAGTCCGACCATGCCATCAATAAGCTGATTGAGTACAATCTGGTATGTGAGGTGGGCAGACTGGATGCACCGGGAAGGCCGCTTCTTTTTGGTACGACGGAAGAATTTTTAAGACGGTTCAGCGTGCAGTCATTGGAAGAGCTTCCGGGAGTAGATGCAGAGAAGATGGAAGTGTTCAAAGAAGAAGCAGAGGATGAAGCACAATTAAAACTGGATATTTAGAAGCATAGAGTTTCTTTTATCTTCATACCATAGAAAAGAGTAAGAAGATGGGAGAAACGCGATATGTGGAATGAGAGACAAAGAGTATGGAATCAGAAATCTCGCTTTCAGAGAGGAATGACTTTCCTGCTCTTTTTTGTTATAGTTATCATCAGCTCTTTAGGAAAGACATTTTCCAGTCAGGCAGAAGAAATGCAGGAGGAGTTGCGAAATTTATATGCGCTTTCAGCAGTTCTTATGGATGCGGAGTCCGGAAGAGTGCTGGAAGCCAAAGAAGGGGATGTGATGCGCCCTATGGCGAGCACAACGAAGATTATGACCTGTATTCTTGCGTTGGAGGAAGGAAATCTGGAGGATGTGGTAACGGCATCGGCAGAAGCGGCAAAGCAGCCGGCGGTCCATCTGGGAATGCGGGAGGGACAGACCTTCCGGCTGGGTGATTTGCTTTATTCGCTGATGTTGGAGTCCCACAATGATACGGCAGTCGCCATAGCAGAGCATATTGGGGAAAGCGTAGAGGGCTTTGCAAAGAAAATGAATGAGAAGGCACAGGAGCTTGGCTGCAGGAATGCGTATTTTATTACGCCAAATGGTCTGGATGCATCGGATGAAAATGGTACACACAGTATTTCGGCAGCAGATTTGGCGACGATTATGTCCTATTGTATTTTAAAATCGCCCAAGGCAGAGCAATTCCTTGAAATCACAAGGACAAACTCTTATAGCTTTCAGGATTTATCAGGAACAGGCAGTTATTTCTGCCAGAACCACAATGCATTTCTTGGAATGATGGAGGGGGCACTGTCCGGGAAAACCGGATTTACCGGTGGTGCAGGCTATTGTTATGTAGGAGCCTTAAAAAGGGATGACAGAACCTTTGTGGTGGCACTTCTGGGGTGCGGATGGCCGAATCACAAGAATTACAAGTGGTCAGACACAAAAAAATTGATGGAATATGGGATTGCAAATTATACATATAAAAAGATTCCGGTGGTGCAGGAATTCCAGAACATTGATGTAGTGGACGGAATACCGGACGGAGTAGGTCTCTTTGAACAGGCTTCGGTTAAAGTGGGACTGGAAGATGGCGAAACGGATTTCTTATATTTAATGAAAGAGGGAGAGAAAGTACATGCTGAGATTTCACGGGAAACTATGCTTACGGCACCGGTACGGACCGGAGATCATGCTGGGACATTGACCTACTTTTTGAATGAGAAACCGGTAAAATCCTATGAACTGGTAACAATGGAAGCTATCGAAAAGAAGAAACTGAAATATGTAGTACAGAACATCTTTCAGATGTATTTGGAGTTTTCGGCAGTATATGCATGAAATGATAAATGTAAGGTTAAAATTCTGTATATATTTATAGAAATATATGATTGTAATCCATAAATCAGTGTGGCATAATAAAAAAAGCGATGTAAAAACTTTGCAAAATCTATGTTAAATACAGAGAAAAGAACAATATTGTAATACAGAAGAAATGATTCGGGCGTGGAGCCGGAGAATCATCAGAGGAGAAAGTTATGGCAATTGTTTCAATGATACTATCTTTGTTCAGTGGAGTGGCATTATTCTTATTTGGTATGTCTCTTATGGGAGACGGACTCAAGCAGGTTGCAGGAAATAAACTGGAGGCATTTCTATACAGGATGACGAATACGCCTCTGAAAGGAGTTGCCCTTGGCGCAGGAGTGACCAGTGTGGTTCAGTCTTCCTCCGCAACTACGGTCATGGTAATCGGTTTTGTTAACTCCGGTATGATGAAGCTGAAACAGGCAATCGGTATCATCATGGGGGCAAATATCGGAACAAGTATTACAGGATGGATTCTCTGTCTTTCTTATATTCAGGGTTCGAACGGAATTGCGAGCCTTCTTTCTACGGCAACCATTTCCGCAGTGGTAGCTGTGATTGGTATTATTATGCGCATGTTCTGCAAGAGAACCGTACATAAGAATATCGGAAATATTATGCTTGGGTTTGCAATTCTTATGACCGGAATGCAGACCATGAGCGGAGCTGTTGCGCCATTGAAAGACAGCCCGGTGTTTATTGATATGCTTACTATGTTTTCCAATCCACTTGCGGGCATCTTAGTAGGTATCTTATTTACGGCAGTGCTCCAGAGTGCTTCTGCCACAGTCGGTGTATTACAGGCCCTTTCTGTAACCGGACTTCTGACATTTGCAAGTGCATTTCCGATTATACTGGGTATTGGAGTAGGTGCAGCCTGTCCGGTACTGATTTCAGCAATTGGTGCCAATAAGAACGGGAAAAGAACAGCGCTGGTTTATCTGATTAATGACTTGTTTGGTATGATTATCTGGTCAGTGGCATTTTATAGTATCAATGCGATTGTTCATTTTACCTTTATGGACAAGGTAATGGAGCCAGTCAGCATTGCGCTTCTGAATACGGTATTTCGTGTGGTAACGGTTATCGTTTTGTTCCCATTTATTCCGAAAATTGAGAAACTGGTATGTTACCTTGTAAAGGACAGCGCAGAAGAACTGGAGGATGAAGCAGACTTTGACCTTCTGGAAGAACGTCTGATTAATTATCCTGCTCTGGCAATCGGTCAGTGTCACCGAGCCATGAATGGAATGGCGAAGAATCTGCGTAAGAATGTGAACCGTGCCATGAACCTGCTGAATAATTATCAACAGGATAGGTATGAGAAGGTACAACGCAAGGAGAATTTAATTGATAAGTATGAGAGCCGGCTTGGGGAATATCTGATTCAGATTACAAAGCGGGAGATGAATACGGCACAGACGAGACAGGTGTCTTTGTATTTACACACCATTAATGACTTTGAACGTATTGGAGATCATGCGTCATATATTGCGCACATTGCAAATGAAATGCATGATGACCATACAGATTTCTCTCAGGAAGCGTGGGATGAACTGAATGTGGTAATGGAGGCGGTACGTGAAGAAATCAATCTTACTTGTACGGCTTTTAAGAATGATGATAAGGAGATAGCACAACGTGTGGCACCGCTGGGAGTTGTGATTTCATCTCTGTGTGATGAGTTGAAATTACACCATGTAGAACGGTTAAGTGATGGAACTTGTGGATTGGAAGAGGGAACTGTGTTTACAGATATTCTGAACTGCTTTAACCGTATTGCGACCCATTGCGCAAGTACAATGGTGGCTTTAATGCAGAGCGGGGAAGTTTTTCAGGAGGTTCATATCCATAACTCCAAGGTGCATCCGACGGATACGAAGGAGTATCATATGTATTTCAATGAGTACAATCAGAAATATGATTTAAAAACCATTGGAAAAGTACTCAGTATGGAACCGGAAGAAGTGGAATAATCTTAAATGATTGGGATGAATAAAATAAATCAATTTATATGAATAAATTTGTCACTTGCATATAAAACAGAATATGATAGTATTGTAGAGAAGCTAAAAAAGGACAATGTTATTGACCAAAAAACGCTTGGTGAATATTTCGAATCTATTTTATATACAGGAGAGAGAACATGAAAAATTTTGAAAAGTATGAAAAACAGTATTTTATGCCACCGGAAGTCACATATGACTGGGTGCAGAAAGATGCCATTGAGAAACCGCCGATTTGGTGCAGTGTAGATTTGCGAGATGGCAATCAGGCACTGATTGAACCGATGAGTCTGGAAGAAAAGTTGGAGTTTTTCCAGATGTTAATTGATATTGGGTTTAAAGAAATTGAGGTAGGTTTCCCGGCAGCGTCAGAGACAGAATACCGCTTTATGCGTACTTTAATTGAGAAAAATATGATTCCGGATGATGTGACTGTACAGGTACTGACCCAGGCAAGAGAGCATATCATTAAGAAAACATTTGAAGCAGTAAAAGGTGCGCCGCATGCAGTGATTCATCTGTATAATTCTACTTCTGTTGCACAGCGTGAACAGGTGTTTAAGAAAGACAAAGAACAAATCAAACAGATTGCTGTAGACGGGGCAGTTTTATTGAAACAACTGGCAGATGAGACAGAAGGAAATTTTACGTTTGAATACAGTCCGGAAAGTTTCTCTGGCACAGAACTTGATTATGCGGTGGAAGTATGTAATGCAGTATTAGATGTGTGGAAACCGACACCGGAGAAGAAAGTGATTATTAATATTCCATCTACTGTAGAAAATGCAATGCCACATGTATTTGCATGTCAGGTAGAGTATATGCATAAACATTTAAGCCATAGAGATGGGGTTGTTTTATCTCTGCATCCACACAATGACAGAGGATGTGGTGTGGCTACTGCAGAACTTGGTGTACTGGCAGGTGCAGACCGTGTGGAAGGAACGTTGTTCGGAAATGGCGAACGTACCGGAAATGTGGATATTGTGACACTTGGCATGAATATGTTCTCCCATGGAATTGACCCGGGACTTGATTTTTCAAATATTCCACATATTCGTGAAGTATACGAGCATCTTACAAGAATGCATGTATATGAGCGCTCTCCGTATGCAGGTGATTTGGTATTTACTGCATTTTCCGGCTCACATCAGGATGCTATTGCAAAGGGCATGAACTGGCGGGAAGAGAAGCAATGTGACAAGTGGACGGTGCCGTATCTTCCGATTGACCCGGAAGATGTGGGCAGGACTTATGATAAAGATGTTATCCGTATTAACAGCCAGTCCGGTAAAGGCGGTGTAAACTACATCCTGAAGCAGAATTATGGAATTTCACTTCCTGACAAGATGAAAGAAGAAGTGGGTTATCTGGTAAAGGATGTTTCCGACAAAGCGCATAAGGAACTGACTCCGGAGTGGGTTTACAATATCTTCGAAGAAAATTATGTCAACTGTAAAGGTGTATTTACCATTGTGAACTGCGAGTTCAAGAAAGAGGGCGAAGGAATTCTGGCAGAGACAACTCTTTGCCATGCAGGAGAAAACAGAACGATTACCGGTTACGGTAATGGACGTCTGGATGCTGTAAGCAATGCAATTAAGCAATATTTTGGAATCAGTTATGAGCTTTCTTTCTATGAAGAACATTCTCTGACAAAGGGTTCTTCCTCAAAGGCTTGTGCGTATGTGGGAATTATATGCAGGGGACAGCGTTACTGGGGTGTCGGAATCGACGAAGACATTATCCATGCATCTATGGAAGCACTTGCGGTCGCAGTAAACAAAATTGATGAAATCAAAGAAGCGGAAGAGTGTAAAGATGAACGGCTGATAGAAATTTTGAATTATATTCAGGCCAATTACCTGGATGTTACACTGGAAGACTTATCGGAGAAGTTTTATCTTTCCAAACCGTATCTTTCTAAATATATCAAAGAAAAATCAGGGATGACTTTTGGTGAAACAGTCAAACGTGTCCGCATGAAGAAAGCAAGGGCGCTTCTGAAAAGTACGAACATGACGGTGGAAAGTATTGCATTGTCAGTAGGGTATCAGAATGTAGAACACTTTAACCGGCTTTTTAAAAAGGCATATAAGATGACACCGGTCCAGTATCGAAACAGTAGATAAGTATGTAATAAGAAATATTTCAAATGAAAACAGCGATGAGGCAGCTTATGAGAGGCTGCCTTTTTGCTTATTGGAAAATTTCGTTTCTAATAAGCAAGGATGTGAAAAAAATAACGAAACAGACTGAAATAGTTGCACACTATTCTGAAAATCGTTATAATAAATATAACAAAAATGAAAGTTTTATTAGATGAATAGAGAAGTATGGAGGGATAGTTTATGGAGAATAGGAAGACATCAAATCCGGCAAAAATCAGAATTGATGCCTTGCTGGATGCGGAAAGCTTCGTAGAAATAGGCGGTGCGGTAACTGCGCGCGCAACGGATTTTAATCTGCAGGAAAAATGTGTTCCATCGGATGGTGTGATTACAGGATATGGCACCATTGAAGGTAGTCTTGTGTATGTATACAGTCAGGATGCTACCGTTTTAAACGGGTCAGTAGGAGAAATGCATGCGAGAAAAATAGCTGCACTTTATGATATGGCAATGAAGATGGGTGCCCCGGTTATTGGATTTGTGGACTGTTCAGGCATCCGTCTGCAGGAAGCTACCGATGCATTACATGCACTGGGAAGTATGCAGTATAAGAAAGTAATGGCATCGGGAGTGATTCCGCAGATTACAGCAGTTTTTGGTAATTGTGGTGGAGGACTTGCTGCGGATGCGGCTTTGACAGATTTTGTATTTATGGCACAGACGGGGAAAATGTTTGTGAATTCCCCAAATACTATTTCTGGAAACAGCAAAGACAAATGTGATTCTTCCAATGCCGGATTTCAAAGTGAGAAAAATGGATTTATTGACATGGTAGGAACGGAAGGAGAAGTTATCGAACAAATCCGTGCACTTGTTGCAGTTCTCCCGTCAAATAATAAGGATCATGATTCTTATGAAGTGGGAGCAGATGATTTAAACAGACTTTGCAAAGAAATTGAAAGCAGAGTGGAAGACCCGGCGGAGTTGCTGGCTATGATTGCAGATGAATACTTCTTCTTCGAAACAAAAAGGAACTATGCAAAAGATATGGTAACGGGATTCCTGAAGCTGAATGGTATGACAGTAGGAGCAGTTGCCAACCGGAGTGCAGTTTATAATGAAGATGGAGAAAAGACGAACAATTATGACGGATGCCTTTCAGCAAATGGATGCAGGAAAGCTGCAGAATTTGTGAAATTCTGCGATGCCTTTGGAATCCCGGTACTTTCCCTTACGAACGTGTCAGGTTTACACGCTTCTATGTGTTCGGAACAGCACCTGGCTAAGGCAATGGCGATGCTGACTTATGCATTTACAGATGCGACTGTACCAAAGGTCAATGTAGTGACAGGAAAGGCATACGGAAGTGCTTATGTGACAATGAACAGTAAGGCTATTGGAGCAGATTTGGTCTATGCATGGCCGAATGCAGAGATTGGTATGATGGAAGCTGATATGGCAGTGAAAATCATGTATGAAGGTGCAGATGTAGAGGAACTTGAACGTCAGGCAGAAGTTTATCGCAATCTGCAGTCTAGTCCGGTTTCCGCAGCGAAGCGTGGATATGTGGATGCGATTATCGAGCCACAGAATACAAGAAAATATCTTATTGCAGCCTTTGAAATGCTGTTTACCAAAAAAGAAATACGTCCAGAAAAGAAACATGGAACTGTATAGTGAGGTGAGAGTAAATTGAAAAAGAAATGGAATTTTCTTGTCTCGATTGTCTGTATCATTATGTTTACAGTACTTGCCACAGGGTGTGGGCAAAGTAAACAGATTGCATATGATGAGGCACAGATAGAACAGGCATGTGATAATATATTTCAATTGATCTCCAGTGGCTATCTGACAGAAGAAAGCGTCAGTGAACTATCCGAGTGGAATCAGGGATATCTGATGGCACAGGTGGAAGATAAGACGGGAGTCAAGGTGAATGCGGAAGATTTTGCTACGGCACTAGAAGGCTGGGAAGCGTCTCAGAAGGAATGCGGAGTTTACATCAGCCATGGAGATTATACGTGTGAAGCGTCGGCTACAGGAGTTACGGTTACGACACCGGCAACATTTTCTGACAGGGAAGCAGAGCTGGAATTTAGCTTTGATAAAAATCTGAAATTAGAAGCCTTTACCGTTAATGCACATTTCAGTGTAGGAGAGATTATGCAGAAGGCGGGAATCAATACAGTTCTTGGAATGGGAACGGTATTTCTAGTGCTGATTTTTATGAGCTTTTTGATTTCTTTGTTCAAATATATACCGGATCTGGTACAGAGAAAAGAAGATAAGAAACAAGGAGAGCGGAAGCGGCCACAGGCTTCGGCAGAACAGGTGGATGAACCGGAAAAAACAGATGAGACGGAGCTGGTGGCAGTAATTGCAGCAGCCATTGCAGCCTATGAGGGAACGACAACAGATACCTTTGTGGTGCGTTCTATAAAGAGAAGAAAATCAAATCAGTGGAATCGATAGTTGGGAGGAAGGACAATGAAAAGTTATACAATTACGGTAAATGGAAATGTTTATGATGTCATAGTAGAAGAAAAGGAAGAAGGAGCCGCTTATACAGCGCAGACCCGGAAAACAGCTAAGGCACAGACCTCGGTATCTTTACCGGCTGCTCCAAAGAAGGAAGCCGGTAATGGAAAGATTAAAGTGGCCGCAGGTGCTGCAGGAAAAGTGTTCAAATTAGAAGCAGGAGTCGGACAAAAGGTGGAAAAAGGTGATACAGTTGTAATCATTGAGGCAATGAAAATGGAAATCCCGGTAGTTGCACCGGAGGCAGGAATTGTAGCCAGTATGGATGTAGCAGTTGGTGACCTCATTGAAGCCGGACAGGTGCTTGCAACTTTGAATTAGCATTTACCGGAGAATGAAAACCATAAGAGACAACTGGAGGTTTTAGCATGGAATATATAACAACAACCCTGGGAAATCTGGTTCACCAGACTGCGTTCTTTAACCTGACATGGGGAAATTATGTCATGATAGGTGTGGCATGTTTTTTTCTGTATCTGGCAATCCGTCATGAATTTGAACCACTTTTGCTGGTGCCGATTGCATTTGGAATGCTTTTGGTTAATATTTATCCGGATATTATGCTTCATGCAGAAGATGCGGCAAATGGAGCCGGGGGACTTTTGTATTATTTTTATAAATTAGATGAATGGGCAATTTTACCTTCACTCATTTTTATGGGAGTAGGAGCTATGACAGATTTTGGTCCGTTGATTGCAAATCCGAAGAGTTTCTTGCTTGGTGCAGCCGCTCAGTTCGGTATTTACTCCGCATATTTCTTTGCAATTATGATGGGATTTGGTGATAAGGCAGCCGCAGCTATTTCTATTATTGGTGGTGCTGACGGACCAACTTCTATCTTCCTTGCAGGTAAGCTTGGGATGGGTGGTACTTTGATGGGACCGATTGCGGTTGCGGCATATTCTTATATGGCATTAGTACCGGTTATTCAGCCACCGGTTATGAAGCTTTTGACAACAGAGAAAGAGCGTAAGATTAAGATGGAACAGTTAAGACCTGTATCTAAGTTAG
>ERZ825137.3918-NODE-3918-length-15436-cov-9.507314_pt1 | contig 15436 bp, 10 predicted proteins | sample MGYA00519873_ERZ825137 | MGnify/ENA primary metagenome ERZ825137 (study PRJEB31778, sample SAMEA3449190) | human gut metagenome | biome: human gut; feature: human-associated habitat; material: faeces | place: United Kingdom | collected 2010/2012 ...
GCCGCGAGACCCGTCCGGAGCTGCATCTGGGCATCTGCGGCGAGCACGGCGGCGACCCCTCCTCCGTGGAGTTCTGCCACAAGGTGGGCCTGGACTACGTGTCCTGCTCCCCCTTCCGTGTGCCTATCGCCCGTCTGGCCGCCGCGCAGGCCGCGATAAAGGAAATGTGAGCGATCTTTTGAGCGTTCACAAAGCGGCTTGAAACTTGCAAACCTTTGATGTGACTGCGTTTGCAGACATCATTGGCTGAAAACAAACAAAAATCCGGTATTGTTCCGTTTGGAGCGATACCGGATTTTTTGCATCTTCTGCGTTTTGCTCATGGCTGCGTTATAATTATTTCGTGAGGTGATCCTATCCGGTTCCCGCGCACGAGAGGACTTCCGCCGCACAAGCGACGGCACACGCCAAATGCCGGAAAAAATGCCGGAAATGCTGGAAAGGACTTTACTTATGCGGCGCAGCCCTGTATAATCGTTTAAAATGGAAAATTGTCGAAAGACTATGCTGCAGGGCCATATGTCTGAGCGGGAGAGCCCCTATGATCGACCGACCGCACTCCTAAGGCAACACCGTGCAGTGAAAGCTGCGGTATTGCCTTAGCAGGACTGCGGTCAGTTTCTTTCTCTGCGAAAGGAGGGAGCATCGGTGAACCGCGTGTTCCGCGAGGAAAAGAAATATCTGATCTCGCTGCCGGAGGCGCTGCAAGCCTGCCATCGGCTGGCGCAGGTCATGCACGAGGACCCGCACAACGGCATAAGCGGCTACCCTGTCCGCTCGCTTTACTTCGATACGCTCGACGACAGGGACTTCCGCGAAAAGGCTGCGGGCGTAGAGCTGCGGCGCAAGCTGCGCCTGCGCTGCTATGATCCGGCGGCAGACTTCGCCATGCTGGAGATGAAGCAGAAGCAGGGCACAAGTCAGCTCAAGCGCTCTCTGCGCGTGACACGGGAGGATGCCCAAGCGCTCACGCGCGGCGACTACGCGCCGCTGCTGCGGTATCCGGAGTCTTTTGCCGCGGAGTGCTACGCACTGATGCACAGCCGGTGCTATCGCCCCAAAACGATCGTAGAATACGACCGCAAGGCATTTATCGCCAAGGAGAACAAAATACGCATTACCTTTGACAGCCGCATTGTTTCCGTCGAGAGCTGCTTCGACCTCTTTTCGCCGCGGCTGAACATGAACCCCGTGCTCGATCCGTACTGCGTGGTGCTTGAGGTCAAGTACAACGGCTTTCTGCTCGATTATCTTCGCGAGCTGATCAACAGCGTGGATCGCAGTGAGCTTTCTGTCAGCAAATATGTGCTTGCCCGCCAAAACGGATGTCAGACGCGGCTATAGGAGGAAAACACCATGAGACAACAGATCCTGAACCTTTTTACCACACCCCGCGATATGTCGTGGGAGGATATTCTGCTCAATATCGTCCTTGCCGCCGTGCTGGGCTTTTTTATCTTCCTGTCCTACGCCATCTCCCACCGCGGGACGATCTACAGCCGCAAGTTCAACGCCTCACTCGTCATTCTCGCGGTGCTGACAGGGACGGTCATGACCGTCATTGGCAATAACATCGCGCTGTCTCTCGGTATGGTGGGCGCGCTGTCCATCGTCCGCTTCCGCACCGCCATCAAGGACTCGCGCGATACGGTTTATATTTTTTGGTCCATCATTGTCGGCATCTGCTGCGGCGTGGGCGATTATGCCGTGGCCTGCATCGGCAGCGCCGTGACCTTCGCGGTGATCCTGCTGCTCGGCTGCATCAAGAGCGATAACCGGATGCTGCTCATCATCCGCGCCCACCGCAGCAAGCAGGAGCCGATCAAGGCGCAGGTCTACAAGCTCTTTCGCGCCAAAGCGACGCTGCGTGTGGAAAACACGGCGGAGGATACGGTCGAACTGATCTACGAGATCACGCAAAAGCTCCTGCGCCGCGCGGAGCAGACAACGCCGGACATTCCCGGCAGCATCTATTCGCTGGGAAGCATCGACTATGTCAATCTTGTCATGCAGAACGACGAGGTGTCGAACTGAGAAACCGGAAAGAGGGGAGCGGAGACGAACATGAAATACAAGCGAATGGCTCTTGCGGCCTGTGCGCTGCTGCTCCTCCTATCCGCAGCAAACCTGTCAGCCGTGCTGACCGATGAGCACCCACGCTATCATCAGCATCTTGAGCGCCCCGCCTATACACCCTGTGCCGACCACGGAGAAGATCTGCTCTGCACGCATCTGCCGCTCGTGCTCATCGACACCGGCGGAGAGGTGATCCCGGGCGTGCCCATCCCCGACGCGGACAGCAACATCGAAAACGACCGCTTCACCACCACCGCGGACGGCAGTACGCTGCTGCGCGCGTCCGTCTCGGTGGTGGATCATGCCGAGGGCAACAATCACCCCGCCGACACGCCGACGCTTCAGAGCGTCATTGACATTCGAGTGCGAGGCAACTCCTCGCGCTATTTTGATAAGCACAGCTATCTTGTCAAGACGCTGACGGACGACGGTGCAGCCTCGCGCGATGTCGCCATGCTGGGGATGGATGCCTTCGACGAGTGGGCGCTGCACGGGCCGTACCTCGATAAGACGCTCATCCGCAATTATATGTGGTACAATCTTGCGGGCGAGATCATGGACTACGCGCCGAATGTGCGCTTCTGCGAGGTACTGCTCAACGGAGTGTATCAGGGGCTTTATGTTATGACGGAGACTGTCAGCTCCGGCGCGGATGCCCGCTTGAAGCTCACGGAGCCGTCGAAGGACACGGTGCAGACGAGCTATGCTCTGCGCCTTGACCGCGGCAGCGGCAACGAGGTCAAAAACATCGAGACCTTCTCCCAATACGCCCTGCGAAATCTGCAGGATATGGACATCGTCTATCCGGGAACAAAATGGCTGACGCCGGAGCGCGCGGAATGGATCGCGCAGGATTTCTCCGACTTTGAAAAATCTCTCTACTCCTATGACTATGATACCGAGCCCTATGCATGGTGGGAGCAGGCGGACATGAGCTCTTTCGTGGACTACTTTATCCTCAACGAGTTTACCTGCAACTATGATGCGGGCTGGCTTTCCACCTATATCTACAGGGATGTGCGCGGCAAATACAAAATGTGCATCTGGGACTTCAACTCCGCCTGTGACAACTACAGTCATCCGGTCACAGAGCCGCAGCATTTTGAGCTGCAATACAATGTCTGGTACTATATGCTCAGCAAGGACGAGAAGTTCATAAACGCCGTCATCGACCGCTACCGCGAGCTGCGTCAGGGCATCCTCAGCGACGAGTATCTCTGCGCCTACATGGACGACGTTACCGCGTGGCTCGGCGATGCCGTCGAGCGCAACTTCTCCGTCTGGGGCTACACGCTCGAAAGGGATATGCTCTCCCCCGCGTGGCGCAACCCGCACTCACACGCGGCTGCCGTCGCGCAGATGAAGCGCTTCTGCACGGAGCGCGGCGCGTGGATGGACGAGCATATCGACATTCTGCGCCAGTACAGCCACGAATCCAAAAACAAGAAATTCAACCACTGAGAAAGCGAGGGCGGAGCCGTGAAAAAATTTATCATCGCGCTTTCCGCTCTGATCCTGCTCTATCTTGCTTATGACACGGCGCGCTACCGGCTGGGATGGTACATCGACCTGAAGCCGGACGAGCCGGTGACGGCCTTTATGACCACGGATACGCAAAGCATTTACATGGATCACGGCAGCGGTCCCGAGCCGTTTATCGTTAAGGGCGTAAACCTCGGCGTGGGCCTTCCGGGTGAGTGGGCGACGGACTACGCCATCGACAGGGAGACCTACCTGCGCTGGTTTGCCCAGATGCAGGAGATGGGCGCGAACACCGTGCGCGTCTATATTACGCTCCACGACGACTTCTACAACGCCTTCTACGAGTACAACACCGCGCGCGAGGAGGCGAACGAGGAACCACTTTGGCTCATCCACGGCGTATGGGTGAACGACTATATCCAAAACTCCCACCGCGACGCCTATGACAAGGACTTTCTTGAGACCTTCGTCAGGGACGGGCGCACACTGGTCGACGTTCTGCACGGCAACAAGAAGATCTCGCTCGGGCGGGGCACGGGATCGGGCTTTTACAATAAGGATGTTTCCCGCTGGGTCATCGGCTATATTCTCGGTGTGGAGTGGGAGGATGTGACCGTCGCCTACACCGACCACAAGTATCCCGATATGGTGCCTTATCAGGGCGCGTACCTCTCCGCGACGGAGGACGCCTCCGCCTTTGAGTCCATGCTGGCGCAGGCGGGCGACCGGATCGTCTCATATGAAAGCCGCCGCTACAAGAGCCAGCGGCTCGTCGCCTTCTCCAACTGGCCGACCACCGATCCGTTCCTCTACCCGGAGGATATAACGACTTTCTTTATGAAGTGCGCACAGGTGGACGTGGAGCACATCCGCACTGAGGATGCCTTCCTCGCCGGTCAGTTTGCCTCCTACCATGTGTATCCCTACTATCCCGACTATCTCAACTATATCCTCAACCCCGCGGTGATGGACCGCACGCCCATCTGGGACGGCAAGGCCGTCATCTCTCGTGTGGAGACCGGCGCGGGTACGCCCATCAGCGAGTTGCTCCGGCAGGAGGACTTTTACGATGAGACCGGCACGGCGAACACCTACCTTGCCTATCTGCGCGCCCTGCGGCGGCATCACACGATGCCCGTCGTCATCTCCGAGTTCGGCGTTTCCACCGGGCGCGGCATGGCGCAGAGGGATCAGAACACCGGCCGCAATCAGGGCCATATGTCCGAGCAGGAGCAGGGGCAGGCGCTCGTGGACTGCTGGCGCGACATCACCGCGGCAAACTGCGCGGGCGGCTGCGTCTTTACCTGGCAGGACGAGTGGTTCAAGCGCACCTGGAACACCATGCACGCGGTGAATCTCCAGCGCACGCCGTACTGGAGCGACTATCAGACCAACGAGCAGTATTTCGGTCTGCTCTCCTTCGACCCCGGCAAGGAGGAAAGCGTCTGCTATGTGGACGGCGACCTCTCGGAGTGGACGGAGGAGGATAAACTCTTCGATACCGGCACGCGCGCCCTTTCGATGAAATACGACGAGAAGTTCATCTATCTGCTCGCCTATGAAAAGGGCTTTGCGAACGGACAGAAAATGCTCTACATCCCCATCGACACCACGCCGAAGACCGGCAGCACCTACTGCAAAAACTATGGCCTGCGCTTTGACCGCGCGGTTGATTTCGTCCTTGCCATCGACGGCAGAGAGAACAGCCGCCTCCTGGTGCAGGAGCGCTACGAGGTGCTGCGGGCCATGTTTTACCATGAAACGCACGACGAGGATGCATACCTTGACCCGCCGGACGCGGACACGCCGCTTTTCAAGCCCATCGACCTGATGCTCCAGACGGCGACGCCGCTGCTCACGGGCAACTGGCAGGCAAGCTCCGAGACCTACGAGACGGGCGATCTTGCCTACGGCAACGCGAACCCCGCCGCGCCGGACTACGATTCCCTCGCGGACTTCATCTTCGCGGGCGACTATGTGGAACTGAAGCTCCCCTGGCAGCTTCTGAACTTTTCAGACCCCTCGCGCATGACCATCCACGACGATTACTATGAAAACTACGGTGTGGACTACATCACCATCGACACGATGTACCTTGGTCTTACCGACGGTGCGGCGCAGGAGCGCACGCCGCTCTATCCCGCGGCGCTCAAGGGCTGGGGCAATACGGTCAGCTATCACGAGCGGCTCAAGCCCTCGTATGATGCGATGCGGAGACTCTGGCGGTAAGAAAGAGAAAGGGGAGAGCGCTGGTGTCTGTTGAAATCCTGATCTACATCTACCTCGGTATGTGCGCCGGCATGATCCTCTTTAACATTGCAACGGCGCTCCTTTCGCGGCGCAGGGAGCATCGGTCCTTCCGCGACGGCATCCGCCTTGAGCTGACGGTCTCGCGGGAGCTTGACCGTCTCGCGGAGACCGGAGCGGTCAGCGAGAAGCATCTGCGCTTCATGGAGCGCAGACTGCGCCGCGTGAACGGCATGGCGGCCTTTGACGCCGCGCTGGAGCGCCTGTGCGTGAGGCGGCCAGAGCTGACCCGCTCCTATCTGACGGCGCTTAACAGTGTGACGATCACGCTGGCAGAGGATTACTGCCGCCGCGATGAGATCGAGGCGGCGTATTTTCCGTATATCATCCGGAAATACCGGCTTCTCGACGGGCAGGAGAACGAGGCGCTGAAAACGATGCTGCTCGACCTGTTGCATGAATCGAGCATCTACTGCCGCGAGAATGCCATGCAGGCGCTCTACACGGCGGGCGATCCCGCCGTCCTTGTGCGTGCGCTGCGGATCATCGACGCAAGCAGCCTCTATTATCACAGCAAGCTCCTCTCCGACGGCTTGCTGAACTACACGGGCGACACATGGGAGCTTGCCGACGCGCTTTGGGAGGCGTTTGATGCGTTTCAGCCGTGGATGCAGGTGACGCTGCTCAACTATTTCCGCTTTTCCTCCGGCGCATACTGCGAGAAAATACACGCGCTCCTCAACGATCCCGCGCAGGACGACGAGGTGCGCTTTGCCTGCCTGCGCTATTTCGGTCGCTACCCCTATGAGCCGGTCTATCCCGATCTGCTGCGCTATGCGGCGCCCTCGGAAAACGCGCGTTGGGAGTACGCCGCCATCGCCTCGTCGGTGCTGGCGAGCTATCCGGGGGCGGAGACTGCGGCGGTGCTGAAGAGAAACCTCTATCATCCCAACTGGTATATCCGCTTCAACGCGTCAAAAAGTCTGGAGCAGCTCGGCTTCGGCTACCGCGATCTGATCGACGTGATCGAGGGGCACGACCGCTACGCCTCCGAGATCCTGCGCTATCGCTTTGATGTGCGGGAGCTGGAGGAGCGAAAGGAGGACGCAGTATGTACGACGGTATAAAGCTGTTTCTTGAGTGGGTGGGCTATTTCTTTATCGCTTATCTGATCGGCTACTCGACCTTTCTGTTTCTGTCGGTCGTCGTCGGCTCACTTGAGCTATACAAGCACCGCCGGCAGGAAATGCTCAAAAGCATTCTGCCCTCGGATTACTACCTGCCCATCAGTATCATCGTTCCCGCCTACAATGAGGAGATCACCGTGGCAGACACCGTGCGCTCGCTGCTGACGCTGGAATACCGCGCCTATGAGATCATTGTGGTGGACGACGGATCGAAGGACCGCACCTCGGAGGTGTTGGCCGAGACATTTGATATGCACCTTGTTCACCGGCCCATTCGCCGGCAGATCAACTGTCAGCGCGAGGAATACGTCTATGAGACACGCGCACAGAAGGTACCGGTGACACTCATCCGAAAAAAGAACGGCGGCAAGGCAGACGCGCTGAACATGGGCATCAACGCCGCAAATTTCCCGTACTTTATCTGCATGGACGCGGACTCCGTTCTGCAGTACGACTCTCTGCGCCGCATCGCCCAGCCGATATTGGAAAACGGCAATGTGGTGGCGGTTGGCGGCATCGTCCGCATCTCCAACGATGTTGAGCTGGAAAACGGACGGGTGAAGCATTACCGGCTGCCGCGCAATATTCTCGCCTTCATGCAGGTGCTGGAATATGACCGTTCGTTTCTTGCCTCCCGCATCCTCTTTGACCGCTTCAACGGCTCGCTCATCATTTCCGGCGCCTTCGGGCTGTTCAAAAAGGATACCGTCATCGCGGCAGGTGGCTATGACAGCGGAACGGTGGGCGAGGATATGGAGCTTGTGGTCAAGCTGCACGAATACTGCACGGTCAACAACATCGACTATGCCATTCGCTACGCATCCGACGCGATCTGCTGGACGCAGGCGCCCGAGCGGCTGCGCGATCTGTGCAAGCAGCGCAAGCGCTGGCATCTGGGCCTGTTCCAGAGTATGTACAAGCATCGCGTCATGTTTTCCAATCACAGGTTCGGCGCGGTGAGCTTTGTATCCTATCTCTATTTCCTCATTTACGAGCTGCTTTCGCCGTTTATTGAGATATTCGGCGTTTTTACAATGGTGCTCGCGTGGTGGTTCGATTTGATCAACGTCCCGTTTATGCTGCTCTTTTTCCTGATCTACGCCGTGTTCGGCTCGGTCCTGACGCTTACTGCCTTTTTCTCGCGCATCTACACGGCGGACCTCACGCTCTCGTTCGGCGATGGCCTCAAGGCCGTCTGTCTGTGTCTCTTTGAGCTGGTGTTCCTGCGCTTTATTCTCGCATGGGTGCGCTGCACGGCCTTTATCGGCTATAGGAAGAAAAAACTCAGCTGGGGGCGCATCGAGCGCCGCAAGATCGATTTGAAATAAAGGGGGGGTGCCGCCTGTGCGCCGAAAAAAGCTCTTGGAAATCACGCTCTGCGCCGTGCTGACGATCGGAGCGCTGCTGTGCTGTATGCAGGATGCAAGCGCGAGGGAGACGCTCCTGATCTCGGGAAACGCCGATCTCTATCCCATCGAGTCCTATGACCGCGGCAGGGAATGCTATGTCGGATTGCTGCCGGAGCTGTACGAGCGCCTGAGTGAGCAGACAGGGTACGATCTTGTCTATCTTCCGTACAGCAAGAACACAACGCAGGCGCAGCAGACCGTAAACCGGCAGGCGGACATTATTTCCGCCTATCCCTCCGGCGCGGTCGACAGCGGCGCGATGCGCCGTCAAGTGCTGCTCTGCACGATAGAACATGACGGCGCAGAGCGCGCGATATATGTTGGCTTTACCAACGCACTCACGCCGGAACTGGCCGGCGCGCTTGCACAAGCGCTGGAGGACCTCTCCGGCGCGGAGAGCATCGGCGTCCTGGCAGACTATACGAATAGCAGCGGCGCGGAAGCCTACCGTACCAGGTGGCTCATTACGCTCGCCGCATTGATCGCGGCGATGCTTGCCGCGGCGGTCGCGCTGATAGTCTTTGCGCGAAAAAAGCGTGCCGAGCAAAAGACCAACGCCCTCATCGATCCGCGCTACGGCATCGGAAATGACCGCTTTTATCTGCATTGCGTGGAAACGCTGCTCCCCGCTCCGCTGCGGAGTCTTACCTATGTTGTCTGCGTCGGCTGCGATATGACTTCGCTGGAGCATCGCTGCGGCGAGGCGGAGCGCGAGGAGCTGTTCTGCCGCGCGGCGGAGTTTCTCCGGCGCGGCTGCGCCCGCGAAGATTACCTTGCCTGTGTGGGGCGCGGAATGTTCGCCCTGGTGTGCCAACGCAGCAGCCGCGAGGCGGCACAGCAGCATACGGAAGCGCTGGTGCGGGAGCTGAACGCATACCTTGAGGGTTTTCGCGCGGAATACAACGGGTCTTTCCGCGCGGGCATCTGCTCACTGGAGGAAAACCCGGACTACAGCGGCGAGGCCGCGCTCTATAGCGCGCGGCAGGGCTGCGCCTATGCGTTCGGTCACGGTATGCTCTGCGCGTTCGGCAATAAGCGTATGGTCGGTGAAAGCGAGCAGCTCGACCGGCTGCGCCGCCGCACGGCGGAGGCTGTCGCCAAGGGCGAGTTTGAACCGTACTTCCAATTTGTGGTGGATCGCGGCGGCACGATCATCGGTGCGGAGACCGTATCCCGCTGGCAAAGCCCCGAGGATGGACTGCTGCCGCCGTCCAAGTACATCGACCTGATGATCCGCGCCGGTACGGTCACAGAACATGATCTCTATATGCTCCGCTGCGCGTGCGTGCAGCTCCAGACGTGGAAGCGGGAGGGGCGCGGGACGCTGTGGCTCTCATGCAACTTCACGCGCCAGTCCATCGCGGACGAAAAGATCCTCGCGCGCGTGCGCGAGATCGTCGAGCAGTACGACTTTACGCGCGACCGCCTTGTGGTGGAGCTGACGGAGGACTCCTACACGCACGACCGCGAGACGGCGCTGCGGACGATCGAGGGGCTGCACGCGATGGGGCTTCGCATCGCGTTGGACGATATGGGTGCCGGTTACTCCTCGCTTTCGGATCTGTGTACCTACCCAATCGACGGCGTGAAGATCGACCGCAGCATCCTCCTCGATGCGGAGGAGGAGCGCGGAAGGGCATTGCTTGCCGGTTTGGTGCAGCTTGCTCACAGCATGGGTATCCGAGCGCTGTCTGAGGGCGTGGAAACAAAGGAACAGTTGGATATTGCGCTTGCGGCGGGCTGCGACTTCATTCAGGGCTTTTATTTCTCGCGCGTCCTGCCGAAGCGGGAGGCGGAGCGCTATCTGCGCGAGCTGACAGAGCAGTAAGGAGAAAGAAATGGAAAACAAAACGCGTTCGCGTGTCATGCTGGCGATCACGCTGTTCAGCGCGATCATATTGTCGGGTACGGTCTTCGTCTGCGCAAGGCGCGCAGGTGAGGAGGTCACACAGCGCTCCTTCGATGAGCTGACGACCGCAACAAAGGAGCTTGCCAAGGACATCAACAATGCCACACGCACGGACCAGATCATTCTCTCCGCCATGGCGGAGCTGATCGCGGGGCAGGACGAGGACGATCTGGATTCTGTGCTGCGCATCATGAACACCTTCAGCCTTGATAAGAGCTTTGTCTCCACCGTCGCGCTGCTGCGACCCGACGGCACGCTGCTGCTGACCGACGGCGCCCGCTACGACGTTTCCGACACATTCGATTTTGAAACGGAGGCGGCGCGGGGCGCGTACATCTCCGACCGCGTCACAAGCTACTTTGCGCCGGAAAAGCTGGTGGTGCGCAGCGTCGTGCCGGTGAAGCGCGACGGCGAGACCATCGCCATCCTCTATGGCATGGTGTCGTTGCAGGAGCTCTCGCGCAGCTACAAGACCGACCTTTACGGCGGCAACGCCTTCGTTCTCATCGTGGATGGAAATACCGGCGACATTCTGGTGGACACCTGGCACGATACGCTCGGCAATCTCTCCGACCTGAGTGGCCGGAAAATGCTCAAGGGCTACACCTACGAGGATGCGATGAAAAAAATCCCCAACGGCATCGGCGGCGATATGTGCACCGTATCCCGCTCCACGGGGCTGACGCTCTACCTGCACTACGAGCCGGTCGGCATCAACAACTGGAGCGTCGTTCTCGGCGTCAGCGAGCAGGAAGCGCTGGCGGAAACGCGCGGCGTGGTGAAGATCCTCTACCTGATGTCGGTCATCGTCGGCGTGATTTTGCTGAGCTATCTTGCCTACATCAGCTGGTACCTGATCTCGGCGCGACGCGGCGTTTACCGTATGAGCATTACGGACCAGGGCACGGGCCTGATGAACCGTGTCGCCTATGAGAAGTGTCTGCGCAAGAGCGACCAGCGCGTCATCGCTCCGGCCGCCTGCATTTATATCGACGCGAACGGCCTGCACGAGATCAACAACGAGCGCGGTCACGAGGCGGGCGACCAGCTGCTGCGCGCGGTCGCAGAGCGTCTGCGGGAGCAGTTTCCGAGGGACGATCTCTACCGCGTCGGCGGCGACGAGTTCGTCATGTTTCCCGCGCCGGCGGCAGAGGCGGAATACGAGGCGCGGATGCGGGCGGTTTCTGAAAGCCTTGCCGCGCAGGGCTACAGCATCTCCTACGGCATCGCCGTCTGCGAGGCGGCAAATGGGCTAAGCGAGCTGGTCCGCGAGGCGGACGAGAAGATGCTCGAGAGCAAGCGCGCCTACTACGCCGAGCACGATCGCAGAAGGCCGAGATAACGCCAAGACGATAAAACCGCTTTAGAATATAACAGCAAGCCTCCGGTCATAGACCGGAGGCTTGTATTTTGCCCGGGCGCGTGATAGGATAAGAAAAAGAGCACGAAAAGAGGATCGAATATGATCGAGTCAAAGATCTATATAGGGCTGAACGATGTGACCACCAACACACAGCTTTTTGAAAGCGAAAAATATATCCGTGTGCTTCGCAGCGTGTGCTATTCGTACAATGTGCCCTTCTCCTTCAACGTGCAGGAGGGCGGGTACATTTACGAAAGTGGGGACTACGCCCGGGAGACGAGCCTGGTCCTCACCCTGATCGACGCCGAGAAAACCGTTGTGGACGATATTGCCAGGGATCTCTGCGCCTTCTTCCACCAGGAGTCCGTCCTGGTCACGGAGAGCCAGATACAGGCGCATTTCATCCGCGAAACGTTGGAGTGATGGGCCGCTCTCGACCACAGCGGCAGGCGCAGGGCTCATAATCCGAATCGTGCCCCTATTTGAAACAAGCGCCCGGCTTCGCCGGGCGCTTGTCAGTTTACTTTTCACTTTTCCTCTGACTCCGCTATCTTTCCCGGCTTGGAGCGGATAAACTCCTGCACCAGCGTGTAGATCACGGCGCACACCGGCACGCCCAGCAGCATACCTAACACGCCGAACGCTCCGCCGCCGATGGTAACGGCGGCCAGCACCCACAGCCCCGGCAGGCCCACGGATTTGCCCACCACCCTGGGATAGATCAGATTGCCCTCCACCTGCTGCAAAATCAGCAGGAAGATCAAGAACCACAGCGCCTTGATGGGGCTTTGGAACACGATGAGGAACGCCCCGGTGGCCGCGCCGATCCATGCGCCGAAGATGGGGATCAGCGACAGCGCCGCAATGATCACCGACACCGGCAGGGCATAGGGCAGCCGCAGGATCAGCATACCGAGGCAGCACAGCGTGCCCAGGATAACTGCCTCCGTCACCTGACCGGACACAAAGCTGGAAAAGGCGTTGTTGGTCAGGCTCAGCAGGTGCATCAGCCGGTCGGCGGCCTTCTTAGGCAGGATTCGCTGTAGCAAACGCTTGGCCTGCGCGATCAGTGTCTCTTTCTGTGCCAGCAGATACACGGAAAACACCAGCGCCAGCAGCAAGTTCACCAGTGCGCCTACAATAGACGTGGTGATGTTCAGCGTGGTGTTCACCACACTGTCGCCCTTTTCCTGCAAGAACCCTGTGATGGTATCCTTCACCTGGTCGGCGTTCAGCGCCAGCTCCGGCAGCATCACGCCGTGCTCCTCCGCGAAGCCGCTCAGGTTTTCCCACCACGTCTGAACCTGCGCCACATAGGTGGGGATATTGGCCACCAGCGTGCTGCCGGCCTCCTCCAGCCGGGGGATGAGGATGAAGATAATGGCAAAGATGATGCCCAAAAACAGCACCATCGTCAGCGTCAGACACACGCCTCGCTTCAGCTTATCCCGCCATGGGCTGCTCCACCTGGTCAGCGCCCTGTCCCACAGCCGCTCCAGCGCCTTCAGCAGCAGGTTCAGCACAAAGGCGATGCAGATGCCGATGAGCAGCGGCGACAGCAGTGACCCAATGCTCTTCAGTACGCCGCCCAGCAGCGACAGGTTGTTTAAGCCCCAGTACAGCAGCGTCGCAAAGGCAATGAGCAGCATGACGCGCTTAATGGTCTTGTTGTTCAGTTCCAATCCATATCCCGCCCTTCTCGTAGGTTCACAGAGCATTTTATCACATCATGCACCGCATTTCCATGCAGAAAACCGCAAATTTTTTGTAAACACCTCTCCCTGCACCCTCTTTTCTTTCAACAGCGAAAGAAAAGAGGAAAAGAAACGCCGCCAAAAACTACGTTTTTGGATTTCCTTACGCGGCTTCACCTGATTTTAGTCTTGTTGAAATAAGCCACGCGAACGTTGTGCCGTGGAAACTTCACCGAAATATTGCATTGTCTCTGCTTCTTGGAGCGCTGCCGCTTTTGCTCTGAAATGTAGGCGCAGCAGGTTCTGCCGTGGCTGAGATCAGCGGCAGCGGCGCAGACGCGGAGACGATCCTTTTGACCGCACGACAAAGTTAAATTCCCGTGACCGTGTGGTACAAGCTGCCGAAAACCACAAGGCATAGCGCGCAGGAAGTCTTGAAACCTGCGGTTTCAAGCAGACCTTTTGGTCACTTTTGGGGCTGTGGCCAAAAGTGACCCGCGCTCGGGGGCGCGGAACCCTCTCCTGCCGCTGTTGGAAGAAATGGGGCCGCCGGAGGCAGGGATGAAAATTCTCGATCCCTATACCCACCGCAATTACCTGACAGAAAAATACGCTATGTTGTCAAAAATCGCCCGTTTACCCCGCCTTGGGCGCGGGGATCTGCCGCGACACACTGAGCACCATGCCCATCTCCACCAGCTGCAAGCACAGCGCCGTGCCGCCATAGCTGAAGAACGGCAGGGAGATACCGGTGGTGGGCACGAAGCCCGACACCACCGCGATGTTCAGGAAGGTCTGAAGGGCCAGATGGGTCATGATGCCCACCACCAGCAGCGCGCCGAACCGGTCGCGGGCATGGAGGGCGATCCAGAAGCCCCGCAGGATCAGCAGGGCGAAGATCAGCATAATGACGCAGGCGCCGATAAGCCCCAGCTCCTCGCATACCACGGAAAAAATAAAGTCGTTGTACTGCTCGGGCAGGTACAGAAACTTCTGGCGGCTTCGCCCCAGCCCCACGCCCAGCAGGCCGCCGGAGCCGATGGTGATCAGGCTCTGCGCCAGCTGATAGCCGTCGCCGGAGTAGTCCAGCCACGGGTCGTGCCACATGGCGATGCGGGCCGCGCCGTACTTGATGATACCCTTTTCCGCCAGCCGGATAAACAGAAAGCCGAGCGCGGCCACGCCGCCCACGCCGGCGCCCACCAGCCAGCCCTGGATACCGCCTACGATCATCAGTACCGCGCCGGTACACAGGATCAGCACCGTGCCGGACAGGTGGGGTTCCAGCATCATCAGCACGGAGATGACACCCAGCAGCGCCACATAGGGCAGGATGCCCTGCCGCCACGTCAGCATTTTCTCCTTCTTTTTGGAGATGGTGTCGGCAAAGTAGACGATGACCGCCAGCTTGGCGATCTCCGACGGCTGGAACTGGAACACGCCCTTGATGCCCAGCCAGCGGGTGGCGTTGTTGGCGGTGATGGCCAGCGGGTTGTGGGGGATGATGACCAGGATCAGCAGGAAAAGCGCCAATCCCACCAGCATGCGGGAGGCGCCGCGCCAGCGCTGGTAGTTGATCTTGGCTATCACGAACATGGCCGCCATGCCCACTGCGGCGAACAGCGCCTGCCGCTTGAAGTAGTAGGTGCCGTCCCCGGTGTCGTAGTAGGCGCGGGGAAAGCTGGCGGAGAACAGCATGATCAGGCCCACCACCGTCAGCAGCACCGTTAAAATGAGAAAGGGCAGATCCATGGAGCCTCTGGCGGCCTGCTTGTGCTTCTGCTCCATCTGGCGCATCCGCTCTCTGGCGACCTTCTGCGCCTGATATTCCTCCCGGGTCACGGCTGTCCCTCCTCTCCCAAAAACTGGAAAAACCTGCAAAAAAACCTGCAATAGATAGCTTCATGATGAAGGACGACCTGAAGGTAAAAAGCCCGGTTTTATTTCATCATGCAATTGTTTTCAGAAGCTGAACCGCTGATACACGGCGAAGTAGGCCAGCAGACAGAAAAGCGCGCTGACGGTGGAGAACACCGCCACGATCTTCGTCTCCTTCCAGCCGCACATCT
>ERZ825137.3919-NODE-3919-length-15434-cov-2.705638_pt1 | contig 15434 bp, 15 predicted proteins | sample MGYA00519873_ERZ825137 | MGnify/ENA primary metagenome ERZ825137 (study PRJEB31778, sample SAMEA3449190) | human gut metagenome | biome: human gut; feature: human-associated habitat; material: faeces | place: United Kingdom | collected 2010/2012 ...
CTGAAGCATATGGCTGTAAGTATCTGATTCGGAGAGAAGCAGCTGTGCAATATGCTGTAAAACAGAAAGCTCTCCGCATTCACTTCCAAAGCATAATGTATCGATGCATCCCAGACCTTCCAGAATAGAGATGGCGCCTTGGGCGAAGAATTCGGCACTGCCGGATGCATAGCAGACAGGAAGCTCGCAGATAGCCGATGCGCCGTTTAGAAGTGCCATATGCGCACGGGAATGCTTGGATAGAAGCGCAGGAGTTCCGCGCTGTACATAATCGCCGCTCATGACGATTACAACCCGGTCGGCACCGGTTAGTTCCCTGGCTCTTTCTATATGATAAAGATGTCCGTTGTGAAATGGGTTATATTCTGTGATAAGTCCAACAGTTTTCATAAGAATCTCCTTGTATAACATTCTGAAATTGATTATACTATACAATGATTTGGTACGCAAATGGGATGTTTGCCGGGCAAGATCCGAAGAAAGGAGGAGGCATATTATTATGGAAGAAAATATGAATGAGGAAGCCTTAACGGCAGACGGGCAAAAAGACGATGATATTGATTATGTAGAAGACAGAGAAGAACTGACTGAAGAACGTATTAAGGATATGCTGGATGCCCGGGAATATAAAGAATTGAAAGAAGAACTGGAAACAAATATGTATCCGGTGGATCTTGCGGAGATTCTGGAAGAATTTGATCAGAAACACATGGTGCTGGTATTCCGTCTGCTTGCAAAAGAAGAAGCGGCAGAGACATTTTCATATATGAACAGCGATATGCGCGAAGACCTGATCAATGCACTGACGGATTCCGAACTGGAAGAGATCATGGAGGAAATGTATCTGGATGATACCGTTGATGTGCTGGAAGAGATGCCTGCCAACGTGGTAGACAGACTGCTGATGGTGACAGATGCGGAAAAACGTCAGCAGATCAATCAGCTTCTTCAGTATCCGGAGGACAGTGCCGGAAGTGTGATGAATGTAGATTATATTGCACTGCGAAGAGAGATGACGGTTGCTGATTCCATATTAAAAATAAGACAGGTTGGTCTCAACCGGGAGACGATTTATACCTGTTATGTAACAGAACAACGTCATCTGATCGGGCAGGTTGACATAAAAGAACTGCTGACCAGCAGTGAATCCAAGACGGTTGAAGAGATCATGGATACAAATATGTTGTATGCCCGTACGACAGACGATCAGGAAGACGTTGCTAATATCATTACAAAATATGGTCTGATCGCATTGCCGATCGTAGATCATGAAAACTGTATGGTCGGTATTGTAACCGTTGATGATGCGATGCAGGTACTTCAGGATGAGACAACGGAAGATATCAGCATCATGGCAGGTGTCAGTCCAAATGAAGATTCTTATTTTGAAACATCCGTTTTCCAACAGGCGAAAAACCGTACGCCGTGGTTGATGCTACTGATGCTTTCGGCAACGATCACGGGCGAAATACTGGGATATTATGAGCAGGCGATGGCTGCGATGCCGATCTTGATCACATTTATTCCGATGTTGATGGGAACGGGAGGAAACTGCGGATCTCAAAGCTCGACTCTGATTATTCGAGGTCTTGCGGTCGGCGAAATTGAGTTTTCGGATATTTTTAAAGTTATCTTTAAAGAGATCAGAGTGGCGCTTGTTGTCGGAACTCTTCTTGCGTTTGTGAACGGGGTAAGAATCTGTATTATGTATGATCGTAACATTATGCTGGCAGTTGCCCTTGGAATTACAATGATCGCAGTTGTAATGATGGCAAAGTGTATCGGGTGTATCCTTCCTCTTCTGGCAAAGAAGATCGGACTTGATCCGGCAATCATGGCGGCTCCGCTTATTACAACAATTCTTGATACATGCACAATCCTTGTTTATTTTAACATCGTAACAACGATGTTTAGGCTGTGAGGGTAAAAGAACGGAAGAAAAGAACAAAGGGAAGAGAAAACAAATAACAAAGGGCATAAGAAACCAAAGATTGATATTTTTATAACAATCATACAAAGATGAAAAGAAATTGTATAAAATTGTACTTAAAAATGCACATGGAATCCCCTTGTATACAAAATCCCTTTGCGTTATAATAAAAATATAATTGTGAAAAATGAAAGGTGGCTTTTAAATCATGGGATTTATCGATGAAATCAAGGCAAGAGCAAAAGCTGATAAAAAGGTGATTGTTCTTCCTGAGACAGAGGACGAAAGAACTTATAAGGCTGCGCAGACGGTCTTAAGAGAAGGGATTGCAGATTTGATTCTCGTAGGAAACGAAGAAGAAATCGAGAAAAATAAAGGCGCATATGATATTACAGGCGCTGTGATCGTTGATCCGGCTAAAAATGATAAAACAGAAGAGTATATTGCAAAGCTTGTTGAATTAAGACAGAAAAAAGGAATGACAGAAGAGCAGGCAAGAGAGCTCCTCCTGAATAATTATCTGTACTACGGCGTTATGATGGTGAAAATGGGAGACGCCGACGGTATGGTGTCCGGAGCATGTCATTCTACGGCGGATACACTTCGTCCGTGTCTTCAGATCTTGAAGACAAAGCCGGGAACAAAACTTGTATCTGCATTCTTTTTAATGGTTGTTCCTGACTGTGATATGGGAGCGGACGGAACGTTCATCTTCGGAGATGCCGGACTTGAGCAAAACCCTGATCCGGAAAAACTGGCAAACATTGCACTTTCTTCCGCAGAATCTTTCGAGACGCTGACAGGAAAAGAACCGATTGTAGCGATGCTTTCTCATTCTACAAAAGGAAGTGCAAAACATGCAGATGTCGATAAAGTTGTAGAAGCAACAAAGATCGCGCACGAACTTGCGCCGGAATTAAAATTAGACGGAGAGCTTCAGCTTGACGCCGCTATCGTTCCGGAAGTCGGAGCATCGAAAGCTCCGGGCAGTGAAGTGGCAGGTAAAGCGAACGTGTTGATCTTCCCTGATCTTGATGCCGGCAATATCGGATATAAACTTGTACAAAGACTTGGAAAGGCAGAGGCATACGGACCGCTTACACAGGGAATCGCAGCTCCTGTCAACGATCTGTCACGCGGATGCAGCGCAGAAGATATTGTGGGTGTTGTTGCAATTACGGCGGTGCAGGCACAGGCAGAGTAAGATCGAGTACATAGAGAGTTTCAGTAAAACTTTCTGTTTATATAGTTTATAAAAACAAAAATGGAGGAGAAGTAATGAACGTATTAGTAATCAACTGTGGAAGTTCTTCATTGAAATTTCAGCTCATTAACGCGGAATCAGAAGAAGTTTTGGCGAAAGGAATTTGTGAGAGGATCGGAATTGACGGACGTCTGACGTATCAGCCGGAAGGCGGAGAAAAAGAGGTGTCGGAAAAGGCGATGCCGACCCATACAGAGGCAATTCAGTTTGTGATTGAAGCTCTTACAAATCCGGAAACGGGTGTTGTTAAGAGTTTGGATGAAATCGGAGCTGTAGGACATCGTGTCGTACACGGCGGAGAAAAGTTTGCATCCTCAGTTGTGATTACAGAAGAAGTGAAGAAAGCGATAGAGGAATGTAATGATCTTGCGCCGCTTCATAATCCGGCAAACTTGATCGGTATTACAGCCTGCGAAAAACTTATGCCGAATACACCTATGACAGCTGTATTCGATACGGCGTTCCATCAGACAATGCCGGAAAAAGCATATATGTACGGACTTCCATACAATTATTATGAGGATTATAAGATCAGACGTTACGGCTTCCATGGAACAAGCCACAGTTTCGTATCTAAGAAAGCGGCGGAAGTGATGGAAAAACCGTATGAAGAACTGAAGACGATCGTATGTCATCTCGGAAACGGATCAAGTGTGACAGCTGTCATGAACGGACAATCTGTAGATACTTCTATGGGAATGACTCCGTTGGAAGGTCTTGTAATGGGAACACGTTCGGGAAATATCGATCCTGCGATCATGGAATTTATCGCAGAGAAAGAACATCTTGATATTGCAGGCGTGATGGACGTTCTTAATAAGAAGTCAGGTGTGTTCGGTATTTCGGGAGAACTCTCAAGCGATTTCCGTGATCTGACAAATGCGATGAATTCAGGAGATAAAAAAGCGAAGATCGCAATGGACGTATTTTCCTATAATGTTGCCAAATATGTCGGAGCATATGCGGCGGTAATGAATGGGGTAGACGATATTGTATTTACTGCGGGAATCGGTGAGAATGACGATTATGTAAGAGAACAGGTGTGTTCTTATCTGGGATATCTCGGAGTTGACTTTGATAAAGAGGCAAATACAGGTTTGAGAGGAAAACAGGCTGAGATTACAAAAGCGGGTTCAAAAGTAAGGGTATTTGTTATTCCGACAAATGAAGAACTTGCGATTGCAAGAGAGACATTGGCGCTTGTAAAATAGTAAATGAGTTGAGTTGTCTTAAAGATCGTATGGAAAATACTATATTTTGTGTGTTTTCATGAAAATGACGGTTGACAAACAGAATTTACATGATATAATAATTCAGGTATGAATAGGAGTAAATAACAATGTTAATTAACCTATCAGACGTTTTGTCAGACCAGCATAAGACGGTTGAAGAAACTGTGCGGCTGGAGATGGAAGAGATCCGGATGAAATCCGGAACCTACCCCATTATCAGCAAGGAGCCGGTTCATGTTAAAGTAGAGCATATAAGGGGAAAAGAACTGCTCGTGAACGCTGAGACCAGGATTGTAGTCGCGATACCATGTGACAGATGCCTGGATGATGTGAAAAGGGAGTTTGTACTTGATTGTGCAAAGCATGTGGACGTAGGCCTCTCCGACGCAGAACTGACAGAGGAGCTGGATGAATCAAACTTTATTGACGGATATCATCTTGACGTGGACAAACTACTCAGTAATGAGATCTTGTCGGGATGGCCGGAAAAAGTACTGTGCAAGGAAGATTGTAAAGGTCTTTGCCCGGTATGCGGTCAAAATTTGAATACAAAGTCCTGCGATTGTGAAGATACGGGGCTTGATCCTAGAATGTCAGTTGTCCGTGACTTATTTAAGAATTTTAAGGAGGTGTAACCTATGTCAATCTGCCCAAAGAATAAATCTTCTAAAGCAAGAAGAGATAAAAGAAGAGCTAACTGGAAGATGAGCGCTCCGAACCTTGTAAAATGCAGCAAGTGCGGCGAACTCATGATGCCTCACCGTGTATGCAAAGCTTGCGGCGCATACAATAAACGTGAGATTATTTCCGTTGACTAATCGTGAATTGAATGAAGAGGACGTAAAATATGATTTTACGTCCTTTTTTTATTGCTATGCGTATGATAAAAAGATGTCCGACGGACATTTTTTAGTTGATTTTTACAATAATATCAATTAGAATGATTTCAGTAGCGTTAGGAGGAATGAAGATGTCTGACATGACAAGAGTAGCGCTTGATGCAATGGGCGGCGATAATGCGCCGGTGGAGATGGTAAAAGGCGCTGTAGAAGCAGTACAAAAGCGGAACGATATTCAGGTTCTGCTCACAGGAAAAGAAGAGATATTGAAGGAAGAACTTGCAAAGTATACATATCCGGATGAAAAGATTCATATTGTGAATGCGACTGAAGTGATCGAAACTGCAGAGCCGCCGGTAAAAGCAATCCGCAGCAAGAAAGATTCCTCTCTTGTGACGGCAATGAAACTTGTCAGAAACGGTGAGGCAGACGCCTTTGTTTCGGCAGGAAATTCAGGCGCGGTTCTCGTTGGAGGACAGCTTCTTGTCGGCAAGATTAAAGGGGTAGAGCGTCCGCCGCTTGCGCCGCTGATTCCGACGCTGAAAGGAGTTTCCCTTTTGATCGACTGCGGAGCGAATGTAGATGCCCGACCGTCTCATCTTGTCCAGTTTGCAAAGATGGGATCTATCTATATGGAGAGCGTTGTAGGTAAGAAGAATCCTACGGTTGGCATTGTGAATATCGGCGCGGAAGAAGAGAAAGGGAATGCCCTTGTGAAAGAGACGTTTCCGCTTCTGAAAGAGTGTCCTGATATCAATTTTATCGGAAGCGTGGAAGCGAGAGAGATTCCCTATGGCGATGTAGATGTCATCGTATGTGAAGCTTTTGTCGGCAACGTGATCCTTAAGCTTTATGAAGGCGTTGCAGGGGCGCTTGTCAAGAAGATCAAAAGTGGCATGATGGCAAATCTGAAGAGCAAAATAGGCGGTCTTTTGGTGAAACCGGCCTTGAAAGATACGTTGAAAGATTTCGACACAAGCGAACATGGCGGAGCACCGCTGCTCGGATTGAAAGGTCTTGTTGTCAAAACACATGGAAGCTCGACATCAAAAGAAGTATGTAATTCGATTATTCAATGTGTGACATTTAAAGAGCAGAAGATCAACGAAAAGATAACGTCAGTTATTCAAAAAAATCAGGAAAATATTTAAAGATCAGGTAAGGAGAAGATATTATGGAATTTGAAAAGCTTCAAAAAATTATCGCGGAAGTTCTTAATTTAAGTGAGGAAGAGATTAGACCGGACAGTACATTTGTAGATGATCTCGGAGCAGATTCTCTTGATGTATTCCAGATCATCATGGGAATCGAAGAAGAGTTTGACATTGAGATCGATAATGAAGAAGCGGAGAAAATAACAACAGTTCAGGATGCTGTTGATCAGATCAAAAAAGCAGTGGAATAATTTGGTGTAAAATGAAAAAGCCCCTGTGGGCTTTTTCGTTTTACATGGAAAAGAAATAAAGGACGGTGCAAGACACCGGGAAAGAGTAGAAAATGCATAAGAAATTAAAAGAGTTAGAACAGAAGATAGGTTATCGATTCAGAAATTTTTCTTTTCTTGAACAGGCAATGATGCACAGTTCCTATACGAATGAGCATCGGATGGAAAAATACAGATGCAATGAACGTTTAGAGTTTTTGGGAGATGCGGTCTTAGAACTGATTTCCAGTGAGTTTTTGTTTCGGCAGTCTCCGAAAGTTCCGGAAGGAGAGCTGACAAAAACAAGGGCAAGCATGGTGTGTGAGCAGTCATTGGCTATGTGCGCGAGAGACATCGATCTTGGAAGCTATCTTCTTCTCGGAAAAGGGGAAGAGGTAACAGGAGGGCGTTTTCGTGATTCTGTGACTTCAGATGCACTGGAAGCTTTGATCGGAGCAATATATCTGGATGGTGGTTTTACTAATGCAAAAGAGTTTATACATCGTTTTGTTTTGACGGACCAGGAAGATAAGAAACTCTTTTATGATAGTAAAACTATCCTTCAAGAGATTGTTCAGGCTGAAAAACTAGGAGAGATAGAATATCATCTGATAGGCGAGGAAGGACCTGATCATAACAAATCATTTTCTGTGGAACTGACGATCCGGGGCAGGTCGTACGGTAAAGGTAAAGGAAGGACTAAAAAAGCGGCGGAACAGCAGGCTGCCTATGAGGCGATTCATGTGCTGAAAAAAAGATAAAGCAGGTGTTCTATGTATTTAAAAAGTATAGAAGTGCAGGGGTTTAAGTCCTTTGCAAATAAGATTAAATTTGACTTTCATAACGGAATTACAGGCATTGTCGGACCAAATGGAAGCGGAAAGAGCAATGTTGCGGATGCAGTTCGCTGGGTACTGGGAGAGCAACGGGTAAAACAGCTCCGCGGCGGTACGATGCAGGACGTAATCTTTTCGGGAACAGAGAACAGGAAACCGTTAAGTTATGCCTCTGTAGCGATCACATTGGATAATGCGGATCACAAATTGCCTGTTGATTATGAAGAAGTTACTGTGACGAGAAAGCTGTACCGTTCAGGAGAAAGTGAATATCTGATCAACGGAGCGTCCTGTCGGCTGAAAGATATTAATGAAATGTTTTATGACACAGGTATCGGTAAAGAAGGATATTCGATTATAGGTCAGGGACAGATCGATAAAATATTAAGCGGGAAGCCGGAAGAAAGAAGAGAATTGTTCGACGAGGCTGCCGGAATCGTAAAGTTTAAGCGGAGAAAAAACCTATCGGTAAAGAAACTTGAAGAAGAACGTATGAACTTAACCCGCGTAAACGATATTTTACAGGAACTGGAAAAGCAGTTGGGACCTTTGGAAAAACAGTCGGAAACAGCGAAAGAGTATTTAAAGAAAAAGGAAGAGTTAAAGACATATGATATTAATATGTTCCTTTTGGAAGAAGAGAGGATCCGTGACTGTTTAAAAGAAACACAAAAGAAACTGGAGATCGCATCATCAGAATTAGAAGAGTCAAATATCAGTTATGATAAGATGAAAACGGAGTATGAGGCGATTGAAGAGGAAGTAGAAGAGATCGACCTTGCAATCGAAACTGCAAAAAATCGTTTGAATGAAACAAATTTACTGAAGCAGCAACTGGAAGGTCAGATCAATGTATTGAGAGAACAGATCAATACGGCTCGTATGAATGATGAGCATTATGATAACCGGTTGAATACCGTCCAATCGGAAATCAATATGAGAAAAGAGCAGAAAGCGTCTTTTGAAGAAGAAAAGAAAAATCTTTCGGAAAAGCTGCGCGAAGCGTCGCAGGCAGATACGGTTGTAAAAAAACGACTGATCGATGTGCAGACACAGATTGCGGAGCATACAGAAGAGATCGAACAGCGGAAACAGGAAATTATGGATCTTCTTGGAAACAGAGCTTCTACGAAAGCAAAAATCCAACATTTTGATACAACGAGAGATCAAATATCAACAAGAAAATCCGTGCTTGCAAGAAATATTTTAGAAGTGTCGGCAAAGGCGAAAGAGCAGGAAGAGCAGCTGCATGAACATGAAGAGCGGTTGTCTGAGATTCAAGATAAGATTCGGCTCTATAATATGCAGATTACCGAAAATGAACAGAAGATACAAAAACTTCAAGAAGAGTTAAATGTCAGACAGGAAAAATTGAATGTCGGACGAACAGCATATCACAGAGAGGCATCCAGGCTGGAATCACTGAAAAATATTACGGAGCGTTATGATGGATATGGAAACAGTATCCGTAAAGTGATGGCAAATAAGGATAAAAATCCGGGATTGATCGGCGTTGTTGCAGATATTATCAAAGTCGATAAAGAATATGAGATTGCGATTGAGACTGCTTTGGGCGGAAGTATTCAAAATATTGTTACGGATAATGAAGATACAGCCAAGCGTATGATTGATTCTTTTTTAAAGACGAATAAGTTCGGCCGGGCAACATTTTTGCCGCTTACAAGTATGAGAGGCGGAGGCGGAATTCGCAATGAAGAAGCGCTTAAAGAACCGGGAGTGATCGGTACGGCAGATAAGCTTGTTCATGTAGAGGCGCGTTTTACCGGACTGGCAGAGCAGTTGTTAGGAAGAACCCTTGTCGTTAGAACGATCGATGACGGAATTCTCATTGCAAGAAAATATAAGCAGTCGATTAGACTTGTTACTTTGGAAGGAGAATTGATCAATCCGGGAGGATCGATGACGGGAGGCGCATTTAAAAATTCCAGCAACCTGCTGAGCAGAAGACGAGAGATCGAAGAATTTGAAAAGACGGTAGCCATGCTGAAAAAAGATATGGACGCCGCCGAGGCAGATGTAAGCAGGATTAAATCTGAACGCGCGGGATGCTACAATATGGTAGATGATATCCGTCAGGAACTCAGAAAGGCATCGGTCATCGAAAATACAGCGAAGATGAATGCCGAGCAGACGAAGACGCGTATGGAGGAGGCAAAACAAAGCTGTGCAGGTTATGTCGCAGAACAAGGAAAGCTTGAAAGAGAGTTAGGAGAGATAATAGAGAACGAAGAGTCGATCAGGATGGAACTTGAGGTATCTGAAAATTTAGAAAAAGAACTCAATCTTCGGATCGAAGAACTTCATGCTCTGCTTGAAAAAGAAAGAGATACGGAGAGTGAACAGCTTAAGATCTCAGAAGAATCACATTTATCTTTGGCAGGAATGGAACAGCAGAATCTTTTCGTATCGGAAAATATTTCACGTATTGAAGAAGAGATCGTCAAGTTTCAGGCAGAACTGGAAGAATTGGATAAAAATAAAGATCATGCGTCAGATGAGATTAAGGAAAAGGAAGACAAGATAAAAGAGCTTCGGGGAACGATTGATAATTCAAGAGAATTGTTTGATGAAATTGAAAAAGAAATAACAGAACAGACAGAGGGAAGAGATGCATTAAACAGGAAGCATAAACAGTTTCTGCAAATGCGGGAAGACTTGTCAAAACATATTTCGGCTCTCGATAAAGAATGTTTCCGCCTGGACAGTCAAAAACAATCTTACGAGGCGGCGTCTGAAAAGCAGATGAATTATATGTGGGAAGAATATGAGATCACATACAATCATGCGATGAAGCTTCGTGACGAAAATCTGACGGATCTTGCGTATATGAAGCGTCAGATACAAGAGTTGAAAAATGAGATCCGAAAACTCGGCACAGTCAATGTCAATGCGATTGAAGATTTTAAAAATATTTCCGAAAGATATGCATTTTTGAAAAATCAGCATGACGACCTTGTCGAGGCGGAGCAGACGCTGATGCAGATCATTGATGAATTAGATGCTGCAATGAGAAAACAGTTTGCCGAGCAGTTTTTAAAAATAAAAGAAGAGTTCAACACAGTGTTCCGACAGTTGTTCGGAGGCGGAAAAGGAACATTGGAGTTGATGGAAGATGAGGATATTTTGGAGGCGGGAATCCGTATCATTGCCCAGCCGCCAGGGAAAAAGCTTCAAAATATGATGCAGCTTTCCGGCGGCGAAAAAGCGTTGACGGCAATTTCTTTATTATTTGCGATCCAGAATTTAAAACCGTCGCCGTTTTGTCTTCTTGATGAGATTGAAGCGGCGCTGGATGATAATAACGTGACCCGCTTTGCACAATATCTGCATAAACTGACGAAAAATACGCAGTTTATCGTAATTACGCATCGTAGAGGAACGATGACGGCAGCAGATAGACTGTATGGAATCACGATGCAGGAAAAAGGCGTTTCAACGCTTGTTTCAGTCGATCTTTTGGAAGATAAATTGGATCGCTGAGAATTGATAAAGGAATCAGAGAAAGGAATTAATTAGATAAATGGAAGAAAAAAAAGGATTTTTCAGGCGTCTTGTATCAGGTCTTGCAAAGACAAGAGATAATATTGTATCCGGGATGGACAGTATTTTTCATGGCTTTTCAAAAATAGACGAGGAGTTTTATGAGGAGCTGGAAGAGACGTTGATCATGGGCGATCTCGGAGTACACTCTACAATGGAAATATTAGAAGACCTCCGGGCAAAAGTAAAAGAAAGACATATCAAAGAACCGATTGAGTGCAGACAATTATTGATTGACAGTATCCGGGAACAAATGGATGTAGGAGAGACGGCATATGAGTTTGAAAACCGGAAATCCGTGGTGCTGGTGATCGGTGTCAATGGCGTGGGTAAGACGACTTCTGTCGGTAAGCTTGCCGGTAAGCTGAAGGATCAGGGCAAAAAGGTCCTGCTGTGCGCCGGCGATACGTTCCGTGCGGCGGCCGCCGACCAGCTGGAGATCTGGGCGGGAAACTGGCGGGAAAGTTGAAAAGTCAGGGGAAAAAGGTTGTTTTGGCGGCAGCCGATACTTTTCGTGCAGCAGCAGTGGAGCAATTGGTGATATGGGGCGAGAGAGTGGATGTTCCGGTCATTAAACAAAAGATGGGGGCCGATCCGGCTTCTGTTGCGTTTGATACGTTAAGTTCTGCAGTAGCTAATAACGCTGATGTGGTGATTATTGATACAGCAGGACGTTTGCACAATAAAGTTGGCTTGATGAACGAGCTGACGAAAATTAAAAATGTAATGAAGAAAGTAGTGCCTGATGCTCCAAACGAGGTGTTGTTGGTGCTTGATGGCTCGACCGGACAAAATGCCTTTGAGCAGGCAAAACAATTCACACTTGCAACAGAAGTAACTGCTATGGCTATAACCAAATTGGATGGGACGGCAAAAAGTGGCGTTGTTATCGGAATTTCAGATCAGTTTAAGATTCCGGTGAAATATATCGGAATGGGCGAAGGCATCGGTGATTTGTACCCCTTTGACGCCGAACAGTTTGCGGCGGCAATGCTGTAAAAAAATGTCGAAAAAAGGCCGAAAGCTTCCGAAATATGAAAGCTTTCGGCCTTTTTGTGCAAAATGCGTTCTGGCAATAATCCGACAACGCCGTATAATCAAGGCAAAAAGCCGGAGGAGACAGCGATGCCGCGACAAGCAAGAGCCAGAACGGAAAGTGGGATTCATCATATTGTAGTGCAGGGCGTTCGCAGAAAAAATATTTTTGAAGGAAAGACCGAGAAGGATTTGTATCGCAGCATTCTGCTGCGCTATAAGGCGGAGTTTGCTATGGAGCTGTACGCCTACTGCATTCTGGCGAATCATTGCCATATTTTGCTGCGCGAAGGGGAGATCGATGTGTCCAGCTTTATGCGGCGTGTGGGGGTCAGCTATTCCTATTGGTATAAGAAAGAAAAGCGGCCGGAGGCTGAGGGAGAGGAGGCCGCCGTATTCCGCGGCCGGTACCGCAGTGAGCCGCTGGAGGAGGAACGCATTGCATCGGTTACGGCATATATTCAGAACGAACCGGTCCGCAAGGGCATCGCATCCTGTCCGGAGGAATACTTCTGGAGCAGCGCTTATCGCTGTTTCGGCCGGCCGTCGGCGGGTCAGCCGCTGTATGCCCCGGCCGCAAACGAACGGGGGCTGTGTCTGGAGGAGGTTCCGGCCAAATTCGGAAAAAGCCGCGAGGAGGCGGAGGCCGCTGTCCGCCGCCGGCTGGGCGGCCGCAGCCCGGAGGAAATTCAATATATGGATCGGGAGGAACGCAATAACCTGCTGCGGCAGATGCGGCACGAGGACGAAATCAGCATCCAGCTGCTGGCGCAGATCACAGGCGTCGGTCGGGGCGTGATTCAGCGCTTGCGCTGAAGTCTATGCCGGGACTTGGCTTTGTCGTGCAGCACGGAAAACGGATTGCCGCCGGCGGTTCCTCCTATACCCGCTATCGGCCGGAAATTGAAATCGAGGAGGATACAGCAGAGAAAGTGTTTGCCGGACAGAAATTCAATCTTTGTTTATTTTTTATCAAAAAGCAGTTTTATGGTTGAAAAAATTTTGTGTTTGTGATATATTGTGATATAATGAGTTAGAGTTGGCTTATGGGCATGAGCGGAGAAACAATCTTTCTTTTCATGTGCCGGCGGCCCGGAAAGGAGGACGTGAAAATGAAAGGATTATCCGTTCTTGAAGCTGCGAGTATATCTCCGCTGGCTGTCATGGGCTTGGGCTTGGCGATTGTTTTTATCGGACTGATCTGCATCATTATTCTGGTGACGATTATCGGAAAAATTATGCAGGCCGGCTCCGGAAATAAAGCGACCGTCCTGCTGCCGGCTGAGACGGCACCTGTGGTTCAGTCGGAAGACATTCCGAACCGCGGAGAATTCGTGGCGGCCGTTACAGCGGCTATCGCAGAGGAGCTTGGAGAAGACATTTCAAAAATCCGGATCCATTCGATCCGACGCATTTAATTCCAATGGAAGAAAGGGTAGAATGAAATGAAAAAGTATCGTGTAAACGTAAATGGCACTGATTATGAAATTACACTGGAGGCCCTGAAGGAGGGCGAAGATTTTGCTCCGAAGGCCGCTCCGGCCCCGGCGGCCGCTCCGGCTCCCGCAGCTTCTGCAGCAGTTCCGGCCGGCGCCGAGACGGTAAAATGCCCCATGCCCGGAACGATTCTTTCCGTGAACGTGAAGGCGGGCGATGCGGTGAAGACCGGTCAGGTCCTGATGATTCTGGAAGCGATGAAGATGGAGAATGAGATTGTTGCGGCGCGCGACGGCCGGATTGCTTCCGTAAATGTTGATAAGGGAGCCAGCGTAGAGAGCGGCACCGTTCTGTGTGTGATTGAATAAAAGGTTAAGGCATTTGCGGCCCTCGTCTGCGAAGCGGCGAGAGTGAAACAGGCCGCAATTCCACATGAAAGGGAGCTTTCGCAAAGAGAAAGCTATGGTCATAACTATGGAAACAATTCTGAATTTTCTGCAGCAGACGGGATTTTCAATGATTATGGAGGACCCGCGGGTCCTGGTCATGATCGTGATTGCGTTCGCTCTGCTGTATCTGGCGATTAAAAAAGGCTTTGAGCCGCTCCTGCTGATGCCTATTGCATTCGGCATGCTGCTCACGAACCTGCCCGGTGCGAATATGTATCATACGGAATTCTTTTCCGGCGGTCATGTTCACTGGGATCAGGTAGCCGATTTCGGCTTGATTGACTATTTGTACTTAGGCGTTAAGCTGGGCATCTATCCCTCGCTGATCTTCATGGGTGTCGGTGCGATGACGGATTTTGCGCCGTTGATTGCCAACCCGAAGAGCCTGCTGTTGGGTGCGGCGGCGCAGCTGGGTATTTTTGTTACGTATATCGGAGCCGCGACTCTGATGGGCTTTTCTCCGCAGGAAGCGGCCTCGATCGGTATTATCGGCGGCGCTGACGGTCCTACCGCAATTTATGTAACGACGCGGCTGGCTCCCGATCTCCTGGGCCCCATCGCGGTAGCGGCGTATTCGTACATGGCGCTGGTTCCTGTAATTCAGCCTCCGATCATGCGCGCGCTGACAACGAAGAAGGAGCGGGAGATCGAGATGAAGCAGCTCCGTCCCGTTTCCAAGACGGAGAAGATTCTCTTCCCGATCGTGGTTACCGTGTTCGTAGCGCTGCTCGTTCCGTCGGCGGCCCCGCTGATCGGCGCCCTGATGCTCGGCAACCTGATGAAGGAATCGGGTGTGACGGAGCGTCTGAGCAAGACGGCACAAAACGAGCTGATGAATATTGTTACGATTTTCCTTGGCATTTCCGTCGGAGCGACGGCTTCGGCCGATGCATTCCTGAACTGGCGGACGATGGGCATCCTGGCGCTGGGCGTTATAGCCTTCAGCTTCGGTACGGCCGGCGGCGTCCTGTTGGCGAAGTTCATGAACCTGTTTACCAAGGATAAGATTAATCCGTTGATTGGTTCGGCCGGCGTATCGGCCGTTCCGATGGCGGCGCGTGTATCGAATGTAGAGGGTCAGAAAGCCAAGCCCGGCAATTTCCTCCTGATGCATGCAATGGGACCCAATGTAGCCGGCGTAATCGGTTCGGCTATTGCGGCCGGTGTTCTGCTGGCTCTGTTCGGAGCAAGATAGGAAGACGGTGGTAAGAATGGAGAATACAATGGGAAAATTATACGTGGTGGGCTTCGGCCCCGGCGGCTATGAGCATATGACCGCCAAATGTATCGACGTCATCAATCATGCAGATATTATTACAGGCTATACCACCTATGTGGAGATGTTAAAGGAGTTCTTCCCGGATAAGAATTATCTGGCCACACCTATGATGCAGGAAGTGAAGCGCTGCCGGATGGCGGTGGAAGAAG
>ERZ825137.3922-NODE-3922-length-15425-cov-3.890176_pt1 | contig 15425 bp, 14 predicted proteins | sample MGYA00519873_ERZ825137 | MGnify/ENA primary metagenome ERZ825137 (study PRJEB31778, sample SAMEA3449190) | human gut metagenome | biome: human gut; feature: human-associated habitat; material: faeces | place: United Kingdom | collected 2010/2012 ...
AAAAATATCGCAGAAATAGCTTTGCGATATTAGCAGAAAATAGTATAATAACAGTAGCTGTGAAAGATGAGACAGTTACTGAGAAATGAAGGTAACCGGGGCAGTAGCCTGCAGTTACCTTCTGTGTTATAGAAAGAAGGACAGGTACGATGGGATTTAAAAAAGTTGATGTAAAAACACTCGATATGAAACCTTTTGAGAAGATCGGTTCCGAATGGATGCTGATCTCCGCAGCAAAAGACGGCAAAGCCAATACAATGACCGCTTCCTGGGGCGGCATCGGCGTTCTGTGGGGCAAGAATGTGGCAACAGTATATATCCGCCCGCAGCGTCACACCAAAGAATTCATAGATGCAGGTGATACATTTACCATCAGTTTTTTCGGCGGCGAGCACATGAAAGAGCTGGGCTACCTCGGCAAAGTCTCCGGCAAAGATGTCCCGGACAAGATCGAACAGTCCGGTCTGCATCTGACAGAAGTAGACGGTCAGCCGGGATTCGAAGAGGCTACACAGGTGCTGGTATGCAGAAAGCTTTACCATGACGAGATCAAACCGGAAAACTTCTATGAACCGGAAGAAGATGAAAGATGGTATCCGGAAAAAGATTATCATACCATGTACATCGCTGAGATCCGGGAGTGCTGGGTGAGAGAGTAAAGCAGAAAGTACAAAAGAAGAGTCGGAATCCTGAAAGGTAAGACAGGTTTCCGGCTTTTTTGCATGACAGGCGAGGCAGGACTGGCTGTTTCTGGTTGCAGAAGTAAGGAAAAGAGACATATAATAGATGTTGCAGGGTAACTATTCAGTTGCCACTGTCCCGCGAGGTGTTTTGACATGAATATGTCAAAATCCCGAGACATACAAGCCAAAATGCCATCACCGAAGGTGATTTTTTATGCATTTTGGCTCGTAACTGTGAAGGTACTGAACAGTTACATAAAATTTTATATATTTCTGTAAATTCTGCGGATTTTTACTGTTATTTCTTTAACAGCAAAACACACAAAAAGATCCTGTGGCTTTGATTTTCCAACCACAGGATCTTTTCTTTCGTACTTTATTTTCTTTTTGTTCTTTATTCTTCTTTCTCTCCGATCCGGTTAAAAACCATCTCATATCCGTCATTTCCGTATGTCAGAGAGCGGTTCACACGGCTGATCGTTGCTGTGGATGCTCCGGTCTTCTCGGAAATCTCCAGATATGTTTTCTTCTGGCGCAACATCCGTGCCACTTCAAATCTCTGAGAAAGTGATAACAGCTCGTTGATCGTACACACATCTTCAAAGAATGTATAACATTCTTCTTTATTTTCCAGACATAAAACAGCTTCAAACAAATGATCGACTGCCTCTGTATGTATTTTTTTACTCATGATTTTCTCCTTCTCTCTTTCGTTTCTATTCCGTTGTTTGTTGCTCACAGAGACGATGGTCTTTGCTATATCATTCAAGAGTCGGTTTCTTCCCGACTCCAAATGGTCACACTATTTTCCCCGTCAATCTCCGCCACCTTTACGGAGACGATCTCTCGGCGGGCGGTGGGGATGTGCTTGCCCACATAGTTGGCCTTGATGGGCAGCTCCGCATGGCCTCGGTCGATGAGGGCGAAAAGCTGGATTTTCGCCGGACGACCCAGGGCGATGACCGCTTCCATAGCGGCTCGTGCGGTGCGGCCAGTGAAAATGACGTCATCCACCAGCACCACGGTTCTCCCCTCCACCGAGAAGGGCACATGGGTGCCGCTGACCACCGGCATTTCCGCGATGGTGCTCAGATCGTCCCGATATAGCGTGATGTCCAATTCCCCTACGGGGATGTCCACTCCCTCCAAACGGGAGATGTTCCTGCCCAGCCGCTGTGCCAGGGGCACTCCACGGGTTTTGATGCCCACCAGGCAGAGGTGCTCTGTACCGTGGTTCTTCTCCACGATCTGGTGGGCAATGCGCACCAGCGCCCGTTCCATGGCGGCTTCGTCCATGATGTGGGCTTTTTCCTTCACACTCATCGGTTCCCTCCGGTAAAAAAGAACGCCCTGTCAAAAGGACAAGGCGCTTGTGCAGTCATAGTGAAGCCATGGCGTCCTGCAAGAACCCCACAGCAAAACTCGTTATGAATGACACCTTGTCGGCAACGCTGTACCGTCTTAAAGACATCTTTTTCTTTCGGTAGGATACCACCCCTGTTGTCACTTTGTCAAGCCCCTTTTCCATTTCTGTGGACAGTACACAAAAAAGAGGCCCCGAAGAACCATCTCTTCGGAGCCTCATTTCTGCATATTTATTCAGTTCCTGCCGTATATTCTCTTACTTCTTCAGCAGCGCTGCCACCCGTGCCACGGCTTCCACGGTCTGGTCTGCGTCACCGAAGGCGGTCATGCGGATATACCCTTCGCCGCTGGGGCCGAAGCCTGCGCCGGGGGTGGTGACCACGTTGGCCTGCTCCAGCAGCAGGTCGAAGAACTCCCAGCTGCCCATGCCGTTGGGGGTCTTTGCCCAGACATAGGGGGAATTGACTGCGCCGTAGACCTCCAGGCCAGCCTTGCTCAGCCCTTCCTTGATGGCCTTGGCGTTGTTCTGATAGTAGGCGATGTTCTCCTTCACCTGCTTCTGTCCTTCTTCACTATAGACAGCCTCTGCGCCGCGCTGGATGATGTAGGCCGTGCCGTTGAACTTGGTGGTCTGACGGCGGTTCCACATGGCGTTCAGGCTGGCGCCCTCCCGCACCAGCTCCTTGGGGACGACGGTGAAGCCGCAGCGGGTGCCGGTGAAGCCGGCAGTCTTGGAGAAGCTGCGGAACTCGATGGCGCAGGTCTTAGCGCCTTCCACCTCGTAGATGGAGTGGGGCACGTTGTCCTCTACGATGAAGGATTCATAGGCAGCGTCAAAGAGGATGATGGCATCGTTGGCGTTGGCATAGTCCACCCAGACCTTCAGCTGATCCTTGGTCAGGACGGTGCCGGTGGGGTTGTTGGGGGAGCAGAGGTAGATGATGTCCACCTTGCCTTCGGGCAGGGCAGGGCCGAAATCATTTTCTGCGGTGGTGGGCATATAATAGATGTTGCTCCAACGGCCGGTCTCGGCGTCGTACTCACCGGCACGGCCGCTCATGGCGTTGGTGTCCAGATAGACGGTGTAGACGGGGTCGCACAGCGCAACTTTATTATCCACATCGAACAGGTCGCCGATATTGCCGCAGTCGCTCTTGGCGCCATCGGAGATGAAGATCTCATCGGGCTGGATATCCACACCGCGCGTGGCGAAATCATGGGCGGCAATGGCTTCCCGCAGGAAATCATAGCCCTGTTCCGGGCCATAGCCGCGGAACGTCTCCGCTGCGCCCATCTCGTCAACGGCTTTGTGCATAGCCTCGATGACTGCGGCGGGCAGGGGGCGGGTGACGTCGCCGATGCCCAGCTTGATGAGCTTGGCGTCAGGATGTGCGGCAGAGTAGGCGGCCACACGGCGGGCAATCTCGGAAAAGAGGTAGCTGCCGGGCAATTTCTGATAGTTGCTGTTCACTTTCATATTGTCAATCCTCCCTATGTGTATCATTCTGGTCGGTTTTTATCTATTCTTTTCCCCCACTGCCATAGTTTTGGCTATAGAACCAAGGGGAACCTGTCTGTTAAAATGAATCCCACGCCAGTGGGAAGCTGCACAAAATGAGCAGTCTGCACAGGAGCGTGTACAGATTTAAGTATACACCCCCATTTGAACTTGTCAAGAGTTGTGCCGACATTCTCCCTGCTCTGCCGGTTATTTTATCACTATTCCATAAAAAAGTTCCCCTTTTCCCCCTTCTCCTTCTCCGTCCATTCTTGCAATTTCCGCGAAAAAGTCCTTGCATTTTCCCTTCGAATGTTGTATTCTATCCCCATCAAAAGAAACGCAGGCACTACAAAGTGGTCAAAGGCGTGTATCTTTCTTTCCAGCGACAATGGAGTTGCACAGACAAGCACTCTTTGTCGCTATTTTTGTAGTATCTGTAGTAGATTTTTCCCGTCAGATTCAATATAATGGTTTCATCTAGTTTTTATATGAAAAGAAAGGGTGGAAGATTTTTATGACTACGATCCCCGAAATTTTCGGTTCCAACGTATTCAGCAGAGCGGTCATGAAGGAGCGCCTGCCGAAGAAGGTATACGCTGAGGTGGTCAACGCCATGGAGAACGGCGGCCAGATCAGCATGGCAACCGCTGATGTGGTGGCCGATGCCATGAAGAACTGGGCTGTGGAAAAGGGTGCGACCCATTACTGCCACTGGTTCCAGCCGCTGACCGGCTCCACCGCAGAGAAGCATGACGCCTTCCTGACCCTCCCCGATGAGGATGGTCACGTTCTGCTCCAGCTCTCCGGCAAGAAGCTCATCATGGGCGAACCGGACGCCTCCTCCTTCCCCAACGGCGGCCTGCGCGCCACCTCCTATGCTCGTGGCTACACCGCTTGGGATATGACTTCCCCCGCCTTTGTCAAGGAAGAATCCGCCGGCACCATCCTGTGCATCCCCACCGTCTTTGTCTCTTACACCGGCGAAGCTCTGGACGGCAAGACTCCCCTGCTGCGCTCCATGGAAGCGGTCAGCAAGGAAGCCATCCGCATCCTGCGCCTGTTCGGCAACACTGCCGCCAAGAAGGTCACCGCCTTTGTCGGTCCGGAACAGGAATACTTCCTGGTCGATCGTGAAAAGTACCTGAAGCGCCGTGACCTGATCTACACCGGCCGCACCCTGTTTGGCGCTCCCGCTCCCAAGGGGCAGGAGCTGGATGACCACTACTTCGGCCAGATCCGCGAACGGGTTGGTGCATTCATGCACGACCTGAACATTGAGCTGTGGAAGTTCGGCATCACCTCCGCCACCCAGCACAACGAAGTGGCGCCCGCACAGCATGAGATGGCGCCCATCTTCGCCACCGCCAATGTAGCTGTTGACCAGAACCAGCTGACCATGGAGACCATGAAGCGGGTGGCAAGCAAGCACGGCCTGGTCTGCCTGCTCCACGAAAAGCCCTACGCTGGCGTCAACGGCTCCGGCAAGCACAACAACTGGTCTGTGGGCACCGACCTGGGCGAGAACCTGTTCGAGCCGGGCGACCATCCCGCTGACAACCTGCAATTCCTGCTGGTGCTGTCCTGCGTCATCGCCGCCATCGACGACCACGCCGATCTGCTCCGCCAGTCCGCCTCCGACGTAGGCAACGAACACCGTCTGGGCGGTCAGGAAGCACCTCCCGCTATCATCTCCATCTTCCTGGGCTCTCAGCTGGAGGAGATCGTCAACAACATCGTCAGCGGCGACAGCTCCGCTGCCGTCTCCGCCGGCACCCTGGATACCGGTGTCTCCACCGTCCCCCTGTTCCAGAAGGACGCCACCGACCGCAACCGCACTTCTCCCTTTGCCTTCACCGGCAACCGGTTCGAGTTCCGTATGGTCGGCTCCGCTGACTCCATCGCAGCACCCAACACCGCTCTGAACACCGTTCTGGCCGAAGCATTCTGCAATGCTGCCGACGCTCTGGAAGGCGCAGACGATTTCGAAGCCGCCTGCCGCGCTTACATCAAGGAATCCCTGACCAAGCATAAGCGGATCATCTTCAACGGTGACGGCTACTCCGACGAGTGGGTAGAAGAAGCTGCCCGCCGCGGCCTGCCCAACATCAAGAGCATGGTGGACGCCATTCCCGCTCTGACCAAGCCCGATGTCATCGCTCTGTACGAGAAGTTCAACATCTTCACCAAGGCGGAACTGGAGTCCCGTGCGGAAGTGCAGTATGAGAACTACGTCAGCAAGATCGGCATTGAAGCCAAGTGCGCCATCCACATGGCCGGCAAGCACTACATCCCCGCCGGCATCAAGTTCAGCTCCACTCTGGCACAGTCCTACGCCTCTGTCTCCGCCGCTGGTGTAGATGCCTCTGTCCAGAAGGAACTGCTGGAGCGTGTTTCCGCTCTGACCAAGCAGGCACAGGACGCTCTGAGCGCTCTGATCACCGCTTGCGATGAGTCCGACACCATTGAAAACGCGCAGGAACTGGCACAGGCTTATCTGCATCGCGTGGTGCCCGCCATGGCCGCTCTCCGTGCGCCGGTAGACGAACTGGAACTGATTGTTGACAAGTCCATCTGGCCGGTTCCCACCTATGGTGACCTGATGTTTGAGGTATAATCCATTCCTCACCCCTTCTCATTTCACGTTTTTTATATTGACAACTCCCTCCTAAATCGTTTTTCATCTTTCTCACCGACCCCGACAGGTCTCCTTTCCTGTCGGGGTCAAACTTTCCCACAAAATCTTCGATTTTGCGGGAACCCTTTCTGATTTCTCTTGCTCGGCGAAAATGAATTCCGCCTGCGCCAAGGTTTTGCTCCGCAAAACACTTGGGACGCCGGACTCCCGGCGCATCCCCACAAAATCTTCGATTTTGCGGGAACCCTTTCTGATTTCTCTTGCTCGGCGGAACTGAATTCCGCCTGCGCCAAGGTTTTGCTCTGCAAAACGCTTGGGACGCCGGACTCCCGGCGCATCCCCACAAAATCTTCGATTTTGCGGGAGCCCTTTCTGATTTCTCTTGCTCGGCGGAACTGAATTCCGCCTGCGGCGCTTGATCTATCGACAACATACTTTATCACGCTGCAAAAAGCCAGCCCTGTACAACCAAGGCTGGCTTTCTCCTTTTCCGTATTCGATTACCGCAGGAACCCTTCCAGGATCTTTTCCTCTGCCTGTTCTGCGGTCAGACCCAGGGTCATGAGCTTGGTGATCTGCTCCCCTGCGATCTTGCCGATGGCGGCTTCGTGGATGAGGGTGGCGTCCACATGGTTGCAGGTGATCTCTGGAATGGAGCGCACCTTACTATGTTCCATGATGATGGCGTCACAGGACACATGACCGAAGCACTCGGCGTCCCCCTGGACTCTGGGATAAAAGACCTGGGTGGAATTGCCCTTGGCCACACTGCGGGAGATGACTCTGGTACGGGCGTTCTCCCCTTCCAGGTAGATATCCATCTCGGTGCCGGCGTTCTGGTTGCCGTCGGTGAGCAGGCGCTCCTGGACGATCAACTCGGAGTCCTTGCCTGCCTTGGCCTTGGTGTACCGCTTGGTGTCGTCCACGCCGCCGATCTGGCTCAGATCCAAGGTCATGGAAGCACCCTCCTCCAGGTAGATGATGGTCTGGGGATTCAGGATGCGCTTGCCGGTGCCGGTGCCTTCGCCGTAGTGCTTTTCGGAATAGGTCACCTTGGCGTTTTTGCCCACATAGAAGGTGTGGATGCCGTCATGCTGGCTGTCATCGCAGCCGCAGTTGTTGATGCCGCAGCCGGCCACGATGTCCACTTCGGCGCCTTCGCCGATGAAGAAGTCGTTATAAACCTTGTCCTTAAACCCAGTCTCGGTGAGCACCACAGGGATATGGACGCTGCCGTTCTTGCTGCCGGCGGCCACATAAATATCAATGCCGTCCTTGTCGGTCTTGCTCTCGATGCGGATGGTATCGGTGCTGTTGCGCAGAACCTTCTTGCCGTCCACACGGATATTGACTGCGCCCTCCGCCTGACCATCCTTCATGTCTGCGATGGTTTCCAACAAGCCTTTTTCAATCTCAGTCAGCATACGCCATTGCCCTCCATCTTCTTACAGCAGGACACGGTGTCCTGTACGATCATGGGATAGATCTCATCCACACTGCCCCGTGCTTTCACTTCGCCCTCGGCCACCAGGATGATCTCATCTGCCAGACGGATGATGCGCTCCTGGTGGGAGATGATCATGATGGTGCGCTTTTTCTGCTCATGGAGCATGGTGAACGTCTCGGTGAGCTTGGCAAAACTCCACAGGTCGATACCGGCCTCCGGTTCATCGAAGATCATCAGGCCGGCGTCTCGTGCCAGCAGGGTGGCGATCTCGATGCGCTTGACTTCACCGCCAGACAAAGAGGTATCCACATCCCGATTCACATAGTCGTTGGCGCACAGCCCCACCTTATTTAGAAAATCACAGCACTCCTTCTGGGACAGCCACTGGCCTGCGGCGATCTTGAGCAGGTCCCGCACCTTCATGCCCTTGAAGCGCGGGGGCTGCTGGAAGCCGTAGGAGATGCCCAGCTTGGCTCGCTCGGTAATGGAGAGGTTGGTCACATCCGTACCGTTCCACAAAATCTGGCCGGAGGTGGGCTGGATGATGCCCATGACCGCCTTGGCCAGGGTGGTCTTGCCGCCGCCATTGGGGCCGGTGATGACAACAAATTCATCATCCTCTATGGTCAAGTTGACATGCTTCAGAATATCGACCTGACCGGTTTCACTCTTTGCTGTAAAGCAAAGGTCTTTCATCTCTAGCATAGGAAGTTCCTCTTTCGTTGGTAATTTTTCAAAATTCTACACAAAACTGAGCACATTGTAGTACATTTTCCGGAAAAAAGCAAGATGAATCCCTGAATTACCCGCCTTCGGGTCGGGTTTTTCTCTTTTTCCGAAACCGCCGCCCGAAAATTGGGCATTTTCCCGAAACCGCTTGCCCCGCTCTCCCCTGCCTGTTATAATAGTCCCGCAAGCCTTATGTCATGCGCTCCGCCTTGAACCCGTGGGGCAGCAATTCCTCTGCCGTCAGCGCCAGGTAACTTCCGTCCCCCTTGCAGCAGAGCATAACCAAGTTGTCAGAGAACTCATACAACAGCTGGCGGCAGATGCCACAGGGCGTACAGTAATCGCCGCTGTCCGCGATGACCGCCCCCCGCACGAAGCTGCGGCAGCCGTGGGAAAAGGCGTTGGCGATGGCGGAACGCTCGGCGCAGAGGGTGGCGCCAAAGGCCGCCGACTCAATGTTGCAGCCGGTGTACACCTGCCCATCGCTGCCCAGTAAGGCCGCCCCTACGGCGTAGTGGGAAAAGGGCGCATAGGAGCGCTCCAGCATGGCTTTGGCCGCTTGAATCAATTCCTGATCGGTCATAGGGTTCCCTCCCGCTTTTCCAGATTGCGCATCTTATAGTATACCACGATTTTCCCCAACTTCCAACCCGCAAAGGCACGAAATCAAAGGAGTCAAAACGTATGGAACAGAAAGAACTGCTTCACCGTGTGGATCACACGTTACTAGCCCAGACTGCCACCTGGTCTGAGATCCAGCAGATCTGTGATGACGGCATCCGCTATGGCTGCGCCAGCGTCTGCATCCCTCCCAGCTATGTGAAACAGGCGGCGGAATACCTTCAGGGTCGTCTCCCCGTCTGCACGGTCATCGGCTTCCCCAACGGCTACAACACCACCGCCGTCAAGTGCTTCGAGGCGGAGACGGCTGTGAACGAAGGGGCAGCGGAGATCGACATGGTCATCAACCTGGGCTGGGTGAAGGATCAAAAGTGGGGCGCGCTGCTGGCAGAGATCAAGGCAGTCAAGGCCGCCTGTCACGGCAAGCTGCTCAAAGTCATCATCGAGACTTGCCTGCTGACTGAGGACGAAAAGATCAAGCTGTGCGACATCGTCTCCCAGTCCGGCGCGGACTTCATCAAGACCTCCACCGGCTTCGGTGGCGGCGGCGCCACTCATGAGGACGTAGCCCTGATGAAAGCCCATGTTGCCCCCCATGTGCAGATCAAAGCCGCCGGCGGCATCGCCTCCCTACAGGATGCCGAGGACTTTGTCGCCCTGGGCGCCTCCCGTTTGGGCACCAGTCGAGTGGTCAAGGCGGTCAAGGCACAGGAAGGCTGAACCGAACAGCGCAAAAGAGAGAACCAGATTGGTTCTCTCTTTTCTGCTTTCAGCGCACTTCGATGGCGCCAAAGACCTTACCGATGGTGTCATGCACCACCAGATCTGCCTGGTCGTCAAAGGGGGTGGCGGAGCGGTTGATGAGCACCAGCCGATGTCCCTTGTAGTAGTTGATGAGTCCGGCGGCGGGATAGACCACCAGAGAGCTGCCTGCCACGATCATCATATCCGCCTTGCGGATGTGTTCAATGGCGCGGCGCATCACATCGTTGTCCAAGGCCTCCTCATACAGCACCACGTCCGGCTTGATCATACCGCCGCAGTCGCACCAGGGAATGCCCTTGCTGTCTGCGATCTCCTGCGCCGGCCAAAACTTGCCGCACTTCATGCAGTAGTTCCGATAAATGCTGCCGTGGAGCTCCAGCACTTCCTTGCTGCCTGCCTTCTGATGCAGTCCGTCAATGTTCTGGGTCAGCACGGCTCGGAGCTTGCCTGCCGCTTCCAGCTCCGCCAGCTTCAAATGGCCTACGTTGGGTTCGGCGCTCAAGGGCATCATCTTATCTCTGTAAAACCGATAGAATTTATCCGGATAGCTGACAAAATAGCTGTGAGAGATGATGGTCTCAGGTGGTTCATCGTAGCACTGATTATACAGACCATCCTTGCTGCGGAAATCGGGCACGCCGCTCTCGGTAGACATCCCAGCGCCACCGAAAAAGACGATGTTGCTGCTCTCATCCACCCACTGTTGCAGGGTCTTTCTGTTCTCGTCCATAGCTTCCTCCTTGGTGCGTCCGAGGGGTTGCCCCCTCTCATTGTCTTGCGTATGACTCTATTATACTGGAAAGGAAGCGGCACAACAATCCTATTTTTTTGCACGCCCTCACTTGATTTCCTCCTCAAACACCTCCCGCAGCTTCCCCAGTGCTTTTTTCTCGATCCGACTCACATAAGATCGAGAGATCCCGCACTGACTGGCCACCTCCCGCTGGGTTTGAGGGGGATTCCCGTCCAGACCGTATCGGCGGACGATGACCAGCTTCTCCCGATCAGTCAAGCATTGTTCCACCGCATCACGCACCTGCCGACAGGCGTCTCGGGTGTTCAAGTCCTCCAGCATGGTGTCCTCCACCCGAATGACGTCCATCAGAGACAGGGCGCTGCCTTCATCCTCCTGGTCTAGGGCGTCGTTCAGGGATACCTCCCCAGCCAGCCGACGGGTCTTGCGCAGGTACATGAGTACCTCGTTTTCAATGCATCGGGCGGCATAGGTGGCCAGCTTGATTTTTTTCTCCATATTGTAGGTATTGACTGCCTTAATCAGACCCAAGGTGCCGATGGAGATCAGGTCATCGGTGTCGCCGCCGATCTGAGTATAGTATTTTTTGACGATGTGCGCCACCAGGCGCAGGTTATGTTCGATCAATTTCCCCCGTGCCGCCTGGTCGCCAGCGGCGGCCAGTTCCAGGCAGCGCCGTTCCTCCTGGGCGGAGAGCGGTTTGGGAAAGGAGCCTTGCGCCCCCAGCCGCAGGGCGGTGAAGTTGCCCTGGAGCAGGAGCAGGATGAGCATGGAAAGCATTTTAGATTCCCCCTTTGTGGGAACTATATTCCTGGGGGAAATTGTCCTATGACTCCCACAAAATCTTCGATTTTGTGGGAACCCTTCTTATTTCACTTCCTCGGGTCAAGTGAATTGACCCTGCGGCGAGATTTTGCTCCGCAAAACCCTCGGAACGCCGGACTTCCGGCGTTGCAAAATCTTCGATTTTGTGGGAACCCTTCTTATTTCACTTCCTCGGGTCAAATGAATTGACCCTGCGGCGAGATTTTGCTCCGCAAAATCCTCGAAACGCCGGACTTCCGGCGATTTTCTGTTTCCCACAACGTCTGGTTCGACAAAAAAGAGAGCCTTTTTCAGGCTCTCTTGAACGATTCAATCCTTTACGATGTGTTGTTTTTCCGATCTTCCGCTCAAGGCAAAGGCAATGTTTACTGCGTGGTCGGCGCACCGTTCCAGGTCGGTGATCATGTCTGAGAACACCACGCCGCAAACCGGATTACAGGTGTTATTGAGCAAGCGCTCCATATGCTTGTCCACACACCGTTCCTCCAGATCGTCCACCACATTTTCCAGCCACTCCGCCTCTTGCAGACGGTCGAAATCATCGCTGGCAAACACTTCCATAGAGATATGGGTGGCGGCCATAACCGCCTGACACATCTCGATCAAGTCCTTTTCCGCCTCCGGAGACAGTTCCACCTTCTGCTCTTTCAGGCGCATCATATACTGGGTCAAGTTCTCCGCATGGTCACTGATCCGCTCAATATCAGAGACAGCCAGGATCATATGAGACAGGCGGTTGAGTTCTTTTTCCGTCATGTGATGATAGCGCATATTGATGAGCGCTTGGGTGATCTGGCTGTCTAGGTAGTCTACCACAGCCTCCAGTTCACAGACCTGCTTCACCTTGCTTTCATCCCGCTCCAAAACACAGTCGATGCTCGTTTGCAAATTTTCCTCGGCGAATTTGCCCATGCGCGCGATCTCCATCTGTGCCTGCTTCAGCGCCACGGCAGCGGGGATATTCTCCAGGCCGGACAAGTAGACCAAGCGATAGCGCTCATCCTTCTCATGCTCCTCTGGCAGGACAGGGACGATCTTGCGGGAGATATTGACGATCATATTGGACATAGGCAGCTCGATGAGCACGGCCAGGATGGCAAAAATCGTATGGGTGTGGGCGATCTGCCGACCCACGTCATTGGGCGCCAGGTTCCGGATGAACTCCAAAATCTGAGGGAACACCGTGATAAGGACGGTCAGGATGACCGCACGAATGATGTTGAATACCAGGTTCAGCACAGCGCTGCGCTTGCCCTCTCGGTTAGTGGTCAGAGAGGCCAGCAGGTTGGGGGTGACCGAGCCGATGGCAGCGCCGATGGCCAGGTAGACCACTGTGTAGTAGTCCAAGATCCCTTGGATGGCAAACGCCTGGAAGATGGCGATAGAGGAGGAGGAGCTTTGCACCAGGGCGGTAAACAGGATGCCGAAGATCAATGCTGCCGCTGGGTTGGACAGCCCCTCCAACAGAGCAATAAACTGTTCGGTTTGGGACATGGGGATGATGGCCTGTTTCATCAGGGTGATGCCCTCGAACAGCATACCAAAGCCCATGATGATGGAGCCCACATACTTTACCATGTCTTTTTTCATAAACAGGTAGAGCACTGCGCCCACAAACAAAATCATCGGCGCATAGGCACTGAGGTTAAACAGATACATCACCGTGCCAACGAATAAGATCATCGGTGCGTATGAGCCTAAATCAAAGGCTGTCAGCTGAGCGGTGACGGTGGTGCCGATATTGGCTCCCATGATGACCCCTAGTGCTTGAGACAAATTCATCAGTCCTGAGTTGACGAACCCGATCACCATTACGTCGGTTGCCGACGAACTTTGAATCATCATGGTCACCAAAATGCCAACCAACACGGACACGACACGGTTTCGGGTCGCCTTTTCCAAGATGATGCGCAAATTATCGCCAGCGGCGTTTTTCAAGCCGCTGGACATCTGCATCATGCCATACAAAAACAGGCCCACACCGCCTAGCAGCGCGAACACATCCAATATAGACATAGTATGCTCCTATTCTCACGATTCTTGCTTTTCGTTCTTTTCCGGCAAAAACTCTATTTATTATATCATTTGGCCGAGAAATTTCCATATGCTGAACCACAAATTTCGTGATTTATTTTTTGCCTGCCTACCCTTCTTTTTCTCTCTTTTGCACAACCCCCTTCATTTTTCTCCGTTCCGTCCTGTCAATTTCCCCATTTTTTTCCTTTTTCAGCTCCTTTTGCGCTCATCCCCTTCCCGCTGCATCCGTTTCTGCACCATATTGTGCCAAAAAACGCCCATCCCGCAGGATGGACGTTTTCAATTGGTTTAGTTTTCCATATTGTAGTAGTTGATAAGGCAGCCTGCCAATACAATATCCCGTTCTTCTCGGGTCATGCTGGGAAGCTGAAGGGTCACAGCAGTTTCCTTGCCCTTCTGGATGAGGGTAGCCGGAAGCGTCTCCCCGTCCCCTTCCAACAGGGTGCGGACACCGGGGATCCACAGCTGATCACCGGGCTGGATGTTATAATCCGCCAAGCCCTCTACGATAAAGGGCAACATCCCCCAGTTGACCACATTGGAGCGATAGCGCTTGGTGGCGTATTCCGCCGCCAGGTTGGCGCAGCCCCCCAGCACCCGCTGGCAGCTGGCGGCCTGCTCTCTGGCGGAGCCGTCGCCGGGCTTCAGCGCCATGACGAAGGAACCGAGGCCGGTGGTCTCCGGTGCGTGACCAGACAACGCAGCGAGAACTTCCTCGTCCACGTTGCCCTGACGGCGCTTCTGCTCCACCGCCTGGATGGCCTTGGCACGACCCACATAGGCCGGATCCTTTCGGCTCAAGGTGAACTCCGCCAGCTTCAAGGGATTGGAACGATAGCTGGAGGTCTCGCCGGAGGGGATCAACTCATCCGTGGTGGTCACCGGATCATAGATGGCGCTGGCGGCAGTCAGCAGCAGATCCTGCGGCATGGCGATCTGTTCCGGCCAGTCAGCAATATTGGGGCCAAAGACCAGCTCTGCATCTGGGTCAGGCTTGCCCACACCGTAGTAGACGCGGCTGCGGTAGGAGGTGTCATCGTATTCGTAAGGCTCGTTGGCCGGATCAGAGGGCACGTTGGGCAGCTCCGTGGCAGCGGTCAGCGCACCGCCGTTGAGGACAGTGGCGGCGATGGAACGGGCGTCCATCAGCGCCACATAGCTCAGCTGGCCGTCTGACGGCTTGCTGCCTTCTCGGTTGGGGAAGTTCCGAGTGGAGTGGCGGATGGAGAAGGCGCCGTTGGCGGGCACATCCCCAGCGCCAAAGCAGGGGCCGCAGAAGCAGCTGCGGACGGAGGCACCGGCAGCAGCCAAGGTGGTCAACGCCCCGTTCCGAGACAGAGCCAGGAAGGCAGGCATGGAACCGGGGTAGCAGCTCAGCCACAGAGCGCCGTCTCCCAGCCGCTGACCGGACAAAATCTCAGAGACCCGCATCAAGTTCTGATAAGTACCGCCGGAACAGCCGGCGATGACCGCTTGATCCACATAGAACTTGCCGTCCCGCACCTTCTTGGTCAGAGACTCCGGTGCTTCCTTCAATTTGAACTGTTCAATGGTGGCCTTGTCCACCTGGTGGAGAATGTCCATCATATTGGCCTTGAAGTCCGCAATGGTGAAGGCGTTGGAGGGGTGGAAGGGCAGGGCGATCATGGACTCGATCTTGCTCAAATCGATGGCGATCATCCGGTCGTAATAGGCCACCTTTGCCGGATGCAGGGGCGCGTAGTCCTCCGGCCGCTGGTGGGCGGCGTAGAAGCCCTGGGTCTCCTCGTCCGTCTCCCAGATGGAGGAAAGACAGGTGGTCTCGGTGGTCATCACGTCCACGCCGTTGCGGAAGTCGATGGGCAGCTCCTTGATGCCGGGGCCTACGAATTCCAGCACCTTATTGTTGACGAAGCCGCTTTCAAAGGTGGCCTTTACCAGCGCGATGGCCACGTCGTGGGGGCCGATGCCCCGGCGGGGCTTGCCGGTGAGATACACCATCACCACCTCCGGCATAGGCGCGTCCCACGTGTTCTTCAGCAGCTGCTTGGCCAGCTCCGGGCCGCCCTCGCCCACGGCCATGG
>ERZ825137.3925-NODE-3925-length-15412-cov-8.391939_pt1 | contig 15412 bp, 17 predicted proteins | sample MGYA00519873_ERZ825137 | MGnify/ENA primary metagenome ERZ825137 (study PRJEB31778, sample SAMEA3449190) | human gut metagenome | biome: human gut; feature: human-associated habitat; material: faeces | place: United Kingdom | collected 2010/2012 ...
TGTTCTCGCCGTAGGTGGTGTTGGCGGGGCCGCCGAACATACCGGCGAAGGCGGTAGCCAGACCGTCACCCAGCAGGGTACGGTGCAGGCCGGGATCTTCGATGAAGTTCTTGCCGGTGGTGGAGGAGATGGCGGAGACATCACCGATGTGCTCCATCATGGCGGCGATGGCGATGGGGGCCATCACCAGAATGGAGGTGATGTCGAACTTGGCGATGACGAACTGCTGCAGGCCCAGGAAACCGGCATTGTGGACTTCGGTGAAGTTGATCAGGGGCTGCATCACGCCGTCGGCGTCAGGCAGCTGTGCGCCGCAGGCCGTGGCGATCAGAGCCACGATGTAGCTGCCCACCACACCCAGCAGGATGGGGATGATCTTGACCATGCCCTTGCCCCAGATGTTGGCCACGATGATGATGGCGATGGCCACCAGCGCCAGCCACCAGCAGCTGGAGGCGTTGGTCACGGCGGTGCCGGACAGGTTCAGGCCGATGAGGATGATGATGGGGCCGGTGACGATGGGCGGGAAGAACCGCATGACCTTCTTGGCGCCCACCAGCTTGAACAGCAGCGCCAGCACCAGATACAGCAGACCCGCGATCACCACGCCGCCCAGCGCGTAGGGCAGCTTCTCCTCGCCGGTCATGGCGGCGAACTTGCCGCTGTTCAGATCAGCCACCGCCTGGAAGCCGCCCAGGAACGCGAAGGAGGAGCCCAGGAAGGCAGGCACCTTGAATTTGGTACAGACGTGGAACAGCAGCGTGCCGATACCGGCGAACAGCAGGGTGGTCTGGATGGACAGGGGCAGTCCGTAGCCCGTCACCAGAATGGGCACCAGCACCGTAGCGCCGAACATGGCGAACAGGTGCTGCAGACCCAGCAGGAGCATCCGGGGTATGCCCAGCTCCCGCGCGTCGTAGATGGCGTCGTGTCCGAGTTTTTTGTTCATTTGTTGTGACCTCTCTTTCTCGTTCCTCTGTGTATGTTGACTTTTACTTGCAAACAGCCTAAAAAAATGACCGGTGAAAAACACCGGTCAAATGGAAACAATATCAGAAACAAAAACAGAAGGAGCGTCCGTCCGCTTTTTCACAACAGTCTTGCAGGTCATGGCACGTTCCTCCTCTCGATTTGTCCTGCCTATTATACGGGGCGCTCCGCCAAAAAGCAATGCATTTCTGCTCCAATTCTGCGGCGGATGCACAGAAGTGCTTTTGTACGTATTGCACAAGCTCATTCACCCTGCTTATGGCTGCCATCGGCCAGCTTCAGCCGCCGCCGCAGCACCGGGCACACGCCCGCCGCCACGATGATCTTCACCGCGTCGCCGGGCAGATAGGGCAGCATCCCCGCCCACAGCAGCGCGGACAGCGTCATGCCCTTTCCCATGTAGACGTTGAGGATCAGCGCCATATAGGGCATCCCCACGGCATACAGCACCGCCAGACCCGCCAGCGACGCCAGCGCCATCCGCCGGGGGTCAAGGCTCTCGCCCGCCGCGGCGCCCACCACCCACGCCGCCGGGATCAGCCCCAGCAGGAAGCCGAACGTGGGCTGGAACACATAGCCGAAGCCGCCGCCCATGGTAAAAATGGGCAGCCCCACCAGCCCCAGACACACATATATCAGCTGGCTCAGTGCGCCCCACTTCCGCCCCAGCAGAAGCCCTGCCATGGCGGTGAACAGGTATTGCAGCGTTACGGAGCTGTACCCCATGGGGATGCGCATAAACGCGCCCGCCGCCGTCAGTGCGGCCAGCAGCGCCGTATATACCAGCTTGCGTGTGTTGTTCATGGCGGTCGCCTCCCGTGCCTTTCTTTGCCCCGATGATACTAAAAATCTCAGCACCTGTCAACTATACAGCTTGGCGGAAAAGTCCGTTCGGACTTTTCCGCCAAGCTGCCTGCAAAATCTCAAAATTAAATACTATATCCTTCCCTCCGATATTTGTGACCGGGCGGATTTATCGACAGACTATATTTACAAATACGGCTCCCGGTGGTAAAATTGGGTTTCCGATGAAGGGAGGTGCCGCCTGTGGCATGGAGCATCCTGCGCTGCGATGAAGTGGATTCCACCAATAACGTATGCAAGACGCTGGCCGCGCAGGGTGCGGACAACACGGCGGTCATCGCCCGGCGGCAGACCGCCGGGAAAGGCCGTCTGGGGCGCTCGTTCCTGTCGCCGGAGGGCGGGCTGTACCTGTCCGTCCTGTGGCGCGGCTGCCCCGCTGGGCAGCTGCTCACCGTCACGCCGCTGGCGGCGGTGGCCGTGTGCCGCGCCATCGAACAGACCTGCGGCGCGGTGTGCGGCATCAAGTGGTGCAACGACGTGGTGCTGGACGGGAAAAAGCTGTGCGGCATCCTGACGGAGTCCTCCCTGCGGCCGGACGGCGGCGCGGAGTGGCTGGTGGTGGGCATCGGCGTCAACGTGGCGCAGACGGCCTTTCCGCCGGATATCGCGGACATCGCCGCCTCCCTTGCCATGCAGGGGTACAGCGTGTCCCCGGACGCGCTGGCGGAGGTGCTGCTGGAGCAGCTGACGGCTCTGCGGCAGGCGCTGCCCCATCCGCAGGCGTGGCGGGAGGAATACCGCCGCCGGTGCGTGAATCTTGGTCGGCCGGTGCGGGTGCTGCGGGGCGATGCATCCCGTCAGGCCGCGGCGCTGGACGTGGATCAGCAGTTCGGCCTGACGGTGCGATACGAAAACGGCGAGACGGAGACAGTCCGCAGCGGCGAGGTGTCGGTGCGGGGACTGTACGGATATATAGAATGAGGTGATACGAGCATGAACGCAAAACTTCTCGGTCAGCTGTTCCTCACCTTTGCCAAGGTGGGGGTCATGACCTTCGGCGGCGGCATGGCCATGCTGCCCATCCTCCAGCGCGAGGTGGTGGAGGACAAGGGCTGGGCCACGGATGAGGAGCTGGTGGACTACTTCGCCATCGGCCAGTGTACCCCCGGCATCATCGCCGTGAACACCGCTACCTTCGTGGGGCAGAAGCAGGCCGGTATCCTGGGCGGCATCGCGGCCACGCTGGGCATCGTGTTCCCGTCCCTTGTCATCATTACGGCGCTGGCGGGCGTCATCAACAGCTTTTCCCATCTGGCGTGGGTGCAGCACGCCTTCGCGGGCATCCGCGTGTGCGTGTGCGTGCTGATCTTCAACGCCGTGGTGAAGCTGCTGAAGGGCTCCGTCAAGGACTGGCCGGCGGCGCTGATCTTCGCGGCGGTGCTGGCGGCGGCGCTGCTCACCGACCTGTCGCCCGTCGTCTTTGTGGCGGCGGCCGCGGCGCTGGGCATCGTCATCCAGAACTTTATAAGGAGGGCGAAATAATGCTGTACCTCCAATTATTCTGGGAATTCTTCAAAACCGGCCTGTTCGCCGTGGGCGGCGGACTGGCCACCTTACCCTTCCTGCAGGATATGGCCGACCGCACAGGCTGGTTCACCCACGCGCAGCTGGCGGATATGCTGGCGGTGTCGGAGTCCACGCCGGGGCCTATCGGCGTGAACATGGCCACCTATGTGGGCTTCACCACCGGCGGCGTCGGCGGTGCGGTCATCGCCACGCTGGGCCTTGTGACGCCGTCCGTCGTCGTCATCCTTATCGTGGCGGCGTTCCTGAAGGCGTTCCGGGACAGCAAGTGGGTCAGCGCCGCGTTTTACGGGCTGCGCCCCGCCTCCACCGCGCTGGTGGCGGCGGCAGGCGTCTCCGTGGTGCTCATCGCGCTGGTGAACACCGGCGCGTCCGGACTGGCGCTGTTCAACTGGAAGGCCATCGCGCTGGCCGCCGTGCTGGTGGTGCTGACACGGTGGGTGAAATACACCAAAAATCTGCACCCGATATTGTTTATTTTAGCCAGCGCCATTGTGGGCGTGGTGTTCCGATTCTGACAGCACAGGAGCCGTCCCGGCGGGACGGCTCCTGTGCTGTCTGCGCGGATGAGCGACTGTACTTGACAGGAATGAAGTGTTATGGTACAATGCGGTTAAAGATGCTTAACCGAACTGCCGCTGCGGCGGCTCTTTTACAGCACATTAGTTAGAATGCCTTAACCGATACATATATAACGGCAGGCTGCGGCATACTATTCGGAGACACGAAAGGAGGGACGGCATGTCGGAGGAGATCCTTATCAGGCAGGGCGCGCCCACGCTGGCGGGCATCAAAACGGGCAGTCTGTTCCCCTGCCCCTGCGATGACCGGAAGGCGCTGCTGGACGACGTGCGGCGGCTGAACCGGCTGCTGGCGCCCAAGGGACTGTGCCTGCTGCCCATCCGCTTCAAGGGCGGGCAGGCGCTGCTGTATCTCTACCGTCCCGCCGTGCTGCACCGCGATCTGCAGGACAGGCTGGCCCAGCGCATTCTGTCGGAGGCAGGCTATTCCTGCGGCGGCTGCGGGCGCTGCGTGGCCCAACTGATCCGCCGCTTCCGGGAGAGCGGGGAGTTTCCCCACGAGGTGGGGCTGTTCCTCAGCTATCCGCCAGAGGACGTGCAGGGCTTTATCGACCACCGTGCCTGCGATTTCAAGTGCGCGGGGCTGTGGAAGGTGTACAGTGACGAGGCGCGCGCCCACCGTCTGTTCGACCGGTTCAAGCGCTGCACCGAGGACTACTGCGCCCGCTGGCGGGCCGGCTCGGACATCGGCCAGCTGGCCGTGGCCATGTGACAGCATAGAAAAACCGTCCGGCTCACAGAGCCGGACGGTTTTCGCGTGTCTCCGCAAAAAGAATACCGCGTCCGGTGGCCATACCGGGCGCGGTGTGAGGGGGAGGCCCCCATGGAAAAGATGAGAGAAGGGCGCTTTACTTGGTCTGCAGACGATTCTCGCTGTCCCAGCTGGCAATGTCCAGATTCTTGTACTGCCGGCGCAGGCGGGTCAGCTCCTCGTTGTCGCCGCCCAGCGCGACGATGCGGTTCACCGCGGCCAGATCGGCGGCGGGCATGCCCACCTCGCTGTCCGTACCGCAGGAAGCGCAGTGATAGGTCTTGCCGTCAAAAGCCACATCGCTGCTGCCGCAGACGGCGCAGCGGATCGTTTTCGTTACCAGTGCCATAATTTGTTACCTCCATATATTTCAGATTTCCTTGTCGACAATTGCATGATAGCACACGATCTGATATTTGTAAAACGCATTATTGTACTTGCAACTATGAGCAAATGTATGATAGAATGACGGCAGGAAACGAGGTGATCCCGTGAGCATAACCAAGTACCAGATGTTTTTGAAAACGGCGGCCTGCGGCAACTTCTCCAAGGCGGCGGAGGCACTGAGCTTCACACAGTCCGGCGTCAGCCATGCGGTGCAGTCGCTGGAGGAGGAGCTGGGCGTCACGCTGCTCAGCCGCAACCGGGGCGGCGTGGTGCTGACGGCGGACGGCCGGGCGCTGCTGCCCCAGATCGAAAAGCTGTGCGCCGCCCACCACGCGCTGATGCAGTCCGCCGCCAGCCTGAAGGGCATGGATGCCGGTCTTGTGAAGGTGGCCACGTTCTCCAGCGTGTCGGCCCAGTGGCTGCCCTCCATCCTCAAGAGCTTTGGCGGGCAGTACCCCAATATCGAGTTCGAGGTAGTCACCAGCGACTTCTATGAGCAGGTGGAGGAGTGGATCCTGAAGGGCACGGTGGACTGCGGCTTTCTGCGATTGCCATCGGTAAAGCGGCTGCAGGCCTACGCGCTGCACCGGGATGAGCTGCAGGTCATCGTGCCCTGCGACCATCCACTGGCCGGCAGCGATCCGTTCCCGCTGGAGGCGCTGGCACAGGAGCCGTTCATCCAGCTGGAGGAGGGCGAGGACTATGAGATACGCGCCGCCTTCGACGAGATGGACATCCGGCCCAGCGTCAAGTACACCGCACGGGAGGATCGGACGATCCTTGCCATGGTGTCCAAGGGATTGGGTATCAGCCTGCTGCCGGAGCTGATGGCGCGGCACAGCCCCTACCCGGTGGCGGCCTGCCGTCCGCCCATGACATTTTACCGCAACATCGGCATCGCCGTGAAGGACGAGCGGGCGCTGTCCGCCTCCACCCGGCGGTTCGTGGAGTACGTCCGGGGCTGGGTGGCCGAAAACGGCGAAAAGTAAAGGGGCTTGCGGCAAAGGCGGCGGGCCTGTACAGTAGGAGCAGAGCCGCGGGAAAGAGAGGGTGTGCGTATGACATTGCAGCAGCTGAAATATGTATCCATGGTAGAGCGGTGCGGGTCGTTCAGCAAAGCGCCCAGAAGCTGTACGTCTCCCAGCCCAGCGTCAGCGATCTGGTACACGGACTGGAGGAGGAGCTGCATATCACCATCTTTCAGCGGACGCCCTCCGGCGTGGTCATCACCAACGAGGGCCGGGAGCTGCTGAAGCTGGGGAACAAGCTGCTGCGTTCCCGGCCCCATGCATTTATCCCATGCTGGAGAGTAACCCCCAGTACGACATCGCCCGCCACCAGATGAAGGGCGGCAGCGGCGTGCTGTCCTTCGACGTAAAGGGCGGTCTGGAGGCCGGCAAGCGGTTCATCAACAGCCTGAAGCTGTGTACGCTGGCGGTGTCGCTGGGCGACACGGAGACGCTGGTGGAGCAGGCCGCCCCTTATGGCCCTCCCCACCCCCATCCATGTCGTTTTCCTCTCCTCACAATAACAGCAGCAGACCCTCCGGCTGTGCCGGAGGGTCTGCTGCGTCTTGACAGGAAGAGATCCCGGACTATGATAACATGCGTTATTCGTAACGTGTGTTATTAGAGAGGGGGGGTGAAACGATACCTGCCATGAAAAAAGTATCGGAGGAGTCCGTCGTCAACGCGGCGGCAGACGTGCTGCGAAAGCGGCGGCTCTCCCTTTATATGCTTCCGGTACGGTCACATCCGCCGGCGGTTGACGAGACGGAACAGCGTGGACACCAGCAGGATGCCTACCGCCAGCGAGCCGGCAACGCCTACCGTCTCCAGACCCTTTCCCACGGCGTCCATCATGTTGCCCTCCAGCCCCATGCTCATGGTGTAGTACACCCCTGCGCCGGGCAGCATGGGCAGCGTGGCGATGACCAGGTAGGGCATGGCCGGGCACTTACGCACCCGCGCCATCACCTCGGCGTACAGCGCCGCGAACACGGCGGCGAACAGGTTGGCCGCGTACACGTCGCAGCCCAGCCAGCCGCACAGAAGATAGAGCATCCACGCGGCTACGCCGCCGGCGATGCACAGCACCATGCCCTGTCCGTGGACGTTGAACAGGATGCAGAAGCCGCAGCAGCCCACGAATACCGCGATGGCCTGCGCCCACGCCGGCCAACTCAGAGCGGCGGAGCCGGTCTGGCCGTACAGCCCGGCGGTCAGGTGCCACGCCGCCGCCGTGCCCAGCGCGATGGCCAGCGCGCTCAGCACCACCTGCACGATGCGGAAAATGCCGGAGTTGGTGTCGCCGTAGATGATATCCCGCATGGAGTTGGTGATGAGCAGCCCCGGCACCAGGATCATCAGGGCGCCGATGATGGCCGCGTCAGGGTTGTTCAGCCACCCCAGTCCCGCCGCGGCGTAGGCCGGCAGCGCCATCAGGCACGAGGCCAGTATGGTGCTGAAAAACGGGTTGGCCTCCTGCCTGTCCATGAAGCGTGTTACCAGACCGATGATGAGGCCCATCACGCCCGCCCACAGGCAGTCCCGCAGCGTGCCGCCGAACACAAGGCTGAAGCCCAGCCCCACCAGCACATTCCCCAGATAAAACACGCCTGTGCGGTATGTCCGGCAGGCCGCCAGCGTCTGGTGCAGCCATGCCATGGCCTCATCCACCTCCGGCTGCTCCTCGCAGATATGGCGGCTCAGCTCGTTCAGCTTCTCCAGCTTTTCCAGATCGTTCCCGTGGAAGCCGATGCGCCGCATGATCATCAGCGGCTTGCCGTTGGCGGCCTCCAGACTGACGGATACGCAGTTGGGGATGGCGAACACCTCGCACTCCACGCCGTAGGCGCGGAGGATGCGGTGGATGGTGTCCTCCACGCGGAACGTTTCCGCGCCGGACATAGCCAGATGATAGCCCATGGTGGCGGCCAGATCGGTCAAAAGGTAATAGTCCATAGATACATCTCCTGTGTATGTCGGTTCACAGTCTCGTAAATCCGACCGACAGTATAGGCGGGAGCGCGGGAATTGTCAAGGTGCGCAACAGACAAATCTGCGGGCAAATGGAGCGCCTCCCGGTGTAAGATGCACCGGGATACGGGTCATGCCCCCGTCTCCGCCGGGAACTGGCGGCCGGTGTGGTCGATGGTGTAGGGCTGGGGGAGGATGAGTTGGCTGATGGGCACCACGGTGTAGCCGTCGTTGATGAGACAGGTGAGGATGGCGGGCAGGGCCTCCGGCGTGTGCAGCGCGGCGTTGTGGAACAGCACGATGCTGCCCTGCTGCACCCGGCTGGTTACCCGCTGGCAGATGGTATCCGCGTCGTAGTCCTTCCAGTCCAGGGAATCCACATCGGAAAGGACTTGAAGCCGTTGTCGCGCAAGGGCTTGCGGGTTTGGCAGCTGTGCGCATCAGGCAAAAAATTGACCTGTAAATGGGGTGTTTGAGGGGTGTTTCAGGCACGGGAGAGGTCAAATATGAGGGGGCGTGCGCGGGGAGGTGGTTGAAAGATGGGGGCGGATGCGGTATACTAAAAATAGGATAGATGAGCTGGTAGCAGACGTGAAACGGTTGAAAAGCCAAAGGACCGTAAGGAGAGAAATATGCCAGAACAAGGAGTCAAGTTTTTATGTAAGCGGGCAATCAAAAATGGACAGCGCCAGTTAACGCCAGTGGAAAAGGAACTATTGAAAAAAGGAATTGATGATGCAAAAAACTTTCAAGATTTTCTTGCGGTGGCGTTGGCAGCAATGATGGCTGGTTAGGCGAATTGTATATAAGTCTGCAGTTATATCCATTTTAGGGTTGAGCAAAACGCGAGTTTTGCAAGGCTGAGTCACAATATATAGGGCTCAAGCGAGCCGTATAGCACTATTTATTGCATAGTCTTATGAACAAATCGGAGTTTTGCTCAACCATAATATCCATTTATTAAAAGAGGTGATGGTTTTGCCAAAAATGACTGTGGCACAAAAGCGAGAATTCCTTGTTGAAATGTGCAATTGTAGAGAGTATTTGAAGACGGATATAGAATTGAATAAAGCCGTTTTGAAAAAGCATTTGAAATTCTTGCCACAACAAAAGCTATATAAATTTCGTGCGTGTATCGAACGAGAGTTCCGAATGCTGGAGGAGAATTGCATTTGGATGTCTTTAGCAAGCAGTTTCCCGGATCCCTTTGACCATACAATAAATATCGATCTTGTAAAAAACAGGCGAGAGGTTAAAGAGTGGCTGGGGAAGAATGGATCTTCACTTTGCTTTGAGGTGGTTAAGAGACTCTTTGAAGAAAAAGGGCTTGCTATTCCTTACACATTTTCTGATTTTGAAGACTACATGAAAACATGTTTGGACGAAAACGGAATTCCCATAAAAGATAGGGAACGAGCATTCCTTGCTGCGCACGCCACTCCAGATGAACTTTCCCGAATGGACAGCATTATTCAACAACTTGTATGTGCCAGGAAGCGATTTGCGGGCATTGAAGAACAGATGACTAAAATGCTTTTTGAGATTATCGATCAAGTTAGAAGAGAAACAAGAGAAAAGTCGTTAATCTATTGTGTGTAGAGCTCTGCAGGCGATATATCGGCTTGGAATGCTAAATGATTTAGTAGCAAAAGAACTCGTGACACGCTATTATTCTTGCGAAGTTAGCCGTGTCCGGGCGGTAATGTACGAAGTGCTTACTGCTATGCATTTTCAAGACGAGCATGTGCAGTTCTTTTTGAACGGAATCTCATATTTAGGAGGAAATGGCCGGTTTACAAATGAAACGATTTCGTTGGCGGATGGATTGAAGGAACTAAATTGTGAAAAGAGCATAAAGACTGCCATGAGCGCCATTTCTAAAGGGGAAGTGCGCTTTTACGCTGATTCAAAGGTTTATATTACGCTGTGCCAAAAGGCAACGGAATTACATAGACAAGAAGTTGCCGATTTTTATGTTTTCATGTTGGATTGCTTTGCTAACAATGCGGAGAAGGTAGATAGAGCAAAGTCGATGGCGGTCAAGACCTTTTTTAAAGAAACAGGAACTATTGAAGAGGCAACTATAGATTTGTGCAATCGATTTGGCGAGAAGCGCAAATGCTACCTGTTAGATACACTATTTGATGACCCGGCGACTCTTGAAAAGGTAAGAATAGCATATGAAGACGGGCGTTTACTAAGCGATATTGTTCTTTATGACATTGCATGTCGTTATGGAAGTGATGCTCAATATATTGCCTGCAGCAAGAGCGTCTATAGTAAAGGGAAAAAGAGTTTTCCGCCAAGAGAACCACGCGTAAATTACGAAGAATTACGAGTAGCAAGTGATGCTAGTTATTTTGCAATGCTATTTGACAAAAAGGCTGCTAAGCAAATGCTCGAAGACCTTACGCGATATGCAGGCAACCCCAACGTCACCGTTGAGGAACTCTGGGAAAATAAGATTAGTGCAGAAATCCATTGGAGTTCACCATTGATGTATCTCCAATACAGCATATACAATTATGTAGAGAACAAGAATTCGCTAGTGATAAACTTCTTGCAGTGTGTTCAGTGGGAATCGTTTGTGCTGCAGGAAGCACAGCATATGCTTAGTAATACAAAAAATTTGAAGGTGTTTGCATGGCAACGGGATACGCTGATAGACATAGCGCAAAAAACTGTTGAAGGATCAGATATTCTGGATGCAGTGAAGTACGATAATGATTCAGTTGAGGTATGCCCAGATGTTGCTGCGGCAATATATCTAATCTCTTATTTCGAATATCCCATAAATATCGATTCCATGAAGGAACTTGTCTCTTTCCCTGAATATGTATTCTGTGGCGAGAACAATGGTGAAAAGTATGAATATCTGAGTAAATATGTTCCTGTGGGCGATATTCTCGCAAAAATTGAGATGGATTTGAAAAGTGGCACTGTGTGCCGGAGTACGGTTAGGGATCACATCGAGTATTGTGAAAAAAAGAAATATCGAGGCATCAAGGATATCGCCGTGATGTTATGTACAGATGAGTCGCAAGATGAGTTGTTGCAGAATTATGCTCTGAGATATTTATATGAAGTCTTTGGAAGTGATTGTGTCAGAAATGAAGTAGTACCATTTGCAAGTGAACAATTGCTCCTCCAGATATATCATGTATGTAGAGATGTCCCAAGGGAGCCGCTGTGTAAAGTCATGCAGGATAAGTTTGCGGAGTCAAAGAGTTTTGAACTAATGGCACCGCTAATTATACTTGGCAGTGAACTTGCGCTGAAAGAGTATTTGCTATATGCGAAAGAGAACCATCGGATACCTGAGCGTGTCGATTCTTTTGATGGCCCAACGGAGGCAATATCTAAGATAAGTGATCCCCAAAAAATAGATGTACTTGCAGAACTTTTGCAGATTGCAATGGGACCAAGCTTTAGGGATGGAGATTTTTTCACTTTGCGCAGCGGGGTAACGAATGCATTGGTCAATTGTGGGAAGGAAAAACCGGAAGCTGTGATAGCCGTATTTGAAAGGCAAATTGCTCTCGAGAAGCAAGAGATAAATATTCGTTGCTGCAATGATGCAATTGAAAGAATCGGTCAACTTACGCGAGGAAAGTTCAGACAACCAATGTCACTTAAGGACGTGAAGACTGTTTTACAACGGATGGTTTCATAATATTTGTCGTCACAGAAGAGCTTTTTGTGAGATAATGATGCTGATAGTGGAATCATTTGAATAAGAGTAAGTATCTAAGCAAGATTCGCGATTATGCTTGGTAAAGGAGGTTAGTTCAAGTTGTAGTGAAAAGCACGTAAGACTTGCCCCCGATACAGTAAAAAATAAAGTGTGCAATGATTGCACACTTTATTTTTTGCCCCATAAAACGCATCCAATAGCATTTCTAAAAAGAACGAAAAATTTGTCCTGCAAAGGGGGTTGACATGATCAGAAAATATGGTATCGTAGAAGTATAATTACGAAGTATTTTTATTAGGGGAAGAAGTTTATCCTCTTTCCGATTTGAAGACACCACATGTTTTTGAGACAAGGTTACCTTAGGGTGACTTTGTCTTTTTTTTACTAAAAAAAGGCTAGTTACTACTGCTTCATTGCCGCAGGCGCGGGCGTGGACGGAGGGGAGGGAGCCGCTGTAAGAGATTTTAATATATGCGAGAGTACGAATTGCTCGCTCGAAAGGAGAAATAACCCCACGATTATAATAACTAAAATTTAAATACCTCCCCTCCGGCCACTGTGCCGCATGAGGGTTAATATATGAAGGTTAGCAGTATCGATTTCTTTGGCGTAATTGTCACTTACCGCGTGGAGGCGCGCAAGGCGGGGCCCACGGTATTTCTTTCCTTGCGCTCCAGCGATGGGGTGCACATCGATGGTGCAGGACGCGTTTGCTATGAACACAAGGGACATATTTTCCGCGCACCTGATGCAATTGGACTGGAGGAGTATGTGCGCACATTGGTTCCCGAGTGCCTCCAGCGGGCCTTTGACCCGGCTACAAGGGAAGGGCGTGCGCTGCGGGAAAAATTTGCACAGAGATTACCGCTGGGCGCGTTGATCGCGGCGGACTTTGATCGGGTCGCCCTGGATATGAAGTGGGCAAATTCTACTAAAAAAGACCATAGAAGGTTACTTGATCTGCTCGTGAGCAAACTCGGTTGGACGCCTTTTTGTGCGATTACACAAGAGATGTTCGCCTTTCATTTGCGCGAAGGTGGGTTCTCTAGTTATCAAATCAATGGGCAAATCTGCGCCTTCCGGGCATTGATTGCGTATGAGCAAGCTCGCCATTTGATCTCAGAGCACTTCATAGACACTTTTACCATGGGAAACCGCCGCACAGTCGTTGGCCCGCGGGACGCGAGTCGGCATTTCGAAAAAAACATTCTGACGCACGCTCAGGCAAGGCGGATTATTGCGAGTTGCGCCGAGAACCTTGAGGGTAACCACGGCTACCTATATTTTGGCCTGATCTTGATGTTGACTACAGGCATCACGATCAGTGAACTCTGCGCGTTGACCTGGGGGTCATTCTCATCCTCAAACGCCTATACAGGAGTCACTGTTATTGAAATTGGGTCAGAGGCAAAGCGTGTAGGAGATGTCTATCACATCGAAAAACTAAATTGGCCGCGTCGGCGGACTTTGCCGCTGCCACCGACGATGGCAAAGCTCTACCACAAGGTAAAGACCAATGCGCCGAACGTACAAGAAAATGCGCCGTTTATGCGTAGCTTCAAAAACGCGGCACGGCGGATGCGCCCCGACGAGTTTGATCGGTGGTTAAAAGGATTTTTCAAAAGCTTCGATTTCTCAAAACAGACAGAGTTAAAGAGTTTGACGAAAAATTCAGAACGAACTTTAAGAGCCACTTTCAGATCGACATTGGAATCATGCGGATGTGATGCGGAAGAGATCCGTTATCTATGCGGCAACGCACCCGAAAGCGTATTCGCGCGGAACTACTGTGCGTACGACGATCCGCGGGAGCTAGCAAAACTGGCCGCAGTGTTGGAGCACTATATCTTCTCGTTGGTAGGCATACCCTGTGCGGCATTTGATTTCAAAATCAATCGCAGTGGTGAAGATCACGCTATTGTGGCTACACCTGGTGGTAGAATCAGCGGCGATTTGACTGTAGATCTCAGTAAGATTTCGCATGGCAACCTCGAGACTGGAAAGGATCTGATTATCAACTTTAAGTCAAGTGACAGCATTTCCATTACGACAAAACTGAATTTGGAGGAAAATTAACATGGTGTTTAAAACTGACGAAGATATGTCCCTGGATAAATATTGGGAAAAGCACTGCATTTCTATCGCAAAAGATCGTCGCTGGGCAATTCAGAAGGGAGACCAATACAGTTTTGAAAACTGTGCGACGCTGCGCCAATACGATGACTACATCAAAAAGGTTGCAAGCTATCTGGATATGTCAATCTCCGAAATTACTCCGGCAAATATTCTGCACGCCGTCTCCAAGGTCGCCAAGGCATGCCAATACCAAGAAGCCACCGTCAAGACGATCATCTCGTCATTGCGGGACGTCTTTTCCTACGCCGCTACATGCGGACATGCTTACAACATCCTTTCAAAAAATCGTGCGGGAGAAAAGTCAAATAATCTTACGACTTTGATGATGCAGAGGATATTAGTCCCGGCAGTGGCAAACGCGGAGCTGAGCGATAATTGCCCGCGAGCCTTGACAATCGGGCAGCAGGGACGTCTGGCGCTGTATGCGGCGGAACATGTGCGGGAGGATGGTCGCTTCTGCGGCATTTTGATCTCATTGTACACTGGCATGCGCCCCGCGGAGTGCCGTGGACTGCGGTGGAATGATTTTCGCTCGTTCCCAGATCATCCAGACCGTCACTACCTGAAAATTGATGAAATTTTGAATGACAAATTGGAATATAGTAAGCAGGTAAAGACGAAAAATGCACTGAGGTGCGTCCCCGTTCACATTGAAATTGAGGATGCTTTGCAGAAGCGAAGGGAATTTGTGCAGCAGAACATGGGCGCGAACAAGGATATCGGGGAGTTACCCATCGCCTGTTTTGGAAATCAGTTTAAGGACCCGTGCCGCGGGTCTGATTATTCAAATTTTTCCTTCAAATTGTTGAAAGAATTTGGAGTTTCCAGCGAGCAGTTAGGCTTTTTCTTGCTCGACGAATCCGATAATTTGACACCATCGGATTCTCACCCGCCCATGCGGATCTTGCGCCGGAATTTTGCAACGGTAATCCAGGCGTGTACAGACATGTCGCTGGAGGAAAAAGAATATATCTTCGGCCACAGGATCTCCGGTAAGGACGGTGCCAAAAAGCGTGTAGAATATAGTCGGAATATGGATCGCCTATGGCGCATTGCGCAGAAGCTGGACAAGGCGCCCTTTTGCAAAAAGCTTTACGAACTTCATTTTCCTCAAATCACCGTCGGTGACGGCACCGTGACACAGGAAGGACGTGGGCAGGGAACGATCAGGATTCCCTGGGAGAAAGCCGTGTGCGGGCAAAAATTGCATCTGCATTTTGAGGGCGGCCCAAATACGTCTGTGAGCATCTCGACCCAGAATGCCGTGCGCCCCTTCGGCGGGCTGCCGGTCGAGGTAAAGATGGCTGACGCACCTATTTCCTGGGGTGACCCTTTACCGCCGATCAACGCGGAGGCGATACATTGGGAAGCGGCGAAGAAGGTGCGGTATTTGAAGAAAAATGATAAATAATTAATGTAAGAAGCCGGCGCAGGAAATTCCTGCGTCGGCTCTTTGTATCCTGAAAACCACTCGCTGGGCGAGTGGTTCAAAAGAGGCTGCTGCCGA
>ERZ825137.3929-NODE-3929-length-15409-cov-6.481373_pt1 | contig 15409 bp, 16 predicted proteins | sample MGYA00519873_ERZ825137 | MGnify/ENA primary metagenome ERZ825137 (study PRJEB31778, sample SAMEA3449190) | human gut metagenome | biome: human gut; feature: human-associated habitat; material: faeces | place: United Kingdom | collected 2010/2012 ...
GACAGGACACCGCCGATGATATCCATGAAAAACTCCAAGAATATGAGGAGCGGCTCGATACAATGGCTCGGCTCAAGCAGGAGCTTGATTTGAAGATAGCCGCCTGTGCCGCCAAGCGTGTGCAGATAACCGGCTTTCTGAACGAGCTTATGAAGCATGATGCCATGCCGTGTACTTGGTGCTTGAATGCCATATCTTTCTGCCGTAGTACCCGCCGCAGTCACCACAAATGATACGGCTTGAGAAAATGGACACACATTGCATATTGCTTCCGGCTTCCTTTCTGCGGCGCATTTCTTCCTGCACCATCTGGTAGGTTTCCGGGGAAACAATAGGCTCATGGTCTTTTTCAATGTAGTACATGGGTAGTTCGCCTGTGTTGGGACGCTTCTCTTCCGTCCTTCGTTGTCTTTATTTTCAGAGATAAACCCGACACCTAATGTCGTGTTCAAAAGGTTTTTTCAAATAATCTTCTTTTTCTCAGTAGAAATGAAAAATGCCCGCTGCAGCAGGATTGCTCCTACCGCAGCGGGCATAAAAAGACCGGCAGATAGAATTATCCTTCAGGATTTCTATCTGCCGGAAGCCTATTGATCTGTGTCAATTTCGATCCCATAACAGATTTTACTGTTGTGTCGGTACCCCTAACGGTTCTGGCCGAGTCCAGTGCTCATGGCGCAACAGCAGTCTTATTTGATTTCATTGTGGTTGCCGATGTACGTTGTACCAGCTCCACCATGACCTTTGCGTCCTGATCTACGACCACACGCAAAGGGCTTCCGCATTTCGGACAATTTAGCTCCATACCATCACAGCGCCTCGATCTGCCGATCGGCTTGCTACACTTTGGACAGCAGGCATACAAAAGCGTGTCTAATTCGCCCATCCGACTTCCTCCTTGCTTCCTGTGGTACGCGCGGGCATTTATACGGCCTCCGGGGCCACGTACTGCGCGAGCTGTCCCGTTTTAATAAGAGGGATCCGCACAGTGTGCTTACGGGCGTATTCGCCATCCATAACCATGGTGTGGCAATGCTCACATTCCATCCATCCGCCTGTTTCATCTAAAAACAAGCCTTTATTCAAAGTGCCACAAATCGGGCACGTAACATCGTATTGTTCCATTTCAGTTCCTCCGATCAACCTAAATCTGTGATTTCAATGGAGTAGATATCCTCGAAATATATCTGCTCGCCATCCAGTTTGAGCCAACGGAACGTACAGCTCACGTCCGTGATCCTGCCACGTTTGGTGACATCGTGAAAGGCGCAGTAGCAGTCAATTTCAACTTTCATACCGCGCCTAAGCTTCAAGAAAATCCGCGAGTTGTGTTCTGCCTGCTCTTCGGAAATATCATGGCGCTCTACGCGCAGGTGCCGTTCTTCACGATCCCGCAACGCCTCCTGTAAGCCCTTCATTGCATCAAACGGGCTGAATATTTTAGCTCTTTCTGCTCTTGTCATCATATCCTGCTCGATGCCCTCCTATAAAACCGTTCCGTTCACGCTGCGTACCCTCCGGCATATAGTTGACGCCGCGGAGAACGGCGTTTTTGCCATAGCGCTGCCGAATATCCAAAACGGTCTGCTGAACAATTCGCTCCCGCTCGACGGCATCAAAGTTCGTGAACAAGTTGTAGCCCTCGCAGCCTTCATCGCACACATCCTCAAATGTGATGCCGAGCCGTCTGATTTTGGTACAGTGATCTGTGGTTTTGTCGTATACCCGCAGTGCCGCCTCCACGAGGAAGGAGGCGAGGGCGGTTGTCACATCCAGCTTTGCCATACCCTTGGTGGGCGCAAGCTCATCATGAGTATAGCCGACAAAGATACCGACCTTACTGGTGATAACTTTCCGCCGCATAAGCTCGGCAGCTCCATTGAGTGCCATCTCATGCATGACTGTCCGGGCTTCCTGAAAGGTGTAATCCCGAGGCAGAATCTGCGAGAACGATACGGATTTTGATTTACTCTTGTATGCTTTGATGTCAGAAATCAAGCACGGCTCACGTCCCCACGCATGGTCAATAAGCAGTTCTGCATTCTTGCCGAATACTTTGTACATGAGCCCTGTGTCCATCTGGGTCACGCCGCGCATATCGAAAACGCCATAGCGTTCCAGCCGTCGTGCTGTTCCGCCTGCGACCATCCAAAAATCTGTGATCGGGCGGTGATCCCATAATGTCTGCCGGTATTTCTCTTCGTCCAGTACCCCAACGTGATCTTTGGCGTGTTTTGCTGTAATGTCCAGCGCAATCTTGGCGAGGTAGAGGTTCGTCCCGATACCCGCTGTTGCGGGAATATGAAAGCGATCTGCGATTTCATTCATCAGATGCTTGGCGAACGTCACTGCGTCCATGTGATTCGGTGCCAGATAATCGGTCACGTCGAGGAACGATTCGTCGATCGAGTACACGTGAATATCCCGTGGGTCAAAGTAATCCAAATACAGCGAGTAGATATCCGCTGCGTATTCAATGTACAAAGCCATGCGGGGCGGGGCGACCTCGTACTTGACATTGCTGGGGATCTCCGACAGCCTACAGCGGTTTCTTATACCTTGTGCCTTCATCGCTGGAGTAATCGCAAGACACAAGGCATTTTTCCCGCGTGTGAGATCTGCCACGACGAGATTTGTCTCGAAGGGATTATACCCACGCTCGGCACATTCGACCGATGCGTAAAAGCTCTTCATGTCTATGCAGAAGTAAGTTCGTGTTTTTGCCATGGTGGGTACGCTCCGTTTTGTCATTTGAGGTGCGGTGGAGTAGTCATAGTGCTCGCACCGCCTCAATGCTGGGGCCGCCGTCCCTTTCGATAAAGTCAGCAAATGCCTGCAGCCGCTCTTTCGAATACATGATCGTGCAGTTGATGTGCATCACCATGTCGCCGGATTCTTTTTCGACGACATGGATGTGTGCGTTGTATGCCTGCCCGACAAAGAAGTGCGCTGTTTCTACGATTTCTCCCTTGTCAGGCAGGTTTTCCGGATCAACGTCCAGATACATTTCTTCTACATCAACGTGCCCTAATACATGTTCCATCTGCCATCCCTCCGTTCACTCCAGATCCTTGAGCACTTTAACCGCAATGCCTTGAATCTCACAGTTATCAACGTAGATGTCGTCCATACGAGAATTCTCCGGGTGCAGACGGATGCGATGCTTTTTGGGTTCTGGATAAAATCTTTTGAGTGTCGCTTCATCCTCCATAAGGGCAACGACAATCTGACCTTCGTCTGCGTAGTTTTGCTGCCGAATCAGAACGAGATCGCCGTTATCAATACCTGCTTCGATCATCGAATCGCCGTAGGCGCGGAGAATGAAGAAATTGCCTTTGCCAAATAGTGCGACAGGAAGGCGGACGTATTCCTCGATGTTTTCCTCTGCAAATTTCGGAATGCCGCAGGCAATGGTGCCGAGAACGGGGACTCGGATTGCTGCTGCCTTCGTTTTCGTAGAGGTCATCGTGCGGTAACCGGAGTAGTCAAGAATGCCATCATCACACAGCTGGGCGATGTAGCGCTGCACCGTGGCCTTTGACGATCCGACTCCGTCTGCGACTTCCTGCATAGTGGGCGAGATACCGTTGCTGTCCGTGTAGTCACTCACGAACTTCTCGATAGCCGCCATCAGGGTCTTATCTTTGCTTCTCATGCGAAATTCCTCCTAAATGAAACCCGTGTCTCATTTACAACTAAATTATACTCACGACAGTAGAACACGTCAAGGGGTTTGAGACAAAATTCCCGGTTTGCAGCTTTGAAGTAATGATTTCATTACGCTGCTGGCAATGATAGGCAAACGCCATGCAGTACAAACCACATGGCGCTGCCTTATGAAGTTGAGGCTCTAAGGATTATTTGGCGTTGACTTTAGAAGCAGCCTCCGCAGCAGCTGCAGCCTGCTTTTTGGCCGTCCATCCACCCTTGGGCACTGGGGCATACGCCTGCTCCAACGAGTAGATAATAACTTTTTCTTCACCGAAGATAGCGCCGGGAACATTCCAGCTTTCTTCGGGTGCCCACTGCATGACCCTCCGCACCGCATTGGCTGCCGGGGCACAGCTGATCTTGATGGGGTATCGCTGTTCACCAGCGGGCTTGGAGAACTTGATCGCCTGCGGCGCATCTGCCTTGCAGGCCTTGATTGCGAACTGCTTGCCTTTCTCTTCGACGAAGAGCTGGATGTATTCCGGGTATCCCAGATCCACAAAGGTGGCGGCATTGAACTTGATCTGGTTGCCGTTCATAAAGGTGGCAACGGAGTCGGTGCGAGAGGTGATGAGCTCTACGAGCTTGAATTTTTCGAGTACGGACATATTAGTTTTCTCCTTTGACTTTAATAATTTCGATGTGATCTGCCATAGCTGGCGTTGCGGCTTCTGCCGCAGCTGTGGTCGAGTAAAAAATACGCGCGATGTCGTCTTCATCCCAATCGAGGTCGATCTGAGTGAAACCGGTAAGACAACCTTTCAGGACGATTCTCGGCTTCGTCCTGCGGCCGCGTCTTTTGCGATAGTATTTCTCGTCGATCATCTGCTGCACCCGATCCCAATCTGATTTCAGAATAATGGGTTCATGGTGCCCTTCAATGAAGTACTGCGTCTTCTGTCCCGTGTTCTTGATGGCTTTATGGCTGAACACATCCACGGTCATTGTCTTCTGGCACAGGACATTGCCGCAGTATTTTTCATTCCGAAGTATTCCGAGCACGCCGCCACTGCTCCATACCGTCTGGTTAGTAGCAGTCGGAACACCACTCCGGGTTAAGATCTCGGCGATTTGAGGGGACGAGTAGCCGTTGAGGTACATATCATAAATGATGCGTACCAGTTCGGCCTCCGCTTCGACGATCTGCCACTTTCCGTCTTCGCCCATCTCATAGCCGAGAAGTGACCACGCCGGATAAATACCCGTGCCACGTTTCCAGCGTCGGATGTACGACCATTTAAGACTTTCAGATTTGGACTCCGATTCACCCTGTGCGAACAGGCTGATCAATCCCAGATATGTCTCGGACGTAGTGTCCAGCGTGTTGATCCTCTCGGTTTCAAAGTATACGGCAACCGGATGCTCCAGCTGTTTCAGCATGCGGATCGTCGAAATGCAGTCCAGAACATTACGCGCAAAGCGGGTGACCGCCTTCGTGATGATCAGGTCGATCTTACCCGCTTTGCAATCCTCGATCATTCGATTGAACTCATCCCTGTGTTTTAGGGATGTGCCGGAAATTCCGCGATCTGCATATATACCTGCAAACTGCCATTCATCGTTTCCTCGGATGTAATCTGTGTAATTCTGTACCTGCAGCTCATAAGAGAGCGCCTGCGTGTCCATGTCTGTGCTAACGCGGCAATACGCGCACACGCGGAGCTTCGGCTTTTCATAGCCCTCTCGATCTGTGATAGCGGGGATTACCTGCACATCAACATGCTCTGTCAGTGACTGCCGAATTTTCTCGTTTCGCGTCTGCTTTCGTGTAGCAGGGCGCTCTTGTATAGCTCTGTCGATTTTAATCTTCTTCAAGAATGCATCACCTCCTTCTGCGCCACAGATTTGATCGATTGCCGACATCGATCCTGACGCATGCGGAGGCGGCGCTACTTTATTATAGCGCTGCATATCAACAAGTGGTGTGCTTTTACCACCATATCTTGCGCTACAAGGGCAAAAAAAGAAGGGCGATCGCTCGCCCTACCTTTATTTCTCGTATGTTTTGATTATTTGCCAAAGTGCGGTTTTCTGTTCCGGTGTCAGTACTGTCCATTTGTCAAAGAGTTCCCGCAGCTCCGGCGTAATCTCAATCATTTCGCCCTCTGCAAAAAACTGTGCCATGGTAATGCCGAACGCCTTGCACAATGCTTCCAATGTGACCATGCTCGGAGTGTTGCCACGGCGGTAGATGTTGGATACTGTGTTCGGCGATAAGCCTGCCTCTTTGGCGATTTTGTAATCTGACCAACCGTGTTGCTCCTGCAATTCGATCAGCCTTTGACGGATGTCCACAAAACCACCTCACTTCCAGTATATATTCTATCACCACGTTTGGTGATGCCGTTAGAGCAAATGGGTGGAAGTAGTATCGTAAGTTATGGTGATATTTATACTTGAAACTTGCGCGTTCAGGCGGTAAACTATATTTGGGAAATGTGGTGATCCTTATGTCAAACGAGCCTGAGCTCAGAATGCGCCGGGTATGCTTTACCGGCCACCGCCCTGAAAAACTGAATAAAAGCGAGGCAGAAATCGTAGCCTCGCTTGAGCGGGAAATCCGTGCTGCTATCACAGACGGTTTCCAGACTTTCATCTCCGGTATGGCCAGAGGTGTTGACATTTGGGCTGCAGAGGTCGTCCTTCGTCTACGGGACAATGGCGCTCCGATTCATTTGATTGCTGCAAGCCCCTATCAGGGCTTTGAACGTGCATGGTCTCCGGCGTGGCAACATCGCTATGCTTCGGCTCTGGTCGGTGCCGATATCGTCCGTTTCATTTCTCCGCAGTATGACCGTGGCTGCTTCCAACGCCGCAATGAATGGATGGTCGACCACGCTGGCCGTGTGATCGCCGTGTTCAACGGCGAGAAGGGCGGTACGAAAAACACAATCGATTATGCCGATCGGCAGAATGTCCCCGTAATCTATATTCCATAAAACCTGCACTTACAGAAACACCTCGCAGCCGTTATGACTGCGAGGTGTTTCTCCTATTTGGCAAAATCAATAACCTCTTATTGCGCGGACTATAGAGCTTGTATTCCATCCGACTGTTTCATTCGCGGCATTTTTTACAACTGCTGAAGTACGCGACGCTCCCCAAGGTTCCACGGCAATTATCTTTTTGTTCATGCTCTGTGCTAACTCAATCTCAATGTTAATCCATTTGCTGTATGTGGAATACACGCCTGCAAGGATAATTACGCAGCTGGCCGGTTGCATCTGCCTACGAATTGCCTCTTTCAGCTGGTACTGATATGGAGCATTATGTATAGGGTCATCCTTTGGAACAGAATAGTTCCGATAATCGAAGTTTGGTGCTGCATTCAGCAATGACACTAGCCGATCATACTGGTCGGAGTATGCCCACGAGTGACTGATAAATAAATTGTACATATAAACCTCCTATTTTGTGCAAATCAAAATCACGAATACGACTGCATATCCCAAGGCAAAAGCAATTGGTAGAATTCGCTCCAACTTTGTGCCCTCAAGGTAGCGCTTCGTTTTTTTCAAAATATCCCATTCATCCTTAAATGGGGTCACACCTAATCGCTCTTCCAAATCGTAAATCACCCGGAACTTGGCAGCATTGAGCCGTTTGAAATTGTTGATATAAAGTAGCCACACGACACAAATTACCAGTCCTGCTACGCAGAGAAAGACCGTCTTAACATCCCACATCCAAGAAACAGCCGCAATAACGGCGATATTGAGCGTAACAAAGAGATTATTCATAGTATCTCTTCGTTGGCTTACTCCATTGGCCATTTCAACGCAGGTTTGCCATATTGCTAGTACGTCCTGATCTTTATCCTCTTGTTCCATCTGTAATCTCCTATGCTGTTTACTTTGAGCTGCATTACGCAGCAATGACGACCGCGTTTTCCTTAACTTTATTGATCGCGGCCAATAACGCTGCACGTGTACGGGCATCAAAGAGCTTTACAAAGCTGATCGGCTTGTCAAAGGGCGGATTCTGCAGCTCGGTAACATTCTCCATATACCCATTCTGCTCGATGTGGTTAATGATCTTATGCACAAAAGCGATCTGCTTCTGGTTCAGCGACTGGTCGTTTATGAACTGCGAAAAAGCCTGCATTGCTGCTTCGTGATCTAGCTTGGCGATTTTACGGATCAGCAAGCCGAATGGCGTATCACCATATTCTCTCTCGTAGTCCTCCTTGCTGCCCAATTCACTCGTCAGCACGTGCTCCAGCTCGCTGTAATCCGCAGCAGAGAGGGGAATATTGTGTGTTAGCTTATAGATGGCGAGCGCATTTCCGTTTTCGTTGACGTAGCGATTGACCTTGGCACGATAGTCTTCGAAATCGTACCCCGGCTCCATCGGGTCGCCCTCTTTCTGGTCTATAATCGGGTCAGATAGCCGAGTAATAATCGGCTTGCGAGGGTCAACGTCATTCAGAAACTTTATCAGCTCACGGAGTTCCTTCCGCACCCGCTCATACAGCAGGAAATCGTTTGCCTCCCAGAAGGCATCGGTGTTGACTTCCTTGATGATCGGCAGTTTCGCTTTTACCTGCGGGATGCTGACCTTGCGCTCCAGCAGCGTTCCAATATCGCGGAGCTGTTTCTGTGCATTCTTAAGCGAGGGCATCTGCTCTATCTGGGCGATCACCAGACCGTACATGAAGTTATCGAAGCGCTTAGCAAATTCGTCGTTGTCATCCAAGTGAACGATTGGCGCAATCTGCTGCATCAGTTCGCCCTTGTCGCCTTCACTAATGTAGTTGAAAGCTCCCGGCTTCTTAAACTTTTCGACGCTTTGTATGTGCAGCCGCACGGCGATGAGATCGGTGTTCAGCGCCAATACCTGAGAGTAGCATGTCTCTACAAGCTCGGATCTCCAGCTCTGATAGTCGTCTCCGGCAAATGCACTTTCCTGCAGCGCCACCGCAATGCGGATCTGCTTCCCGAATATGTTCTCCGACAGCGTCTTCGTCTCGCGGGACTCAAAGCCCTCTTTGTGAGCACGGAAGTATTCAAAGTTTCCGCAATAGTCAAAGATGAGGAACCGTCTCTTTGCCGTGTATTCGCCGTCGATCTGATCGATACAGGTGAGCTCTTTGCTCAGACGGGTACCACGTCCGATCATCTGCCAGAATTTCGTCTTTGACCGCACCTTTTTAAAGAATACGAGGTTGACGCACTCCGGCACATCGATGCCGGTATCCATCATATCCACGGAAACTGCTATGACCGGATCTTTCTCTGGAATTTTGAAATCGTCAATGATCGTCTGCGCGTATGTATCGTCGCAGATAACACGCTGTGCAAATGTACCACGGTATTTGGGGTACAGCTTATTAAACCGCTCCAGAATGAACTCCGCGTGGCGCTTGTTCTGGGCGAAGATGATGGTTTTACCCAGTCTGTCACCGCCAGCAACACGGATGCCGCGCTCCATCAAATCCTGAAGCACCGTGTCAACGGTTGTCTCGTTGAAAACGAATTTGTTCAGCTGTGCCGACGGAATGAAGTCAGGCATCAGACCGTCCTCAATAAAGTCCTCTTCATACCGTTCCTTGTCCTCATCGGAAAGGTCGTCGTATGTGATACCTTCCTCTAAGAACTTTGTTTTTACCTCATAGTTATAGTAAGGCACGAGTACATGATCCTGATAGACTGCCGTCTCGTAGTCGTATGCATACGTCGGTACGCCGTGCTCCATTTCGAAGAAATCATAGGTATTGCGATCAACGTCCGTTTTTGGGGTTGCGGTCAGTCCGACCATGATCGCATCGAAGTATTCGAAAATCGCGCGGTATTTTTTGAATATGCTGCGGTGGCTCTCGTCGATGATAATGAGATCAAAGTGGGCGGGGGTAAACATACGCTGCCCATCTTTCGTCTTCATATCGTCTATGGCGTTCAACATTGTCGGGTATGTCGAGAATACGATCCGTGCGCTCCGGTCGTCCTTATTGGAGCACAGATTGCACAGAGACATATCCGGCAGATAGTTCTTGAAATCGTCCTTTGCCTGTTTCACCAGCGCCGTGCGATCGGCCAAGAACAGAATATTGGTGACGTATTTGCCGCGACTGAGCACATCGGTGAGGCTGGACGCAGTTCTGGTTTTACCCGTTCCGGTTGCCATGACCAGCAGGTGCTTTCTAAACCCTTGTCCGATCTGCTCGCATACAGCACGGATGGCTTCCTTTTGGTAGTAGCGGTCTGTGATTCTGTCATCGATCGGAATGGTCATCAGATCTTTCCGTTCGCTACGACGGTTCATCAGCTTCTGCAGATCGTCTTTGCTGAATATGCCGCTAACTTTACGCTGCGGGCTGCTCTGATCGTCCCAGAAGTAGGTTTCGAAACCATTGGTCGTGAACATCATGGGGCGACGTCCGAATTTTCTCTCCAGACAGTCAGCGTACAGCACGGCTTGTTTGCGGCCTATGTTCGGGTCTTTGCTGGATCTTTTGGCCTCCACTACTGCTAGTGGTAGGCCGTCCTTCCCGAACAGCACATAGTCCACATATCCCATCTGTCCCAGCACACCTGCCATACCTTCGACAGGGTACTCTTCCTGAACGTCAGCATCTGCTCCGGAGAATTTCCAGCCCATCTGCTTCATGTCTACATCGATATAAATTTTGCGGGTCTTAAACTCAGAAAGGTCTGCTGCGACAAAAGTGCGCTCCTGCTGGTGCTGCTCCTTTGTTGCGGTGATCTGCTCGGACATCTGCTCGATCTTTTTACGCAAAGCCTCAATCTCTGCGTCTTTCTCACCGAGCAGACTCTCTTGCTCCTTTATTTTCTTGGTATCGACGACAACCTTTTCGGTCGGAATCAGCGCCTCATCGAACTGCCGTTCTTCATAGTCGGCACCATAGCAATAGTCCAACCACTGGATAAATTCAAAGAGCCCCTGCAGGGAAGCGAGGGCATCACTGGCCTGCACGCTTCGCTCTGTGTGAACGGCCAGATTGCCTAACTTAATGATAAACGGCAGTTTGCCCCATGTGTTGTAGTCCACCGCAAAACGGAAGGTCGGCTCATGAATGAGCGCCTGCAGATTATCCTTGTAGGGCATCTGCATCGTTTTATCAGCCGAATACACCCATTTGACGGCTAATTCCAGAGCTTTTCTGCTGCCGACGGCGCACATGGCAGGCGCGGAAACATACACCTTTTCCGCCTCGATAGCAGCCGAGGCAAATAGTGCGTACTCCTTTTTATCTTTTAGAAATCCGAAGTTCGACATGTCATCCACTCCTGTCTGTATGTATTCGCTGCCGCTTGGCAGTATCTAAAGCTCAAAGAGCTGTAATATTTTGATTTGTCGGTCTGTTCGACGAAGGCCGCAAACTGCTCCTGCAGAGCCATTGGCGCAAGCAATATCCTTATTTTGTTCATGGTGGATATTGGGAGCTGAGGCTGTGCAGATCCGCTGGCGATCTTTCCCTTTATGGATTGAAGCTGTAGCTTAAATTGCTCCATAAAGAAGACCTCTGTCATGACGCTTTTTTTCATACGTAGTATAACCATGCCGGAATTGATGCGTACATTTTCAAACGGGACACTGTCGTCATAAAACGCCAAATTCCCGAGGGTTCCTCTTGTCGTTAGTACTACATCGCCGCGTTCCAGTTTGCCGTTGTGAAGGGCGTCATCTTTTTCTTTAGTGATGAACATGCGGTTTTCGAAGGAAAAACCCGTCGCTGTTACGTTTTTTGCATTTAAGAATAGGCAGTATCCCGTGTCTGAAAACTCGTCCTGCTTGGGATAGTTCTTACCACGATCTCCGTCTATTATCGCACAAACCGTAGTCATTGGTTCGGTCGGAAGCCCCATGCTATTACTTACAGGATCACCAAACAGTTCGATAAATCGGGACTTGACGAGCTGATCCAAATAAGTGGTTTCGGCATGACGTTGTTCAATGAGGTAGTCGATTTTTTCAAGCACGCGAACTATCTCATTCTGTTCATCTCTTGAATATATGCAGATTTGTAGCTCTTTCACGACCTTGAAATGTCTACTATACCCTAGATTCGGAATTTTTGCTGCCTGCAGGGCGTAATATAAGTATTTGGGGTTGTCCTTTATATTTGTTGGGCGGAGGATCTTTACTCCATCTGCGCCAATAAAGAAGGGCTGCTCCATATACTTTATTGCGCGGGTATGGTCACCGAAAATGATAGCAGGGACATTTTTGAAAATTCCAGCATCATCGTTCCACCATCCCGCAATAACACGTTGCCCTTGATCGACTATCGGGAATTGCCCAGTGAGGCAGTACTTCTCTTGCGGAATTTTGGTACCTTCTTTAGTAACATCCCGATATAAATTGGTAAATTTTTCGATCCGCATCACGCCGCCACCCCCATCTTACCGCAAAGTTTTGATTTGTCGGTCTGTTCGACGAAGGCCGCGAATTGCTCCTGCAGCTCCAACGGAGGCATCTCAATTGCCAGCGAGCGGAAGTAATCCATCGAAACACGCGGCATTTTTGCGCCCGCTACCTTTTCGGATATGTGCCTTACGAATACGTCGCTGCGTAGCCAATAACACAAATACGCCCGGTTCAATCTGTCTGCCAGTGGATACATCGGTATCATCTCTGAGGTCGCAACACCATCTTCGTCGGGCATGACTACCTTGTTTAAGTACGGGCGAAGCTTGGAGTACAAAACACTCTCTGCTGTAAAATACACTGTGGAGGCATTAATCTCTCCGCTCTGCACTCTGTGCTTAAATAATACGGTGCCAGTTTGCGCTTCTACTGCATCCAAGTTCAGCAACCATACTTCATCTGCCAAATCGCCGCGCTGCGATTTGATCGGTGCAGCTTCCACAATGGACATGGTCTGCCATCCCTTTTGGTTGGATAATGGCTCACCGAACAGTTCGATAAATCGGGACTTGACAGCCTGATCAATCAGTTCCAACTGCTGCTGTCTCTCAGCAATAATTGCATCTATTTTATCCAGTTTGGTTGCGATTTCGTGCTGTTCATTGATATCGGGTAGCGGGATTTCTTTCTCCAAAAGCGTCGCTTTGTTGAGGGTCAAGCCCATAACCGCTTTGTTGGTTCCTGCCGTCCAATTTGTCCCGCAGCAAAGGTGATACAGGTAATCCGTGTCAACCGCAAATTTTCCGTTGTCAATGAAAGCCATAATTGCTTCGTTAGTGTACATGTCTTCGGATGTGATGGCGGTCTTTCCGATTGATAGTTTGAAGCTCATTATGACTGTTCCTTGGGGGACAACCTTGATGCCGCTGCCATCTATGCCTGCTTTGGTTATACTCTCCTTTGTTTTGGTGAGAAACTTTCCTGCATTTCCAATATCAGCAATGGATATCCACTTATGATCGCCGTTCCAGTAATCTGGCCTATTGCGTGCTGGCGTCTTTCCCATTTGCAGGTCAAAGGCCTGTCTAAGCTTTATTCTCATGCCGCCACCTCCATCTTACCGCAAAGTTTTGATTTGTCGGTCTGTTCGACGAAGGCTGCGAATTGCTGTTGCAGCTCCATTGAGGGCACGGGAATGCGAATACTTTCGACTATTCCCTTGGAGATTTCTTTAAATGTCGCGCCTCTGCCAAGTGAATTTAAGTATTCGACGTTCAATAGAAGAACGGTATACAAATATCGCGGTGTTATGCCTTCCTTGCAAATAATGTTTTTAAAGCCCTGATTGCAATAGAACGTATTTCCCGCAATAGCCACTTTACCAATCGGTGCACGGGAAGACAAAATTACCGTACCGACAGGCATTTCTTGTAATGAGCAGCTTTCCACACCCGCTTTTGTGAGCTTTCTTACCGAATCGTAAATGTATCCGCTATCACCATCCAATTCTGCGGGCGTGATCCAACGGTACGAGCCACCCCAGTATTCGTCATGATCTGTTTTTGGGGTAGCACCACCGACAACCGTCCCAATTTCCTTTATGGTAACCCATGATTCCTGCGGATGTGTCAAATCATAATCACCAAACAGTTCGATAAATCGGGATTGGCAATCAGCCAATGTATTTTCTATGGGAAATTTTCACATTGTTCTGATTCACCATTGCGTACTGCATTGTGGTGTCAATTTTGGCATGGCCGAGGAGCCGCTGCACCTGTTCTATCGGCATTCCTTTGTCGATGGCGCGTGTCGCCAGCGTTCTTCGGAACTTATGTGGATGCACCTTTGTGATGCCTAGCTTCCGTCCCAGCTTTCGCAATCGTACTTCCACTCCACTGATCTCCAGCCTGTTGTATGGACTGAGTAGAGATACAAATAGTGCGGGGTTATCATCTCTCCTGCTTTCCAAATAGTTTTTAAGATGGATTTTGGTGCGGGCATCGAAGTATACGGGGCGCTCTTTGCTGCCTTTTCCAAATACTACGCACTCTCTATTCTCAAAATCAATGTCGTCTCGGTTCAGTCTCACCAGCTCACCAACACGCATTCCCGTGGAGGCAAGCAGATCTATCATCGCCAAATCACGCAAACAACCGCACTGATCGCGCATGGTTTCCAGCGCTTCATCTGTGTATGTCTCCTTTACGGTCTTGTTTGAGCGGATTTTATGGATCCGGCGTACAGGGCTTTTTAATATGTAGTTTTCGTCCTCCAGCCATGTGAAAAAGCTGGACATGATCCTTCGGATGTTATCTATGTTGCCTTTGCTGCACTGTGTTTGTTGCTGGTAATCAGAAAGATATCCTCGCAAATCATCCGTTTGCATGTGTGTAACATGGGAATCAACCGCTGCAAACAGCCTCCGGATTGAGGTTTCATAATACCGCAGTGTTTTTTCACTGCACCCCTCAACCCGCTTTGCTGACAAGAACATATCCAACAATTCGGCATTGGTTTCTTTGTCTGGCTGCTGAGCGCCGTCCTCATTAGCAGTGATTTGGACATTCCAGAGGGCATGCTGCAGAACATTCTGCAGCTGCTCCATCTGGGCGTTATCCAAATAGGGAATCATTTGTCGTGTGATTTCGGAAATAAGTTGGTTTTTCATGCTAGTACACCTCTAAATATATGTTGTGTACCAACATCCTGCACCGGCTCATTTAGCCAAAATACTGTTGCATCAGAGTTTTTTTCAGAATCTCCAGTTCCTGCAGTCCTTTCTGCACTGCCAATTTTGATTTGTCGGTCTGTTCCTTGAACTGAACAAATTGCCGTTGCAGTTCAGTGGGTGGCAGATAAATTCCAATGTTTTGCATCTCTTGTGCATTGATATTGGCTTGGCCGATTGCAGCTTTACACATTCCAAGTAGCATCTGCTTTGAGAAATCCGTATTTAGGAATGCAGAGAGGAACTCGGGCAATACACGCTCTGTGACTCTGACACGAATAACAAAGCCCGCAAGTACCATCATTTCATCTCGGTTATAGACACACGTCTTTCCGACTAGCTCTTTACTGTTTGTGCGGTTGAAAAGCACATCTCCACGCCGTACAGTACACTTATCCAATTCGTTATCGGGTATGTCAATACGTTTGGTGTCTGTTAAATCCAATTCTCCACCATAGGTAATATTGTTCATTCGGAGATATGGATATTTGCCTCCATCCACAGCGGGACGGCTGGATCCGTAACGTACATCCGCAACAATATCCCTTATGGTGGCCGTTTCCCATCCCTTAGGATTTGAAGGATATACTCCAAACAATTCGATAAATCGGGACTTGACGGCCTCATCAAAAGACAGAATCT
>ERZ825137.3933-NODE-3933-length-15399-cov-3.244460_pt1 | contig 15399 bp, 10 predicted proteins | sample MGYA00519873_ERZ825137 | MGnify/ENA primary metagenome ERZ825137 (study PRJEB31778, sample SAMEA3449190) | human gut metagenome | biome: human gut; feature: human-associated habitat; material: faeces | place: United Kingdom | collected 2010/2012 ...
AGTAGGCGCATGTATCATTGCCCCATGCACAGATGAAAATCAACGGAATAATATATAATCCGTCATTCAGCATACGCACCTTGTAAATAAATGACATCAGCACAACCACATAAGCAAGACCTGCCACTGCACAAAAAATCTCATTGACCTTGTACTTCGGAAAGCTGAAAACATAAACAGCCATGATCAGCAGTGTTCCCACTGCTGCTGCCATCAATTCTCCTTCCGGTACAGCCGCCCACAAAAGCATTTCATACAAAAGGGCTCCCATATAGCCCGCTATAGCCGGTCCCTTCTTCTCAATACCTGAAGCTCTGTATAATTCAAACAGGCCTATCATGGAAATCAATGCCAGGGAAATCGGAAGTATTAACAGTGCTACTACTGTCATCAACGGACTTATGCTAAGCATCATAATCAGTACACCAATCAGTGTGGTCGTAGAAGTAATAAGCTGGGTTACACTCTGATTCAGACTCTGGCTTAAAGTGTCCACGTCATTGGTAACTCGCGAGAGTACTTCTCCATGAGTAACTTTATCAAAATAATTCATTGGCATACGATGGATTTTCTCGGAAATATCTTTTCGCATGCGATAGGTTATTTTCTGGGAAATTCCTGTCATAATATAACCTTGTATAAAAGAGAATACTGCACTCGCCACATACAGGCAGAGGAGTCCAATCAGGATTTTTCCTAATTTTTCAAAATCAATCCCACTTCCACCAGTAATTTTTCCAACTAATCCATTGAAAATTTCAGTGGTCGCTTTTCCTAAAATCTTTGGTCCGGCTATACTGAATACCGTACTGCAGATTGCAAATACCATGACAAAGAAAAGTCCGATTCTATATTCGCTGATATAATTCCAAAGCTTTTTCATTGTCCCTTTAAAATCTTTTGCTTTTTCTCCTGCCCTCATAGGACCATGTCCATGTCCAGCCATTTAGCATTCCTCCTTTCCTTCATCTGCTTCCAGATTCTGTCTTAATTCTTCCTGTGATAACTGGGATGACGCAATCTGATAGTATGCTTCACAAGACCTCAATAATTCATTGTGAGTACCGATTCCGGCAATCTTTCCTTCATCCAGCACAATAATCTGCTCTGCATGCAGAATTGTACTAATTCGCTGTGCTACAATAATCACGGTAGAATCCTGTGTCTTTTCTTTCAATGCAGTTCTAAGTACTACATCCGTCTTATAATCCAGTGCAGAGAAACTGTCATCGAAAATAAAGATTTCCGGTTTCTTTGCAATTGCTCTTGCGATGGAAAGTCTCTGCTTCTGTCCACCGGAGACATTGGTTCCGCCCTGCGCAATCGTGCTTTCATATTTCTTCGGTTTTTCATCAATAAATTCAGTTGCCTGTGCGATAGAAGCGGCTTCTATCATTTCCTCTTCTGCCCCATTCGGATTGCCATATAAAATATTGGATGCAATCGTTCCTGAGAACAGCACACCTTTCTGTGGAACATAACCGATTTTATCTCTGAGGTCATGCTGGGTCATTTCACGTACATCCGTGCCATCAACTCGGATATGCCCCTCTGTTACATCATAGAAACGAGGAATCAGATTAATCAGTGTCGATTTTCCACATCCGGTACTTCCGATGATAGCCGTGGTCTGTCCCGGTTTTGCCACAAAGTTCAAATCATGTAACACATCATGCTCTGCCCCCGGATAGCGGAAAGAAACATGTTCAAACGCAACTTCTCCTTTACTGTTCTCCGGCAAGTGTTTCGGTTCTTCCGGGTCATCAATAACAGTCTCACTTGTTAAGATTTCATCCACACGTTCTGCTGCTACAGCTGCTCTTGGAAGCATAATCGAAATCATACAAATCATCAGGAAGGACATTATAATCTGCATCGTATATTGAATAAATGCCATCATATCACCCACCTGCATCTGCCCTTTATCAATGCCTGCCGCGCCACACCAGACGATTAATACCGTAATTCCATTCATAACCAGCATCATAAGCGGCATCATAAATGTCATGGCTCGGTTTACAAACAGATTGGTTTTCATCAAATCACGGTTGGCTTTGTCAAATCTCTCTTCTTCGTGTCTCTCCCTGCTAAAAGCACGGATAACCGGAAGTCCTGTCAGGATTTCACGCATAACCAGATTCAGCCGGTCTACCAGTGTCTGCAGCCTCTTAAATCTTGGCATTGCCACGATAAAGAGCACAATCACAATCATAAATACCAACGCTACACCCAGCGCAATAATCCAAATCATATCTACATTGGTGTGGAATACCTTGATAATACCACCGATTGCCTGAACCGGTGCGTAGAGCACAATTCGCAGAAGCATGACTGTAAGCGTCTGGATTTGCTGAATATCATTGGTGCTTCGTGTAATCAAGGAAGCCGTTGAAAATTTGTCAAATTCTGTATTGGAGAATCCAATTACCTTAGTAAATACGCTGGAACGTAAATCTCGTCCTGTACTGGCTGCCACTCTGGCTGCAAGGAACCCTACTGTAATGCTTGCCACCATTCCCAGAAGTGCAAGTCCTAACATTTTGAGTCCTGTATGCAGGATGTATTGTATCTGAATCTTGTCTGTATTTACTCCCAGCTCATGATACACCGACTTAATGTAAACCGGTACGCTCTGGGTAAGTACCATGTCCGGTACATCCTTCATTTGTTCCTTTATCTGCTCCAGAGCTGTATTTTTCTGCTCCTCCGGCATGATACCAAACATTTCCATTTTTTGTGCCATCTCATCGTCAGATGCTGCACTCACATTGATAAACATCGGAAGCTGCATAATATCTGCCAATGCATCTAATTCTTCTTCATCTTCCTGTATCTGACTCTTTAATTCATAGACAGCTCCATCGTAATCATACTCTGTATCTTCTGTCTGTAAGGTGTAGCTGTCTTTTACCTGCGCTGCCTCCTCCTGACTCATAAATATCGTCAGCTTCCGTAAATCTTCCTCCGACAATACCATCGGAACCTTATCATCGATACCACCTTGCTGAATTCCTACATTGACTATATCAGAAGTATAGGATGGCAATGATAAATCACAATATGCCTGCATCATCAGTACTGCAAAAATTGCTGCAATTGTCACGGCATACGGTTTTAAAAATTTTACCAGTTTATTCATAGCTGTGCATTTCCTTTCTGTCTTTATAAATTCATTTTATGAGATTGAGGGATGCTTCAGTGTTTCCACCTCCATCATATTTTCCCTCATCTGTATAAATAATCTACGAAGCAGCATTCGCTCTTCCTCTGTAATACTCTGGAATAACTGTCTCTTCACGGATACATCAATATCACGCATGCTTAACAGACATTCCTTGCCTGCCTCTGTAATCTGTATCCGGAGTACTCTCTGGTCCTTCTCATCCGGTGTGCGCTCGATGAATTTCCGCTTTTCCAGCTTCTGGAGTGCTGCTGTAATCGATGGTGGCTTCAACTGCATCATGTCTGCCAGTTCACGCTGTGACGCCGGTCCCTTCTTCCACAATACAAACAAAATAGCCGCCTGTCCGTGCTTCAAGTCAATGGGCTGCATCAGACGATTCATATACTGTTTTTCCATATGTAACACCTGATGCATCAATACCTGCAGTGGCATATTCATCGGATTCACACACATATCATCCAAAAAAGAATTCTTTTCCTTCAATCTATTTACCTCCATTTAGTTAGATAGCTAACGGTTATTCTGTTCATATCAACCACAAATGTCAAGTATTTCTCCTATAATTTTATATTTTTATCATATTTTCTCCCACTATTTTTATTAGAAATCTAATTATTTATTATAAAGTTTCAAAAAAAGCGTGCAATCTCTGCAGCTCTTTCGCCACACTAGATTGCACGCATTCTCCTCACATGGAGATATCACTTCCAGGAGATTTTATTTTCTATTTACTTTTGTCTGTCGAAAAGTCCAAATCGTACTTTTTTAACTCTTTCCATCCCTCATTGATTGTTGCTTTCTTCTTTTTTTCCAGCATCTTCCTGGTATAGCTGAGACATTCATCGGTTTCTCCCGCAGCTCTATCCCAGGCTTTCACAACTGTTTCTGAATGTTCACTTTCATTCAATCCGTAATGTTCTACCAGATATTTGCCAAAGTACTTGGTAAATTTCTCCTGTCCATATAGATTCATATGATGGTCATTATAAAAGTCTTCCGTCATATCCAGTCCGATTGCTTCTTTCTGTGTCTCAAAATCCACATACGAAAATCCATATTCCTTGATAATCTTTTCGGCTTCATTGGCACGCTGATATACCGGATAGGTTTTCTTCGTGATTCTGTGTGGAATACGGATAAACAGCACATTGTCAATCTTTTCATCCTTTAGATACTGCAGCAAATCTCGCAGATAATATTCTGACATATCTGTGAGTGATAGCGTAGTTCTGTCATTTGCAACATCTAGCACCTCACTTGAAGCCATTGTTTTATCTGAATATGTCTGAAAACCTTTCAATCCGCTTCCACCTTCCAGATACATTCTGCTCTGGACATAGAGATTCGCCAGACATGTATCCCAACTCTGCCAGTTGGAATGATATTTCAGAAACGGCACGAAATAATTAATCTGCTCCTCCTTCGGGATTAATTCCGAAATCGTTTCCACCTTGTTTTCGGACCACGGCATATTATCAATATATTTTCGAAGTCGGTTTTCATCTGTCTGATACGAATCATTTTTCTGAAGTGCCCCATTCAGTTCAATCACAATCAACTTCGGTTTTTGATGCTTTAACACTTCTTTTACCTGAGACTTCACTATTGCAATGGGACTTCCTGCGGTAGAGAAATCATAGCTGGTAAATCCATACTCATCCCAAAGCATTCCCGGTGCTATGGCTGTATAAGTTTCACTGGCACCGATTGTCACCACATCCAGACTGTTTTCCGGTTCCAGATAAAATCCTTTAATTCTCAAACCATCTGCAAAACTGTTTACCTGAAGAAATGCTGACACTCCGCCTAAGAACAAAAGAAATACCAGTCCAAAGCAGCACAATTTTACAATTCTTTTTTTATTCATCATCTATACTTCCTTTAAAACTGCATGTATACAAAATCCGATGCACTCACTCCCGGTCCATACATTCCAAATATAGCAATCATTGCCAGTCCTGCAAACAAAACCACCCACTGCATTTTCGGATGTTTCTGTTCCATTAAAGCCCGCATGGTTGTATCCGGATGCCGCTCTTGAATCAAACTGACAATAAAAATCAACACTGTCATAATCAGTAAAAGCTTATAATCTTTCAATGTCAGACCACATGATGTAATTTGTTCAATCACTTTACATTTGTTCAGACTAAAGTCCGTTACACATCTTCCTAACATATGCATAGCGGATGTGAAATTTACTCCGATATCAAACATATATCCTATCAGCACAATCACAAAAGTACGCAACATCTGAAATACTTTCCACCAGAGACTTTTTGTCTGAATTTTCAATTTCACAACTGCTTTATCAAAAAGCGGCTGCAGCAGAATGGACACCATAATCACACCGCCATTCCAGATACCGAAAGCCACATATTTCATGTTCGCTCCGTGCCAGATTCCTACTAATAAAAATGTGATAAATGAAGCAATTCCTGTCGGCAAAACCTTTGCCACATGAGCTCCCACCGGGTTCGCTCCATACTTCTGCTTTAAATCCTTTCCCATTTTCAGGAAACGTTTGGACATGGCAAGGGAATAGAATACATAATTCTTCATCCATGCACCTAAAGTGATATGCCAACGTCTCCAGTAATCATTAATATTTACCGCAAAATAAGGACGTTTGAAGTTCTCTGTCATCTGGATACCAAGAATTTCGGCAAATCCTCTGGAAATGTCAATCCCCCCGGAGAAGTCTGCATACAACTGTAACGCATACACCAGAACTGTTATCAGAATTACTGTCCCACTATACTGCCGGTAATCTGCCGTCACTGTATTAATCAGACTGACTGCACGGTCAGCAATCACCATCTTTTTCAGATATCCCCAAAGCATCAAAAATGCTCCGTATTTCAGATTCTTATAAGAAAATGAATGCTCCGCATATAACTGGTGTGCCAACTGATCATAAAAACTGATTGGTCCTTGAATAATCTGAGGAAAAAAGGACACAAACAGCGCATATTTTGCCGGATTTATCTCCGGCTCAATTTTCTCCCGGTAAACATCTATCAAATATCCTGTAGACTGAAAAGTATAGAAAGAAATACCCAGCGGAAGGAATAATTTTAAAATCGGAACAGAAGCTTCTATGCCGGTAAAACCAAGCAGCGTATTCAGTCCGCCTGCAAACAGATTAAAATATTTCAAAAATACCAGAATACCAAGATTCAGCACAAGTACCAGAATCAGAAGCCGTTTCCGCTTCTTTTTCATACTCTCTTTGTACTGTTTCTTCTGTTCTTTGTCCCATTCTTTTTTATGCTGTGCCACTGTTTCTTTTGCTTCTTTGATGTTCTGGTACATGGCCAGCGCAGCAAAATAAACCGTATAGGTAGTGATTAAAATAAAAATCACATAACGCCAGCTTGCCCAGAGGTAAAATACATAACTTGCTGCTAAAAGCACCGTCCACTGATACTTCTTAATCGGAAACATATAATACGCTGCTACAACGAGCAGCGTAAAAATCAAAAATGTAATTGTTGTATAACCCACGTGCGTTACCTCTGTCCTTCCCTGTTGTCTGGTGTATTAAATATATCTGTATATATAAAATCGCGGACAAGACGGGCACCTGTCATTTCCGAATACAACACTACCGCCGGCATTTCCCTGCTTAGGAATACAGCCATCCCTTCCATCACGGAATATGCACCTGTGCGTCCAAATGCCAACAAATCTCCAATTTCCAACTTATCAGTCTGAATAGTAGCAAGCACATCTGCAGTAGTACAGAGACTTCCGCATAACGTATAACGCTCTTTCACGCTTCCTTCCTCTTCTCTGTTCAGCCGCACGATTTCCGGTGTCTGCATCCCCTTTACCTGCCCGTCATATTTGAGCTGGTTTAAGCCGCCATCGCAAATGGCATAGTGATACCCCTGATTCGTCTTCACATCTTCTACTCTTGTAATGTATGTTCCGCATGGTGCTGCAAAAAATCTTCCCATTTCAATCGTCAGATGATATTTCTCACCCATTTCACGAACATATACTGCTGCCTCTTTGAGAAGTGCTTCTTCCCATTCATCCGGATCTTCGCCAAAATAGTCCACATTCAGCCCGGTTCCATATTCAATTCTTTCTACAGAAAATCCGGTTTCCGCAAGTAATCTCTGCGCAAATTCATCCAGCTTGCGCAGTTCTTTCTCAATCACAGTCACTTTTTTCTTCTGGGTACCGGTAAAATAATGAAGTCCCACAATCTGAATGTTCGGATAGTTCTCCTGATTTCTTACAATATCCAAAATATCTGTCTCATCCATACCAAACTGACTTCCACCGGTTAAGCGCAGAAGCACCGGAACCACTTTATTCCGTTCGGAAGCACAACTCTGAATCAGGTCTACATGCAGTCTGCTCTCTGCGGTAAATGTTCCCACTCCGTCATCCATTGCTCTTGCCACTTCTGAATATCTCTTATTGACTCCGGAAAAAATAATTTTGCTCATATCTGTACCGGTTTTTTCACATATCGTAAGTTCTCCCGGACTACAGACTTCATAATTGGAAAAACATTCCGGCATATCCTGAAGCAGGAATGGATTTGCTTTAATGGAAAAACAGCAATGTACCTTTTTCCCAAACTCCCGTTTTACCAGTTCTGCTCTTTCACGAAACACATCCGTGTTAAAGATGTAAAGCGGTGTCCCATATTTTTCTGCCATCTGAAGTAATAATTCTTTGTTCATCTTACTCATCCTGCAATCTTTCAATCATTTTCCACATAGCTTCTGCCGAATTGAAGTTCTCCGGAATCAGCTCAGCCGGATTAATTTCAATATCAAAAGCTTCTGTTATTTCTCCTACTAACGATACGATATCAAATGATTCCAGTACATGGTCATCAATCAGTGCTTTCTCTGCTCCGAAATCCACATCCGGTCTTAAATCTTCCAAAATTTCCATTAATTCATCCATTGTTCTTCTCCTTTTCCTGTATAACATGCTATTTCACGCATCCAATGCTTGAAATAAGATTTATAGTACTTACATCTTCACACGCTTAGTGTTTAAAATAAGATTTTAATGTAACCATATCCGTCTTTCCATTCGGAAGCCTTGGTATCTCCGGCAGATTAATGATCTTTCTCGGAACCATGAATCCCGGCAGCATTTCCCGCATTGCAATGGAAATCTGCTTTTTATCTGCTGCTCCTGTATAGAACAGATATAATAATTCTTTTTCTTTATCATAAAGAGCACAACTTTCTGTCACACCCTCTATTTTTTCTGCTGCACTTTCCAGTTCAGACAGTTCTACCCTATGACCCAGATGTTTAACCTGACGGTCCATACGCCCGTGGAATTCCAGCTCGCCATCTTCACGCCAGCTTCCCAAATCACCTGTACGGTACATGAGTTCCCGATAGGCATGATTCAGTGGGTTCTGGACAAATGCCTTTGCACTGCGTTCTTCTGAACCATAATAACCAAGCGCCAATACCGGTCCAAGCACACATATTTCTCCGGTCTCACCCGGTTGTACCTCCTGATTCTGCTCATTCAGTATAAGAATCCGGTACTGCTTATACGGCTTTCCAATCGGAAGCACAGTATCTTCAGTAACCTTTTCTTTTACAACATAATAGGTACAAGATGCCGTTGCCTCTGTCGGTCCATACTGGTTGACAAACAATACGTCCGGTAAGTGCTCCTGCCATATTTTCAAAATCTTTCCAGGCATCACAGAACCAGAGAAACAGACTTTCTTTAAGAAACGTGGCACTTCATATTCAAATGCCTTCATCTGCGCCGGAATGGTAAGTGCAGAACTGCTCCAGCACAAGGTTGTCACTTCATATTGATTCAATACTTCAAATAATTTTGCCGGAACTGCAAAATATTGTTTTGGCAAAATTACCGTTGTTGCACCCTCCTTTACCGGGAAATAAATATCACGGATTGCCGCAATATAATCCAGTGGAGACTGATTTCCCATGCGGTCCTCTTCCCCGATATGCAACACTTCAGATACTGCCTCTATGTAACACATCAGCGAATAATGGGAAGTAATCACGCCTTTGGGAATCCCTGTGGAACCCGATGTAAAAATCGTATATAAAGGCATATCCGATGACATATTCCGTCTCACCTGTGCAAGTCCTTTTTCATCTGTCTCTGTCAATTCCATCAGTTCTTCCATAATAAGAACCGTTCCCTGAAACTGGAGTTCTTCCGCCTTCTTCTGGTTCTCTCGGTCCACGATTAAGACATCTGCCTGAATCACATCTAATATCTGCAACAATCGCGTAGTTGGCATGGTCGCGTCAATCGGTGCGTAGAAATTGCCACTGTATACAACACCTAAGAAACAGACCGGTGTAAACCGGTGCCGTCCACTCATTACCAGAATAGGCTGTCGTTCCTTTTTATATTTCAAAAGATGGCTTCCTACTGCTTTCGCCATCTCGTTTACTTCTCGAAATGTAAGGCTGCCTGATTCATCTATAAATGCGGTCTTATCCGGAATTCGCTCTACCGTCCGCTCCAGCCAGTCTAAAACTGTAATATCCATATCTTCTCTTCCTTTCTATCTACGTTATTTTACCACATATTTCTTAAGAAGCAACAAAGTATTTCTTAACTTTTTTATATTTCTATAAAAAAGAGAAGTTCTACGCCTCTTTGCCGCAAAACTTCTCTTTTCTATCATTTAAATTACTGTTTCTGTAACAACAACCCTACGCAGACGTATTGTTTATTCCACGGAAATTACAGCATAATCCTGAGCTTCTACTGCCTGTTTTAATACATCATCTGCTACTTCTGCATTCAAAGTAACGATTGCGGTTCCATTTTCATGGCTTACTTCTGCTGATTCTACCTGCGGAAGTTCCTCCAAAGCTTTTTTCACTCTGCCAGAGCAGTGTCCACACATCATTCCTTCGATTTTCATTGTCTTAACCATTGTCTTTTCCTCCTTATTGTTTTTGTGACTGATTATGATTTTTCTATCCTTACTTGCATCATACATTTTGAACAGATTCAGTCTCAATGCATTGGATACAACGCAGAAACTTGATAAACTCATGGCTGCTGCACCAAACATCGGGTTCAGCTTCCATCCAAACACTGGAATCCATACACCTGCTGCAAGCGGGATTCCAATAATATTGTAAATAAATGCCCAGAACAGGTTTTCATAGATATTTCTTAAGGTTGCACGGCTCAAACGGATTGCTGCCGGAACATCACTTAAACGGCTCTTCATCAGTACAACATCGGCCGCATCAATAGCGATATCGGTTCCTGCTCCGATGGCAATTCCCATATCTGCTCTGGTAAGTGCCGGTGCGTCATTGATTCCATCTCCGACCATGGCAACTTTCCCCTGTTTCTGCAGTCTGCTGATGACCTGTTCTTTTCCATCCGGAAGAACACCTGCAATGACTTCGTCCACACCTGCCTGTTTTCCGATGGCCTTAGCGGTACGCTCGTTATCACCGGTCAGCATTACTACATGGATTCCCATATTCTGAAGTTCACGGACTGCCTGTGGGCTGTCTTCCTTAATGACATCGGCTACTGCGATAATTCCCAGAAGTTCTTCTCCTCTTGCAAAGAATAAGGGAGTCTTTCCTTCTTCCGCAAGCTTCTCTGCCTGATGCTCCATTTCCGCCAATACCTGTACTTTTGTCCGGATAAATTTCAGATTTCCGCCATTTAAAACTTTATTTTCATAAGCAGCTGTAAGCCCGTTGCCAGGAAGAATCTGAAAATCCGTTACTTCTTTTGCTTCTACCTTATGTTCTTCCGCATAAGTTAAAATTGCTCTTGCAAGCGGATGCTCGCTCTTTCTTTCCAGTGCATAGGCAAGAGAAAGAAGGGTGTCTTCGTCCTTTCCTGCTGCCGGTAAAATATCTGTAATCTTTGGTTCTCCACTGGTAATGGTCCCTGTTTTATCCATAACCACAATCTGCATTTTTCCGGTTTCTTCCAAAGATACGGCTGTCTTAAACATAATTCCGTTCTTGGCACCTTTTCCATTACCGACCATAATCGCAACCGGAGTTGCAAGCCCAAGGGCGCAAGGACAACTGATAACCAATACGGAAATAGCTCTTGCAAGCGCAAATCCGAAAGTCTGTCCTGCCAGCAGCCATACAATAAAGGTAACAAATGCAATCGAGATAACAGCCGGTACGAATACACCGGAAACTTTATCTGCTACTTTGGCAATCGGAGCCTTTGTTGCTGCTGCGTCACTGACCATCTGGATAATCTGGGAAAGTGTAGTGTCTTCGCCTACACGGGACGCTTCGCATTTCAGGAATCCGGACTGGTTCAAAGTAGCTGCAGATACCATATCGCCTTCCGCCTTATCCACCGGAATACTTTCCCCGGTAAGTGCAGATTCATTTACTGCACTGCTTCCTTCTAATATGACACCATCCACCGGAATATTTTCACCCGGGCGAACCACAAAAATATCACCTTTTTTAACCTGGTCAATCGATACTTCCTTCTCTACATCATTCTGCACAATGACCGCTGTCTTTGGTGCCAGCTTCATCAGACTCTTAAGTGCATCCGTTGTTTTTCCTTTGGAGCGGGCCTCCAACATTTTCCCAACGGTAATCAGTGTCAGAATCATGGCTGCTGATTCGAAATAAAATTCATGCATATAAGACATCACTGCATCTGCATTTCCCTTAAGCTGTGCATCGGTCATAGCAAACAATGCATAGGTACTGTAAAGGAAAGATGCCATAGAACCCATGGCAACCAGGGTATCCATGTTCGGTGCCTTGTGAATCAGTCCTTTCCATCCACTGATGAAGAACTTCTGATTGATGACCATTACGATTCCGGCAAGCAATAACTGCACAAGCCCCATGGCAATATGGTTGCCTTCGAAAAATTTCGGAAGCGGCCACCCCCACATCATATGTCCCATGGAGAAATACATAAGGACAATTAAAAATCCAAGAGAATATAAGAGTCTACGCTTCAACACCGGAGTGGTTCTGTCCTTTAAAGCATCCTCATCCATTCCTTTGCTGCCGCTTTCCTTCTTTGCGCCTGCAAGAGATGCTCCATAACCGGCATCCACTACCGCTTTAATCACCGCATCCGGGGAAGCCGTACCTTCTACTCCCATGGAATTTGTCAAAAGACTTACGGAGCAGGAACTGACTCCCGGTACTTTTGATACTGCTTTTTCTACTCTGGCGCTGCACGCGGCACAGCTCATCCCAGTTACATTGTACTGCTCCATTTTCATATCACCTCTGCTTCATTCACTCTACTTCATTAGCTTTTGTAAGGTCGCTACCAGTTCATCCACAGTCTCATCCTTACCTGCCCGAATATCATTCGCCACACATGTTTTTATATGTTCAGCCAAAAGCTGCTTATTAAAGCTGTTCAGTGCTGCATTCACTGCTGCCGCCTGAGTCAGGATGTCAATACAATAAGCATCTTCCTGAACCATGCGCTTCAGTCCCCGCACCTGACCTTCAATACGGCTAAGCCGGTTCACAAGCTTCTTCAGTTCTTCTTCTGAACGTTTCTTTTTCTTATGACAACACTCTCGCTCCATATTGTTTCCTCCTTTTTTCTTTCTATCTTCATACTATACCCCCGTGTGGTATTTGTCAACCTTTTTTGATGAACATTTTTCCTATTGAGAAACGTTCATCAAAAAACAGAGACCTGCTATTTTCTAAATGACAAGTCTCTGTTTGACAATGAAAAGCTTACTTTATATGATTTACACTCTTTTATTACCACTTACGATATAAAAGTATAAATTCGATGTAATTTTATAAACAACCGCATAGAAAATACCAAATATAATATAACATATCACGGTTATTGCGATAATCAATGTTCGGTTATTTAATCCAAACATCATCATAATCTTCCACAGAAATGGGAAGGCAAAGCACAGATGAAGCCCTGCCATCAATAGTGGCGAGAAAAATACGGTCAGCATCTGAGAATTGATACTCTTTCTGATGTCCTGTTTCGTCATTCCTACCTTCTGCATAATTTCATAGCGGGCATAATCTTCATACCCTTCTGAAAGTTGTTTATAATAGATAATCATAACCGCTGCCAGCAAAAATACCGTACTCAGTACAATACCAAGGAAGAATAAACTTCCATTCAAATCATAGAATGACTCCCGGTTATCTTCCCGGCTGTCAACGCTGTAAAAACTAAGGCCGTCCACAGACTCTGTTTCCGATAACCTCGCCAGACTTTCTTCAATCGCCTCTGCCTCTTTGGTTTCCTGATCTGTACTTTCCACATCATATCCGCATTTCCACCTGAGTGCCATCATGGTTACCCCAGTCTGTGTACGGAAACCGGACACGGTTTTTAAGCATTCTTCAAAATCCGGTACTACCATAATCATACTTGGATTCATCATAGAATCCAAGTCACCATCTTTTACACAGTTATCCAACATCTTCTTAACCTTGTAACTTGGTCCGTCTACAATGGTAAATGTATCCGAATCATACGTAATCCGGTTGGCATAAAGCAGACATTCATCTGCGTTTAAGGTCTCATCTGCATCACATAAGCGGTTATATTCTTCCAGTGACATTACCTGCAATGTCCCTACCTGCTCATAATCATTAATGCTTACGTCCACTGAAGTCACATCCAGATTGATTCCCTGGTCAGAAAATAACCCGGAGGTACCTCCCACGGTATAACAATCTGTCTCCTTTACTTCCGGACTGTTTTCCCGGACTGTTTCATATAATTTCTTCAGATTTTCCGAATTCAAGTCCTCCACATCACTGAACCCTACGACGACATTTACGGAATGTGGATATCTTCCAACTAAGGAATCCTCAATCCCGAAGTACAGACTGGTGGTAGACGAAAGCATAACCAGAACCATGGTAAGTAAAATGCAAATGGATGCAAGTCCGGCTCCATTCCGCTTCATACGGTACATCATGGAAGAAACCGATATGAAATGATTTGGCTGATAATAATAACGTTTATTCTTCTGCAGAATCCTGCAAAGTACCACGGAACCTGCCATAAAAAGTGCGTAGGTACCGATAATAACCATAATTACTGCTAGAAAGAAATACATCAGTGCCGTAAGCGGCTCCTTGATGCTGACCGCCAAATAGTAAGCAGCTCCGAGCAGAACCATACCTACTGCCGCATAAACCCATGTACGCTTCGGCATTTTCTCGCCCACTCTATTGCTCTTTAACAAATCAAGCGGTTTGGCAAACCATACTTTGATTACCGAATTTAGGAGGAGAATCAGATAAATGATAATATACCCCGTAATAGTATAAAAGACAGAAACAGCACTAATACGCAAGTCAAAGGAAACATCCATATGAACCAGATTAAACAGGACAAGTTCTGCTCCTTTGGACAACAGGATTCCGGCCGCCAGTCCTGTCACAATAGCAATACTGCCTACGAAAATACTTTCCCATACCATGATCATACACACATTCTGTTTATTCATGCCAAGAATGTTGTATAATCCAAACTCCCGATATCTCTGACGGATCAGAAAGGAATTGGTATAAAACAGAAAGATGATGGAAAAAATCGCAATCACGGCATAGCCCATAGGTAACACCGCTGACAAAGTAACTGCCCCTCTCATCACTCCGATAACAGGTGAATCCTGAAGAAACCGGAGCAGGTAGAACATCATGACCATTAAGGCTCCCATGGCAATATATGGAACATAAAGCCGTTTATTTTTTCGGATTCCCTCCCAAGCTAGTTTTGGATACACATTGATTCTCATCTTCTGTCACCACCTGTCGCAAGAGTTGTCAGTGTAGCGGAAATCATTTGATACAACTGCTCATCACTCTGATTGCCTCTGTATATCTGATGAAATACTTCCCCGTCTTTGATAAATAATACTCTGCCGGCATGGCTTGCCGCCTTTACCGAATGGGTTACCATGACAATGGTCTGACCGTCATAATTGATATCCTCAAAAAGTCTTAACAACTCATCGGTAGCACGGGAATCCAGTGCCCCTGTGGGTTCATCCGCAAGTATCAGCTTCGGATTGGTAATCAATGCTCTTGCCACTGCCACTCTCTGCTTCTGTCCACCTGATATTTCGTATGGGTACTTCTTCAGCAGATGCTTGATTCCAAGCTTCTCCACAATCGGCATCATTTTGCTTTCCATTACCTTGTAATGATTGCCCGCAAGCACAAGCGGAAGGTAAATATTATCTTCTACCG
>ERZ825137.3934-NODE-3934-length-15399-cov-3.121611_pt1 | contig 15399 bp, 8 predicted proteins | sample MGYA00519873_ERZ825137 | MGnify/ENA primary metagenome ERZ825137 (study PRJEB31778, sample SAMEA3449190) | human gut metagenome | biome: human gut; feature: human-associated habitat; material: faeces | place: United Kingdom | collected 2010/2012 ...
TGGCCCTTATCCATCGTTACCTGGCCTTCTACCTGCCGTTTGGTTTTGGTTTTCTGTTTTTGGGAGGTGGAGGAAGCATTCCATAGATCTGTTCTGCAGTGTACTCATATCCCTCTTTCCCATCGGGAGCTATGTGCATGGATTCTCCGTATTTTTTCAGCTTGATTGAGTTTCTGTTCATGTTATTTGACAACAGAATGTTTGAATGGATAGAATACTTCCGGTTCCACTATCGGCTGGATTGATTTATTACCTCTCTTGCCTGTTGCTCTTATGAGAAAAGTAGAGCCTTCGGGAAAATCAAACCCGGTAAAACAGAATCTACCCAAAGAGTCTGTATGTTGTTTGGCGCTAAAAAGAGATTCTATGCCAAAAATCGAAACTTCAGCATCTGTTTTTGCTTTGCGGCTATAAAAATCATAAGCGATTCCTTTTATTTCAGGAGATACATCAAAACGACCGCCCGGATGTTGATAATTACCGTTTAATAAATTCTTGAGATTGTAGCGTGGCCACTGCTGCCGGTCAGCAGACAAATCGGATTCCCATAGTAAATATGGAGCGATCATGCGGAGACTATCCAAACATACACTGGCATCATCCGTCACCGATACGGAAAAATTCCCTTTCAAAGGTTTTCCTGTCTCATCAAGCAGCTTCATGACAACGTTTACCTGTTCTCTGCGACTATAAGTTGGTTTATCTGTTGTAAACTTTATATCCGGACCTTTTCTTTCATTCGTACACAATAAATGTTGATCTAGAAGATGTAACCGGTCATCCAGTAATAATGTTTGGACTACACCTGCCGGAAAGGTACTGATATCAAATAAATAGCGTTCACGTTCTTTTTCGAGGGCTTCAGCATAAAATACGATTCCACGGCAATGCATGGCCAAATATAACTTTTCTCCTCGTGATAATTTAGCTAAAACGACCGGAGATAAAGCTACTGACAGAATATCATTTTGGTGATTTAAGTCGAACAATGATGCTGTAGCATCCTGCTGTTCATCTTTTATCTTCAATGTTTCAGATATATTTCCTGTAATGACCGGATTTATCACTGGCAATTCGACGTCAAACAGGCAATCCTGATTCAGATTCTCCATAAAACGAGTATAAGCACATAAATGGTAGCTACTCTGCGGAGCAGATATGGGAATTGGCATATAACCGCAATAAATAGAGTCACTCAAACAAACTCTAACCCGATGAATAACCGAATCCAACTGATTGATAAGTTCTACATAGACACATCGACTCACAGTTGCAGGAATGTGTGTAGCTGCATCGACCACATGCGCACGAAACCAAATTGTATCTCCTGCAATATAAGCAGATTTATCTGTATGGAGATAAAGTTTCTCTTGCGGAAATAGCATCAATTGATCTTTAAAGCGATCTTGAATGGAATCAACCAGTGAGGATTGTGCCATACAGGGAAGCAACATTTTGGCGCATAGAATGATAAAAGTAATCAATTTAATTGTTTTCATGTTTACTCTAGTATTATATTAATAGTTAAATGAAAGGAGGCATAAAAGTAGATTGCTTCCTTCGATTCTTTGTACTTTATTTACCAACTTTCAATTATTTATTAAATATTTTGGGTTTTCTAGTTGAAAAACTTAAAAACTTTATTAATGGAAGAAAGAAGGAAAAGTTGTCTCCATAATGACTATAACTATATTTTTCACTACATTTTTGTTTCTTTTCTTAAGTAAGAAGCACTTGAGATGTTTGTTAACATCACCATTTTATTATATCTCCATCGTAGGTTGCATCACCTTCAGGTAAAACAAATCCATATGCACTGTCAGTGAGTCCTTGTACATGTGTATTTATTGTATAGGAATATACTTTAGAACTGCTACATTTGTATATTGGTCTTGTTCTAAATGTTACGGAAAAAAAATCTATGGGACGACTTTTATCAACCGGCTTAAATATATACCTATATACTGGAACAAACTCAGGTTCACCTGGACTAATCTGTTCCGATTGAGGAATATAATAATACAAATAATTATAACCCATCTCTTCTGTTCTTGTATATGTATACGCTGCTGCATTGACAATTATTGGTTCATCCTGCCACTCCATCTTAATCTGACCTGATTGTGGACTTGTCCTAGGGATTTCAACGAGTAAATACCCTGAATCAGTTCTGCAATATTTTATATTAGCGCTCGGAATTTCTGCCGGAATTGGTTCCTCAATGTTAATATTATAATTAAGTTCCTGCCATCCATTTACTAAAACTTCAATCGTTATATTACCACAATCATCCAAAGCTTTTATGTCAAAAGAATATCTATAACCATTACTTACTAGATTACTTGCATTTAAATTAATAAATCCATCCCTATTTCCTTGCACTTCAACATTTCCATATACATATATATCTATGTCAGCTGAGGAATTAAACGACCAATTATCAGCTGCGCACAGATAAAAAGTTGCAGTACTTTTACCTGTCATACTGCTTCCTCCTTCAATCCAATAATCGCCATAGATACCGCGAGTCTTAATCGAATCCTCATTTAAAATTTCATTCACTTCTTCTTTTTCTAACTGGCTGTCAACTACAAATTCGGAACAGCTATAGTTTAAAAGTAGAACTAATAAATAAAAATAATTTTTCATTGTCCTTTACATTTTAATTAAACAAATATTTAAAAAACGTCTAATGCTTTGTCTTTAAAAAATAATATTTTAGGGATACAATTTTAGCCAACTTTTAATTGTATTTTTGTTGAATATATTCTGTGAAAATAAACGAGAAGCTTCTTATATCATCATTCAGTTATAGATCAAATAATAATCAGTACAGGAAATTACCCTTTATTCTTTTCCCTGTATTGGCTGGGTGTCATTTGGAATTCCTCTTTAAAGTGTGAATTAAAATATTTTAAGGTGTTGAAACCTACCATGTAAGAGATTTCATTTATGTTATATTGACTGTTGGTTAGTAATTGCGCCGCCCTTTTTAAACGGATGGACCGGATAAATTGGAGTGGCGTTAAATCGACAATAGATTGCAACTTCCGGTTCAAGTGAGTCTTACTCAGTCCCAGGTCCTTACTTAAATCTTCAATCGAATATTCCGGATTGTCGATGTTCTCTTCTACGAAGTGTAGAGCTTTTCTTACCAATTCCTCATCAAGAGATGTGGTAGTTATGCTGCTAGGAGTTATTTCGATAGTTTTATGGAATAACATTTTCCTGTTTTCCTGTTGCTCAATTAGTTTTTTTATTCGTATACACAATAGCTCGAAACTGAATGGCTTGGAAATATAAGAATCAGCACCGGCCTCATAACCTTCCATTTTTGATTCGTCCGAAGTACGGGCCGTTAGTAGGATGAAAGGAGTGTGAGAAGTTTGTATATTGGATTTAACGCGTTGACACAATTCGATCCCGTCCATTTTGGGCATCATCAAATCGGAGATGATTAAATCCGGATATTCCGATAGTATCAATTTTTCAGCTTCTTCTCCATTCGAAGCATCAATGACACGATAGCATTCACTAAGTTGCTCGGTTAAGTAATTGCGGAACTCGTCGTTGTCTTCAACAACAAGGAGTTTTTTTCTATCGTCTTTTTCTTTTGTGTTGGGTATGATGTCGTTTATTTCATTCTTTTCTTCTTTTTCTTCCTGATGATTTTTATCATTGCTTTTAGGCAAATCAACCGGTATATACACTGTAAAAGTACTGCCGATGTTAATTTGGCTGCTCACTGTTATATCTCCGTTATGTAATCTGGCGTATTCTTTAACCAGATGCAGGCCAATACCGCTTCCAGCTGGTGCATTATCGTCTTTTATCTGGTAGAAGCGTTCAAATATATGAGGCAAGTCTTTTTCGTCGATGCCACATCCGGTATCGCTTACTTCTATCATGATGTATTCTTTATCGTTTCTGTCTGCTTTATTCACAGTAAGTTGTATATGCCCATTTTGTGGAGTGAATTTAAATGCGTTAGACAACAAGTTATTAATGATTTTATACATCATATCATGATCGTAATTGATCAGGAGATAATCAACCGATGTTTCTAGGGTGAAATCGATATTTTTAGTAGTGGATAACTCTTTGAATTGTAGATATATATCTTTTATGAATTGTATTATGTTTCCTGTCTTGAATAAAACTTTCTCCCCTTTTATTTCCAGTTTTCTGAAGTCCAGAAGCTGATTAACCAGACTAAGCAGCAGGTGTGCATTTTGATAGATGGAATCCAGCTTCTTCTTCAATACCATATCGCTCTGCTGTTTTATTAACGTTTCGAGAGGAGTTAATATTAATGTTAAAGGAGTGCGGAATTCATGACTGATATTGGTGAAGAATTGAAATTTCATTAGGTCCAGTTTTATTTTCTGTTCCTGTTCATATATCTCTTTTTCCTTGAGTATTTTTTTCTGCGTCCGTCTTTGATATCGTTTTAAAATGTAAATAAAGATAGCTATGCTCAATATGATATAAATGATTATAGCATAAGAAGTAGCCCAAAACGGAGGAGTAATTATAATGGTTAATTCGTAGGGTATTTCTCCCCATACTTTATCATTATTGGCTGTATATACAATAAAATTATATTTTCCCGGGCGGAGGCCGGTGTAAGTAGCCTTGCCCAGTTCATTGCCTGAAATTTCATTCCAATCTTCATCAAAATTCTTGAGCATGTATTTATAGTATGTCTGTGATGGATTAACATAATTCATACCTGCGAACTCAAATGTAATGAAATTCTGATTGTATTTAAGGGTTATTTGCTTGGTTTTATTTATGGGTTCTTTTAATATGATTTTTCCATTATACTTTTCTTCTTCTTTTATGAGGGAATTGAAGATTCTGAATGCTGTTAATACAGGTTTGTTTTTACTATTATTGTAGATGATTTTGTTGGGATCAAAATAATTAAATCCATGTGCTCCTCCAAAATATAATGTGCCGTCTTTGGTTTTAAGAGCTGAATGATCATAGAATTTTCCCCATTGTAATCCATCTGAAATTCCGAAATTTACTATCGAAAAGTTATAAGTATCATTAGATTGAATGGGGGCGATTTTGCAAATGCCGTTCAGTGTTGAAGCCCATATTACTCCATTGTCGTCTTCAAGCAGGGAGGATATTTCATTATTAGGTAGTCCTTCAGTGACGGTGAGCTTATATAATTTGGTTTTGTCCCAAACTCTGATGCCATCTTCGGTAGCAAACCATTCAAGTCCCCTGGTGTCTTTTAATATCCCGAAATATTTAATGTTCTGTTCAAAATCGGGATTGTCAGTTCCGGGAATATACAAGCTGTCTTGTTTGGTATTGTAATAGTAGATACCTTTATCTCCTAGTGCAGCGAATGTTTCATCGTTAGTTGGATAGAGGTGATAGATTAGGGTATAGTCTTTTATTTCCGGATATTTATCGGCTAACATATATAGCATTTTTCCACTAACCGGATCGATTTGTCCTACACCGCCTGTCACACTGGCCCAGAATCGGCCGTCTGTATCTTCATAGATGCATCTTGAAATATTTTGGTTCGGATCTTTCTCCAGATTGATTGATGACCTGAGATATTGTCTTATTTGCTTTCCTTCTATACAAAAGAATCCACCCAGATAAGTTCCTACCCATATTCTGCCGCTATGGTCTTTCCTGATAGAGAGACACAGGTCGTTGATTTGTTCTTTAAACAATCGTTCCACTTTCTTTGATTCCGGGTAGAAACGATATAAACCGTCTCCAGAGCCAATTAAGACAGTACCGTCTTCTTCTTCCAGGAAACAGCGTATGGTTTCGTTAGTAATTTGTGTTCCGGTATTAATGGTCTGAATTAGCTGAAACTTTTGCATGCTGGGGTGATAGTAACATAATCCCTGAAAAAGTGTACCTATCCATATGCCATTATTAGGATCTATAAAGAGTGTGTAGATGTCATTGTCCTGTATTCCCCCGTTTATGAGACGCATGCCTGGCAGGTGAGTAACTTCGAATGTTTTGCCGTCAATATATCTTAATCCGGATTTGGAAGTTCCTACCCATACATTTCCGTCGTTATCCATGTCCATGCAGGTGAAAAAATTGGATATGCCTTTAATCGTGGCAACTTCTTTCCAGTCTCTGTTTATCCTGTGGTGAAAGTAAACAGCATTGTTATACATCAGCCAGATATTCCCCACAGAGTCAGGATGAATATATATTCTATCGGTAAAGTCGCCTATGATATTCAAAAAACGGGTTTCCTGAAAAATAAATTCGTGAGAGGTATAGTCCCAACAGCGTATTAATCCGCTGCTATATACAATCCAACAGAGATTTTTGTACTGGGTCAGTTCCATCGGGATTCCGTATAGCCTGGTGAAATCACTCTGACCGTCTTCTATCGTAATAAGTTTGCTTTGGGTTGTATCGTAAAAGGTAAATGTATTATCTTCTGTCAGAAACCAGTAGTTCTTGGAATCGTCAATAAAGAGATTCTTCAGATGTTTGGTAATACCCAATGTGGCTAATTCTTCCGATATATTGTAGTTGAATTTGTTGGTATTCAGGTCAAGAAGCAACAGATATCCGAGTTCTTTCATCCATATTCTCCCTTGATTGTCATAATATTCTTTGGTGGGGCGATTATAATTCCATACGTATTTCTGCTTTTTATCATAATGGAAGTATTCAAAGGTCGTTCCATTATAGATGTTCATTATAGAAGCGGTTCTGACAGCAATACGTCCGTCGGGGGTGATGCTCAATCCACGTATCTGATTATCGGACAGGCCATCGACGATATCAATTAGACGGAATTTATATTGATTGATAGCAAAACTGCTTATGCTTAAAAGCAATACTAGGATGGATGACAGATATCTCATTATTAATAGGAATTGGTTTTTCTACTACAAAGAAAACAAAAAAAACGGTATATTCATAGTACTCATTGCCTCATGAGGTAGTACAATTTGAACCATTTCCTTAGCCGGGAACATTACTGTTTATCGAATCGATCAGTTTATGATTCTATATGACATAGGGTTAATTTTATTTATCCGTATCTTTGTAAGTGCTAAAATGCTGTAATCGTTGCTTTAATCATTAAACTCAGGGATGTATTTATGACATTAAAAACAAGAATTTATTTATTATGCTCTTTTCTTTTGGTCGGCTGTAATCAGCCCAAAGAGAAAGTTGAGACTCAAATGACGGAAATTAACAACCCTATCCTTCCGGGATATTTTGCAGATCCTTCGCTGGTGCAGTATGAAGGTAAGTTTTATCTCTATGCGACGGTCGATCCGTGGGGAGCGGATTTTCTGCCGTGCTGGGTTTCCGAGGATTTCCGGAACTGGACGTTTCATCGGTTGAACTGGCCTACGAAAGCGGCTTGTACATCTGCTCTCTCCCATAAAAACATGGTATGGGCGCCTTCTGTTATTCAAAAAGGAGATATGTTTTATATGTATGTATCTGTGGGGTCAGAGGTCTGGTGTGGTAAAGCTGCCCATCCGCTTGGTCCATGGGAAAACGTGTTGGGAGATAAACCCATGATATCGTTTGATACCACTCGCTATTATCATGTAATAGATGCTGAAGCCTTTATTGATGATGATGGAAAAGCCTATCTTTATTGGGGATCCGGTTGGGGATGGACTAACGGTCATTGTTTCGGAGCCCGGCTGAATGACGATATGGCTTCTTTTGCGACAGAACCGGTGGAAGTAACGCCTGCGCACTATTTTGAAGCTCCGTATATGCTGAAACATAACGGTAAATACTATCTGACTTATTCGGAGGGAAAAACAATTGATGATACTTACAAGGTATGTTATGCTGTAGGCGATCATCCACTTGGTACGTTTGAAGAAGCTGGGAATAGTCCAATCCTGACTACAAATAAAGAATTGAAAGTTTATGGTCCTGGTCACCACACCCTGTTTACTTACGATAACAAAACCTATATGTTGTACCATCGGCATCGTTGGCCGTTTTTAAATGATGGGTCAGCCTTCCGTCAGACTTGTTTGAGTGAACTCACTTTCAATGATCCGGAAAATGAAATTAATAATATTGTGCCGCATCATGCCCAGTTATTCCCCGATCTAAACAAGGATGACAGGCAATTCATAAAAGTGGATGAAATCTTATCAAGTTCGGAGCGGAATAAAGACTTTATGGCGAAAAATGTATTGGATGGCAGCTATGCTACACGTTGGGAAGCAACAGATGGCGAAGAAGATTCCTATTTATCAGCCATTTTTAAGGATAGTGCATATATCGATACCATGGAGATTCGTTTTGAATATCCTTGGAAGAGGTATTTCATAAAGGTTGAAACTGCTGATGATAAAAACAACTGGGTGGCAGTTGCAGATTATACGGTCGAGGGGATTGAGGGGTCACCCGTTCATATTCCGATTTCCAAGGTATGCAAATCGGTAAAAATTTCCTTTTTAAATAAACCCGGAGCGGCAAAACCCTCAGTGTGGGAGTTGTTCTTTTACTAAACTTTTCATTGCTATGAGATTAAGAAAAATATGGTTACTTTGTAATTTGGTATGCATTATTCCCGGTGCTTTCGCCCAACAGTTTATTCATCCTGGAGTACTCCACTCCGAAAAATCATTGGAGCGGATAAAGCGTTTAGTTGATCAGAAAGCCCAACCGGCTTATGGTTCGTATGAAATTCTCGCAAAGCTACCGGAAGCCAGGGCCGACTATCAGATGAAAGGACCCTTCGAAATAATAAGCCGGGATGGAAAGTATGGTTACACCAAAGGACCTAGTGAACGTGATTTTAATTCCGCCTATTACAATGCCCTTCTTTGGAAGATAACCGGAAAGAAAGCCCATGCGGACAAATCCATGGAAATTATCAGAGCTTATGCTCGTACCGTTCGGCAGATACCGCCTACTAATGATGCTCCGCTTTGTGCGGGACTGCAGGGATTTATACTGGTTAATGCGGCTGAGATTATGCGCTACACTTATATGGAGACTCATTATCCGAATGGTTGGAGTGAGCAGGATACAGAGTGTGTAGAGGCTATGTTCCGAAAGGTGTTTCAGCCGGTTTTAAGCAAATTCTTTCAAACGGCCCCCTATACTAATGGTAATTGGGGAATTGCGGTAGCTAAAGCGCAACTTTCTTTCGGGGTATTTTTGAATGACCGTAAGCTCTATGATGACGCAATTGACTTCTTTTATCATGGAAAAGATAACGGAAGTCTGCCTAATTATATTGCCGAAAGCGGGCAATCGCAGGAAGCCGGTCGGGACCAACAGCATGTAATGCTTGGTGTCAGTTGCTTTGCTGATATGGCGGAAGTGGCCTGGACACAAGGTGATGATTTGTATGGTGCTTTGGATAACCGCATTATGAAAGGATATGAATACATTGCCAAATCAAATCTGGGGTACGATGTTCCCTTTGTTAAATGGAAAGATATAACCGGAAAATATTCACATCTTTCTACTTTTGGAAAAGAGGGCATGGGGCGTTTCCGTTCGGTTTTTGAGATAGCCTATAATCATTATGTGCTGCGAAAAGGGCTGGAAATGCCCTATACGAAAATCGTTTTAGGTCTTGTACGTCCAGAGGGACCGGGTTTTACTTGCGACAATACCGGTTTGGGCAGTCTGCTTTATTATTTGGGTGATGATTTGAATACCGGAAAAGACAGAGGAAGGATAGAAGAAGATCTTACCCAGTTGAAAGCATGGAACTTCTCTACAGCTTCATATCGGGCAGTCAACGGAGTGATGTCATTGGTCTCTTCGGGGGTTAAACTACAGAAACGTGTTCAGTACGATTCTTCTGCCTATCCCAATATAGTGGTAAAAGCTCCTGGTATTCCGGCATCGGCAAATAAGAAATGGTTAACTTTATCTTATAGTATAAGTGCGGCGCCGGAGTCTTGGGAATTTGATTCGGACAAAGCAATGAAAGTGGGTGAGGATATATATGTATTTAAAATAACAGATGTCCGGTCAAAAAATGGATACTCATTCTCTAAGGCTTTAACGAATGCAACCATGACTCTGGATTTTGGCGATACTTGTGGTGAACCTGTGGTAATTGAATGGGTACGTTCACTTACCAATGCGGAGTTGCAGTCTGTTCAGTAAAACAATCACAAAATATATATATATGAAAAGTCGGTTTAGAATAAGAAAATTCACTTTAGCACGGTTAATACTCCTTTCGCTAGGTTTAATGAATACATTTGCCGCTTTTTCAAAAAGTAAGGATGTTACTTTTTTAGTGAATGGTGTGTCTTGTCAATTGGAGCAAGGTGTTTTGAAGGTTGAATTTGTCACTTCGGATATTGTGAGAGTACAATATACGGGGGAAAATGTATTTAAGGGGAATAGCACAGGTATTTGTATGCCTCATGTTACCCGATCTGTCCGTTTTACCTCTGGTAAGGAGATTGATAGTTGTGTCTTAAAATCGGACAGCCTGATTGTTAAGATTGATTTAAATACTGGTTTTATCTCTTATTTAAATACGGATGGTTCCTTATTGCTTAGGGAAGACGGCAAGCTGCCGAGAGTTGGAGAAAAGAAGGTGATGGAGCATGTCGTATACGACGAACAATCCAAACGTATTGAGAAGACAGCGGATGGAGATAAGGAAGTGAAAAATATTCTTCGTCGTGATACCATAGGTTATACTTGGAAGTACAGGATAAATTTCGACTGGCAGCCTTTAGAGGCTTTATATGGATTTGGCTCACATATGGAGGATTATATGAACCTTCGGGGAAAGGAACTCTATTTGTGCCAGCATAATCTGAAGGCAATGGTTCCGGTGCTGGTATCGACCAACGGGTACGGTTTGTTGTTCGATGCGGGTTGCGGGATGGTATTCAAAGACAATTCGGAAGGCAGTTATGTGGAACTGGAAGCAGCCAAGGAGATTGACTATTACTTTATGAAAGGCCGGACGTTGGATGGGGTAGTGGCTAATTACCGTTTGCTGACAGGTGCATCACCCATGATGCCTCTTCATCTTTTCGGATATATTCAGTCGAAAGAACGGTACGTCAGTTCCGATGATCTGATCAATACTTTAAAAGAATATCGCCAAAGGCAGATTCCTATTGATATGATTGTGCAGGACTGGAACTACTGGCCCAGAGGTCAATGGGGACGAATGAGTATGGACCCGAAACATTATCCTGATAAAAAGAAACTGGCAGATGAAATTCATTCTTTGCACGCCAGATTAATGGTTTCAATATGGCCTAATGCCATGAATTGTCCTCAACACGCTGATTTTAAACAGAAGAATCTACTTCTGCATTCTTCGGCTATTTACGATGCTTTTAATCCGTTGGCAAGGAAGTTGTATTGGAGCTATGCGAAGAATGAGTTTTTTGATAATGGTTTCGATGCTTGGTGGTGTGATGCTTCTGAACCATTGGATGCTGACTGGACTCATATGGGTGATCATTATGGAGATGATAGTCACAAGAGTCGCTGGGAGTTAAATACCAAACTACTGAGCGATGTATTGGGAGCGGAACGAAGTCAGCTGTATTCTTTATATCATGCAATGGGGATTTATGAGAATCAGCGTGCTACAAGTTCAGACAAGCGTGTGGTTAATTTGACTCGCTCCAGTTATGCCGGGCAGCAGCGTTACTCTACTATTACATGGAATGGCGATACCTATGCTTCCTGGAACTCTTTTGCCCGGATGATTCCGGCGGGACTGAACTTTATGGCTACGGGATGTCCTTATTGGACAGTCGATATTGGTGCTTTCTTTACTAAAAAAGGTGGTCAATGGTTCAGGAAGGGGGATTATAATAAAGGAGTGGCTGATATGGGATATCGTGAGTTGTATACCCGTATGTTTCAATATGGCGCATTCTTGCCTGTATTTCGTAGCCATGGTACCGATACTCCCCGTGAGGTGTGGCGTTTTGGCAAACCCGGTGAGCCCTTTTACGACAGTTTGATTCAAATGATTCATTTGCGGTATCGCTTATTACCTTATATTTATTCTTTGGCAGGAAAAGTTCATACCGATAATTATACGATAACCAGAGCGCTTGCTTTTGATTTTGCTTCGGACACGCAGATTGCTGATTTGAAGGATGAATTTATGTTTGGTCCTGCTTTTCTGGTTGCTCCCGTCACAACTCCGATGTATTATTCGGTTGACTCCCAGCCATTGGAGAATGTAGCCAAAACACGCCAAGTATATTTGCCCGATGGTGCGAACTGGATTGATTTTTGGACAGGCAAGAAATATAAAGGCGGACAAAGGGTTACTATGGAAGCGATCTTCCTGTTTTTCAGCTTTTCCACCTTAACAGCGATCTTGTCTTTCTTTAAGACCTTCTTCATCACCTTGCTGATTGCTTCTGCTGCATCGGAAAGCTCCTTCTCTGCCTTCTTGCTTGTCTTTGCCTTAAAGGTATCGGTAAGATCGGCATCGATACGCATGAATTTGATTCCTTCATTCTTGGCTTCAAGCTGGGAGATAAACGGCTGGTCAATATTATGTGTCAGGATTACCGCATCCATTTTGGCAGCCTTAAACATATTGATGTACTGTGCCTGCTGCTTTTCATCCGTTACATAATAAATGATCTTCTCTTTCTTTTCTTCTTCTGCATTTTCTTCCGAATCCGGCTTCTCTTCACTTACTACATTGCCGTTCTCATCTACGACTTCCGTATCGGAGGCTTTCTCTTCTGTCTCATTTTCCCCGGCCTCATCAGGATCGGTTTTATTAACCTCAAGGCATTCCGGCAATGTCAGATACTTGCCGTCCAGGTTCTTAAAGAGAATGTAATCGGTCATCTTCTCACAGAATTTATCATCCTTTAAGCAGCCGAACTTAATGAACGGACTGATGTCATCCCAGTATTTGTCGTATTCTTCCTTCTCGGTCTTACACATACCGGAAAGCTTGTCTGCAACCTTTTTCGTAATATAATCGGAAATCTTCTTTACAAAACCATCGTTCTGCAGCGCACTTCTGGATACATTTAACGGCAGATCCGGACAGTCGATAACACCCTTTAACAGCATCAGGAACTCCGGAATAACTTCCTTAATATTATCTGCAATGAAGACCTGATTGTTATAAAGCTTGATCACACCTTCGATTGATTCATATTCCATGTTGATCTTCGGGAAGTACAGGATACCCTTTAAGTTAAACGGATAATCCATGTTCAGGTGGATCCAGAACAGAGGCTCCTTGTAATCCTGAAATACCTTACGGTAGAATTCCAGATATTCTTCCTTCGTACATTCATTCGGATGCTTCATCCACAGGGGCTGTGTTTCATTTAACAGCTCCGGACGCTTCCGTATCTTCAGCTTCAGCTCGTCCTCTTCCTTCTCCGGCTTGATCTCCTCGACAACCACATCGGTATCCAGCTTCTCAGATGCCTTGATAGTCTGTGTCTCTGTGGTGTTCTCCCTGGAAAGATAAATTTCAGTCGGCATGAAGGAGCAGTATTTCTTAATGACTTCCCTTGCGCGATATTCATTACAGAACTCCAGTACATCTTCATTAAGGAAAAGTGTAATGGTCGTTCCGACATCGGTTTTTGTTCCTTCGGTCATATCAAATTCCGTACCACCGTCACATTCCCAGTGAACCGGCTTTGCATCCTTCTGCCAGGAAAGGGTATCGATATGTACCTCGTTTGCTACCATAAATGCAGAGTAAAAGCCAAGACCAAAATGACCGATGATCTGATCCTCGTTCGTCTTATCCTTGTACTTCTCAATGAAATCGGTCGCACCGGAAAATGCAATCTGATTGATGTATTCTTCCACTTCATCCGCGGTCATACCAATACCATTATCGATAAACTTCAGGGTCTTCTCTTCCGGATTGACAATAACCTCAATCTTACCCTTGTAATCTTCGGGTAACGTATATTCACCCATCATATCCAGCTTTTTCAGCTTCGTAATGGCATCACAGCCATTGGATATCAGCTCTCTGAAGAAGATATCATGGTCGGAATATAACCATTTCTTGATAATGGGGAATATATTCTCACTATTAATTGATAAACTACCGTGTTTTTCTGCCACAATAATCACTCCTTTTTGTAACTGTAAATCTATGGAACAGTTACTGTTTTTCTTATAACAGTAAGTGTAAGTCCATTTTCAGAAAAAGTCAAGAAAAATTTAGCACTCATCAAGAATGAGTGCTAACAAATTTAAAAATCAATATTTATCCATCTTCTGCTGTTCTTTTATCATGTTATGTCAACCAAAATAATCATGATAGATATCGAAAAACTGTTGGGTAGAAACATTCCCGTCATCCACAAGTGAAATCGATTTCCAGAGCTTTTCATTGATGTCGCGCGTAAGTCCCTGTGCAAAAGCATCGTATTCTTCGCCAAAAACCTCTTCCCGCTTTTCTTCCACGATTTTCACCTTATTGGCGCTCGTCTGATCCTTGTCAAAGGTGCTTAAGCATTTAATGATATAAAAGCCGGACGGTGTCTCCACCAGACTACTGATCTCCCCGGTTGCAAGGTTAAAGGCTGCCTGTTCAAAGGCTTCTTCCGTTTCGCCTTTGCCGAAGGAATAGGTTCCCTTATCGCCCTCACTGTACTTTAAAACCAGTTCCTTAAAGTCGCTCCCCTCTTCCTTCGCCTGACGTAAAATGTCCTCAGCGAGGCTCCTGGCTTCGTCCTTATCTTCCTCGGAATATTCAATCTTCTCCCCCGTACCGTCGGTTGTATAGGTCTTAATCAGAATGTAATCCACGGTAATGGTTCTTGCCTCATCATCACTGATTTCCGGATTGATGTCCTTGATAATATATTCATATACCTTGTTCGCAAGGGCATATTCCTCATACATCTGTGTGAGAATTTCTTCGTTAACCTGCATCACGGCAATTTCTGTCTCATTCAGGCTCTCATAATATTCCTCCGCCGCCTCTTTGGCAAACTGCTTCTCCATCTCATCAAGTGTCACATTGTGCTTCTGCGCCAGAAGATTCATCGCCTTTACCTGTGCCAGATTGGCAAGCACGGTATCCTTCACGCTTTCTGACATCATCGTTCCGTTCAGATCCTTCTGCCAGATCTCCTTTCCGTAGACACTCTCGTACTGCTCCTGCATATTCACAAGATATACCATGATTTCAGGAAGCGTCCCCGACATGGATTCAATTTTAAATACTTCGTTACGGGCAAACCCACCGGTCAGCACCACGGTTGGCTCCTCTGCCGCATCCTGCGCCGTCTGACTGCCATGCTGGCAGCCGGTTAAGAAAAGTGCCGTAAGAATCAGGCCTGCTGCGATTCTTCCATATAATCTATATAAAATGTTCTTTCTCATAAAATCTCTTTCCTTTTATTACTCACTGTATCACAACTTCGGCATAGCTTCCAGTATTCG
>ERZ825137.3935-NODE-3935-length-15396-cov-5.350759_pt1 | contig 15396 bp, 14 predicted proteins | sample MGYA00519873_ERZ825137 | MGnify/ENA primary metagenome ERZ825137 (study PRJEB31778, sample SAMEA3449190) | human gut metagenome | biome: human gut; feature: human-associated habitat; material: faeces | place: United Kingdom | collected 2010/2012 ...
CCTTACCGTAACTTGTACCTGCGAGCACAATGTCACCCATCTTCAAAGTACCGTTAGCCACCAATACAGTTGCGATATATCCACGTCCTTTATCCAATGTAGATTCTATGATGGAACCGGTTGCACGACGGTTAGGATTAGCTTTCAAATCAAGCATCTCGGCCTCCAATAAGACTTTTTCCATCAAATCGGCAACACCTAGACCTTTCTTTGCTGAAATATCCTGCGATTGATATTTACCACCCCATTCTTCTACCAGGTAATTCATAGCAGCCAGTTCCTCTTTAATTTTATCAGGATTTGCAGTCGGCTTATCTATTTTATTAATGGCAAAGACAATAGGTACCCCAGCAGCCATCGCATGATTGATAGCTTCCTTTGTCTGAGGCATCACATTATCATCGGCAGCTACAATGATAATAGCGATATCCGTCACTTTAGCTCCACGGGCACGCATTGCCGTAAACGCCTCGTGTCCAGGCGTATCGAGGAATGTAATATGACGTCCGTCTTCTAATTTCACATTGTATGCACCGATATGTTGAGTAATACCTCCGGCTTCACCGGCAATTACATTAGCTTTACGAATATAGTCGAGCAAAGAAGTTTTTCCATGGTCAACGTGTCCCATCACAGTAACAATCGGAGCACGAGGTTGCAAATCTTCTTCTCTGTCCTCTTCCTCGGTAATGGCCTCCGCAACTTCAGCACTGACATATTCGGTTTTAAAACCAAATTCTTCCGCTACAAGATTAATTGTTTCCGCATCCAAACGCTGGTTAATAGATACCATAATACCAATACTCATACATGTTCCGATGACTTTAGTAACTGGTACATCCATCATACTGGCAAGTTCATTGGCAGTTACGAATTCCGTCAGTTTCAAGATCTTACTTTCTGCCATTTCCAGGTTTTCCAGTTCCTGCTGACGTGACATTACCGACTCTCTTTTTTCTTTACGGTATTTAGAGGTCTTCGTTTTACCTTTATTTGTTAAACGAGCCAGCGTTTCCTTTACCTGTTTAGCAACATCCTCGTCACTAACTTCCACTTTGGTAAAGGTTTTTTTGAAACGGTCCTTCCCTCCATGCTTAGCATTACCTCCTTGTAGAGAAGCAGGTTTACTGGCATTATTACCACCTTTCTCTCCATTCACAAAACGGCCATTCGTACCTACGGTATTAATATCAACCCGTTCTTTATTTATCCAGCTTCTCTTCTTCTTATTCTTTTTACTATCCTCATCCGTGTCTCCTGATTTCTGCACCTTATCATCAACCTTTCTGATTTCCTTGATAATAGCATCTTTCATCTGTTTCTTCTGCTCCAGACGGAGTTTTTCTTTCTCTTCTCGTTCTTTCCGTTTCTCTTCTTTCGTTTTCTTTTTCGGACGAGTAGACTGATTTAATGCAGCAAGGTAAATCTGACCTACTACATTTATTTTTGAAACAAACTCTGGTTGACGGATTTTAAACACTCCATCATCCGTCACATTCTCTTCTTTTTCCATTTCTTGTGATGAAATCACTTCTTCTTTTACTTCTTCCGACACGGAAAGCGATTCATTCTCAACAGGTTGTTGTTCTACCTCTATAGGATCTTCCGTTTTTATATTCATCTCTTTAATCTCTTCTTGAGGCATAACCATATTTTCTATTGGCTGTTCCGTTTCTATTACAGAAGGTTCCACTATTCCCTCTGCCATCCCCGAAGCCTCTTTCTTCACGGATTCAGCAACCGGTTCCTCATTTTCTTTCTTAAAAGAAGGTTTTCTTCTATTCAAACTTTCCAAGTCAATTTTCCCTACCGGTTTGAATTTAGGACGCGCGCTCTCGGGCACGACTGTTTTTACAACCTCATCTTTTGATTTCTTTTCTACTTCTGCTGACACTTCTTTAAAACCATCAATTGAAATTGAAGCTTTATTGCGATCTTTATTTTGACGTTCCTGAATAAATTTTTCAGATTCGAGCCGCAGATTCTTATCTTTACTAAACTCTTTCACGAGCAAAGCATATTGTTCTTCTGTAATTTTTGTATTAGGATTTGCCTTAATATCAGCGAACCCTTTCTTCTGCAAAAACTCGACGACCGTCGTTATTCCTACATTTAAATCTCTTGTTACTTTGTTTAATCTAATCGTCATACTTTACTCCTCAAATTCTGCCTTTAAAATTCTCAATACATCATCAACTGTATCTTCTTCAAGATCCGCTTTTTCGATGAGCATTTCGCGAGGAGCATTCAATACGCCTTTTGCCGTATCAATACCAATGCCTTTTATAGCATTAATTACCCATTCGTCAATTTCATCCTTGAATTCGTCCAAATAGATATCCTCTTCATCTGCCGTTTCATCCAATTCACGGAACACATCTATCGTATACTCGGTAAGCATACTGGCTAGTTTAATATTCAAACCGCCTTTACCGATCGCTAAAGAGACTTCCTCCGGCTTCAGATAAACTTCCGCTTTGCGATTTTCTTCATCCAAACGAATTGAAGAAATCTTAGCCGGATTCAACGCACGTTGTATAAATAGAGACATATTAGATGTATAATTAATCACATCTATGTTCTCATTACGAAGTTCCCGCACAATTCCATGAATGCGCGCACCTTTCACACCTACGCAAGCTCCCACCGGATCAATACGGTCATCATACGATTCCACCGCAATTTTAGCACGTTCACCAGGTATACGAGCTATCTTTTTAATGGTTATCAATCCATCATTGATTTCAGGAACTTCCATTTCAAATAAACGTTGTAAAAAGACCGGCGAAGTACGACTCAAAATAATTTTCGGATTATTATTAGTATTATCTACACGAGCCACTACCGCTCTTACAGTTTCCCCCTTGCGATAAAAATCACTGGGAATTTGCTCAGATTTCGGAAGAAGCAATTCATTGCCCTCATCATCTAGTAACAGCATTTCTTTCTTCCATATTTGGTAAACCTCAGCGCTGATCACCTCGCCCACCTTATCAGTATATTTATTATATAAACTGTCTTTTTCCAATTCTAATATCTTAGAAGCTAATGTTTGACGTAAGTTCAAAATAGCACGGCGTCCGAAATTGGCAAAAATCACTTCATCCGTCACTTCCTCACCTACTTCATATGAAGCATCTATTTTTTGCGCTTCCGATAAAGAGATCTGCATATTCGGATTTGTCAAATTCTCATCTTCCACCACTTCACGATTCCGCCAAATTTCGAAATCGCCTTTATCGGGATTTACAATTACATCATAATTTTCATCAGTACCGAACATCTTTGCAATCACACTGCGGAAACTCTCCTCGAGCACACTCACCATCGTGGTTCTATCGATGTTTTTCAATTCTTTAAATTCCGAAAATGTATCAATCAAACTGATTGTTTCCTCTTTCTTAGCCATAACTTCTATTTAAAACTAATTAGATATTTAGTATATTTTACTTCATTATAATCAAGCAGCACATCCTCTTCCACCAATTGCGGACGCTTAGCCCCTTCTATTTTCACTTTCTTAACGACAGTTACTACAAAATGATTGTCGTCTGCCATCTTCAAGATGCCTGTGATTTTTCGACCGTCTTTTATCAAAGTCTCCACTTCTTTTCCTACATGATTCTTATATTGTTGAAGAACTTTAAAAGGCTGACCGATTCCTGCCGATCCTACTTCCAACTCAAAGTCCTCTTCTTCCCGGTTCAATTTCGATTCAATAAATCGGCTCAATTCTACACAATCTTCAATCCATACACCTTCTGCATGGTCAATTTCCACCACGATTTTATCATCCGGACTTACGGTTATATCTACTAAAAAATAGTCTTTTCCCCGAAGCCACTCTTCCACAATGTTACTAACTAGATTTTTGTCTATCATTCAATTCACTATTAAGAATAAAAAAAGGGCTCTAGAAAGCCCCTTCACATTTTCATCCATTTCGTTTGCAAATATACAAATAATCGCATCAACCACAAAGATTTAAAGAAAAAATATTATTTTTGCGAGAATTAATTAACCCATAAATAATATCCCCATGCATAAAAGACTTCATAACCCCAATAAACAGTTCATGATAGGCGCCGGTATTTTAGCTTTCGCAGTAATTTGTGTTGTAGTTCTTTTTACTTTATTAGCTCTTCGAATGAACCATAAATCAGAACAGCCTGTAACTTATAATGATATATATCAAATTGAATTAAAAAACGGATTTATGGGTGAATCCGTTTCCATTTATATAAATGACAGTTTACTATTCAACCAAAATGTGGACACTGATACACTCCGGTTACAAATAAAGCGCTTTAATGATACCAATGCTCTGCTTGTAGTAAACAACCATACTGATAAAGTGACCACCTTTAACTTAAAAGAAAAAGGTGGACGCATAATTCTTCGAAAAAAAGGTGAAATTATTTCGATGACGTCAATTGATTGGTAACAACCGGCGCCAATACCTTCTTATAAGCAGTTTGATCTGCAAGAATCCTTATAGCTTCTTTCAAATCGGAATCATCTTTCAGTTGTTGAATGATAGCTCCTTTTTGAAAGTAGTTACGTTTTATAATTTCATCTTCTATCAATCGTTTAATATCTTTTGAAAAATGATCCAGATCACGTTCCAAATTATGAGTCAGCTTCCTTTCAAGTGCTTCAAATTCGGGGCTTGCATCTTCTATGTACCCTTCAATTCCAGCAATTTCTTTAAGCGCCTTCAAAGCCTTCTCACTTTCTTTATCATAAGTAAAGTCTGATTTCTTCACTTGTTCCTTGAAATCCGCATAATCCTCATCCGACAAAGTAAAGGTCTCCGGAGTTGCTATTACCGGATTTTTAAGGCAATAATCCGTTGCATAATCAAACAGCACATCATCATTTACCAAATAATATAATATAGTTGGAAGTTTCTCTTCTTTCACAATAATATCTGGCGTCACCCCGCCACCGTCTCGCACTTCACGCCCTGCAGCCGTATGAAACACATGAGTAAGGCTATCGGGGATACGTTCCGGACGACCTATGGCATCTCGATTCTGATAATTTATAGCTTGTACACAACGTCCGCTTGGTATATAATATTTCGATGTGGTTATTTTGAGATTTCCACTATAAGGCAAATCCCGAATAATTTGCACCAACCCTTTCCCATATGTACGTGTTCCAACAATCACCGCCCGGTCTAAATCCTGCAAAGCGCCTGCTACAATCTCAGAGGCAGAAGCAGATTCTTCATCTACCAACACAGCTAACGGCATACTCACATCCAAAGGTTCTTTTGTAGTTTTGCTTACAGAAGATGCTTGTTTCAATTTACCTTTTGTAGAGAGCACTTCCACGCCTTTCGGTAAAAATAAATTAAGGATTTCAACGGCTTCACCCATCAATCCACCATGATTACCTCTCAAATCAAGCACTAAAGAAGTAGCCCCTTTCTGCTTTAAATCAATCAAGGCTCTTCGAACATCACGGGAACAGTTCTCCGTAAAACTGCTCAACAAAATATACCCAACTTGTTCGTCCATCATTCCATAATAAGGAACTGCAGGAGTCTGGACATTTTTACGAGTAATTTTAAATTCTATCGGTTGCAGAGTCCCCGGGCGTTCTACTTTTAACATAAAGCTAGTGCCTGCTTCACCCCTCAACATATCACTTACTTCCGATGTGGACTTACCAGAAAGGTCCTTTCCATCAATTTCCAACAGCACATCACCAGCCCTTAAACCAACCTCTGCAGCAGGCATATTTTCATAAGGCTCAGCAATAACTACATGGTTTTTCTTTTTGTGAAAACGAATTACAGAGCCTATCCCTGCATATTTACCGGTTGTCATCATTTTTAAATCTTCCGACTGATCTTCGGGGTAATATACAGTATAAGGATCCAATTGTTCCAACATGGCTTTTATTCCCACACTAATTACCTTTTCCGGATCTATCGTATCTACGTAGAACAAGTCCAACTCCTTAAATACAGAATTGAATATATCCAAATTTTTAGATATCTGAAAGTTACGATTATCACCCTTAAAACTAAACAAGCTACAAGCAATAAACACAATACCTAATGCAATGGCCAGTTTTTTATTTACAAACTTCTTCATAATTTATTAATCACTATGTCATACACCAGCTTTTATTTGGCAAACTGACGAAACTACAATTATTCATCCTATTTTTCTACAAAAGTAGAATACAAACAAACTATTCCGACAAAATCAAGTCAATATTTAACTTTATTTCGTTCCACTTTTCGTTTGATAAAGTTGTTCCAACTACCTGAATTATATAAGTTGCCAACAAAGCTCCTATCTTTCCGCACTTCTCCAAAGAAGTTCCTATAGTGAGACCATATAAAAAACCTGCAGAAAAATAATCACCAGCTCCAGTCGTATCAATTACATTATCAACCTTTACTGCATTGATGAAGAACACCTGGCTTCCTTTCTTTATCAAAGCCCCCTTAGCACCCAATTTCACCACTGCAATACTACATTTTTGCGATATCAACTCTAAAGCGACCTCAGGCTCCTGTCCAGTAAAAGCACGTGCTTCTTCTTCGTTAGAAAATACGATATCAACATATCTTTCTATCAAATCAGCAATAAACTCCAAATCTTCAGCTACAATATTATAGCTTGCCAAGTCGAGACATATCTGCAATCCCGCTTGCTTCCCCAATTCCATAGCACGCAAAATCATTTCATGATTTTGCACCAAATATCCTTCGATGTATAAATAAGAATAGTTCACGAACATGCTCAACGACAAATCCTCGGCTTTCAGAGTAGAGGCTGCTCCCAAATAAGTGCCGAAAGTACGTTCACCATCCGGAGAGATAAAAGTAGAAGCAATCCCCGTTGGCAAACCACTTTCAAGTAGCCGAGCATCTATACCGTGCCGAATACAATTATTACGAAAAAAATCTGCCATTTCATCACGCCCCACCTTGCCTATAAAGCCTGGAGTTACCCCCAAATTAGCCAATGCTAATATCGTATTTCCAGCTGAACCACCCGTAGCCCGAGGCGTCTTTGTGGTTACAAATTTGCGATACATTTGGGACAATTTTTCTTCAGTTATAAGTTGCATACTCCCTTTTGGTAATTGCATTTCTTGTAGTGCCATATCACTATCCAACGTAATCAATACATCAACAAGAGCATTACCTAAACCAATTATTTTATCCATTTCTTACAAATTTTCTGCAAAGATATTGCATAATTCAATATTTCCTATTAATTTTGCACCGCAATTCGATAAAGAACATGCTTCAATAGCTCAGTTGGTTAGAGCACCTGACTGTTAATCAGGGGGTCGTTGGTTCAAGCCCATCTTGAAGCGCAAAAGGTTCGCAAAAGCGAACCTTTTTTTGTTATACTCCGCCCCTATCTATGGCCGGGGACACCGCACTTATAGTATTTATTAGACAGGCATAGCTAATGGGATTACTTATACTAGGCAGACTCGGTTACTTAGGTATAACTAATAAAATTAGACAAGTATAGCTTATGTCAAGTGCCATGCTTGTCACTTATCGAGCCGTAGGCGTAGCACTAGAGATAGCCGTAGGCATGCGGCTCAAGTAGCCGCAAACCTATCACTTCGGGTGAACGTAACGGGGAACGGGGATGAAAGAACGTCACTTCTTCCTCTCGGGAACGTCACTCAGCATGTCTAAACATGGCATTTAGCAAGGCTAAACACGTCAGTCGGCATGGTTCAATATGCATAACTTTTCAGTACTCCATTTATTGGCCTACTCCCTTTCTCACTTCTCCTCTTATATTAGGAATTTGCCTACCCCACGTCTCACCCTGTCACATTTCACCATAGTCCATTGGCATTCAACAGATAAGTGTGAAAGAAAAGTGCTTTCACCATATTTACACAACAAGGCCTCTCCCAAGACATGAAGAAAGGCTTCCTTCACTGGAATCCCCGTAGGAGTCAGGATTTCCGGTGAAAGGAAAAAGAATCACAGGCTTCTTTTGCAGGAATTTCGGAGTACCAGTATAAGGCAAAAAGAGCTTTCACGGATAATGAAAAGAGTTTGTAAAAAGAGGGCTATAGTGAAACCTTACAGAAAAACGTGAAGCCCATATATCTTTCACCTACAAAGTCCGATTTCATGGGAGAAAGCGGTGAAAGGAGGAACATTGGAACAAATGGAAACCAAACCACATGAGAATAGGTGCAGAGAGGAATACAACGTCCTTAATCGCCATAAAAATTCTGACAACCCATAACAGGCTCCGTTACCCCCGTCTATTCCGATGAGAAGGGACAAAAGAACAAGTCTATACAGCACATATACATTCAGTCTTTTTCTTTGCCGGCTTTTCAAGCATAACTGCGTAATAAGAATGATACAGAAGCACAAAGCAAACGTTCCTTTTGCAAACAATTATTTCGACACCATCAGCAAATCGTGAAATGAATAAGAGTTGGCAAAAAGATTTATACCGCACAAAAAGGCGAATAATATGTAGCGGACGTTATTCAATTTCTTTTTTCAATAATGTTTCCGCTCCCTCAATCCTTCCGTGGAATCTCAGACAGCTCCCTTCATCGAAAAGCAACACACTTGAGGATAACCCGTAATATTTAAATTAGAAAGCAGTTCATACGTTTTATCTATACTCCATACAGAAAAAGAGAAGCCTTCCTTTTTAACGATTTTTGTTCCCTCTCCTTTCTTTTCATTCCGATACACTACGAAAAGACTAGTAACATATACCTTATCACCCTCTTTGTAATGCTCATACACCCGCTATACCATAGACATTTTCTTACGGCAAACACCACAATATTTTGCCCAGCAATCCATCAGTACTTTCTTGCCTTTCCAATCAGAAAGACGGACAGTATCTCCTTTTTCATTCAAAAACTGATAATCTTTCAGAGGCGTTCGTTCCACTTTTCCGGTAAAAGTACCATAAATTACTTTATTTCCCCAATATTCGAAGCCTTTGAAAGCATAGAAAAGAGAAAAAATACCGAATAAAAACGTAATTCCCCACGTCAATAGGTTTCTTCTTTGAAATTGTATCCATGCGCACGCAGCACCTAAGAGATATAAAATGAATCCGGGGAAAGAGATAAGTGAGCCCTCAAAATCCCAAGCACGAATAGGAAGTTCCCAAAACAATAAAGAAATAACCACAGCATAGAAAGACATTACCGGTTTCATGCCGTTTTTTTCTCCTCTACAACAAAATAGATATGTCAGGGCAAATGCCACAAAAAACTCCATTGCACATGAAATAGAACCAGACCATATACGTATCGGCAATATCAATAAGAGGTAAGCCGCAATACCCACAATGACACATTCAAGGAATTTGTGGAGCATTGCATGTTTCGAAGAATAGGTGTATAAAAGAAGTATCGTTCCTAACCCTATACAGAGTACAGACTTAATAATATTGCTTCCTTTAGATAATGCAAGTACTAAAGGGTACAATATCAATAATGTAGCAAGAATAGTCAGCAACCCCTTTTTTATCATAGCCTACATTCACCGTTACACTTTTGTAACAAAAGCAGTCCGCAATAATTCTGCTCTATACAATTGGTAGTTTCGCAAGTTGTAGATCCACTACAAAAATCCCCAATTATGCTTGTATTACAATTGCACTTACTCTCCGAAACACTTTTTACCCTTTTTACATTGTTGACTAATACCTTGCCTTTAGTGTCAACAAGTCTATTCCCAGAAGCAACAATTGCACCTATCTGTAACTTATTCCACTTTAAAACATCATAAGCATATTCTGTCCATTTATACATGAATATTTCAAAACGTTCAATTTCTTCTTCTGATTTACTTTCACGAGTGCTAAAATAGATAAAGTTGTCAGGGTTTTCTACGAACTCCAACATTTTATGGATATGTTCCTTCTCCAACTCATTCCAATCAAGCAATAATGTTTCAGCAAGCTTTTCTCTCCAGAATTCAATCTTCTGCTTAGGGGAAAAAGCGCCAAATATAGGATTCTTCATCTCCTCCTCACTATTCAGCCATTCACTCCGAGTCATTTTCTTTATTTCTCCTAAATTCTCAACAATAAAATTGTTTACTTCTTCATTACAACTGTAAGTGATTTCATCATCTTGCGAACAAGAAGACATTAACAAAGCCACCGAAAGACCAAATAAATAAATAAGTTTTTTCATCATAATAGTTTTTAAGCGATTAATAAATTATTTTGTTTCTCCTTTTATCTTTATAATACATACATCTTTCACGGCATTGGATTCCACAAAGATATTCTTTGAGAAACGTCCATGTTGCCCTTTAGGGGAATATATTACTTTTATGGTATCCTGCATCCCAGGCATAACAGGCTTCTTAGGCCAACTTTTCACTTTCGTACAACTGCAAGAAGCTTTTGCTTTGTAAATAATCAATGGTTTCTTTCCACTATTGCTAAAAACGAAATTTACCAATAAGTTTTTCCCTTTCGAAGAATCTATTGTTCCCAAGTTGATTTCTTTCTTTTTAAATTGAATGTCGGCCCTTTCTTGAGCAGATACCATTGCCGGCAAGCACATAAACATCCACACCAGCATCATTTTAAGTTTTTTCTTCATAATTTTCTTTTTATTATTGTGTTAATAACGCAATTATCACCAATATTTGACTTTACCATTCTTATACGTAAAGATTCGTTCTTCCGTTCCTTTTGTAAGATTCCGTAACCAATATAACGCTCCTGATGGGACCGAATCAAACTCTATATAATCATTTTCGGCCTCTTGTACAGAGACCGTTCTCCAACCATCCTTTCCAAAATACACCAGTTCATACAACTCTCCGGGAACAATACCGTTATCATCAGTCCGGGAAAGAAGTTTCATCTCAGCTACTTTTTCAGGTTTCTCAAAATCAATGCCCAACCACGAACGGAATTCGGAAAATGTCAAAACGTCCTCATCTATAATATGTCCCGCAGTTTTATCATCCTCTCTACAAGGATGCACCTTACCAACCAGTTTATTCTTCATCCCATCAAAAAATTGCCACTCCGCCACATTCAGCTTTCCTAGTTTTTTGCCGATTCGCCAATAACGATATGCTTTCTCCGTCTTCAAAGGGATTGTCTGATAGTTTAAGTCTTTATTCGGATGAATGATTGTATATAATGTATCAGCTTTTCGAAAAGCCACATCATTAGACGCTACAATATATGCCCCTTTCAGTGACTCTGCCCAGAACACCTTCGAATCATTAAGAGGAAACTTCCGAGTCATTCTAATTGTGACGCGTTCTTTTTCGTCAGGGACAAATTCTTTTATTCCTCCTTGCATATCCAATAGAATTGGGAAACCGATATTTTTTAAATTCTTACCTCTATAATATACAGGAAGATAGACAATTCCACGACCCACATCTTTAAATATGGCTTTGTCTTTTCGAAGAGAAGCCCATGCTATAGGAGTCCATTCTAAATTATTAAATATAGATAAGTATACATACTGAGGAACATACGAAGAACAATGCTTCCATTTAATCTCCAAATCAGAAACATTCAAATACTCTTTACTGACATCTTTATAAAAAGGTTCTTTAAACAGTTCCGGTATGGAATCTTTTCCGTTAGAGAAAGGAATAGAATTATGCGAATAAGTCATGCGATAAACCTTTGGAGAAACAGAAAACAACCTGTCACTATTATTCCTGTTAATATACGCTGGATCTATCATCACAAGCCAATAATGGTTGTTATTTCGATAAGGCCATCCCGGAACAAAATCGATTGCTGCAGGGATTCCCGCTGCACGAAGTCTTCCCAATGTATAATAGCAAACATCCAAGCAGTCGAAACGGTACGTTGGAGTTGACAAAGAAGGAGTCTGTATGTTTTCCATATACAAACCATCATTTATGTTTAACGCATTACCCTGTAAAGATTTTAATTCAATCATCATTTTTGGATCATATTGATAATAATCCATCACCGCTACAAGCTGTTGCCACCAATACAAAGTAGAATCGTTTTCTAGCAAAGGTTCTTTCGCTATTCGATAAGGTAATACATATTCGCAAAAATCTTCAAAAGTGAAAGAGCGTAACCACGGGCAACGCTTCCACATATCTATGGCATTGTCTATATGTTGGATAAGATATTCACTTTTAATAATCTTAATATCTTCAATATACCTGTTTTTTTTCGATTTTTCAAGAAGAGTGTTCCTAAACGGAATATTATAAATCACCCGTTTTACGATGTTCGACATATCCGGATATATCGAATCCATTTCATCCATATAATTTTTTACAAAGAGATTGGAGTAAGTTAAATGACCAGGCATGTTCCGGATTAAAAAACAAGCCGCTTTTAAATGCAAAGAGTCCTGAGGAGTTCGAGAATAATGAGATAACACTGTTTCTAACTGTATACGATTTGAACCACTTTCACTTAAAACATCTTTCAGCGCATTTTTACTGCGTCCGCAAGATAATAGAGTAATAAAAAACATACTCGTACACAGTATAAAAACAAAAGATTTCGTCATGTCGTATTTGCTGTTTTATTAAAAATTTTGCAAAGATAACAATTATATAATAAATATACCAGTGATAGAAGTTTTATATATTAAAAACATTTAATTTATGGTACTGATATACATATCTACACTGGAAAATCATAGAAAGGCTGGAGTCGGGAAATCCCCGAACCAGTCTTTTCTATTTATTTAACGTTTCTTCCCTGCATCCCACTCAATCACAATCCACTCCCAAGACATAAACGGACTATCCGATTTTTACGTTTTAAGTTCAGTATCAATCATTAAAAATACTGAATATGAAATTAGACGAAAACATTTTGAAAACCTGTCAAGGACTTGTTATGAACTGTAATTGTAAGGTTCTTATCCTTGATGTATTGGGTGAACATCGTGTATTCCTTGTGAATGATGTACACCTAAAGACACGTGAGTGCCGATACAATGAAGTTCGTGATGCACAAGACATCACTACTCTTGTACTGAACATCGGACATAATTTTGTAAACGGCATGACAGAACAAGCCTTGCTTGAGCGTACACAATCTATCCACAAGGAGGATTTCAAGTTTGGCACTGACAATTACTTGTTGATTACCAAAGTAGATTTGAATAGATAACCATTTAAAACTGAATATTATGCAAAAGGATTTTATTACAGTAACTCCCGATAGTGGCAATGGAAATGGAACTGTAACAGTTGCAGCTTCTCAGAACCCTACAACATCACAAAGAAGTTCTTTTATTGAAGTGTCGGGTGGAGGAATTACAAGGCGCATAAGTGTCAACCAAGAATCGGGAGGGACGGTTATCTCTATAAAGGGGGCTTCCGCAATTCAAGGAAGACCAACACTTGTTAGAGCGAATGCAAGCGATAACGTAAATACGGATGTAAACGTTTCTCTTCATTGGGTTTATAGTCCCAGCAGTCAATCTGGTGATGTGGTTGTAACGATTAGTAGTGGTGAAAATATGTCAAATATTGCGCAAATATCCGCCAACCCACTTCCTAATACAGTTGTAACCGTTACAGGAGTATCTCCAGCAAAGTCGTCCACGCAGATTTATTCCTATTGAAAGCGTACGGAAACGAATTATTTACTATATTTGCACAAGCCTTTCGAGGCAATGACATTGTTGGTAAATTACAAGGAAAGTGCCTTGATACTCGAAGAATCGCCAATTCAACAAAAGTACAAACAAGGCACAGAGGGCAACCTATATCAAGTGGGCTGCTCATCTGTGTGTTTGTACAAGCGTTTGGCGATGCTTTCGAGTATGCACAGGTGGCAGTCCCACTTTCTTTATATATAACGTAATTTCTCACTGGCTGTCTGAGAAAAACTCGAAAATTTCGCCATTATGAAAAAGTATTTCGTTCTGTTCACGTTACTGCTGATTGCAGTGGTGTCAAATGCACAAGAATCAATAACCGATTCTTTAGGTTGTTATGAAAGTTCCAGTGTCAAGTTTTGTTCCTATAAGGAAGCCTATCTTAAAAATGATATGGCAGGTGTCGTTAGACTTGATGAATTTGAAGTCAGTTATGACAAATTAGGGAAAGCATATACCGTATATGTCAGATTTGATTCAAGTATAGTAAATGCAGAAGTAAAATACGTGCGTGGCTCCGTTTCAGAGGGGTATCTATATGACGGTGTTGTCAAAAACAGTAGAGACCAAGAAAAAGTTACTGTATTTTGTAAAAACAAATTAAGCCTTTATACTCAAAATCATGGGGTGGCTTCTAAAAGTACCATTAAGGACTATGAAAAAGAGGGTATCAACCTTATTTTCCCTAAAACATATATAATATCTTCTGTCGTTCCTATCAAGAACTAAAGTTGTTTTAAAATTGAATTAAATCCCCCTAAATCAGCCGGACTAAGTTCCGGCTTTTTTATTAGTCCGTTTTTAGGGTCTATAAGCAATGGCAATGCCTCTGCGAGTAACTTCTTAAAGCCTCGTTTAGTTTTTGCTTTAGACGACTTATAGAGGTGATTTATGACGGTAAACTTGTAACCTTTGCCGAGCCAATCCCAAGTGAACACATGTTGCTGTGGAATATCCTCAATAGACAGGTCGTTGAAATAAGTGTCAATGATTAGTTGTACACCCTCTGTTCTTATGGCTATTGCTTCATCGAACATTTCAATGTAGGGAACAACTATTGTTCCAAGTTTAAATTCTGTTTGTTCTTTTCTTCTTTTCATCTTAAGCCGCTGATTTTCTGATTTGCTTGTATGTATAACGTGTGTCAGCGCAGCAGAGGAAACAGTTAAATCGGTCTGAATTGCTGATGTCCCTCAGATTATACCTATACACGAACTCGTCAACGTATTTCTGCAAATACTTTTTAAGCAGAGTTCTATATGTACCTTTAACCATACGCTTGAAATGCGTCCAAGTACCCTCTATTCTGTTTGTCGTTATGTGGTCATAACTATATAACTTCTTGCTGTGGTCGACATAGAAACGAGTATAACTGAACCCTATTTGGTCGTAAGCATTGTACTCATCCGTATAAATGATTGCATCCGGATGTATGTATTCCTTAATGAATGCGGACAGAGTGTCAGATTTCGTATCGGGGGTTGCTCGGGCATTCATTAGATTTTCTCGTTGTATCATTCCCACGACTGGAAATTTATCCTTGTGTGAACGTCCTTGCGAGTGAGGGACTTTCTTATCCTTAATGACGATTTCCATTTTTACCTCCAACAACCGTTTCATCTATTTCTACTGCCTCTTCCAAGATGTTTTCATTAGCAAGACGCATTGCATGACGTATTTTATGCAACATATACCATGCTGTCTTTTGCGTGACTTCTATATCATTTGCGAGTTGGTAGGAAGAAAGACCTATTTTGTGATTGGTAA
>ERZ825137.3939-NODE-3939-length-15390-cov-2.528725_pt1 | contig 15390 bp, 14 predicted proteins | sample MGYA00519873_ERZ825137 | MGnify/ENA primary metagenome ERZ825137 (study PRJEB31778, sample SAMEA3449190) | human gut metagenome | biome: human gut; feature: human-associated habitat; material: faeces | place: United Kingdom | collected 2010/2012 ...
CGAACTTTCTCCCCGGCCGCTGATCCTGTCCCGGACGTACCGTCGGGCCTGGATGCCACCAGCGGCCTGCCCTGTCCCGAGGCTGTCAAAGCGGACATGACGGTCAGCTTTGCCGCCGCCAAGCCCGGCCTGATGCTGCCGTGGGCCCGTCCTTATACCGGAGAATGCCATGTGGGCCCCATCGCCATGCCTGCCAAAGTCCGGGAAGAAGGCCCCTGCTCTTTCCGCCTTCTGGACGGCCATGCCCTGACCCTGCTGCCTGCCATGACGGCTGCGAGCTACAAGAACACCTACGGGCATATCCTCGTCATGGGAGGACGCCCCGGCATGTGCGGTGCCGGACATCTGGCCGCCCGGGGGGCGCTGCGTAGCGGTGCCGGCCTGGTCACGGCAGCCATGCCCGCCGCCGGTGAAGATCAGGTGCGCATGGGCTGGCCCGAGATCATGACGCTGCCCCTGGGCGATCCCGGAAACAGGGATTGGCCCGCCCAGCTCCCGGACGACCTGCGCCAAAACCTGCGCCAGACCGAAAAGATGGCCCTGGTGGGCAAACTGGCCGCCGGGGTGGCCCACTCCATCCGCAACCCGCTGACGGGCCTCAAGCTGCGCCTGTTTTCCTTCACCCGGGGCATGGAGCTTTCCCCGGCCCAGCAGGAAGACGTGCAGGCCATGAACGAGGCCGTGCGGCACATGGAAGCCATCACCAGCAACTTTCTGGAATTTTCGCGCCGTCCGCGCCTGAGCAAGGAGCCGCTGGACATGAGCGAGGTGCTGGACCGCACCCTCATCCTGCTGCAACCGCGCATGGAAGCCTACAAGGTGACCCTGCGCCGCACGCGGCACGCGCCCCTGCCCCGGGTGGACGGCGATGCCGAACAGCTGCGCGAGGCTCTGGCCAACCTCATCATCAATGCCTGCGAAGCCGCCGGTACCGACGGGGAAGTGCGCATCAGCGAAGAGCGCGGCCGCCTGGCCCCGCTGGGGCCCGTGGTGGTCATCCGCATCGAGGACAGCGGCCCCGGCGTGCCCGAAGAACTGCACGAGGTCATCTTCCAGCCCTTCATGAGCACCAAGGTGGAGGGCACGGGCCTGGGCCTGCCCATCGCCCGGCGCATCTTTGAAGAACACGGCGGCTGGCTGCACCTGCACAACGCACCGGGACACGGGGCCAGCTTCGTCATGGTACTGCCTGTCCGCAAGGGGGACGACGTATGGCTGAGATCCTCATAGTCGACGACGACCACCACCTGCGTCAGGGCTTCCAGCGCCTGCTGGACGCCGAAGGCTACGAGACGCGCACCGCCGCCTCGGCCGAGGAGGCCCTGAACCTCATGCGGGAAAAGATGCCGCAATGCGTGGTCATGGACGTGCGCATGCCCGGCATGGACGGTCTGGAAGCGCTCAAGCGGATGCGTGCCCTGGAGGGCTGTCCGCCGGTGGTCATCATGACGGCCTATTCCACCACCGAGACCGCCATCGAAGCCACCCGGCTGGGGGCCTTCGACTACATGCTCAAGCCCTTCGACATCCCACAGGTGCTGGAGCTGCTGCAACGGGCCCTGGCCGCGGGAGAGAGCCAGCGCCGCCACGAGGCCCAGTCCGCCGAGGAGGCTCTGGGCGAAGAGGACGACATCCGCCTGGTGGGGCATACGCCCCCCATGCAGGAGCTGTACAAGGCCATCGGCCGCGTGGCGCCCACCGATGCCCTGGTGCTGATCCGGGGCGAATCCGGCACGGGCAAGGAGCTGGTGGCCAATGCCATCTGGCGCTACAGTCCGCGCTCCCGCCGTCCGTTCTCGGTCATCAACTGCGTGGCCATCCCCGACACCCTGCTGGAGAGCGAACTTTTCGGTTATGAGCGCGGGGCCTTCACCGGCGCGCAGCACCGCCGCATCGGCCGTATCGAACAGGCCGCGGGCGGCACCATCTTCCTGGACGAGATCGGCGACATGCCGCCGGGCATCCAGGCCAAACTGCTGCGCCTGCTGCAGGAAAAACAGATCCAGCGTCTGGGCGGGCATGACTCCATCGACGTGGACGTGCGCATCATCGCCGCCACCAACGCCAATCTGGAGCAGGCCGTGGCCGACGGGCGCTTCCGCGAGGACCTGTACTACCGCCTCAAGGTGGTGACCCTCCGGACCCCGCCGCTGCGCGAACGGCGCGAGGACATCCCGGCCCTGGCGGCCTTTTTGCTGCACCGGCAGGCCGCCGAGCTGCACCGGCCCGATCCCGGTCTGGAAGAAGAGGCCCTGCGCTATCTGGCCGGTCTGGACTGGCCCGGCAACGTGCGCGAACTTTCCAATGCCCTGCAGAAGGCCCTGGTCTTCAACAGCGGCGCCCCGGTGAGCATCCGCGACCTGCAGCTGGTGCTGGATTCCCCGGCAGCGCATCCCCCCGCGGCGGGCCTCAGCATCAACGGCAACGGCGATACCGGCCCTGCCCCGGGCGTACGCCGCTCCCCCGTCGGCACCGGGAACGGCTTCCACGAAGGGGAAACTCCTGTCGAAGACGCCCCGGCTCCTGCTGGCGTACCTCACAACGACGAACAGCGCAGCCTGGCCAGCATCGTCACGGCCTGCCTCCGGTCCGGCGATCCTTCGCCCTTCGACACCTGCATGGACATCATGGGCAGGGCCGTGGTGCGCGAGGCCCTGCGCCAGTGCCGGGGCAACCGCTCGCAGGCGGCCCGCCTGCTGGGCCTTTCCCGTCCCACCCTGCTGGCGCGCATGGAAAAATACGGCCTGAAGATCGAGACCCGCATCAGCGACGAATGAGGGCCGCGGGACAAATGCCCGTCACCGCTTCAATGCTCCGCCATCCCAGGGCCTGCCGGTCTCCGGCGGGCCTTCTTTTTTGCCTGTCGGCACGGCGGCCTTCCCGGCCCTCCGGCACGGATGTCCCGCCAAAAACGTCCCGCCGTACGCGCGTGAGGCTCCCTCCGCCATGCCCTGCCGCGCCCTCAGCCCCCAGGCACAGCCCCAAACGGCCCGCCCGGTGACGGCACCTTCCCCCGCCGCACGGTTTTGCGGCATGGCAAGGCCATCTTTCCCGGCCAACGGGCACAAAAAAAGGCGCCGCCCCGAAGGGCAGCGCCTGGAAAAGTCAGGACCGGCCGAACTTACTTGTTCAGGCAGCAGGCGTCGTCCACCTTGAAGAAGGCAGCGGCCTTGGCGCCACACACGGGGCAGCTGTCACAGGGGCCTTCGTGGGTGTAGCCGCAGACCTTGCAGACGTAGAAGTCGACGTTGTCGAAAGCGTGGTTGTCAGCGGCAGCCTTCTTGTACAGGTTGGCGTGCACTTCTTCCACCTTGTTCACCATGTCCATGTACTTGGCCACGGCGGTCTGGCCTTCGGCTTCGGCGTCCTTGATCATTTCAGGATACATCTTGGTGAATTCGTAGGTTTCACCACCGATGGCGTCCTGCAGGTTGGCGGCGGTGTCGCCGATCTTGCCGGCGTTCTTCAGATGGGTGTGGGCGTGGATGGTTTCGGCGGCGGCAGCGGCGCGGAACACCTTGGCCACACCGGACAGGCCTTCCTTGTCGGCAGCCTGGGCGTAGGCGAGGTATTTGCGGTTGGCCTGGGATTCACCGGCGAAAGCAGCCATCAGGTTTTCGAGAGTCTTGCTCATTGTGGTTCTCCTTGGGGGGTATATGTTCAAAAAAGTGTTGTCTTAATCAGGAACTATTCCTGTTTACAGAAAACTCATGCCTTTGTAAAGCATTTTTTTGCGTATTTTTATTTCCGCCCCCAATAAATAAGGCCCGAATGGCCCGCGTCAATGTCCCGGAGCCGGATTAGCACCGTCTTTCCTGCACAAAAACGCCCTTTGTTCCATGCCCTGTCCGCAAAGCTTGCGAGCCGGGCCAAGGCAGGCTAAAAAAACGGCATGACAGCGACCACATCCCTTGCACAAGCCCTTTCGGCCCAGGACATCATCCGCCATTATGACCTGATGCCCCACGTGGAAGGCGGCCACTACCGGCGCGTCTGGTGCAGCTCGCAGGATCTGCAGCCCGAGAGCCTTCCCTGCGGCATTTACGGCAGCCGCCCGTGCAGCACGAGCATCCTGTATCTGTTGCAGGCGGGCGAGCGCTCACGCCTGCACCGCATCCGCCAGGATGAGTTATGGCATTTCCATCTGGGCGGCCCTTTGCGCCTGTACTGCCTGACCCCTGACGGCAAGGAGCTGGACAGGATACTGGGGGCCGACATCCTGGCCGGCCAGCATCTGCTGCTGCCCATGCCCGGCGGCTGCTGGTTCGGCGCCGAACCCTGCCCGGGGACGGATTTTTCCCTGGTCTCCTGTACGGTGGCGCCGGGCTTCGATTTTCGTGACTTCGAGCTGGCCAAGGCGGCCTGTCTGGTACGCCGCTATCCTTTTGCCAAAGAAGGCATCGAACATTTTTGCCGGCTGCCTGACGGCTGTCCCGATCCCGGGAAAGGCTACCGGGAATGAGCCGCTTCCCCATCCCCGCGGCCGATGCCGCCGCCCCCTTCCAGACCGAGATCATCATCCGGCGCAGCCGTTTTTTGACCCACTGCGCGCATACGCCCGGCATGGAAGCCGCCCGCGCCTTCGTGGAGCAGATCCGCACCAAACACGCCGACGCCACCCACAACTGCTGGGCTTTCGTGGCCGGGGCTCCGGGACACAGCGGCCAGGTGGGCTTCTCGGATGACGGCGAACCGCACGGCACGGCCGGGCGCCCCATGCTGCAGGTGCTGCTGCATTGCGGCGTGGGCGAGATCACCATGGTGGTCACGCGCTGGTTCGGCGGCGTCAAACTGGGTACCGGCGGCCTGGTGCGCGCCTATCAGGATTCGGTGCGCGAGAACCTGGCCACCCTGCCGCTGGCTGAAAAAGTGCCTACCGTGGAGCTGGACGTGCAGCTGGACTATGCACATCTGGACCGCCTGCACCGCCTGCTGCCCACCTTTGAGGCCCGCGTCTGCGCCGAGGCCTACGATCAGGGTGCTGCAGCTCTGGCAGACCTGCAGCTTCCATCCTGCCTGCCCGAGGCCCTGCGCGGCCCCTTCGAAGAAGCCATCGCCGGACGTACCGACGGCCGCGCCCGCTGTACGCCGGTCGAGGAAGCGTGAGGCAGGGGGCTGCCGCAAGACACGTCCTGCCGTCCGCCTCAAAGCGTCTCCGGCATATCCACAAGAAGGCTTCCCGCCCGAGCCGGCCCGCGCACCCGGCAGGCGCAGGCCCGTCCGCCTTTTCAGGCACGCTCCTTCCAGGGGAAGATGGCCAGCAGTCCCCGACCGGGATACGGCCCCCCAATATAAAAATAAGCCCCGCCTGCTGTCCGGCAGACGGGGCTCGTCCATTCTTCAAACTCGGCGGGGGGAGATCCGTTCTCCCCCGGCAGCGTCCTTACTGTATCACCTTCACCGGCACATCGGGAGCCAGGCGCACGATACCGTCGATGATGACCTGTTCCCCGGCCTTGAGCTCGCCTTCCACCACGCTGATGTCACCAGACTCAAAGAGGATGTTCACCTTGCGGTAGGAGGCCTTGCCGTCGGCACCGGCCACATAGAGGTAATTTTCCTCACGGCCGCTCTGCACGGCCCGGCTGGGGATGGCCAGGGCCTGGCGCGCCATGCCCAGCGGCAGCTCCACGGTCACGAACTGGCCGGGCCAGAGGCTGCGGTCGGCATTGGCAAAGGTGGCACGCAGCTGGATGGTGCCGGTGGTGGTATCCACGCTGTTTTCCACCAGGGTCAGCAGGCCCTTTTCGGTCTGCCCGCCCGTGGGGGTCACGTCCACTTCCACAGGTCCGGCATGCATGCGGTCGAGGATCAGGGAAAGATGCCGCTCCGGAACCGAAAAGGTCACATATATGGGCGAAAGGGTGTCGATGCTGACGATGGGGGTGGTATCGGAGCTGCGCACCATATTGCCCTTGTCCACCTTGAGACCGCCCACACGGCCGCTGATGGGCGCGCGCAGGGTGCAGTAGGAAAGGTCGAGGGCGGCGCTTTCCACCGCGGCCTTGTCGGCCTGTACGGTGGCGCGCAGGGCCGCGGCCTCGGTGGCGGTCTGTTCGTAGGCCTCGCGGCTCACATAGCCGTTGCCCACCAGCTTGCCGTAACGGCCCGCATCGTTGGTGGCCTTGTGCAGCTGGGCCTCGGACTTGGCCAACTGGCCCTTCTTTTCGCGCAGGGTGGCTTCAAAGGGACGCGTATCGATGGTCAGCAGCACATCGCCTTCCTTCACGTCCTGGCCTTCCGTAAAATGCACCTTTTCTATCTCGCCGGTCACACGGGGAGTGAGCCCCACACTGGCGGAAGCCTTGACGTTGCCCACAGCGCCGAGCACGCGCGGCACGTCCTGCGGCTGTACCGTCATCACATGCACGGGCGCGGCCTGTCTGCCGCCCTGTCCGTCCTTGTCGCCGGAACAGGAGGCCAGCACGGGGACGAGCAGCAGCAGGAAGATGGCAAGATGTTTCATGGCAGTCCTCACGATTTTCTGAATGATGCCTCAAAAACGTTGCACACCAGACACATCGCGTCAAGAAAACAAATGTGTGGTCCTGCCCGGGAGCGCTTGCCCTCCCTGCCTTCCCGGACGGACAGCGGCCCCGGGACAATTGACTTTCCCCCCTGTGCGGGCATAATAATCCCGCGGCGGGAGAGCCCGCGAACTCATCCGAAATTTCCGATGCTGGAGGCACAAGAATTGGCAAAAAACCGCGCATTGCAACAGTGGCGGGTGGAAGATTCCATCGAACTGTACGGTATCCGCAACTGGGGAGCCGGCTTTTTTACGGTGTCCGATGAAGGGGACGTGGTCGTCTGCCCGCAGGGCCCAAAGGGCCCGCAGATCTCCATACCGGAGATCATCTCCGGCTTGCGTGAACGCGGCTATGACATGCCCGTGCTGCTGCGCGTGGAAAACATCCTGGACTCCCGTATCGCCAGCCTGCACGAGTCCTTCCGCAAGGCCATCAAGAACCTGAACTATCAGGGCGAGTACCGCGGCGTCTTCCCCATCAAGGTCAACCAGCAGCAACAGGTGGTGGAAAAGATCGCCCAGTTCGGCTCCCGCTACCATCACGGTCTGGAAGTGGGCTCCAAGGCGGAGCTCATCGCCGCCGTCTCCCTGATGCGCGATACCGAAGCCTGCATCGTCTGCAACGGTTACAAGGATGAGGAGTTCATCGACCTGGGCCTGCAGGCCCAGCGCCTGGGCTTCAACCTGTTCTTCGTGCTGGAGATGCCCAGCGAACTGGACGTTCTGCTCTCCCGCAGCCGTGAACTGGGCATCCGCCCCAACATCGGCGTGCGCGCCAAGCTCTCGGTCAAGGCCAGCGGCCACTGGACCGACTCCGGCGGCGAGCGCTCCACCTTCGGCCTTTCCCCGGCCCAGATCGTGGACGTGGTGGACAAGCTCAAGGCCTGCGACATGCTGGACTGCTTCCGCCTGCTGCACTACCACCTGGGCTCTCAGGTCTCCAACATCCGCGACATCCGCACCGGCGTCATGGAAGGCGCGCGCCTTTATGTGGGCCTGGTGCAGGAAGGCGCGCCCATGGGCTACCTTGACCTGGGCGGCGGTCTGGCCGTGGACTACGACGGCTCGCACACCAATTACATCTCGTCGCGCAATTACAATCTGGACGAATACAGCGCCGACATCGTGGAAGCCATCATGAGCATCCTCGACGAGCAGCAGGTGCCGCACCCGCACATCATCACCGAATCCGGCCGCGCCACCGTGGCCTACTATTCCGTGCTGCTGTTCAACGTGCTGGACGTGAGCGCCGTGGAAGAGGCCCAGCTGCCCGCCGAGCTGCCCGAAGACACCCCCGAGCCCGTGCTGAACATGCGCGAGGTCTACGGCAACATCAGCCTGCGCAACCTGCAGGAATGCTACAACGACGCCATCTACTACCGTGACGAGATGCGCAAGCTCTTCTCCACGGGCCGCGTGAATCTGCGCCAGCGTACCCTTTCGGAGCGTTTTTTCTGGGCCATCATCATGCGCATCGCCCAGGAAAAGGTGAAGCTCAAGACCGTGCCCCGCGACCTGCAGGACATCGACGTGAGCCTGGCCGACATCTACTACGGCAACTTCAGCGTCTTCCAGTCCCTGCCGGACAGCTGGGCCATCGACCAGCTCTTCCCGGTGATGCCGGTGCACCGTCTCAACGAGTTCCCCTCGCGCCAGGGCATCATCTCGGACATCACCTGTGACTCTGACGGCCGCATCGACCACTTCATCGACCCGCAGGGCCTCAAGACCACCCTGGACCTGCATCCCCTGAAGGACGGCGAGGAATACTATCTGGGCGTCTTCCTGGTGGGTGCCTACCAGGAGACCCTGGGCGACCTGCACAACCTCATGGGCGACACCAACGTGGTCTCCATCCGCGTCGATCCCGACGGCGGCTATGAGTACGTGCGCGAGATCCGGGGCGACTCCGTGGCCGACATCCTGAGCTATGTGGAATACGACCCCCGCCGTATCCTGGACGACCTGCGCGCCACGGCCGAACGCGCCGTGCGGGCCGGACGCCTGACCCCCAGCGACCGCTTTGCCGTGCTCCAGGCTTTTGAAGACGGCCTGCGCGGCTACACCTATTTCGAACGCTAGGAAAGAGGGCGCTCGCAGGGGAAGGGACCTTTTCCCGGAGCTGGAAAACCCCTCTCCTTGCGCCTCTCCAAAGCGCTTTCTGCAAACGTCGAACGCCCGGCATTTCCTGCCGGGCGTTCTTGTTTTGCCGCACGGGACGCACCACACGAAGGCAGCCAGGTCGCACGCCGACTATCGCAGTGCCGACGTCAATGCCCGGGAGCTTTTTCTCCCGATCCGGGGCGTCGCAGACAGTGCGATCATCAATCAGCCTCTCAGACCACGCTTGGAAGCCTTGATGGGGTTGATCTTCTTCTTGGCTTCGTCGGTGTAGACCGGGATGCGGTGGGCATTGGCCTCGGCCAGGCGAACGGGGTCCAGATCGAGGGCCAGCAGGCGGGCTTTGGTGGTGGCCCTGCTGCCGGAATAGCGGTGGGGGTCCGCCAGGTTCTTGTCCAGATAGTTGGCACTGGTCAGATACAGGCCGCGCTCGTCGATGGCCAGGCAGAGCTCCTGCCCGTTTTCCATGACGGTCTGGATGACCATGCCGGAGGTAGTGCCGAAGCGATTGTCCATACGCTCTCCTTTGCTGGATATTTGTATCAGTTTATAGAAAAAGAATTTCATTTTCAATTAAAATATCCCAGCAATTTTTCCTGACGCTGCTCGCCCTTCTAACGGGTACGTGCAAACGCCCGCTCTCCCGCATCACCTGCCGGGGGACAGGCTGTCAGGCACGGCCTTCTTGGCAGGCAGCGTTCCGTCTTTCCTCATAAGACATACTTTAGGGAGGAGATGCAGGGGGAAGGGGCACTCTGCCGCACGTGCCGGCGACCAGCCGACGGCCCGCAGGCCGTGCCCGTTGCGCCGAAAAAAGCTGCGGGCAGCGACGGCAGCGCGAGGGCCCCTCCCCCTGGATGACGTATCATTTACCCATACAGATGGCAGCGGACCCGCCAGCCGGGCTCCAGCTCCTTCCACTGCGGGGCTTCCTCGCGGCAGCGTTCCGTGGCCTGCGGACAGCGGGGATGGAAGCGGCAGCCCGACGGCGGATCCAGCGGGCTCGGCAGCTCGCCCCGGATGTTCTGCTGGGGCGCGCGCACCGGGCTTTTGCCGTCGCGCAGATCCTCAAAGGAAGGCACCGAGGCCAGCAGGGCGCGCGTATAGGGATGGGCGGGCTCCCGGAGCAGACGCTCGCGCGGGCCCTCTTCCACGAAACGGCCCAGATACATGACCAGGATGTGAGGGCACATGAAGCCCACCACGGCCAGATCGTGGGAAATGAACAGATAGGCGGGCCCGAAATCCTCCTGCACCTGCCGCAGCAGGTTGAGGATCTGCGCCTGCACCGAGGCATCCAGCGCCGAGACCGGCTCGTCGCAGACGATGAGGTCAGGATGGGTCATGAGCGCCCGGGCCACGGCGATGCGCTGCCGCTGACCGCCGGAGAACTCGTGCGGGTAGCGGCGTTCCAGACCGGCCAGGCCCACCGTGGCGAACATGTCGCGCACCCGCTCCCGGCGTTCCCTGCGGCTCAGGCGTTCCCCGGCCAGCAGACTCTCCTCCACCGAGGTGCCCACCGTGCAGCGGGGATCGAGGGAAGAGAACGGGTCCTGAAAGACCATCTGGATGCGTCCGGCCGCCATGCTGCCCGCTCCGGCAGGCGGCAGCGGCGCGCCCCGGAACAGGATGCGGCCGCCGGTGGGACGTTGCAGACCGCAAGCCAGACGGCCCAGCGTGGACTTGCCGCAGCCGGATTCGCCCACCAGCCCGAGGCTCTGGCCGGGCCGCAGGACAAGATCCACCCCGTCCACGGCCCGCAGATGGCGCACTTCGCCCAGCATGCCCTGACGCACCGGGAAGTGGCAGCGCACATCTTCCAGCGTCAGCAAATCGTCCCTGTTCCCGGTCTCCATCACAGGCCTTCGTCCACCTGCGCCTCGGCAAAGGTGGCCATCTCGTTGAAGATGTTCACGGCGCAGCGCAGCAAATGATAGGCCACGGCGCCGCCGGTGCCCTCGCCCAGCCGCATGTCCAGGTGCAGCAGGGGCGTGCCGCTGTCCAGCGCGCCCAGGGCGGGCACATGGCCGGGCTCGGCCGAGGCATGGGACAGGATGGCGTACTGGGCCACCAGCGGGCAGATGCGCACCGCGGCGGCATAGGCGGCGCTGCAGATGAAGCCGTCCACCAGTATGGGCAGGGAGCGCGACGCGGCCCCCAGCATGATGCCGGCCATGATGGCCAGCTCGAAACCGCCCAGCGCGGCCAGGATGTCCACCCCGTCGCCCTTCAGGGCCGCGGCGTTGACCTCCAGGGCGCGACGCACGATAGCGGCCTTGTGGCGCACCCGTTCGGGATCGGAACCGGCCCCCGGGCCCGTGGCCACGTCAGGGTCGAAACCGAACAGCGCACAGTTGATGGCCGTGGCCGGCGTGGAATTGCCGATGCCCATCTCGCCGGTGCCGAAACAGCGGTAGCCCTTGTCCGCGAACTCCTCCACCAGGGCGATGCCGTGGCGCAGGCCCTGCAGGCAGGTTTCACGGCTCATGGCCGGGCCCTTGCTGATGTCGGCGGTGCCGTCGCCCAGGCGGCGGTCGATGAGCAGCTCGTGCGGCTCGTAGGGCCCCCCGGCGCAACCGGCATCCACCACGCGCAGGTCCATGCCGCTGCTGCGGCACAGCACGTTGACGCCCGCGCCGCCGTTGAGGAAATTGCGCGTCATCTGGCGGGTCACGGCCTGCGGCATGGGCGAGACGCCCTGGGCCGTCACGCCGTGGTCCCCGGCCACGGTCAGCATCAGGGCCGGGCTCACGCTCAGGGGCGTGACCCCGCCTGCCATGGCATACAGGCGCCGGCCCAGTTCTTCCAGACGCCCCAGACTGCCGCGCGGCTTGGTCAGGTTGTCCAGATGGGCCTGGGCCTTCTCCAGCAGGGAGCTTTCCAGGGGACGGATAAAGAGGCCCGGCAGGGCGGGCACTTCCACAGCCTCACGATATACGGGAACTTGTTTCATGTTTTCTGTGTAACGTCTTGCCCGGCCCGGCGCAAGCATGGCGCGTCTTTACCTGTGTGACGGCCTGTATTAGAAAAGGCGGATCCTGCCGGGAATGCCCGCGTGGCCCATGTCCCGCCCGGACAAAAGCAAGGCATCGCCGCCGTCCGTCCACGGCTGCCGCTCCCCTGCCCCTGGGCCTTCCCGTCCTTTTTTCCATCCGCAACGATCACGGAGTTGACCATGCATCCGTCGTTTTCCCTGTTCCCCGGCCTGCGCCGCGCCGCAGGCACCCTGGCCTGTCTGGCCCTGCTCTGTACGGCCACGGCCACGGCCGCCGCGCCCGTGCCGGATTCCAGCCCGCGCATGACCCCGGTGGTGCGCGCCGTCCAGGCCACGGCCCCCGCCGTCGTCAACATCACCAGCACCCATGTGGTGGAGCGCCAGCGCATCTCGCCCATGGACCAGTTTTTCGGTTTCGGCCCGGGCTTCGACCAGCCCCGACGGCAAAAACGCGTGAGCCTCGGCTCCGGCGTCATCGTGGACGGCAAACGCGGCCTGGTGCTGACCAACGCCCACGTCATCGCCGGTGGCGACGAGGTCATGATCCATCTGCAGGACGGCCGCCAGTTCCCCGCCGTGGTCAAGGGCGCGGAGCCGGACTTCGACCTGGCCGTGCTGGAGATCCAGGGCCCCCATGACCTGCCCGCCGTGCCCCTGGGCGATTCCTCCGACCTCATGCCCGGCGAGACCGTCATCGCCATCGGCAACCCCTTCGGCTTCAACCACACCGTCACCACGGGCGTGGTCTCGGCCCTGGGCCGCACCATCCGCAGCGAGAGCGGCGTGTTCACCGACCTGGTCCAGACCGACGCCGCCATCAACCCGGGCAACAGCGGTGGCCCCCTGCTCAACCTCGAAGGCCGTCTGGTGGGCATCAATACCGCTGTCCACGCCCGCGGCGAGGGCATCGGCTTTGCCATCCCGGTCAACAAGGCCCGCCGCGTCATGGATGACCTTGTGGGCCAGGGCCGTGTGGCGCCCCTGTGGCTGGGCCTGGCCGCCGACGACGTGGACCAGCGCATGGCCATGGCCCTGGGCCTGCGTGAGCCCCGCGGCATCATCGTCACCCGCCTCTACCCCGGCAGCCCGGCGGGCAAGGCCGGCATCGAGCCCGGCGACGTCATCGACAGCATCAACGGCTCGCCCGTGCGCGACCGTCGCGAATACGTGAACATCCTGCGCAACCAGGTGCCCGGCGCCGAGCTGACCCTGGGCGTGCTGCGCGGCGACAAGCCGGAAAAGATCCGCGTGAAGCCCGCCTCCTTCGACGATGCCACGGCCCTTTCCCTCATGCAGGAGATCTGGGGCCTGCGCGTGCGCGAGGCCGACGGCCTCATGCTGGTGCGCGAGACGCGCCGCCCCGGTCCCACGGACTTCCTGCGCCCCGGCGACGTCATCGCGGCCATCGGCGGCATGCGCATCCGCACCACCGCCGATCTGGTCAACGCCTTCCGCCGGGAACGCCTGGCCAATCAGGTACTGATGCAGATCGTCCGCGACGGCCGTCCGTATTACGCGCGCATGCTGCTGCAATAAACGCGCCGGACACGTCCCCTGCGACGATGTGCAAAGAAATCTTCCCTTGACAGCCCAAGGGGGGGGACGCTATGCATTCCCTTGGGTGGGGAGACCCCTCCCCCCGAGGACTACAAGAAACGTACGTTTCAACATCTGGAGGACACAATGGGCTACAATGTGAATGTCGATACCGACAAGTGCGTGGGCTGTGGCGAATGCGTGGACGTTTGCCCCGTGGAAGTTTACGAAATCAAGGACGGCAAGTCCGAACCCGTGAACTCCGAAGAGTGCCTGGGCTGCGAATCCTGTGTGGAAGTCTGTGAAACCAGCGCCATCACCGTTGAAGAAGCCTAAGCCCTAAGGGTGCCCAAGCACCTGCAAATCAAAGTGCCGCCGGGCGTTTCGTCTGGCGGCACTTTCATAACCAGCGGAACGACCCCAATGATTCCTGATCTTCAGCCCATTTTTGCCGAATACGAAAAACTCCGCGCCAGCTGTGACGCCGTGTTCGAGCGTATCCGGCACGACCATGCCCAGTGCGTCACCTGCAAGGAAGGCTGCAGCGATTGCTGTCATGCCCTGTTCGACCTTTCCCTGGTGGAGGCCATGTACATCAACCGGGCTTTCCAGCAGGCTTTCGACTACGGTCCGCAGCGCTCGGCCATCCTGACCAGGGCCGCCGAGACCGACCGTCAGCTGACCCGCCTCAAGCGCGAGCTCTTCCGGGAAGAAAAGTCCGGCAAGAGCCCCGAAGCCATCATGGAAGAAGCCGCGCGCATCAAGTGCCGCTGCCCCCTGCTGGGCGATGACGACCGCTGCCTGCTCTACCAGGCCCGTCCCATCACCTGTCGCCTCTACGGCGTGCCCACCGCCATCGCCGGTCAGGGCCACGTCTGTGGCTTCGCCGCCTTCGAAAAGGGCAAGTCGTACCCCACCGTCTATCTGGACAAGATCCAGAGCCGCCTGGAAGACCTGAGCCGCGAGATCGGCCGCACCGTCAACAGCCGCTTCCGCGAGCTGCACGAAGTCTACGTGCCGCTCTCCATGGCACTCATCACCAATTACGACGAGGCCTACCTGGGCATCGGCCCGGCCAAGCCTGAAAAATAGGGAGCGCACCATGCCTTCCGAGCTCAGTTTCATTCCCGCTACCGTGTTCCGCGACGGCACGCCCCAGCGCCTCAACGAGGAACAGGAACAGCTCAAGCGTGAGATCTACGAGCGCATGAACCCGCGGCGCCGCAAGTTCGTGGACCGCATCGGCTACGATAACTGGGACCCCTTCCAGAAGCCCAACGATCCTCTGGACGTGCGCCTGGACGTGACCAAGCGCACCACCCAGCAGCTGGTGCGCGAGTTCCTCCAGCTCAAGGCCGCCAGGAACGAACAGTACGGCAACGACTACGGTCGCGGCGTGCTGGAATGCGCTCTGGGTATTATGAACCGTGACGAAAAATTCCAGGGCATCACCGACTTCTGCCTCTGGTACCATGATCTGCTGAAAAAAGAGGGCCACATCCTATGAAACAGCGTTACGACGATATCGACGAATATATTGCCGACCTCAAGATGGAGATAGCGGCCAACGAGCAGTGCGCTACCCATCACTACAACCTGGGCCTGGCCCTGCTGAGCAAGCGTGACTTCGTGGGCGCCGAAGAAGCCCTGCTCAACGCCGTGCGCAACTCCCCCCACCTGGCCGAAGCCTATGTGCAGCTCGGCGGCATCTGCCTGGAACGCGGCGACCTGGAAGGCTGCCTGCGCTACAATGAAGAAGCCGCCCAGTGCCGCGCCAAGTTCCCCGTGCCGTGGAGCAACATCGCCTTCGTGCACCTGCAGCGCGGCGAGCCGGACAAGGCCATCACCGCCCTGAAAAAGGCCCTCAAGTGGGATCCCGACTTCGTGCAGGCCAAGAACGCCCTGACCACCGCCTACTACATGCAGGGCGACTTCGAAGCCTGCGAAAAGCTCTGCAAGGAGATCCTGGAAAAGGAACCCGCCTTCGCTCCCGCCTGGAACAACATGGCCCTTGCCCAGTTCGACCTTGGCAAGTACGCCGAAGCCCGCCAGTCCGCCGCCAAGGCCGCCGAGCTGGGCTTTGAAGTGCCCGAGGGCTTCCTGGAAGAGCTCAAGGCCAAGGGCGTCTAGCATACGACGCGCGCCATCGCTGCCCTGAGGCAGTGTCTTTTTGATGAGGGGGAGAGGAGACCTTTTTGAAAAAAGGTCT
>ERZ825137.3943-NODE-3943-length-15381-cov-3.581235_pt1 | contig 15381 bp, 10 predicted proteins | sample MGYA00519873_ERZ825137 | MGnify/ENA primary metagenome ERZ825137 (study PRJEB31778, sample SAMEA3449190) | human gut metagenome | biome: human gut; feature: human-associated habitat; material: faeces | place: United Kingdom | collected 2010/2012 ...
CAGAAAAGCCGAAGGTACTAAAACCATTTACGCTTCGTTTATCGATAACGGTTCTATTTAACCCGAACGTATTTTTCGGGATATTGTTTAACGCGAAAACAGCCTTCTTGTGTATTCCGGAAACGGCATGCCGCCGGCGAAACTGCGGTGTAAGCCGGCTTCGGCAGATGTCGGGCAAGGACGACAAATCGGGCAACAACAAATTAGGCAACGGCAAATCGGGTGTTGACAATAAATCGGACAACGGCAAAAATGCAAATTAACGCCCGGAAACCGCGCTATAAGTCGATTAACTACCATTTTTGCGCTTTCATAAGCGAAGAGGTCGCCGGTTTTAAACGCCGAAACGCAACAAAAGAAGTAAAAAAGGAAGAACGGTTGAGTTCTTCCTTTTTTTGCGGTTATCGATTTAATTTTCCGCATGGTTTTACCGTGAAGTCGGCAAACTTTATGCGGTAATTTATATTTTATTCTTGTCTGGCATACGTTAATACGGCGATCCGTCTGTATTTTTCGATACGGCGTTGAGTTCCGACGATTTTTTCGCGGCTTGTTCGCGGGCGCGGTATTTCGCGGGCGAAACGAGATATTTTTTCTTGAACACTTCCGAAAAGTAATAAGGGCTGGCAAACCCCGTGGACTCGGAAATGGACGAAATGGTGAAACTCCCGTTGGCGAGCATTTCCGCGGCTTTGCTCAGCCGCACGGACGTGAGATAAGCCTGCGGCGACCTTTTTATTTCGCGGCGGAAAATTCTCGAAAGATATTGCGGCGAAACGAAAAACGTTTTCGCGATCGTTCCCGCGGAGATGTCGTTGCCGTAATTTTTGTCGATATAATCCACGATTTTTTCGACGAGTTGCGTCTTTATCGTCTTCTGAGAGCGGGCGGAAGCAAATTCCGCGGCAATTTCCGCAAAAATCCGGAAGAGGTTGGAAAGCATTATGAAGCCTTGCGGATCTTCGTTTAAATTTCCGTCGTTCATCGCGCTTAAAAACATAGCGGCGAACTTGTCGTAATCGGAAACGGTTTTAACGAAAACGTCGTTGCCCAGCCCCGACTGTTCGAAAAGCGTTCCGCAGTCCGAGCCGTTGATCTCGAACCATATCGAACGCCAGGGGTTTTCGGGGTTTTGCATATAAGACACGGTTTTCCCGGGAGCGATGGCAAAAATCGCTCCTTTTTCCACGACGTATTTCTTGTTTTCGTAGTAGCACACGCCTTCGCCGTCGAGAATGAAATGCACGATGTAATTTGTGAGTTTCCACGGTCCGACGGGATATTTTCTCGGCGAAGTCCTTTCCCACGCGCACACGACGGGGCGGATATGATAGTCCGTAAGCGAATAAAATTTTACGCAGACGTTTTTTTGTAAGAACGTGTATTTTTTATCGTCGATCATCTTTGGTACCCATCGTATTATATCATTATCGGTTTTCTATTGCAAGCCTAATCGCCGCATTGTTTCAAAAAACGGATTTTTAAGTTCAAATATTAATATGTTTGCCGAGCCCCGCAAAAATTTTCGGTTTTAACCCGTGAAAATTTACCTGCGCGAGGGTTTTTTTGTTTCAAATTTTGTATCTTTCATTTCAAAAATAATATTGCAAACGGATACCCTTTGCGTGTAAAATATCAGGGTAAACCGAGGGAATGTTCATCTCGTCGGACGGAGAAAACATTATGGCTGACAAACATGTAAAAAACAAATACGGGAAAGTAAGTTATCCCGAACTCTTCGCGGTGATGCTTTTCTCGGTTGTTCTCGCCGTTCTTTTATATGCGTTCGCGCAGAAATTCATTGTGAACAACGTTAATATCGGAGGTTTGAAAGGATGATTACGCGTCGGCTTAAAATTTTATACAATAAATGCGGAAAATCGCGCTATAAGGCGATTAACGGCGAAATTCTTTCTGTAAAAACCGTTTTCGGCGGCGACGAACTCGTCATTTTTGACGGCGGCGAAAAGGGTAGGAAGGAATGTGTCCTGGAAGCGGAACGCGGCGAAAGCGGTTTCGCTTTTTTCGCTTATGCGGTTAACAAAGAAATGCCCGTTTATTACCCCGAAGAGGGGGTTATCGTAACGACTTCCGACGACGAAAGAAGTTACGGCGAAATCGAATCGGCGATAAAAGCGAAAGGTCTGAAAACCGATATCGGAAAATTCGAGTCGGGCGAGGAAACGTCTTTTTCGTCGGCAGAAAAACTTCCGTCGAGGCGGTGCCCCACGTTTTTATCCGTTTCCGGAAACGTGAATTTGTGGGAAGCCGGGTTCAGGGGTTTTCCTATCGAGGAAAAACAACATTTCGATCTTTACGATTATTTTATTCCGCGGCAGAATTGGGACAGAGTGAATTTCGACGCGGACGCCGAAAGGGTGGTTTACAGGTATTCGTTCGGCAGGGGGATGGGCGCGCGCGACGACCTCAGACGCAGAAATTATAAAGGGTATTATCCTTGTCTTATCGCCGAACTCCCGGACGGCGGAATCGATTATTCCGTTACGGCGTTCTGCGATTCCGAAACCGATTATGCGGCGGACTGCGGAACAAATCCTTTTAACGCGATGCTTCACAGCGCGGCTAATTCGCTCACGGACGAGGAGAAAACGGCGGCGAAAAAACTCGAAAGCGCGCCGACCGTTCTCAGAGTGAAACTTTCCGCGGCGAACAACGGCGAAACCTGCGCAACGGCGTATTTCAGATTGCCGCAGATCAACACGCCCGTTATGGCGGAATCCGATAAGACGGGCGAAGTCGTTTCGCAAGGTTACGGAATTTACAAGAACCGCGTGTTTATGCGCGTTACGGCGGACGGCGAAAAAGCAAACGGCGCGGAAACGGCGTTTATTCTCGCCCCGGGCGAAAAGAAAGACATATATATACTGTTGTTTTTTAAGCCCGTGGAGAAGAGTTTTGCGGACAAATTCGACGAAACGGATTTTGAAAAACGCTTGTCCGAGGCTGAAAAAGTATGGCGGGAAAAACTCGGCGATTTAGCCGAACTATGCTTGCCGGAAAAACGGATCGAAAACGCCGTTAAAACAGGTTTTTTCCATCTCCTCGGCTCGTGTTTCGGCGAGCGGGGCGGAAACGTTCTCGCTTCCTGCGCGGGCGTGTATCCGCCGATCGGCTCGGAAAGTTCGCCGATAATTCAGTTTCTGGACAGCGTCGGGCAAAACGAAGCGGCGGGGAAGTGTCTGAATTTCTTTTTCGGACGTGAAAAAGAGGACGGGTTTATTCAGAATATCTGCGGCTATATGCTCGAAAACGGCGCGACTCTTTATAACGAGAGTCTGCATTACGCCTATTCGCGCGATAAAAAGCAGTTGGCGGAGAACTTCGGTAAAATCAAAAAAGCGACGAGTTACGTTCTCGGCTGGATAGACAGAAACAAAAACGACAAGCCGTTCGGTTACGGAATGATAGACGGACAAGTCGCCGATCCGGAGGACACTTTCCGGTCGTACGCTCTTAACGCTTTCGCTTATGCGGGTTTACGCGGCGCGGCTGAGTTGTATGAGGCTTTCGGCGCGGAAAAAGACGAAACCGAAAGGGTGAAACGCTATGCCGACGAACTTGCGGAAAACATAAGAAAGGCGTATAAAACGGCGTTGAAACGCGCGCCGCTCGTTCCGCTTAAGGACGGCAGATGGACGCCCGCGGTTGCTCCGTGGGCGGAGGGCAGATGCGCTTGCTCGCTGCATTTCGAGGGTGAAAGTTGTTTCACCCACGCGGCGCATAACCTTAAGGATTCGCTTCTGTCGCTCGGCTTTTTGGTTTATTACGGCGTTTTTGCGCCCGAATCGGACGACGCGACGAGGATAATCGAATATCTTTCCGATAGTTATTTCGAGGATAACACCGCGTTTTCGCAGCCGTATTATAATCTCGCGCCGATGATAAATCTTTTCCGCGGCGAGCGGAAGGCGTTCTTAAAGGAATATTACACGGCTTTCGCAACCTTAGCGGACAGGGAAACGTATTCTTTCTGGGAACATTATTTCCTCGCCACGCCGCACAAAACTCACGAGCAGGCATGGTTTTTGATGCGCACGAGATATATGCTGTATTTTGAAAAGAACGGCGCGTTGTTTTTGCTGGCGGGAATCCCCGACGCGTGGAGAAAAAAGGGGAAGAAAATCGTTTTGAAAAACGCGAGATGTTTATATGGTAAATTCTCGCTCGAAGTTGATTTTTCAGATGGAGGAGCAGATTATCGTTTTGAAAGCGATTTTCCTCAAATACCCGTCTATATATCGATTAACGGTGAAAATAAAAGAGTATAAACAAGTAAATGCCGCGTCGGTTCGTTCAGGCGCGGGGAGTGAAAAATGGAATTTAAAAAACTTGAAAAACAACTGCTCGCGACGGCAAAAGCCTTCAGGGCGTTCAAAACGGAGTTCGGTTACGGAAAGAGCGGAGAAGAATTGTTGAAACCGTTTTTCCGATCGCTCGAGGAATCAAACAAATAAAGCGAATCGTACAAAACACAAAGCCGCCGCGACGAGCAAACGCTCGTCGCGGCGGCTTTGTGTTTTGTCTGGCATAATTTCAAAAAGTTCGTTCGCAATTACTGATCGTTAACGTAAGATTTTTCTTTTCTGTACTGCTTTGGCGATTGTCCCGTTTTTTTCTTAAAAGTAGAAGTGAAGTGCGAAGAATCGAAAAATCCGCAATCCTGAGCGATCGTCGATACGGTTTTTTGCGTGTTAAACAGCATTTCTTTTGCTTTTTCAACCCTTATTTCGGTTAAATACTCTATCGGAGTATAACGGCTGAGCGTTTTGAAACTCGCTATGTAATTCGATTTTGACATATTCGCTATTTTAAGCAGCATATCTATAGAAATTTTTTCGCCGTAATTTTCCTTCATGTATTCCATCGTTTTGACTATAGAATAAAGATTTGCGTTTTCGTCGTAAGAGTGTTTTTTATCCGTTGTTTTATGGCTTTCGAACATAAGAGACGAAAGTTTACTTATAATATCTAATGCCTTGGAAAGTTCCTGTATGTTATTTTCCGGTTTATCATCGCTGTGTTCCAGAAGATCGTTGAATTCGGGCGTTAAAGTTTTAAGTTGGGTTTCGTTCAGCCTTAAAAACATGCCGTGCGACGAGCCGTCGCGGATAAGCGGCTCTATATCCCACAGTATGGTAAAACCCGGAATGGAATGTAATTCGTCTTTATATCGCTCCAGGAAGAAAGGACTTAACAGTATGTGTAGAATTTTAAAATTATCGGGATCTTCGCTGAAATACCCGTGCTGAAAATTTTCGGGTATAACGTAAACGCTGCCTTTTGTGGCTTCAACGCAGTTGTTTTCCATATAGTGCCAGCCGCTGCCTTCCGTTATAATATTGATTTCGCAAAACGAGTGACTGTGCATCGCTATAGGAAAAGAAAATTTAATTGTATTGTCGTGTACGTAAGAGATAGCGTAACGAAATTTGTTTTTCGATTGAAATATATCTTTATACTGGTATTCCGCAACGCCGGTATATTCTAATTTTTTCGGATGCATAATTCTCTCCTTTTTGGACTATTTTACAAAAATTAAGGCAATTTTTACTATATCATAACATTTTATTGTGGTAAAATCAAGCCAATCTACATGGAGGGTGGAAAAATGAAAAGAAAATTTTTAGCAATTGTACTTTCGGTATTATGCTTAAGCATGATATCGGCATGCTTAGTTTCCTGTGGCGCGGGAACGAGCGAAAACGAGCCGAAATATATGCTTTCGAACGGCGAAGCAATTCCTGCGTCGATCGACGTAGAGATCGGCTCTCTGTGTATCGTTCCCAAAGTCGTAAACGGCGACGGAGCGGTGCTGGACTTCGAAGTGAAAGCCAAAGACGAATCCCGGGTAGAAATCAACAACGCGAAATTCAGGGCGGTCGTTTTGCAAGGATACGCGATAAGTTATTTTGAAAACGAAAAAGTCGTGGCGTTGATAGACGTAAGCGTGAAAGACTCCACCGCGCCCATGATTATAGTCAACGCTCCCGAGGGCATGACGGTAATTTATAATTCCGTCGTAACCATTCCCGCGTGCAAGGTGAGCGACGCTTCGGGCGAGAGTATTATTCCCGAAATAAGCGTTGCGGATAAAGACGGTAATGCCGTAACGGTAACCGACAATACGTTTGTGGCAAACGTGCTCGGCGCTTACACCGTATCGTACAAGGCGACCGATAAAAGCGGCAATTCAAGCGTGAAAACGTTGGGCATAAACTGCGAAATGGCAGATCTTCTCAACGGGTTCGAATCGCTTTCCGACGTAGGCTATTTTGCCGATCCTTGCGAAATGGAATTAAACAGCGAATTCGCGTCGACAGGTAACGGCGTGAAAATCACCGAAACCGGAACCGATAATTACACCTATCGTTCGTTATACGTTCCTTTAAAGAAGGACGGAAAGATGATTACGTTAAATCAACTTTTAAAATACGAAAAGGTACAACTTACAGTATACGCGTCCGAAAGTAACGAACTCGGTCTTGCCAACGGAACTTTCTCCATAACCGCAGGACAGAATATTATGGTATTCACGAGAGAGCAGATTCAGGCAGGTCTGAAATTTACCAAAGGTCAATTTTCCGAGAAAGACGGATTTTTGCTCAATCTCCGTTACGGAACGAACGGTTTCTGGATGGTTCTCGATGATTTTATAGGAATTTATCCCAGAGATTACGTCCCCACCGTCGAAGCCGATATTACTATAAACGGAATAGATAATACGCCCGTATTGTACGGAAGCGAAGTGACTCTCCCGAAGGCTACCGCCGTTTACGACGGTAAAACTCTGGAATACACCGTGACCGTTAAGGATAAAACCGGCGCGGCCGTCGAACTTAACGGAGATAAATTCAAAGCCGACGTGGTAGGTCTTTACACCGCCGAATATGCGATAAGCGCCGAAGGTTATGAAGGGTATGCAACCATAAACTTTATTTGCAGACGCGGCGAGACGTTCAACGATTTTGAAAGCGTCGACTCCGTGACCTGGGCAAAAGACGGCGAAACTACGGCTACGAAAGAACTCGTGGACGGCTATAACGGACACGGCGTAAAAATAACCGCGCGCGATAACTTCTCGTGGGATCAGGTAAGATTGCCGGTTAAGGATGAAAAAGGCTTCGTAACCGCAAGAAATTTTGCGAAATACGATAAACTCGTATTCGTCGTGTACGTCGGCAACGACCTGAAACTCTGCACCGCGAACGCGAACGAGCAGTACGACGTAAAAGCCGGTTGGAACGTGGTTACTTTCTCGATCGCAAACTTTGTCGCGGCGGGTAATTTCAGCGAGGACGCAAACGGGATATATCTTTGCGTGAACGGGCTTGAGAGCGGAAAAGAAATGATATTCGACGCAATTTACGGATTGTACGCCGAAAACTACGAACCGCCGGTTGCGGGCGAAATCAGAATTAACGCCGTAAACGGAAGCGTTATAATAAAAGATAAAGAAATGACCGTTCCGACGGCAACCGCTATAGACGCCGACGGCAACGCGCTCGGATACGAAGTGATCGTAAAAGACGGCAACGGCGCAACCGTAACTCTTTCCGCGGGCGATAAATTCACGCCTTCGGTTACGGGAAATTACGAACTGACTTACGTTATAACCGCCGACGGTTACGACGGAAGCGAAAGCGTAGCCTTGCAGTGCAAAAAAGCGATGCTTTTAAATTCGTTCGACGCTCTTTCGGATTTGCCTTACGTTATCAACGTTGAAACCACAAAACTTTGCGAACTTGCGGACACGTTTGACGGTAAAGGCGTGAAAGCGTCGGCTCCCGACGGTATGAGTTGGGCTCAGGTTCAGGTCGGCGCGAAAGACGGTAAGGGGGGATATATTTCCTGGAAGAACTTCCGGAAATTCCAGAAGATTCAGTTTGTGGTGTACAGCAGTTCTTCGGCAACCTTCTGCACGGCAACCAACAGCGAAAGCGTCGGCGTATCGGAAGGCTGGAATATAGTGGAATTCAGTATGAACGGAGTAGTCGCCGCAGGCAATTTCCGTGAAGACGCAAACGGATTCTACCTTTGCGTAAACGGTCTTAAAGAAAACGAATACCTTATTTTCGATAGTTTTTACGGGATTTATGCGGATGATTATCAACCCGACGTGGAAGTTGAAGTCAAGATAAATTCGACAGACAACCTTACGGCTCTTCTGGGCGGCGAGTATAAGATTCCCGCGTATTCGGCAACGCACGGCGAAACCGGACTTGAATGTGAAATTACCGTAAAAGACGCAGGCGGAAACGTTGTTGAGGTAAACGACGACAAATTCGCCGTCGCGGCGCTCGGCGCGTACACGATAACTTATAAAGTAATCACCGCGGGATACGAAGGCGAAGCGAGCGTGACCGTAAACGCCAAAAAGGGTAATCTTTTAAACAATTTCGACAAAGCGAGCGATATAACTTACGTTGCCGTAAGTTCCGGAAACGAAGTCGTGGACGCGCTTTCCGGCAAGGCGATCAAGATTACCGCAAACGCGGCGTTTTCCTGGACGAGAGTAAGTTTCCCGGCTGTGGAAAACGGCGGATATCTTACAGTTGAAAATTTAAGAAAATATGATAAAATAAGATTCGTAATCTATTGTTCCGCAGACGGCGTTTATCTTTGCACGGCGGCAAACGAAGAAGGTTACACTTTAAAGAAAGGCTGGAACGTCGTTGAATTCTCGCCGGAAAACATAAAATCGTCGTTTGAAGAGAACGCTAACGGATTTTATCTTTCCGTAAACGGTCTGAACGCAGGCGAACACATCATGCTTTACGCCGCTTACGGAATTTATGCCGACGATTACGTTCCGCCCGTTGCCGGCGAACTTAAAATCGACTCTGTAGACGGTTTGATCGCTTTATACGGCGGCGAATATACGATTCCCGCGTACACCGCGGTAGACGCGAACGGAGCTTTGCTTGATTGTTCCGCCCGCCGTGACGGACGCGAGCGGCTCGGCGGTAACCGTAACGGACGGCAAGTTTACGGCAAACGTCTTAGGCTTATATACGATTACTTATACTATCGTATCCGAAGGATATGAAGGCGAAGCGAGCGTGACCGTAAATTGTAAAAAAGGCAACCTCTTGAATAATTTCGACAAAGCGAGCGATATGACCTACGTCGGCATAAGCGCAACCAACGAAGTTGTGAACGCGCTTTCCGGCAAGGCGATCAAGATTACCGCAAACGCGGCGTTTTCCTGGACGAGAGTAAGTTTCCCGGCTGTGGAAAACGGCGGATATCTTACAGTTGAAAATTTAAGAAAATATGATAAAATAAGATTTGTAATCTATTGTTCCGCAGACGGCGTTTATGCTTGCTCGGCGGCAGACGAAGAAGGTTACACTTTAAAGAAAGGCTGGAATATCGTTGAATTCTCGCCGGAAAACATAAAAACGGCGTTTGAAGAGAACGCTAACGGATTTTATCTGTGCGTGAACAACGTCGCTCAGGGCGATTATATAATGATGTATTCGGCGGAAGGCATTTACGCCGACGACTATCAGGTTTAATAAATTTTCCTCTTTGTCGCGTCTTTTCCGGGCGCGACAAAGAAAAAATGTCGGAGAACTCTATAATGACAAAACTTTTTCAAAAAGGAAAAGAAAATCGGACTCCCGCCGCAAAGGGAATACGTAAAAAACGAGTAAGGCGCGTAAGGCCGGTGTTTATCGCGGCGGGCGTCATAATGCTCGTTTACGCTTTGTCGATGCTTACGCCGCTTTATTATATGCTGGTAAATTCCTTAAAGCGAATCGACGACTTTTTAGAGCGCGGCGCGTGGGTTTTTCCGTCCGGACAGTACGGCGGAATATTCTGGGAAAACTACCAAAACGTTTTTAAAATGGGCGGCGATACGAGTTTTTATAAAATGCTTTTAAACTCGCTCATATTCACTGTGTCGGTCGTTGTGATTTCAACCGCCAGCACGACGGCAACGGCATACGTTCTTGCAAGATTCCGCTTCCCGGGCAGGGGATTTCTGGTTTCGATAGGTTTCGGCTCGCTGGTTTTGCCCGATTTCGGCGCGGCTTCGGTTATATATAAATTGTTTCTTGACTGGAATCTTATGGATACCTGGGGAATACTCATACAGTTTGCAACGCCGTTCGGAATACTTTATCTGATGCTTTTCGGTTTGTTTTCCGCAATGTCGAACGGTTACGTGGAAGCGGCGGAAATCGACGGGGCGGGCGAGTTTACCATATTTTTCAGAATATGCGTGCCAATGGCGTTCGGAATGATGAGCGCGGTAATGGTAATAACAGCCATCAACACGTGGAACGATTATTACACTTCGTATATGTATTTGCCGAGTTTAAAGACGTTGGCTTTAGGGCTTCAGGAATTGTCGCTCACGCTTTCGCAGTTTCAGCGTCCGACGCTGTTTGCCGCAATGGTTATAACCGTTGCGCCCGTGGTAATACTTTTTATTGCCATGCACGACAAAATAATTTCGTTTACCGCCGGCGGCGGATTAAAGGGATAGGAGATTTTATGAATAAGAAGATTATATCGATATTTTGCGCGTCGTCGATAGCCTTAAGTCTGGGGCTTTCGGCATGCGGAAAAAGCGACACTTCCGCGATTTCGTATAAAATAACGGAATCCGAAGAAACCATGCGTTTGGGCGCGTTCGACACGCCGCATAACGGTTTTGAAAACGAACGCGGAACTCCCTGGGGGTTGGAAAAAGATTGCAACACCGAGGAAAACTGGCGCGTTATGGCAGATTGCGGTTATAACGTTGCGCTGCCAATATACGATACCACGCACGAGCATGTGCTTAAATCGCTTGCAAATGCGGAAAAGAACGGCGTAAAAGTTCTCATAATGGACTATGAAAACCCGTCGCTTCACAACATATGTCAGAACGGCAAGGGGCTTACTTACGAGGAGGCATATTCTCAGATTCTTGCGCAGGAAAGCAAAATCAAAGCGCGAATCGACGAATTTGCCGCATATAAATCCTTTGGCGGACTTCACGTTATTGACGAGCCGTCAATGGATTATTACAATACGATAGCGGCGGCTCAGGATTGGTGGTATAAAAATTATCCCGAATACGAATTTTATGTGAATCTGTATCCGTCATACGCGAGCGATACGCAACTTTACGGCAAATACGCGGGAGAATATACGTTCAGGGATTACGTTTTCAATTTCGTCGAAACGGTAAATCCGACCTGTATTTCGTACGACCATTATCCGCTTCAGAAAGCCGGACTTCGCGGAACGGTTCGCCCGCAGTGGCTTTCAGACCTCGAAACGTTTGCCGACGCTTCGAAAAAATACGATATTCCGTTTTATATCTATATTCTGACGACAAGGCACTGGAGTTACATTTCGCCCGAACTTTACAGCGAAGTGGCATGGCAGGCATACAGCGCGATGTGTTACGGAGCGAAAGGGTTGCAAACGTTCCTTTACTGGTCGTATCTTGCGCCGGACAGCGATACGAATAATCTCGGCACCGGGCTTGTCGATCCGCAAGGCAACAAACTCGCTTGTTACTATGCCGTAAAAGAGGTCTTTGACGAAATAAAATCGTTTGAAAGGTTGTATATGAATTTCGACTGGGTGGGAACGATGCCTTTGGGTATGAGCGGAAGCGGAACGTACAGTCAACTTCGTTCTCCGCTTGAAAAAGTAAAGGGGATAGCCTCTGTCGACGCAACGGCGGACGCGCTCGTTTCGGAATTCAAGGATAAAAAAGGCAACGTCGCCTATATGGTCATGAACTATTCTTCGCCTTTTGAGCATGCGGATAACAAAGTTACTTTAAAGTTTGAAAACGCCGATAAAGTGCTTGTCTGCAAAAAAGGCAAAAGAGTTGTGGAAAACCTGAAAAACAATACTTTGGAACTCGATATCGGTTGCGGCGAAGGTTACTTCGTGATACCGGTTAAATAAAAATCCGACAGGAGGATATGTTTATGAAAAAATTCGGTAAAATAATCGCGTTGCTGCTTTGCGTTATGGCAAGTTTATCGGTTATCGCGTGCGGCGGAGGCAACGGAGGTTCCGTCGGCGATTCCGTTAAAGACGACGTCGGCAAAATAGGTAAAAGAGGCGAAAAAGGAACGCTTTCGTTGAACGTTTATGCTGCAGGTTACGGCACGGATTGGATAACTTCGGCTGTTTCGTTGTTTCTTCAGGACAATGCTGGCGTCAAGTATTATCTCGAAGCAAGTCCGCTCGCTTTAAGCGCGGTTAAAACCCAACTCGAAAACGGAAACTGCAAGGACGACGTTATTCTGGTAAGCGCGGCGGATTACGAATCGTACGTAGCGAAAGGATATATCGAGGACTTAACCGACGTTTATCAGTCCGTTATTCCCGACAGCGGTAAAAAAGTCGAAGAAGTAATAGACGCAAACGTTATGGCAGATAAGGTCATAAACGGTAAAAAATTCGGTATTCCGTGGCAGGATAACCCGCCCAGCGGACTTATTTACAATAAGAAGATGTTTGAGCGTTACGGCTGGACCATTCCGGAAACAATGGACGAATTCTGGACGCTTTGCGATAAAATAGCCGAGGATACCGAAGGTTCGGTTGCCCCGCTCACTTTCGGAGGCGCAGACGGAAACGGTTATCTTTACACCAATTTTCCGCAATGGCTTTCCGAATGTTACGGCGCAGACGGGATGAAGGAGTTCTTCAGACTCGGCTCGCCCGAGGTGTATTCCGTTCAGCAGGAAGGCAGAGCAAAAGTATATTCCACTCTGGCAAGACTCACTAAGGGAAAAACGAGCAAAGGTACCGATATAACGCTTGACGGCTCGGTGGGCGCCACCGCGATAACCGCGCAGTCCAACTTTATAAACGGCAGAGCGGCTATGATCGTGGGCGGAACGTATTTCCCGACCGAAATGGTTGATTACATTAAAATTAAAAACTTCGACGCGGGCTATATGCCGATGCCCCATATCAATGCGGACAAAAAATCCATCGACGGCAGCAAAGATACGTCGAACGTGCTTTTCTCTGCCGATAACGGTGTGTTCGCAATACCTGCAAGCGCGGCAAATAAGGATCTGGCAAAACAGTTTTTAATTCATATGCTCACCGAAAAGAGTTATTCCTCTTTCGTAAAAGCCACGCACGGACTTTTAAGACCGTTAAAAGGCGTTAAAGTAAATACCGACGGATTCGACGCGTTCACGCTCGCGGCGTTCAACGGGTTCTATCACGACGACAAAGCCGAAAGGGTTTACGCCGTTACGTCGAACAAAGTGCTTGAAAAAGATATTCTTGCCGTTTTCTTTGCTTATGAAGGCGGATTCTTCAACAGGATAGCGGGCGCCGAATCTTACGAGGCGGCGAAGAGCATTGCCGAAGGTTGCACCGCAAACGAAATTTCCTGCGTCTTAAAAAAATGGGACGCAAATAAAAACGAATGGAAGATATGATTACCGCAAAAAAATCAAAATACAGGCTGTCGCCGTCGAAAATCGTGTTTATAATAGTTATGCTTGTCGTTCCGCTTGCAAATTTCGCGATTTTCACGGTGTACGCAAATTTAGGCGGCTTGGTTTTGTCGTTCAAACAGATCAGAGACGGAAAGGAAGTGTTCGTATTTTTTGAAAACTTTCAAAGGTTTTTTCGTCTTTTCGGAAGTCAGAACTACGGCAGAATAATAGGTACGTCGTTCGCATGGCTGCCCGTCGTTTTGTGCGTGATGTTTCCCATAACCGTTTTTATGTGCTTCTTTCTGTATAAGAAAGTTCCGCTTTCCAGGCTCATAATCGTAATCCTGTTTATCCCCAACATTATACCCGCAGCGGTTATGTCGGAATTTTACAGAAGATTATGGGATACGGGCGGAGGCGCGTTTCAGAGCGGTATAATGGTTAAACTGTTCGCGTTTATAACAGGCGGCAGAGAAATAAACTGGCTTATTACCGAAGGCTATGCGAACTGGGCGTTGTTCGTATACACTATATGGTTCGGGTTCGGGCTGTACTCTTTATTTATCTGGGGCGCAATGTCGCGTATACCCGAGGAAGTTCCCGAGTCCGCCCAACTCGACGGCGCGGGGCTTATGACCGAACTTTTCAACATTACGATACCTTTTATATGGCCTACGCTTTCGATCGCTATCGTGATGTACGTGCTGACGCCGTTCACATTATATATGCAGCCGCTTATGCTTGCCGAAAACGGAAGATACGGAACTACGACCATAGCCCTTCTTATAATAAACGAGATAAAGCGACCGGATCCGTATTATGCCGCGGCAATAAAAATACTTGTTTCTTGTATATCTTTTCCGCTTGCGCTTTTATTGCAAAAGGGATTATCCAAATTATTTACAGGCGTTGAAATTTAAAAAGGACTTATTATGAAATTGACATTTAACGACTACTACGATAAGGTTTTAGGGTGTTACACGGGCAAAAATATAGGCGGAACGCTGGGCGCGCCGTTTGAATGTTTCAGGGGAGTTTACGATATCGACTGGTTTCAGCAGGACATATCTCATCCCGTGCCGAACGACGACGTGGATCTGCAACTCGTCTGGTTGAGAGCCATAGAGTTGGAGGGCGCGAAAATAGATTCTCACGTTCTTGCCGAATATTGGAATACTTATATCTGCGCGACTTTATCCGAATACGGCACAGGTAAAAACAACTTTAACATGGGTATCGAGCCGCCGCTTTGCGGCAGAATGCGCAACCCGAACAAGGACAGCAACGGCGCGTGGATCAGAAGCGAAATATGGGCTTGCGCCTGCGCTGGAAATCCTCAGCTCGCGGCAACTTACGCTTATTTCGATTCGTCCGTGGATCACGCGGACGAAGGCGTTTATGCCGCAGTGTTCTGCGCGGTAATCGAGTCGGCTGCGTTTTTTGAAAAAGATATAAGAAAACTCATCGAAATAGGTAAGTCTTACATCCCCGAAGACTGCAAAATCGTTTGCGCTGTAGATACGGCCATAAAATGTTACGATTCGGGTAAAAGCTGGAAAGAAGCGAGAAAGGAAATGTTCAGGCTCGCGCCTACGAACTTCGGAATGATGGCGGGCTACTGGAAAGGTACGGACGAAGTTCCCGCAAACGAGCGCGTTCCGGCGCAAACGCCCGACCCCGAAATATCTCACGGCTCGCAGGCATTCGACGCTATATGGCATATGGGAGCGCTTATAATTTCGCTTTTATACGGCGAAAACGACTTTGCAAAAACCGTTTGCATAGCGGTGAATATGGGCGAAGATACCGATTGCACGGCAGGCACGGCGGGCGCGATTTTAGGCATTATCATGGGCGAGAAGGCTCTTCCTTTAAAGTGGAAGAAGGCCTGTTCGGATAAAATCGCAACCTGCGGCGGAATTGCAGAGGGAGCCGAGCC
>ERZ825137.3951-NODE-3951-length-15345-cov-3.459516_pt1 | contig 15345 bp, 12 predicted proteins | sample MGYA00519873_ERZ825137 | MGnify/ENA primary metagenome ERZ825137 (study PRJEB31778, sample SAMEA3449190) | human gut metagenome | biome: human gut; feature: human-associated habitat; material: faeces | place: United Kingdom | collected 2010/2012 ...
GCCGAATGCGGCATACTGGCCGTCGAGATGGGGGGCGTCATTGACCATGATGAAGAACTGGCTGCCTGCGCTGTTCGGGCGCTGGCTTCTTGCCATGGAGAGAACGCCGGTGGTGTGCTTCAGATCGTTCTTGAAGCCGTTCATAGCGAACTCACCCTTGATGCCGTAGCCGGGGCCGCCCATGCCGGTGCCCTCCGGGTCGCCGCCCTGGATCATGAAGCCGGGGATGACGCGGTGGAAGATGGTGCCGTCATAAAAGCCCTTCTGAATGAGGGAAATAAAGTTGTTGACCGTGTTCGGCGCAATCTCGGGGTAAAGCTCCGCCTTGATGGTGCCGCGGGTGGTCTCGAAAGTAACAATAGGATTCTGCATACCGAATAACTCCTTTCATAGAGGTCTTTCGGGAAGAAAGACCGTTCGTAAAATTCAGTATACCATATTTAATTTGAAATTGGAAGTGATTTTGCTTTGAAGTTGATTTCTTGGAACGTAAACGGGTTGCGCGCCTGCATGACAAAGGGCTTTAATGACTTTTTAGCGGCGGAAGACCCGGATGTTATCTGCTTGCAGGAAACGAAAATGCAGCGCGAGCAGGCGGATTTTGATTTTGCGGGGTACACGGAATTTTGGAACTCTGCCGAGAAAAAAGGGTACGCCGGCACGGCAATCTTTACAAAAACGGAGCCGCTTAATGTGACGTATGGCATCGGCGACGAACAGTTTGACTGCGAGGGGCGCGTGATCTGCGCGGAATTCCCGGAGTTTTACCTTGTGACCGTGTACACGCCGAACGCTCAAAAAGAGCTTGTGCGCATTGATTTTCGCATGGCGTTTGAGGATAAGTTCCGCGCGTATCTCGAAAGGCTGCACGAAACGAAGCCGGTTATTGTGTGCGGTGACATGAATGTGGCACACAGGCGCATCGACATCAAAAACGCAAAGCCGAACATCGGCAGCGCGGGATTTTCGTACGAAGAAAGAGGGAAGTTTTCCGAACTGCTCGCGGCGGGTTTTGTGGATTCGTTCCGCGAATTGTACCCCGATGCAAAGGACGCGTATTCCTGGTGGTCGTATATGGGCAAGGCAAGAGAAAAGAACGTCGGCTGGCGCATTGACTATTTCCTCATCACGGAGGAGCTGAAAAAGAATTTGGCGGACAGCAAGATCCTCTCCGACGTGATGGGCAGCGACCATTGCCCGGTGGAGCTCATCTTGAATTTTAGCGAGGAAAACGCATGATTTTTAAGGAGAAAAAGACACCGACGCTTTTGATGATGCCTTTGGCGAACGGCTGGCGCGCGGTACACAAGAAATATAAAAACGAATACGGCACGGTGATCTGCACCGAAAAGGGTGATACGGCGGAAGTTGTGACGGACTTCGGTGAATTTTCCACCGAGCGTGCGGAAGCGGTGGAAAGCGCTGCGGTGATGTTTTTTGAAAACAACGGCGTGAAAGAGATTACGGTGGACGGAGAGAAGCTTACCCGCGAAGCGTGGCGGGAAAAAGAAGATGCGCGCCTAAATGCGCTGCACAGGACGCGGGAGGATTACAAAAATGTGCTCGGAAAGCCCGTACACTGCGTGACGGACAGGCCGCTTGGCTCTGCGCACCCGCGCTACCCGGAGATGATCTACCCCGTGAACTACGGCTATGTGCCGGGCGTGATGGCGGGGGATAACGCCGAGCAGGACGTGTACATTTTGGGTCCGACGGAGCCGTTTAAAACCTTTGACGGCGTGGTGATCGCAGTGGTGCATCGCTTTAACGACGTGGAAGACAAGTGGGTGGCGGCGGAAAAGACCGGCGTTTACACGGCGGAGGAAATCCTGAAAATTCTCGATTTTCAGGAAAAATACTACGAAAGCGAGCTGATCCTCTAAATGACCGAAGAACTCATGCGCAGGCTACGGGTCATCACGCCGGAGGAACAGCGCATTTTGGACGGCGGCGCGGTGGACAAGGCGGCGTACACGGCACGGGCGGTGTTTACGGTGGACAGCGAGAAGCTTTTGGAGCGCGGGCGGCTCATCTCCGTGCGCGCGCACACGCGGTTTGCACCGTTTCCCAGACACGCGCATATTGAAATCATGTACATGTGCTCCGGCAAGACGGTGCACCGCATCAACGGCGGCGAGCCCATCACCGTACATGCGGGCGAGCTGCTGTTTTTGGGGCGCGGCGCTTCGCATGAGATAGAACGTGCGGAATATGAGGACATTGCGGTGAATTTCATTGTGCTGCCGCAGTTCTTTGATATGGCGTTGGAGCGCATCGGCGCGGACAACGCGCTTGGGCGGTTCATCGCGAACAGCATCAGCCGCACGGGGGGCTCGGATTTTTTACTGTTTAGAGTTGCGGATGTGCTGCCGGTGCAAAATCTCGTTGAAAACCTCGTTTGGACGCTTGTGAACGACACGAAAAACCGCAGACGCATTACGCAGAACACGATGGCGCTGCTGTTTTTGGAGCTTCTGAACTGCACGGATAAGCTGGCGGCGAGCGAAAACGAGGGCGATCACAGCGCACTTGTGATGACGGCGCTGCGGGAGATTGAAGAAAATTACCGCACGGCGAGCTTGACGGACATTGCGGAAAAGTACGGTGTGACGATTTCGTACCTCAGCGCGGCGGTACACAGCACGACGGGGTTCACGTTTAAATCGCTTTTGCGGCGCAAGCGAATGGAGAAAGCGGCGGCACTGCTTTCCGGCACGAAGCTTTCCGTGAGCGATATTATCATGGCGGTGGGGTATGAGAACACGAGCTATTTTTACAGGGCGTTTTCGGAAATGTACGGCGTGACACCAAGGGAGTATCGGTTGAGGCAGAGAGGTTAGTACGCATAAAATAACGCCGCACGCTCGATGAGGAAAACGAGGGTGCGGCGCTGCTTTATTTCTGAGAACTTGCTGCCTTTGAAAAGGCGGGCGAAACTTTTAACTACGCTTTTCGGAAGCTCGGTTTACTTCACGAATCTCAAAACATTCCACGAGGTTTTCGTGAGGTTCGCTTTATAGAAATTGCCGTCTTTTTCGGTTCTGTCCGTATGGAGCTTCGGGGTGACGGCGCTGTGCTCGGCGGTGTTGACGGCCTTCATATCCGGGTTTTCAAGGACGATGTGCTCTGCGAGGCGGTAATCGCCGAAGGAGCGCAGGTCAAGGTCGAGGACGATGTCATCCGTCAGGCTGCGGTTGACGGCGAAGACGGTAACTTCGTCCTTTTCGTCGTTCCACACGGCGATGGACTCGACGTCGGTGACATCGGTGAAATCGATGGTATCGTGCTTTGTGGAGGTGAGCACCGGCTGGAGCGCAATGCCGCGGCCGTATTTGGAGGCGTGGAGCAGCGGATAATAAATCGTCTGGCACCATGCGGGGCCGTTTTCTTCGGTCATAATGGGTGCGATGACGTTGACGAGCTGTGCCATGCACGCCATTTTTACGCGGTCGGAGTGCTTCATCAGCGTGATGAGCATGAGGCCGACGAGCAGGGCGTCTTCAAAATCGTAGTGGTCTTCGAGCAGGTGCGGCGCGATCTGCCACGGGCGGTTCTTCATGGTGTCGGCATCGGAGGCATCGGCGTGGAACCAGACGTTCCATTCGTCGAAGCTGAGGTTGATGTTTTTCTTTGCGCGCTTCTTCGCCTTGACGAAATCGCACGTGGCGATGACGGTACGGATGAAGTGATCCATGTCGTCGCTCTGGGCGAGGAAGTTTGCGGTATCGTTGAAGCGGTTGCCGTAGTACTGGTGCAGGGAGATGTAATCAACACTGTCATACGCCCAGGAGAGCGCGGTGTTTTCCCACTCCGGGAATGTGGGCATGCCCGTATTGGAGCTGCCGCAGAGCACGAGCTCGATGGACGGGTCAATCTGCTTCATGGCTTTGGCGGTCTCATCGGCAAGGTGGCCGTATTCGTCGGCGGTCTTATGGCCGGTTTGCCACGGGCCGTCCATTTCGTTGCCGAGGCACCAGACCTTGATGTTGTGCGGGTCTTTGACGCCGTGCTTGACGCGCAGGTCGCTGTATTTGGTGCCGGACGGGTGGTTGCAGTATTCGAGCAGGTTGCACGCTGCTTCAATGCCGCGTGTGCCGAGGTTGACGGCCTGCATGATCTGCGTGTCGGCTTTTTTCGCCCACTTTGCGAACTCGTTGATGCCGATATAGTTCGGCTCTGTGCTGCGCCATGCAAGCTCAAGACGCTTCGGGCGGTCTTCTACGGGGCCTACGCTGTCTTCCCAGTGAAAACCGGAGACAAAGTTTCCGCCCGGGTAACGGACGATCGGTACCTGAAGCTCTTTGACAAGATCCAGGGTATCTTTTCGGAAGCCCTGCTCGTCGGAGAGGGCACTTCCTTCCTGATAGATGCCTTCGTAAACGGCGCGTCCCAGGTGCTCGATAAAGGAACCGAAGATTCGTTTGTCAACTTTTCCGGTAAGAAAATATTTGTCGATGATAATCTCTGCTTTTTTCATGCTTGAAAAATCCTCCTGTAAATAAAATGTTCGTTTTCGGTGAAAACAAAGGATGAATGATGTGTCCGGGATTTTCTCCCCGTGCTTTGTTTCCGCCTCCTGATAGTTTAGATTTTAGCAGGAAGAGGGAAAAAAGCCAGAGATTTTTGTCCGATAAATTTGACTTTTTTTCCGGTATTGCGATAGAATATGGGAGAGAAACGAAAAGGAGAAAACGGGAATGGAATTTTCAATTCATATCTGTGAATATAATAGGTCCAACACGGACTGTGAGACAATATACCGGCCGGAGGGAAGCGGGGACTATCTGTTTCTGCTGTTTAAAACACCGATGAAGGTGTATGACGGAACTGCGTTTATCATTGCCCAGGAAAATGCCTGCCTTTTTTACACGCTGGATCACGAGCAGCATTACCAGGCGGTGCAGAAATTCCGCAACAGCTATGTTCATTTCTGGTGCGGCGAAAATCTGGGGGAAAAGTACGGCATTCCGCAGAACACAGTTTTTTATCCGCAAAATACAGAAGCCATCGATGAACTGATCCGTCTTCAGCAGCGGGAATACATTGTGAAGGACCCGTATGCGGTGGAATACGAGGAAGCGCTGGTCCGTCAGATGATGATCATGGCATCGCGCGGCATGCGGCTGTATCAGCAGACGGCGGAGGAGCCGGCCGGACTGTACCAGGAATTTCAGGAGCTGCGCCTTGCCATGCTGAGCCACTATGAAAAGGAATGGACCATGGAAAAGCTTTGCGAGAGGGCCAATATGGAAAAAAGCCAGTTTTATTCCTATTATAAAAAGTTTTTCAGCAGCACGCCGCATAATGATCTGATAGAGGTGCGCCTCGATAAGGCGAAAAACCTTCTCACGAACCAGGCGCTCTCCATTAGTCAGACTGCTGAGCTTTGCGGCTTTTCCAATCCGTCGCACTTCAGCCGCTATTTCAAAAAGCACTGCGGCTGTTCACCGAAGGAATGGCGTCTTGGTTCTCAGCAAAACAACGGGAATTATGGGAGTAGAACCGACAGCAGTAATTATCCGGAGGGGGGAGAATCATGATTAAGGTTTTTCTGGTAGAGGATGAGTATGTCATCCGTGAGGGAATCAAGAAGAATATTGACTGGCAGGCACATGGATATGAATTCTGCGGAGAAGCAGGAGATGGAGAGCTTGCTTTTCCGATGATTCAGGAAATACGGCCGGATATTGTGATTACCGATATCCGCATGCCATTTATGGACGGACTGGCCTTGAGCAGGCTGATCAAAAAGGAATTTCCGGAAACAGAAATTATTATTTTAAGCGGATATGAAGAATTTGAGTATGCCAAAGAAGGAATTAAAATTGGTGTAGCTCAGTATCTTCTGAAACCGATCAGCGGAGATGCCCTGATTAAGGAAATTGACCTGGTGGCGGCATCCATTGAAGAGCGGAAGCAGAAGGAACGAATCCGGGAGCGCTACTTTAAACAGAGTATGGACCGTGAATCGGAGAAAGATAACCTTAATATCCAGGAGCTGGATTACAAGCAGTTTGAGAAAAGTAAGCTGCAGGAGTTTATGAAGGTCGGACGCAAGGAGGAGGTTCCATACTTCATTGATGAGATGTTTGAAAAGCTTGATCACAGTGCAGTGAAATCCCGGATTTTCCGGCAGTATATTGTGATGGATGCATATTTCTGTGTAGCAGAATTTGTGGAAGAGATCGGTTTTTCGAGGGATGAAGTGGAACCGATGGATGTTGCTTCGGATGTATTGTCAAGTATCGAATATTCCAAGGAGTATATTGTCCGTATTATCGGGAAAGCGATTGATGAACGGGATCAGGTATCCGGAAATAAATATAAGGATCTGATGGACGATGTAAAGGCATATATTGAAGCCCATTATGTGGAAGAGGATCTTACCTTAAATCAGCTTGCTGCACATGTGAACTTTTCACCCAATCATTTCAGTATGATTTTCAGTCAGCAGACAGGACAGCCATTTATTAAATATCTGACCGATTTTCGTATGAATAAGGCTAAAGAGCTCCTTCGCTGTACCGGCAAAAAGAGCAGCGAGATCGGACTGGAGGTCGGATATAAGGATCCGCATTATTTCTCAGCCCTGTTCCGTAAAACGCAGGGAATGACACCGACACAATACCGGGAAGGAAAAGCATGAATAAGAAATTGAAAAATGCAGCGAAGGATTTTTACGACCGTTCTTCCCTGACAAGTAAAATACGATATTCTTATCTGGTGATCCTGATTCCTATTTTTTTGTTTCTGATCTTTTGTTTTTATAATCTCTGGGCAGCGAACTACCGGTATCAGGATATGATTAACTCTACCGTAGCAGCCAGTGAGTTTACGCTTGATTTTAAAAAGGATTTTGACTATGAGACCTATCTTCTGATTGTAGGAAACAAGACAGTAGAAGAATCAGAACTCCGGGATATGCTTACCAATGCGAACCGGATCATTACCGGACTGGAGCAGATTACGGATTCCAAAGACAATCTTGCCAGATTAAAGAGTATTAAGAAGTATCTGAATAATCTTGATACCTATGTGGATCGTATTGAACAGAATATCCGGGTAGGAAACCGTTATGAGGACAATATGGAAATCTGGGAAAACGATGTTCAGATTGTAACGACACTCGTGCGCGAAACGATTTTTCAGTATATTTATTATGAAACAAAGGGAATTCAGGAATCCCATGCGGAATACCAGAGCTTTTTCGTTTCCATGATTGAAATTTCCGTCATTGCCTTTGTAGCGGTTTTGCTGTTGATTGTGTTTATTTCCCATTATATTCCTTTAAGTATTTCAAGACCGATTACGGAGCTTGTGGAGGTGACACAGCAGGTATCTCAGGGAAATCTGCAGGTAAGATCCCATGTTAATACAGGTGTGGAAGCAAAGCAGTTAAGCGAATCCTTAAATACGATGATTGACAAAATTAACGAGCTTCTTGAACAGGTGAAGAAGGAGCAGATCCATATCCGGAAGGCAGAATTTGAGCTTCTTCAGGCACAGATTAATCCGCATTTTCTGTATAATACACTGGATACTATTATCTGGCTGGCAGAAAGTGATGAGCAGAAGCAGGTTGTCCATATGGTGGAGAGCCTGTCGGACTTCTTCCGGACCTCTTTGAATCAGGGAAAGGATATTATTTCGATCAAAGAAGAAATCCAGCATGTCCGCAGTTATCTGGAAATCCAGCAGATGCGGTATCAGGATATCCTGGAATATGAAATTAATGTTCCGGAGGAGTTTCATCAGAATATGATTCCGAAGATCACCGTGCAGCCTCTTGTGGAAAATGCACTTTATCATGGCATTAAGAATAAACGTGGTAAGGGAAAGATCACGGTAAGAGGATACCGGGAGGGTTCCTGCTTTATATTGCAGGTGCAGGACAATGGAATCGGTATGCAGCCGGAACGTTTGGAGCAGGTAAGGAATGCACTGGTTCATAAGCAGTTCGTGGAAAGTAAGGTATACGGATTATATAATGTAAACGAACGGATCCGCTTAAACTGTGGAGAAAAATATGGTCTCAGGATTTCAAGTACCTATCAGGAAGGAACTACAGTGAAGATTTTTCTGCCGGACGCAGACAGTGGTCTGACCAGCCCGGAAGAAGAAATTCAACCGGATTCGTAAAAAAATCAACTTATAGTAGTTTTTGAGGATAAATTTCAACTTTTGCCATAGGGATCTTCATGGTATTTTCAGCCGGAAAAGTTATGATAGTCTTATCAAAGAGATCAGTCTTTGATGAGACTATTTTTCATTAATGGGAGGTTATAACATATGAAGAGAAAACTTATGGCATTGGCAATGGCAGCAGCAATGGTAATTGGATTAACCGCATGCGGATCCGGTTCCGCACCGGCTTCGTCTACGGCATCGACAGACACAGAAAGTACATCAGACAGCGCATCTGCTTCTACAGACACAGCAGCAGATACTTCTGCATCAGGTGAGTTAATCAAGGTTGGTATCATTAATAATGACCCGAATGAATCCGGATATCGTACCGCAAATGACAAGGACCTGAAGGCAATGTTTACAGCAGAAAACGGCTATGAAGCATCCTTCGCATATAGCTTAAAGAATGATGAGCAGATTACTGCAGCACAAAAGTTCATTCAGGACGGTGTGGATTATCTTCTTCTTTCCGCAGCAGATACTGCCGGCTGGGATTCCGTATTAAAGGATGCACAGGATGCAGGTATCCGCGTAATCTTATTTGACCGTACCATCGATGCAGATGCAAGTCTTTATGAAGCATCCATCGTATCTGATATGGCAAAGGAAGGCCAGACTGCAGTTGACTGGTTAAAGGGACAGGGTCTCAGCGAATATAAGATCATTCACCTTCAGGGCGTTATGGGTTCTGCAGCACAGCAGGGACGTTCCGGTGCATTGGATGAAGCAGTTGCTTCTGATGGCTGGACACTGGTAACACAGCAGACTGCAGAGTGGAATGCAGAAAAAGCACAGCAGATCGTACAGTCTGTTATTGATTCCGGCGAATCCTTCAATGTAATTTATGCAGAAAATGATGATATGGCTAAGGGAGCTGTAGCAGCACTTGATAAAGCAAATATTTCCCACGGTGTTGGCAAGGACGTTATCGTTATGGGCTTTGACTGCAACAAGTGGGCACTGGAAGAATTATTAAACCAGAACTGGAACTATGATGGACAGTGCAATCCTTTCCAGGCATCTTACATCGATGACATCATTAAGACACTGGAAAGCGGCGGAACCATTTCCGAGAAGACCATCATCATGGAAGAAAAAGGCTTTGATGCAGCTTCTATTACCCAGGAAGATGTTGACAAGTACGGTATTTAAGAAAATACAGAAAGGTCTGATATTTCTGACAGATCAAAATTATAAAATCAGGGTAATTATTCAGGATTTATGTAATTGTTAAGATAACGGTAAGCTGTTGAACAGTTACAGATGAATAAGCGCGGTGCAGGAAGGAGATATTCAAAGCTGCTCCGCGCTTATTATAAAGGCAAGGAGAGTGACGGCTGCAGTGAAAGAAAATATTGTTTTACGAATGGAAAATATACATAAAAGCTTTCCCGGTGTACGTGCCCTGCAGGGAGTTGATTTTTCACTTTGTGAGGGTGAAATTCATGCATTGATGGGTGAAAACGGTGCCGGAAAATCTACATTAATTAAGGTATTAACCGGAGTTTATGGAAAAGAAGAGGGAAATATCTATCTGAAAGGCCATGACAAGCCGGTCAGTATCAAATCACCCCAGGATGCACAGGAGCTTGGAATCAGTACAGTATATCAGGAAATTACTCTGTGTCCGAATCTTTCTGTAGCAGAGAATATGTATATTGGAAGAACGAAGGGCTTCATGCAGAACTGGAAATCCATGAATGAAGGCGCAAACCGTATATTAAAGTCTCTGGATATTCCGACGGATGCATCGGAGCAGCTGGCAAACTGCTCGATTGCTGTCCAGCAGATGGTAGCTATTGCACGTGCAGTAGATATGGACTGCAAGGTTCTGATTCTGGATGAGCCGACCTCCTCTTTGGATGAGCAGGAGGTTGAAAAGCTGTTTAAGTTAATGCGTGATCTGAAGGCAAGAGGCGTTGGAATTATCTTCGTAACGCATTTCCTAGATCAGGTATATGAGGTATGTGATAAGATTACGGTTCTCCGCGACGGCAAGCTGGTTGGACAGTATGAAATTAAGGATCTTCCGAGAGTCCAGCTTGTTGCAAAGATGCTTGGAAAAGAGCTGGATGATATGTCATCCATCCGTGATGACGATAAGGTGTACCATGGAACCGATGCATCTGAGAATGTTTTGGAAGCAGAGCAGCTGGTAAGTAATGCAGGAATCAAGCCGTTTGATTTTTATATAAAGAAGGGTGAGGTGAATGGATTTACCGGACTTCTGGGCTCCGGACGAAGCGAATGTGTCCGTGCCATATTTGGTGCAGATCATGTATCAGGCGGAACGGTGAAGATGAAAGGTAAGAAGGTAAAGATTACCAGACCGATTGATGCGATGCGTCATGGAATTGCTTATCTTCCGGAAGACCGTAAGGTGGATGGAATCGTAGGTGACCTTTCTGTCCGTGAAAATATTATTCTGGCACAGCAGGTATTACGGGGATTCTTTAAACCCTTCTCAAAGGCAGAGGCAAATAAAATTGCAGAGGAATACATTAAGCTTCTGGATATTAAAACAGCATCTGCAGATACCCCGATTAAATCCCTTTCCGGTGGTAACCAGCAGAAGGTGATCCTTGCAAGATGGTTATTCACACATCCGGAATATCTGATTCTGGATGAGCCGACAAGAGGTATTGATGTCGGAACAAAGATTGATATACAGAAGCTGGTATTGGATCTGGCATCAGAGGGAATGAGCGTAACCTTTATTTCTTCCGAAACCGATGAAATGCTTCGTACCTGTTCAAGACTCATCGTTATGCGTGACCGCAAGGTGGTTGGTGAGCTTACAGGAAAGGATTTAACGCAGGCAAAGATTATGAGTACAATAGCCGGAGGTGATATGGAATGATACAGAAAATATTTCGCAGACAGATCTTTATTCCCATAGCTGCATTATTGATTTTGGCTATTTTCAATTTAATTGCAGATCCTTCGTTCTATAAAATTACGTTGGGTTATAACAGTGCGGGAAATCCGGTATTGTCCGGATACCTGATCACCATTCTGGATTATGGTTCAGAGCTTGCGATCCTTGCTATCGGTATGACGCTTGTTACGGCAGCTTCCGGTGGGCAGGATATCAGCGTGGGCGCAGCCATCGCAATCAGCGGCAGCGTAATCCTCCGGGTACTTTGTGGAACCAATTCAAGACCGGATACCTTACAGGCACCGATTATTGTAGCGTTCCTTATAAGCTGCGTGGTAGCAATGCTTTTTGGAGCATTTAACGGAGCGCTGGTTGCATATTTTAAAATTCAGCCTATGGTAGCGACTCTGATTCTGTATACGGCAGGGCGTTCCATTGCAGCCTGGATCAATAACAACGAGCTTCCGATTGTCAATGATCCGTCCTTTGCAGTATTTGGAGGTTTCATCCCCGGAATTCCGATTCCTACACCGGTTTTCATTGCGGCAGCGTGTATCCTCGTGACCGTATTGGTTTTGAAGTTTACGAATCTTGGACTGTATACGCAGGCAGTCGGTATTAACGAAAGCTCTTCCAGACTGAATGGTTTAAATCCGGCATTTATCAAGTTCCTGACCTTTGTAATTCTCGGACTTTGCGTGGCAGTAGCAGGACTCATCAAGGTCAGCCGTTTATCTTCCATTAACTATTCGGTAATTGCGAAGGATATTGAAATGGATGCTATTCTCGCCGTAGCACTTGGAGGGAATGCATTAGGTGGTGGTAAGTTCAATATGACAGCATCCATACTTGGTGCTTTTGTGATCCAGTTCCTGACAACGACCTTGTATAAATTCAATGTCCAGTCAGATGCTCTCCCTGCATATAAGGCAGTTGTTGTTATTCTGCTCGTGGTATTCAGTGCACCTGTAGTACGGGAAAAAATGGGAGAGTTCTTTAAGCGGATGAAAGCAGGAACACTGAAGAAGGAGGTACAGTAATATGAAGGCAAAAAGGAAAATGAAATTAACAGACACCAGTCTGCTGCTGTTGATTACTGTTGTTGTTTTCTTTGCAATGTATATCGGTGCAATTCTTTTTCAGGGAAAAGGCTTTTTAAAGCCGCAGACCTTCTTTAATATTTTAAATGCAAATGCTGCCCTGATTATTATTTCCTGTGGCATGAGCCTTGTGATGATTACCGGTGGAATTGATATTTCGGTAGGTGGTGTGGTAGCCCTTGTAAGTATGTGCTGCGCGGTATATCTGGATTATCATGGTGGTAATATCTTTGGAGCCATTGGTATTTCCTTATTAATCGGCCTTGGCTTTGGTCTGGTTCAGGGTTATCTTGTTGCCTATCTGGATATCCAGCCATTCATTGTTTCACTGGCGGGGATGTTCTTTGCCAGGGGAATGACAACTATCGTGAACACGAATCCCTTTAACGTAGCCAATGAACAGTTTGTGGCCTTAAAGGATACCAGAATCACAATACCCGGAATGGGATCGGTTAATAAGCTCGGAAATTACGTAAACGCATATATTGAAATCGGAGTGGTGGTTGCACTGCTTGTTGTAATTCTTCTGTTCTGTGTTCTTCGTTTCACGAAGTTCGGACGTAAATTCTATGCAGTCGGCGGTAACAGCCAGAGTGCCCTGATGCTCGGTATTAACGTGAAGCGTACAAAATTCTTTGCCTATCTGATCTGCAGTGTGTTAGCCGGTATCGGAGGATTTGTTTACTTTATGCATGTCGGTTCCGGATCAGCATCTCATGCAAGCGGAATGGAAATGAATGCGATTGCTTCCTCTATTATTGGCGGAACGATGTTAACCGGTGGTGTCGGTAATATTATCGGAACCTTCTTCGGTGTGTTATCCTTAAGCACCATCCAGAACATTGTGTCCTCCGCCGGACTGGATCAGGCATGGTGGACAGGAATTACGATCGCCGCAATGCTCTGCCTGTTCCTTGTGGTACAGAGTATTGTAATGTCCAGAAAGAAGAAGCTGTCTAAGGGATAGAAACATTCGTATGCCCAACAGATACAGAGAATGACGGGATGCTTATATCAGGATAGGTTACGAATTACAAAAACAGGGATGGAAAGGAGTCTGCCTGCAAGTATTTACAGGAGACTCCTTTTATAATAGTTATGCATGGGTCAAAATGATCAAAGGGGGAAGATTTATATGTCAGAAAAGAAGAAAGGGATAATAAAGGAACAGAATCATAAATTAAAAATGTTCAGTTTTTTAATATTGATTTCATTAATACCGTTGCTGATTGCAATTTTGATTACAAGTCTGATGTCTGTTTATATGTCGAAAAACTATCTGGAAAAAAATGTCGAAAATACGTTATATATTGCTGCATCGAATTTGGCAAATCATTGCAGGGAAAATGAAATTACAGTTATGAATGCAAGTAATTTCAATGATTATATTGACAGTCTTAAGGAACAGGGAATTGAAATGGCGATCATCTTTGAAGATGTTCCCTGTGTTACTTCTGTTAAGAATGAAAATGATTATCGAATTCGTGAGATCCCTATTGGTAAGGATTTTGAGGCCGATCGCGAGATTTTGCTACAAGGATTTTATGATCAGAGTGTTTTAATAGATCATCAGGTATATTATGGATATTTTATGCCCATTATTACTGGCGAAGAGCTTGTGGGAATGGCATTTGCGGGTGAATTACAAAACGATATTACGGAAGCCTCCAGAAATATGATTTATAAATACCTGCTTACGGCACTGATGCTTGGTATTTTGTTTGCCGCGTTAATTTTGATTTTCAGCCGCTATCTTACCAGTGCCTTGAAGCGTGCCGGGAAAAATGTTGATGCTCTCTCCAGAGGTATTTTGAGACAGGAGAATGAAGCAAAAAGTGGCATACGTGAAATGAATGAACTGTTAACTTCTACACAGAATATGCAGGAAAAACTGGTAACCATTATCAGCAGTGTCAAAGAGCTGTCAATTTCTTTAGTAAATGATATTGCAAATGTAACCGAATTAAGTGAAAATAGTAATCATAAGGCAGATAAAATCTCAGTTTCCATGAATGATTTATCGGATTCTACTCTTCTTCTGGATAAAAATATTCAAAGGATTGAGGAGCAGATCATAGAAATTGAGGAAGGTGTAGCTGAAATATCGGACCGCGTTATTCGATTACAAAGCAATTCACGGAGTATGATTCAGACTAACCGCAAGGCAACGGATAGTATGAATGAAATTTATGAAGGCAGCGAACAATCTGTGAAGGCGGTTGGAGATATTGCAGAGCAAATTCGACAGACGAATTTATCGATCGGGGAGATTGATAAAGCAGTTGAACTGATTCTTTCTATTACGGAACAGACAAAACTTCTGAGCATTAATGCTTCAATTGAAGCAGCCAGAGCCGGTGAAAATGGCAGAGGTTTTGCAGTTGTCGCTACCCAGATTGGCAAGCTTGCCCAGACCAGTGCAGAATCTGTCCACACTATTGAAAATCTAATCCAGCAGATTAATGGTTATGTTGGCGCCTGTGTGACACAAGCTAATGTAAGCGTCAGCAATATTGGTGAAAGCGGTCAGTTAATCTCTGTAGCATTAGAAACCTTTGATTCTATTTTCCAGAACATTGCTGCCGCTAATGAACTCGTAGAATCTATGGTCACTAAAGTAAGCAAGGTAGATGATGTTGCAACCAATGTTGCTGCCATTTCTGAAGAACAGGCTGCAAGCTCACAGGAAATTCTTGCTACATCAGATACTATGGTCAGCCAGGCGCAGGAGATTACAAGGAGCAGTACTCATGCCGCCGAGGATTCCAAAGAGCTTAGTGTATCTGCTGAAGAACTATCCAATCAGGTTAATAAGTTTAAAATTTAGGAGGCATACCTTATGAAAAAAGGTTATTTGAAAATAGCTGGTACCATTCTTGCTGCCACACTGTTATTCACTGGCTGTGCCCAAACCGGAAGTCAATCTTCTGTCATTTCCGGAAACGACACTAAAATTCTTATGTGTATGTCGGATGGTAATGATACCTTCCGTGCTATGTTGGCAGATGCTGCTGCATCTACTGCTCAAAACCTTGGCGCACAGTTTGATTTGGTAGATGCACAGAATACAATAGAAACACAGGCAGACCAGATCCGTTCTGCCAAGGAACAGGGTTATGACGTTATTCTCTGTCTTCCTGTAGATGCTGATACTGCCGTAGAACTGGAAGCCTGCGCAGG
>ERZ825137.3960-NODE-3960-length-15321-cov-2.767654_pt1 | contig 15321 bp, 10 predicted proteins | sample MGYA00519873_ERZ825137 | MGnify/ENA primary metagenome ERZ825137 (study PRJEB31778, sample SAMEA3449190) | human gut metagenome | biome: human gut; feature: human-associated habitat; material: faeces | place: United Kingdom | collected 2010/2012 ...
GCCCAGACCGTTCCGTCTTCCCCAGGCGTTCCTTCCCGCCGTCTTCCGACGATCCATAAAAGCCCCGTAATAAGGGCCGCTCCCATACTGTCGATCAGAACGTCTGTGACCATTCCCGCCCGGCCCGGTACAAAAAGCTGGTGAAGTTCATCGGTACAGGCATAAGCCACGGTCACCGCCAGGGCGGCCTTCAGCCATTTCTTCCAGGGAAGCTCCCACTGGAACAGGGCGAATAAAACAGTCAGATGGAGCACCGCAAATTCCGTAATATGGGCAGCCTTCCTTACCGGTGTGGCCAGGAGACCGCACAGATCATGGACCTGCTCCGGCGACAGCCGGTCCGTAAGCCCCACGGCCTCCGCCGTCCACAAAAGCGCTCTGGTAACGCTGTCGCTCATTTCCGTGGACACGTCCGCCGGCTGGGCCGAAAACCAGAAAATGGCTGTCATGATCACCAGCGCCGGGATCCATGCCAGATATTTTTTCATAATACGCATACTCTCTTTCTAAAACATTTTACAGGGAGATCTCACCCCGGGCCCTGGCTCTCCGGTCCTCAATGGAATGGATCACCGGAACCATAAAGATCGCCACGATCCCTCCGGCAAAGCCGTTGTTATACAGGTTCATTCCTCCGTAGACGATGCCCACATTTAAAGCCACCGATGAGTGGAGGAAGCCGGCCAGGATCCCCACGATCCAGCCAAATTCCCCGGCTACGGGAGCCAGGGTCGTGGAGAATAAAAGCGCCAGCAGAGGAGACGGCTGGTTCACATGCCAGTGCTTGGTGAAACCGCCCAGGACCACTCCAAACATAATGGGGGCAATATTTCTCAGATGCTTTCCCGTGGAGCAGAAGCCCACGATGGTAAAGATCCCGCCAATGGTGGGGCCGTTCAGATCTCCTCCCACGGCCGCCACGAACAGGGTGGCGAACAGGCCGCACAGCCCCATATTGAAGGTGGTCGCCGGCCCGCCCTCGCTTTTCAGATAATCGGTGCCGGAAATTCCCGTGGTCTTCAGGATCCGGCCATAGGCGGCAAATACCTCTTTTCCCCCAAGGACCAGGGCTCCTCCCATCATGGACAGGAACAGGCCGCAGAGCACAAAGAGAAAGAGCCGGTTGTTTCCCGTGGACCAGATGAGCCGGGATTCCGTCGTTACTCCAAAGGATTTCATCACCGAAACCACCACTGTGGCGATGATACCGGAGGCAAAGCCTACATTATAAAGAGAATAGCCCTTATGGGCATAGTGGACATGGGTAGCCAGAGGCGGCAGCACAAAGCCGATGGCGATCCCCACCAGGATGCTTAATGGCAGCCTGGCCAGGTATGGAAGCTCTGTGATATACATGATCTGGGTAATGATCGGGGACAGACTGGTACCGTAAAATCCGATGTAAATATATCTGGACATATGGGTCTTATGGTATTTGGAATACAGATACACCCCCAGTAAGATCGCCCATATATTCATCAGATTCTTTCCAAACAGGGAAAATCCGAACATCAGACAGCTGGATGTGATCGTATGGCCGTCCATCTCCATTCCCAGGAAATAGATGGTTCCGATGGCGGCCAGGGTAAGAATACCCGCATTGATGAACGCCGCTCCGATCCCCCCGACGAGGAAATAATCGGTGATCAGGAAATCCGGCTCTTTTATGATCCGCCAGAGTCCTGGTATGATGTCCGAGAGAGGCTGGATCATCAGTCCCACCACAATAAAATACAGCGGGATCAGAGCCAGAAGACCAAATTTTTCTGCACGTATATATATCCTGTTTCTGCCCATACATTCTCCTTTTTCTTTGTATTTCCCGTTTATTTTACTATAAAAACGCCCCCACTGTAAACAGCGGGGGCAAAATTTCCAGGAAAAATACGAACAGGACAGCCAGAAGCTGCCTTCCGGTCAGCGGATCTGGGACAGGATCCCGGGATCCTTGATCCGGTCGTCTTCTGCAAACAGCAGGATCTTTGACAGGATCTCCGCCGTCTTCGGATCGTCGTCCACAAAGGGAAGGAAGATCCGTCCCCGGTGCTGGGAGTGGACGGGCACCACAAATACCATGGCGTTTCCCATCTGATGGACAACTCCGCTGCCCAGATGGACCGTATACTGCCCCAGCTTTCCGTCGATGAACGCATGGGTCTTTTCCAGACGGACATTTTTCAGCCTGAACAGCTCCAGGCTGCACTGGATGATGGCGCTGCGCATCTCCACCGTGGACCGGCTGGTCTCCGGATCCACGCCTCCCGCATGGGCCGTGCTGACAGCCAGATCCACATCCCGCATCACTTCACTGTATATGACGTCGGGAATCTCCCGTATCCTCAGAGGCTTCATGCTCTTTCTGTCGTAAAATACCACAGCTTCCAGAGTCGGAGCCTCAATATCACTGGGAGAAAACCAATCGGCCATGGCATAGATACGGGCCACGATATTTTCCCTGTAATAGACCTTCTGGAGACCGTCCTCATAATCGGCCACCCAGCGTCTGGTCCGCAGGGTCCCCGCCGTTTTCTTCGGCTGGATCTGATTTCCCGCAAACATGGCTGATTCTGTCTTTTCCAGTTCCTCCTCCAGCTTCACATACAGCTCCCGGAATATCTGCTTAAAGGGCTGGCGGATCTGTTTTTCAAATAACAGCCTCTGATACTGGTGCCAGCAGCCCTTCTCATAAAGATCCCAGGGATGGGCAATGAGAAATCCTGTGTCCTCCTGTACCGGGGTAATGGTTCCTGTCCAGTCCACCAGGCCTTCTCTGGTCAGAAGTCCCAGCGCCGCCTCCTGCTGCTCCCCTGAAAGCCCCGATTCCCTGTCCGCCTGGTCCGCTCTCAGAAGTACCAGAGGCGTCACAATGGGGCCTGCCACCGGATTGCTCTGAAGCTCCAGAAGCTCCCAGGCTTCAAAGACCGTCCGGTCCTCCATGGCCTGCTCCATCATCTGCCTGGTGCGGCTGTACTGGTCCTTCAGCTGCTTATGGACCTCCTGATACCGCAGGACTGTCTCATTCTTTTTAAATCTGGAGGGCACAGACTTCAATGTCTTTCCTCCCTTTTCGCAGACAATGGAGCTCTTCCCGTCCTCATCCACAAAAAGGCGGAGCTTTGTTCCATCCTCCAGCACGTCTCCTTCAAACAACGCCCTGGATTCCTCTGCAAGATGGGCCTCCATACGCAGCACCAGGCGGGTCACATCCGAAAATCCAGCGTTAGAGCTTAAATTCCGCAGAGCCAGCTCTGCCGCCCTGCCTTCGCTGGCACGCCTCTGGGCGCCAAACTGGCGGCTTTCCTTTTTAAACTCCTGGATAAAGCGGTAGCGTTCAAAAAGGATCTTATCCTTCTCCGCCCGGTCCTGGGGAAGCGGCAGGAGCCCCAGGCTCATCAGCAGGTCCTTATTTCTTTTCTCACGGATCTCCTGGACCAGAGCCTCATACCTGGTATTTCCCAGGGCTGCATCCGCATACTTTCTGGCACGGCCATGGGCCGTTCCGGAGGAGGAATATTTGGCCGCATCATAAAGCAACTTAAAATTCTCCTCGCCCAGCTTTTCATACGCCTCAAAAAACCAGTGGATATCAAAGGCTCCGTCGCGCAGCTCTTCCGGAGATAAGGGCGTATATCTGGCGATCACAGACCTGGCGTACTCATCCATCCATTCACTGGTATGGGCCATAAAATAATAGCAGCCGCTCTTAAAGCCCGGAAGGTTTAAATATTCCTCCACCATGGGGATCCACTGCTCTGCATACATGGCCATCTCCACAAGACGCTTTTTTGTGATGTCGGTCCCCTGGAGCGCGCGGCCCAGATCTGCTGCCGTTTCTTCCGGCGCCGGGCGGCAGACCTTCAGAAGATGGCTCAGGACAGAACGGCGGCTGGACCCGCCTGAATAATAGGAATACTGGCTCCGCTCCAGCGTATCCTTCCCCAGGGCCGTTAAGATCTGCACCAGCACCGGGATCCCGTAAACCACACGGATGCTTCCTATGGAGCTGGAAAAGGGCGTCTCCTGTTCTCCCCGCTTTAGCTCCACCTGGAGCACTGCCGGGACGATCTCTTTATAAAGCGTATGGGCCAGGGTCATTTCCGGCATTTCCTCTCCAATGGTATCAAAACGGTATTTCCCGTCCTCCGGTCTTATTTTTCCCCGGCCAAAAAACCGGTCCAGATCTCCGGGCCTGGCGTCCCGTCCTGCCACTGCGCCTTTCTGTTCCACGAGGCTGATGGGAGAGAGCAGGCTTCCGATCCCCAGGAATTCAAACACTGCCTTATAAAACAGATCCTTGTCCCAGATCCCTCTTACATAGCACTGGACCAGGTCCGAAAGCTCCAGGAAGGAATTTTTCCTGCTCTGGTATCCGGCCAGAGCCCGGTCTCCGCTCCTCTTATCATACCGGGCCTTTAGCTGGAACCGCAGGGCAAATGCGGTTCCCCAGTCCTCTTCTCCGGCCATCCCCAGCCAGGAGATCAGCTCTGCAAAGACCGGAAGATCGGCCGAGCGCTTCCAGACACGTTCCACTTCACCATTCCAACGTCTTTCCTGTACCTCATAGCTCTCATTTTCATCATTTAAAACAGAAACCAGCTTTCCAACAACGGGCAGCGCCGACGATACCAGCTCTTCCCGTGGCACATATTGGAAAAACAGGCAGTCGATGACCGTCCTTGCCTGGGCTCCGAACCGGAGGCCTTCCACCAGCTCCGTAAACGGCGGCTTTTTTAAAAGCCCCTTTCCAAACACCTTTTTGTAGAGCTCCGTATTTTTCCGGTAATCTCCCTTCCGCTGGCGGCAGGCCTGATACAGGTACAGCTCCGTCAGAAGCTTTGTGGACCGGATCTCTTTTCTGTAAAACTCCTCCCACATTTCCCGGAAGGGATACTCGTCCAACGGCCCCATTTCAGGATCCTCCGCATTCCTCCACCGGCATCTTCCAAGCTCTGCTCCCAGGGTCTTTTCCTCTCCCCAGACTGTCGTATACTCCTTAAACTGATTGGCTTCCACAAGGCTGTTTAAAGCCTTGAGCACCCGGATGCATTCCTTTTCCCCATATGAAAACAGCTCCGGTGCCTTTTTGATATCCGTCTTTATTTCCGGAAGGACAAACTCCTTTTTCGTATCATAAAAGCCATAGCCTGGTTTTTTCAGGATATCTTCTCCATCCCCGTCCTTTCCGGTCAGCTGGGCCAGGAGCACCTGCTCCCTTCCCGTGGGGTTCTGGAAGGCCGCAAGGGCCGGACGCAGGGCTTCAAACGCCTCCGGAGCATCCTTCTTCATACCCAGAGCCAGATCCAGGGCCCCCATATGGCACTCCTCGGATTTTTCTCCCAGGAGCCTGGCCACACATTCCCGGAGCCTTTCCGGACTCTGGCGGCGCAGCAGGGAAAGGGTCTCCGTGCGGCCCTTTTTATATTTCAGATTCGCTTCCAGCTTCCGGTAATCCCTGTCATCCAGATCCTCCAGGGCCTTTGCCAGACAGAAGGCTGAGGACACCGTATATTCCTCCGGGTTATGGAGAAGCTCAAACAGGATATCTCTTCTGGCGCGGCTCTTGGGTCTGTATAAAAGCATCCGGGCGGTCATGGCACGGCTGGCCCCATATACCTGGCCCTGGCCCACCACTGGGATCAGAGCCGCCGCCTCATCCAGATACGTTTCATCCTGGAGCATCCAGGCGATCACACACATACGCGCCGCCAGGTCGGACCGGCTCATGGTCACCCGGTACCAGGGGAAGATGCACGGATCCAGGTCCAGGCCCTTTTTGGGGATGCGTTCTATGGCATTCTTAAAGATCCCGTAGATCTTCCTGGCTTCCTCTTCGTTCTCAAACAGTCCATACGCAGTCACCGGAAGCTTTTCCGGCTCGGAGGCCTCCTCCCGCTCCACAGAAAACCATCCTGTCCGCTTTCCCCAGACCAGGTCCGACATGATGGAATACAGGCTTCCCATAAAACCCGGAAGATAGCACGCCATCAGCTCCAGGTCCTCCGGATATGTAAGAAATACCTCTCTGGCCGCCCGGGCGCTGAGTCTCTGATCCTGCAGGGAGCGGTTAAAATAGGAGGCAGTCAGCTTCTGGTTTTTCGTTCCGTTCTTTATCAGCTCCAGCACTGCCTCTACTCCGGCTCCGGCGTCGTAAAAGCCTTTGGCCCAGAGGGCGCAGCTGATGGCCACCGAATCATTTGAGCGGAGCTGCTCCTCACAGAACTCCGGCTCCCGCAGGCACTTTCCCATCAGATGCAGAAGCTTATTGCAGATCCGGTCTGCACTGTTCTCATCAAAGATCCCGATCCAGGTGCCCACCGCCCTCTTTACAGAGGAAAAACGGATCAGGTCATGATCCTCGATCACCTGGAACAGGGAAAGGAATGCCTCCGGACGGCCGGCATCCATGGTCTCACAGACCGCCTGCCGGGCCCCCTCCTGGAGCCTGGCCGCCAGAAGAAAATCCCCCAGCACCTTATAAAGCCCGGTATCTCTGCTCATGACGATGCCGCGGATCATTTCGTGGCTCAGCATTGCCGTATTATTTTCTCCGTACAGGATCTCCCGGACTGCACGGACCGTCTCCTCCCTTCCCAGGTCGATCTGGGCCGCCAGTATCCCGGCATAGGGCCAGCTTTCCGTCCTGGCATGGTCATAGATCTCCGGATCCGTCTTCCCCGTCAGGATCTCTGCCAGACTGGCCTTATAAAATTTAAGCTGGGAATACGCCCATAAAAGACCCACACTCTGCCGGACAAAGGGAATATATTCTTTTGTCCGCAGACTCCTTCTGTACCATCCGGCCGTCATCTGGAACTGGTTCATCTGGTCCAGGGCATAATAAAACTCCTCTTCCTGGCCCTCCGGGACGCAGACCCTTACCAGGCCCGGCAGCTCCCTCTTGTAAATCTCACTTAATGTCCCGGCCTCCCCGTTTTCCAGAAGACTGGTCATCCACTGGAGAGGCTCGGTCTTTACAGAGTAATATGGATCCGGAAGCAGCTTCTTCTCCATTCCGGTCAGATCCTTTCCTGCCGCCTTCGCCTCCAGGATCCGCTGCTCCGTCAGCTTCTTTCTCGTTTCGTAGGTAAATCCTCCCATACATTCCCTCCCTTTACCATCCGGCCAGCATCGTCAGCCGTACAAAGGTAAATACAAGTCCATCGTGCCACGGGAGCGCCTGCCCCAGCTCCGTCAGTTCCTCGTCATCAGCAAAGATCCGGTAGATCCCGTCTTCAAAACACTGGACCGCATTCTCCACCGCCTGGTCCGCATCCGCATCGTTCCCTCCTCTGAGGCCGAAGGAGATCTTTCCCGTCACAGCCTGCTCCTGGATCGTCTCACTGGTCAGCCAGGGAACGATCTGCCCCGTATCCTTCCTCTCGTTATACTGGCGCACCCCCAGGCATACCAGTCCTTCCACCAGCTCCTTCACAGTTTCCGGTCTGGATTCCAGAATAAACTCCGCAGGCTCCACGGCTCCCTGGTTCTTTTTCCCCAGCTTCCGCATCCGAACTTTTATGGTATACAATCACGTCTCCCCCTTCCGGCGATCCTATCATGTTCCCATTATACCATGTCCTCCGGACATGGTACCCCTCCGGGAGATTTAAGCGCCTGGATTTCTGCGGTAAACGCAGAAACCAGATGCGCGATGATATAATGTCTGTTTTATAGACATTATATCATCTCCGCCTATCGAACTCCAGTTCTATTTTCTTACGTTTTTATAACGTGCCGCTGGTTCCCCCCTGCGTTTTTCTTCTATTTTAATACGCCGGTCAGCCAGGGCAGGCCCAGGGAGACAGCCGGCACAAATGTCACCAGGAGAAGTCCCGACAGAATGGCTCCGTAGTACCAGAGCATATAGGGCATGACCTCAGACAGCGAGGTCTTTCCCACCTTTATGGCGACAAACAGGGTATTCCCCACAGGAGGCGTGATATTTCCAATGCAGAGATTGTAGACCAGGATCAGGCCGAACTGGACCGGATGCATACCAAAGGCCTCCACCACCGGAAGAAACAGCGGGGTGAAAATAAGAATGGCCGGGGTCACATCCATGAAGGTGCCCGCCAGAAGAAGGACGGCGTTCATAATGAGGAGCAGGGCCGCCGGACTGGATGTAAATCCCAGAAGAGCGGCGGAAACTGCCTGGGGGATCTGTGTGAAGGCCATGACCCAGCCCAGGATATTGGACACTCCGATGAGAAACACCACCATACCGCTCATCCTGGCGCTGTCGGTAACGATACGCCAGAACGAACGGACCGTGATATTCCCGTAGCAGATCCCCAGGACCAGGGCGTATAATACGGCAATGGCTGCTCCTTCTGTGGCTGTGAAGATCCCGGCTATGATGCCTCCGATGACCACCACGATAAGGGTGAGGGAGGGAATGGCCCGCAGAGCGGCTCGTCCCAGATTCTTCCAGTCATATTTCCCGGCGGCTCCCCTGTATCCCTTTCTCCCCGCTGCCGCCACCGCCACGGCAATACAGCAGGCGGCCCACAGAATACCGGGCACATAGCCCGCCAGGAACAAAGCCGACACTGAAACGCCTCCGGCCGCCAGAGAATATGTGATCAGAGCGTTGGACGGCGGGATCAGAAGTCCCGACGGCGCAGACGCCCCGTTGGACGCCGCGCAGAGAGCCGGATCATAGCCCTGCTCCTCTTCTCCGTCCCGCACCATGCTCCCCACGGCGGCAGCGGCTGCCGACGCAGACCCGGAAATAGCCCCGAACAGGGCGTTGGCCCCCACATTTGCCACCAGAAGAGAACCGGGAAGTCTTCCAAGGACTGCCAGCACAAGATCCACCAATCGTCCGGCGATCCCTCCCTGGTTCATAAGGTTCCCGGCCAGGATAAAAAACGGAATGGCCGTAAGGCTGAACCGGCTCATTCCCACAAAGATCCTCTGGGCCGCCGTCACCACCGCCGCATCCGCAGAGACCGTCGCCAGGATGGCCGCCAGGGAAGAAATTCCAATGGAATAGGAAATAGGCACCCCCAGCGCCAGAAAAACCAGCATCACGCCTAAGATCGTCCAAAGTGCGTTCCATGCCATAGGTCAGCCCTCCCTTCCTGTTTTCAGGATCTCCCAGAGATTCAATCCTGTATACACCACACAAAGTACGCCGCTCACCGGAAGGACCGCATAAAAGAAGCCCACAGGAAGCCCCAGGGATGAAGTCATTTGTCCCATAGCCAGGTCTGTGATCTTCATCCCTCCATAAAAAAGAATGACCACAGAAAAAAGAAGAGCCACTGTCTCAGAGAAAACAGCCAGTCCCTTTTTTAACCCTGGCCCCAGCCGTTCCGTCAGCAGCGGGATATTCATGTGCCCTCTTTCACCAGTCACCAGGGACGCCCCGAAAAGGGCCATCCACCCGAACATATAGGACACCAGCTCCTCGGACCAGGACGACGGATTTTTTAAAAGATACCTGGTAAATACCTGCCAGCAGGTAAGGACCACCATAGCCAGGAAGCTGACGCCGGAAAGGATCTCCAGGGTGTGGTCCAGAACGTTTCTCATCTTCTCCATGATCTCCTCCTATTGGCCGGACGCATACATTTCATTGTATTTCCGGATCCTCTCATATAAAGGCCGGAGGGCGGGATTTCTTTCAAGGACCATCTCATGGAGCGGCAGTACCGCCGCTGCGAACGGTTCCCGGTCCGGATAGAGAAAGGTCACCTTCTGCTCCTTTTCCGCCTTCTCCCTGGCCGCCTCCACAGCCTTCCCCCACTCCTCCTGCTGCACCCGCTCCAGCTCTTCAAAGCCCTCCTCAAATACGGCTCTTTCCTCTTCTGTCAGGCTCTCCAGGAACCCATAGTTCCCGATCAGAAGATCCGGGACCATCTGGTGCATGTCATAGGAGTAATACCGGCATACATCCCCGTGGCCATTGTCCGTCAGGGCCATCTCATTATTTTCTGCCCCGTCGATGACGCCGGACTGAAGGGCCGTATAAACGTCCCCGAAGCCCATGGGCGTCGCCGACCCACCCAGAAGCCGCATCATTTCAATATTGGTGGGGGACTGCTGGACCCGGATCTTTAGCCCCCGCAGATCCTCCGGCCGTTTTACAGGCTTTTTTACTGTATAAAAATTTCTCGTTCCCGCATCCAGCCAGGCCACCGCCGTAAAGCCCGCCTGTCTGGTGGCTGAAAAAACAGGCCCCGTCACTTCCTCATCCTCCATGGCCCCATGGTACGCCTCTGTGCTCTGGAACAGGTAAGGGAGGTTAAAAAGCTCATAATCCTTGCTGAAGGTCTCCAGAATGGCGTTGCTGGCCACACAGAAGTCCATGGCCCCGGTCTGGGTCAGCTGTACCATATCCGTCTGGGAGCCCAGGAGCTCGCTGGGATACACCTCCACCCGGAACCGGTCCCCCAGCCTTTCTCCGATCATTTCCTGGAAGGCAGTCAGCGCCAGATGGGTCGGATGGTTCACCGACTGGTTGTGGCCGATACGGACGATCCGGCGGGAATCAGTCCGGGACCCGCAGCCGCTTAAAAGTGACAGAAGCCCGGCCGCCAGGACCGCGCCCGCCGTAAGTCTCCTTTTTGCAGACTTCTCTTTCTTCATACCTGCACTGCCTCCGCTCCCGGTACAGAAAACCCAAAATACCGCACCGCATTTTCATAGGAGATCCCCCGGACGATCCGGGAAAGGGCCTCCCAGTCCGCCGGATACTCCCCGTTCTCCACCCAGCGTCCCAGGATACCGCAGAGGATCCGCCGGAAATATTCGTGCCGGGGATAGGATAAAAGACTCCTGGAATCCGTCAGCATTCCCACAAAGCTCCCCAGAAGGCCCAGGCTTGCCAGACTCTTTAACTGCGCCTCCATGCCATCCTTGTGGTCATTGAACCACCAGGCACTTCCCTGCTGTACCTTTCCCAGGATACCGTCTCCCTGGAAGCAGCCAATGAGAGCGCCGATGACCGCATTGTCCGCCGGATTTAGGGAATAAAGGATGGTCTTTGGCAGCTCCCCGGTCCGGTCCAGGGTGTTCAGATAATCCGCCAGCAGCCCGGACCGCAGAGGGCTTAAGATACAGTCTGCGCCGGCATCCGGCCCAAGGCCCGCATACAGACGGCTGCTGTTGTCTCTTTTCACGCCGAAATGCAGCTGCATCACCCAGCCCCTTTTATGGTATTCCCGGCCCATCACAGCCAGAAATGCCGTCCGGAACGCCGCAAGCTCCCTCTTTTCCGGCATCCGGCCCGCAAGCCGCCAGGAAAAGATCGTTTCCACCTCTTTCCGGGACGCCTCCGCATAAGGAACATACGGAAGGCCGTGATCTGCGGTCACACAGCCCATGGAAGCAAAAAAGTCCATGCGCACTCTCAGGGCGTCCAGGAGAGACGAAAAATCATGGATCCTCCGTCCGCTGGCGGCTTCCAGCCGTTCCAGATACGCCGGATAATCGGTTCTTTCCAGGCTCATGGCCCGGTCCGGTCTCCAGGCCGGAAGGACCTGTACAGGAAAGCCCGGATCCTCTGCCAGCCTGCGGTGCCATTCCAGAGGATCGGCCGGATCGTCGGTGGTACATAAAACCTTCACTCCCGACTGGCGGATCAGCCCCCTGGCTCCCATGGACGGCTCCTTAAGTTTCTCCCGGGTCAGCGCCCAGACCTCTTCTGCTGTCCTTTCATTGAGGACTCCGCCGTACCCGAAATACCGCCTCAGCTCCAGATGGCTCCAATGGTACAGCGGACTGCCCGCCGCCAGTTCCAGGACCCCGGCCCATTTCTGGAATTTTTCCCAGTCGCCTCCGTTTCCGGTGACCAGTTCCTCCGGCACCCCGCCGGCCCGCATCAGCCTCCACTTATAATGATCCCCGCCCAGCCACGCCTGGGTGAGATTTTCAAATCTCCGGTCCTCAAAGATCTCCCTGGCGTCTATGTGACAGTGGTAATCGGCGATGGGCATGGGCTCAGCATACGTATGATACAGCCGCCTGGCCGCGTCCGTATCCAAAAGAAATTCTTCATCCATAAACGGCTTCATGGTCTCACTTCTCCCCTTTCCCCAGGGCGTGCAGAGTCCTTCTGACCATGCCCGGCCCCTCTGCCATTTCCGTGAAATACTCTGTCACCCGGTCTGCCAATCCGGCCTTAAAAAGATCCACTCCAAAGACCGCCGCATCCGACAGGACCGGCCGGAGAGCTTCCCTGATCTCTGGTCCCGGCACACCTTCTGGCCGGAGAACATGCTCCGATCCCCGGATATGCTCCATCTGAAGACAGCCTCCCAGCTGTATCCGTTCCAGCTGCCGTCCCAGCCTTTCCGCCATGGGATCCGGACTCAGCTCCATGAGCCTGCCATCATCGTCCACGGCCATCCGGTACCGGAGCCATCCGGCCAGCACCAGAGGGATCCCCCGGAGCCGGTCCATATCCAGATCCGGAGACTCCATATACGCCTTTATGGTCTCCCCGAACCGCACAGAAAGCTTCTGAGACGTGTCTGTGGCGATACGCTGGGGAGAATCCGGCAGGAACGGGTTGGGAAACCGGACTGTAAGCACTGTATCCAGAAATTCCCTGGGATCCAGGATCCCCGGATCTGTGACAGCCGGCAGCCCCTCCTCATACCCGATCCGCCTTAAAAGGGAGACCAGATCCCTGTCCTTCATCTCCTCGGAGATCTTCTTATACCCCAGGAGACAGCCGAATACCGCCAGCGCCGTGTGAAGCGGGTTCAGACAGGTACATACCTTCATTTTCTCTGCTTTTTCCACAGTTTCCCGGTCTGTGAATAAAAAACCGGCCTTTTCCAGCGCCGGACGTCCATTGGGAAAATCATCCTCGATCACCAGATACTCACATTCCTCTGCGTTTACAAAGGGAGCCGCATACGTATTTTTTGCCGTCACCACAGGCTCCATGCCCGTTAATCCGTCCTCCTCCAGGATCTTAAGCACATCCTGCCCTGGTCTGGGGGTGATCTTATCGATCATGGTCCACGGAAAAGCCACCCGGCTCCGGTCGGTCACATACTCCAGGAATCCCCGGTCTGCCAGCCCGTTTTCACACCATTTTCCGGCAAATGTCTCCATGGCCTCCAGAAGCCGGTCCCCGTTGTGGGAGCAGTTGTCCATGCTGACCATGGCAATGGGCTTTCTCCCCGCAAGGAACCGCCGGTACAAAAGTCCCGCCACCTGTCCCATATAGGTTTGGACCCGGTCCGGCCCGTTTTTAAAGTCCTCCTCTGCTCCGGAAACGCCATATCCCTTTTCTGTGATGGTAAAGGACGCGATCTGCAGCGAGTCCATGGTAAAGATCTCCTTTAATCCGTCCAGGCCGTAAGAGGCCAGGACGCTTCCCACCACCGTCTTCTCCACCGTTCCGTCGGCCTTTAAGGTAACCAGGACCGAATATTCATCGTGGGGCCGGTTCACCCTTTCCAGGATCTCCGTATCGTAGCCCTCGGCGGCCACAAGCCCCCGGTCCATGATCCCCTGGTCCAAAAGCTCCTGGACAGCCCTGGCCGGAAATGCCCGGAAAATATTTCCGGCACCAAAATGGACCCAGACCGTTCCCCGCCCGGTGGCCTCCCGGACGGCCTTCCGGTGGTTTACCTGCATGTTCATGACGGCGATGGGTCAGAGGTACTGCGTCTTTGCCACGAGCTCGGCTGCCGGGATTTCGTGCTTGCAGCCATACGGCCTGGTTGCTGGAACGACGATCTGACGCCTTGGGAATGCCCCGGGCTGTTCGCCGATGACGCGCCGTTCGCGGGCAAGGCGGCCGAACAACTCCGCCTGCTCGAAAGCGAGATCATCCCACGCGTCGAAGAGGGCAAACCGCGCAAACCCGAGCAACGCATACTGGCGGGCTATTCGCTTGCGGGATTGTTCGCCACATGGGCCTGTTTCAACAGCGCGGCGTTCGGGCGCGTTACGAGCGCATCGGGGTCGCTGTGGTACCCGGATTTCACCGGCTATGCCACTGCGAACGAGTTCGCACGCAAGCCCGCCTGCACATATTTCTCGCTTGGCAGCAAGGAGGCGCGCACGCCCAGCCGGCTTTTGCGCAACGTGGCGCAAAGCACGCGCGATGTCGTCGACCTGTTCGAGGCCAGAGGCGTGCCCACCCTCTTCGAGCAAAACCCCGGCAACCACTTCAAGGAACCTGCCCTGCGTATGGCGAAGGGCATCGCCTGGGCGCTGAGCAGATAGCCCTTCTGAACCACCGGTAAAACAACGCGATGACACACCTTTTGCGCTAGCGCAAAAGTCGTTGTACGACGCGCAACCCCTTCGCCACACGCGCGCTTCGTCACACGCTGGACATGGCGATGGCGTAAAATCATCTGCAACGCGAATCGCGGACAACGGGAGCAACACGGCAAAGGAGACGCAATGGACGCAAGCACCGCACGCATCGGGTTCATCGGGTTCGGCAACATGGCACAGGCCATGGCGAAGGGGCTGGTGGAACACGCCGGCTTCGATGGCGGCCGCATCACCGCCTGCGCCGCGCACTTCGACAAGCTGGAGGCCAGCTGCAAGCCGCTGGGCGCGAACGCCGTGCACACCCCCGCCGAAGTCGCCGAGGCAAGCGACCTGATCATCGTGGCCGTGAAGCCCTACATGGTTGCCGATGTGCTGGCGCCGGCGCGTGAGGCGCTTGCCGGCAAGGCCGTGGTGTCGGTTGCCGCGGGCCTGCTGTTCGACTTCTACGAGGACCTGCTGGGCGCCGGCAGCCATCACCTTTCCACCATCCCCAACACGCCCATCGCCGTGGGATGCGGCGTGATCGCCTGCGAGCAGAAGCACTCGCTCAGCGCCGATGAATGGGAGGCGTTCACCGGGCTGTTCGGCGACATCGCGCTTATCGAGCCCGTTGCGGGCCACCTGCTCTCGACCGCCAGCGCCGTCGCCGGGTGCGGCCCCGCCTTCGCCGCCATGTTCCTGGAGTCGCTGGCCGACGGCGGCGTGAAGAACGGCCTGCCCCGCGCCACCGCGTATCGCCTGGCGGCGCAGATGATGGCCGGCACCGCGCAGCTGCATCTGGCCACCGGCACGCATCCCGGCGCCATGAAGGACGCCGTGTGCAGCCCCGGCGGCACCACCATCAAGGGCGTGGCAGCGCTTGAGGCCGCCGGCCTGCGCAACGCGCTCATCAGCGCCGTCGACGCCACGCTGCAGTAGCGGGAAGGCTCACCTTCGAATCGAAACTCACACACGCAAAAATGCCCTGCTTCCCAACCCAAGGGAAACAGGGCAATTCGTTTGCTTGTCGAATTCGCTCCGAGCGAGCCTTGCGGGTTCGCCAGCGCGGGGCAGCCCCGCTTCCCTGCCTAC